>BNJU01001390.1_pt1 | contig 46310 bp, 65 predicted proteins | sample 8539281 | NCBI WGS metagenome assembly BNJU01 (sample SAMD00202456, study PRJDB9452) | human saliva metagenome | isolation source: human saliva | place: Japan
TTTAGTTTTTCTAATCAATTTTTCGTTTATAACAAAAAGGCCTATTCAATAAAAGAATAGAATCCTTTTTTCTAAAAATTTTTTTCTTTTTATCACATTACTTTTTAAATAAATCTTTTGTTATTTTTCTTTTTCTTTTTTTCAATAACCTTTTTGTGCTAAATCTCCCATCAATTCTTCATATCTTACAAGTTTCATTTCAAAATATCCACGACCTTGCGTAATTGCCTTCAATTCATCTCGCATATTTGAAAGTTTCAGACATTGGAGCTTCAGCAATAATTTTTGTTTAGTACCTTTGTGAGCTTCCATTCCTAAAACACGTCCACGCTTTTTTTATTAATATCCCCATTATATCCCCTAATATATTCTTCTGGAACAATAATCGTAAGTTCCATAATTGGTTCAAGCAATATTGGTTTTGCTTCAAAGCATCCCTTTTTTTGAAAGCTCAATTTGCCGCAATTTTTGAATGCTAATTCAGAAGAATCTACATCATGATAAGAACCATCGTATAAAAACAGCTTTTACATTAGTCACTGGATATCCTGCAAGAACTCCTTCTTTTAATGATTCTCTCAATCCTTTTTTTCAACTGCTGGAATATATGATTTTGGAACACTTCCACCTGTAATTGTTTCTTCAAATACAAAAATCTTCATCTACATGTGAAAATTTAATTAGAACATCTCCATATTGTCCATGTCCTCCAGATTGTTTCTTGTATTTTCCTTGAACATCTGAAGTTCCTTTAATTGTTTCCTGTAAGGCACTTTCAATTCCACAGTTTTTTTATTGTTATTCCAAATTTTGCCTTCAATTTTTCTATAACTGTCGCACAATGAAGTTCTCCTTGTACTCCAAGAACTGTTTGATTTGTTTCAAGATTTCTATGCCAAGTAAATGACGGATCTTCTTCCATCAAACGATTCAATCCAGATGACATTTTTTTCATCATCATTTTTTTATTCAATGGCTCTATTGCCACAAATAATTGCGGTTTTGGAAAAGTTATATCTTTTAATGGCACTTCCTTTTCACTAGTCGAAAGTGTATCAGAAGTTTTCGTACTATTGAATTTTGAAAATACAACAATATCTCCTGCAATCCCCTTTTGAACCTCATCCATTTTATTATTCACAAACGTATTAATTTTCCCAATTTTTTCCTTCGTTTTTCTATTCAAGTTAAAAACTTCCATATCTTGCTTAATTTCGCCAGAATAAATTTTTGCATAAGAAACTTTTCCTAAAAAGAATCAATTGTTGTTTTTAAAAAAATTTGGCATACAAAACTATTTTTTTCAGGCTGTACTTTTTCATTATCATCAGGTGATGGCAAGAAATCCTTCACTACATCAAAAGTTGTATGAAGTCCAATATTTTTTTCAAAGTTGAACCACAAATTACTGGAATTACTGAACAATCAAGCACTCCTTGTCTAAGTCCACGATGAATTTCAGCTGTCGTAAATTCAACTCCATTAAAATATTTATCCATTAATTCTTCATCAGTTTCTGCAACTGCTTCCAAAAGCATTTCACGTACAGAATTTATTTCATTATCCATATCAGTTGGCATTTCTACTGTTTTACACTCATTTTTACTCTTATCAAACTCTCTTGCAAACATGTCAACTACATTAATATGTCCTCTAAAATTTTTCTCCAGTTCCCCAAAGGTACATGAAATGGTGCAATCCGTTTTCCATATTTTTTCCCTTAATTGTGAAAAAGAATTTTTTTCATAATCAGCCTTTTCATTATCAATTTTATTCACAAAAATTATTCTCGGAATATTTCTGCTATCAGTCAATTCCAAAGCTGTTTCAGTCCCAACTGTCAAATCTGTAGTTCCATCAACAATAATAATCGCCCCATCAACTGCCGCAAGTCCTGATTCAACTTCTCCAAAAATCACCATACCCAGGAATATCCACAAAATTATACTTAGCCCCTTGATATTCCACTGCATGAAGACTCAAAAGAACTCGTAATTTTAGTATCATTTTCATTCCCCACAATCCGATTAGTAAGCCCTGCTGTAAACTCCAATCCTTCTACCATATTACTCTTTTCCAGATCCACTATGTCCTAGAATTCCAATGTTTCTTATGTTGCTGCTGTCATATATTCTCATAACAGTTCCTCCCTATATATTTCTACTTTTTATTTATCTTTTTAAAATACCCTATATTAAATTTTAACTTGAAATTTGAAAAAATCAAGTTAATTAAAAATTATTAATATACAAAAAAGAGTAAAACTATAATGCCCTACTCTTACTTACTGATTATAAAACTATCCCCCAAAAATTATATTTAACTATATTGAGGCAATCTTTAATTAATAGTCTTTATTATATCTTATACAAGCTGAATTAAATCCCATATCACACATAAATGCATCAGTACAGCTACTTTAATGCCAGCATTGCTGTTGCAATAACTAAAAATTTTAACTAATCTTGACATTTATCTTCTCCTTCAATTCTTATTTTTTATTATAATAATTTCAAAAATAAATCTGTCTCAAAATTATATATTTAACTATTTATAGTCCTTATTATATCTTATACAAGCTGAATTAAATCCCATATTACACATTAATGAATCACTACAGCTGCTTAATGCTAGCATTGCTGTTGCAATAACCAAAACTTTAACTAATCTTGACATTTGATTCTCCTTTTATTCATTCTAATTTCTCTTATATTTTTTTAATTTTATAATGATTATAAAATTAATATTATATTCTTTTTAAATTAATAAATTACTTTTTAGCCTATCTAAAAACTTAAACCCTTTCAATAACTTAATTTATTTTGAAAGGGTTCAAAAAAATAATTAATTCATATGTTTATTACTAAAAATTTAGTAATTAGAAACCAAATGTATAACCTACACCAAGAGTAACTCTTTTATAAGTAACATCTTGATTAATATTAAATAAGCTGCTTTTAACTTCATATTTACCTTTATTTTCTTTATACATAAGTTCTACGTTTACGTTGTTGAAAGATACTCCTCCACCCTACACCGTAATATAACCCATTTTTTTAGTTTTAGCGTCTACTCCCATTAAACCAGCAGCTTTTTTCAAAATCTTTATTTTTGTATTAAATGAATATCCTAAATCAGCTTTTAACGTAAGGTTTAAAAAGTTGTTTGTGTATCAAATGAATATTTAGTAGTTGCATATAAAGGAACTGAATCAAATTCTTTTTCCACCATCTTTTTATATCTTTGTGGAATTGATAAGCTGTACCTGCACCTACTTCTAATCCTGGCATTACTTCATTTCTATATTCAACACCAATTTCTCCAGCACCAAATTTAGCTTTAGCATTTCCAGGTTTATATTGTCCACCAAGATCTAATGCACTTTAACTTCCACTTTTTCCAGCATCTAATGCAAAAGAAGAAGCTCCTAAAATTAAAAATAAACTAATTAATACTTTTTTTCATAATTAATCACCTTTCTTATTTTTGTATTTTTTATAAAAAGTATTTAATATTAAATACTTTTTGAAATTATTTTCAATGTATCTGTATTTAAAATCTCTGTTTTCAAATATTTCAAAAGTTAATATTTAAATATTTCGCTTGTTATTATATCTTATTTTTATTATTATTAAGATTTGTAAACCATTTTAATAAAATTAGTTTTTATTTTATTAATTTTTAAATTAATCAAAATTGTTATTAACGACAATAAAATAGTAATCTTTCTGTGTATATGTTATTTTTTTCTGTTTTTGATTTGCAATTTTTTTACTAAATTAACTATTATTACACATGGAAGTTTAAAATTTTTGGTTAAAATTTTTTTAGATTTATTTTTATAAATGATTAATACAAAAAAATTTATTATTTTTTTAAAAATATTATGACAAATATAAAAAAATATAGTATAATATAGAAAGATTTAATTTTTGTAATATGTTTAAATTTTTTTAAGATAAAATATTTGAAACAAAAAAATAAAATAATGAAAAAAACATAGGAGGTTTATTTTTCATGGAAAATATGGAATTTGATAATTTTAATGATAATAATGATTCTGAACGACTGTATCAGATGGGAAAAAAATTATTATGATAATGGTTCTGACACATTAGCAGAAAAATATTTAAAGGAAGCTGCTAAATATGGAAATAGAAATGCGGTTTTTATTCTTGCTGACATTTATTTGAAATATGATAAATTAAATTTAGAGAAAAAAATATTTAAAAAAATTGCTGACGGTGGTGATTTTTCAATTACAAGATAAACTTGGAACTGTTTATAAGAAAAAGCTAATTTTGAACTGGCAGAATATTATTATAAACAAGCTATAAATAACGGTAATCAAAAATCTCGTTATAATCTTGGAAATTTATATTATCAATATAATAAAAAAAATCTTGCACTGGATTATTTAAAGCCTGCAGCAGACGAAAGAGATCAAGAAGCTCAAGTACTACTTTCTAAAATTTATTACGATAACGGTCAAATTGAATTAGCTGAGGAATATTTGCACAAGGCTAAAGACAATGGAGAAGCCTACTATCTCCTTGGAAAATTATACGGAGAAAAACAAGATATCGACACTGCCGAAAAACACCTAAGAACAGCAGCCGATACCTACGACAGCTAAAAAGCTCAAGAAGTACTTTATAAACTTTATGAAGACAAACAAAATCAAACACTTACAAAGCACTATTTAACATTGCTTGCAGATGAAAAATCACTTAGAATCATTTGTATTGCTTTGGAAATATATTTGCTGATGAGAAAAAAATTATAATCTTGCTTATACAAATTATACTCATTTTTGAGGGAAAAAAACGAGCAAATGCAAAAGTTGACATGAAAAATTGACGATGAAAAATTTAAATTTAATTTTTGGAAAATGTTGTATAAAAATTAGGTAAATTTGAAGATGCTGAACAAAATCTAAAAGATAATAGTTACTTGAAAGTTTCAGATAATGTCATCGAAGTTGCAAAACTTTATGAAGAAGCTGATCAATTGAAAAACAGCTATTCGATACTACAAATCAGCTTTACATGTATAATTTCAATAAAAATTTAAATATAAATCATTAAAAATAAAAATTAAGTAATAGACAATGATATATTTTTATAATATTTTCCCATTAGAGTAATGGATTTATTATAAATTCTGTTTAACAAGGGTCTTAACCCTTGCTAGTAAAAACTGGTTTATTAAACAAATTTATTAATGAAATTTTTATAAATAAAAAAATAATTTAGGAGGAAAAAAATGGCAACTACAAAAAAACAAAAAAATAGGTAATTTTGAATTTGAAAACTGCTTTTATGAATGCAGCAGGTGTCTACTGCTACGATAAAAAAACGAACTTGAACAAGTAATAAATTCCGCAGCTGGAACATTTGTTACTAAAACTGCTACATTGCAATCAAGACCAGGAAATCCTGAACCTAGATATCATGACACGACTCTAGGAAGTATAAATTCAATGGGACTTCCAAATTTAGGATTCGATTATTATTTAGATTATCTATTAGAATTACAAAAAACACATCCAGATAGAACTTTCTTTTTCTCACTTGTGGGAATGTCGACTGAAGATACCCACACATTATTGAAAAAAGTTCAGGAAAGTGATTTTAACGGAATTACAGAACTTAACTTATCTTGTCCAAATGTGCCAGGAAAGCCGCAAATTGCCTATGATATGGAAACTACAGAAAATTTACTGGCAGATATTTTCTCATACTTTAAAAAACCACTTGGAGTAAAATTGCCTCCATATTTTGACATAGTTCACTTTGACCAAGCAGCTGCAATATTTAATAAATTTCCTTTGACATTTATAAACTGTGTAAACAGTATTGGAAATGGACTTGTAATTGAAGATGAAAGCGTTGTAATAAAGCCTAAAAATGGATTTGGAGGAATTGGAGGAGAATACATAAAAGCCTACAGCTCTTGCCAATGTTCACGCATTTTATAAAAGATTAAATCCGTCTATTCAAATTATTGGAACAGGAGGAGTTCTTACAGGACAAGATGCTTTTTGAACATATTTTTATGTGGAGCAAGCATGGTTCAGCTTGGAACTACTTTACACAAGGAAGGCCCTTCTGCCTTTTGAAAGAATAACTAATGAATTAAAAGGCTATTATGGATAAAAAGGGATATAAAACTATTGAGGACTTTAAAGGAAAATTGAAATATTTATAATTTTTTTAAATTAAAATAATAAAAAAATAAAAGCAAAAAAATACAAAAGTAAGGTGATAAAGAAATGGATAAAATAAGTTTACTTCAAAAAAATAATTGATGAAAAGTAAAAGAATCGTTTTTTTTGGAGGTGCGGGAGTTTCTACAGAATCAGGAATTCCCGATTTTAGAAGTGCAAATGGAGTTTATAACTTAAAACTGGACAGAAACTTCTCTCCAGAAGAGCTTGTTTCCCACACAATGTACGAAAAATACCCAAAAGAATTTTACGACTTTTACAAAAAGCATCTTGTTTATCCAGAAGCAAAACCCAACTTTGCCCATGAATACTTGGCAAAATTAGAAGAAAATGGAAAATTAACGGCTATAGTAACTCAAAATATTGATTGCCTTCACGAAATGGCTGGCAGTAAAAATGTCTTAAAACTGCACGGAACAGTTGATAAAAATACTTGTGTCATTTGTGGCAATAAATATAATTTAGAAGAATTTTTAGAAATCTGCAAAACTGAAAGCATTCCGCATTGTCCAAAATGTAAAGGAACTATAAAGCCAGATGTCACTTTATATGAAGAAGTGCCAGATCCAGACACTTTTAGAAATGCAATAAATGAAATATCAAGAGCTGATACGCTAATTATAGGCGGAACTTCGCTTGTTGTATATCCAGCCGCTTCTTTAGTTCAATATTTTCAAGGAAAAAAATCTTGTTTTAATAAATAAGTCTAAAACCGAACAGGATCATTTTGCAAATTTAGTTATACATGAAAGTATTGGAGAAGTTTTTTAAAAAAATTAAAAATAATTTAAGTTAAATAAAAAAATATTTGGTGCTAAATATTTGTTAATTTTTTTAAAAAAATAAATAGCACCAATTTTATTTTTTTATTAATCCTAAGACCCATTCAAATGGGAAATAGTATAAAATTACTCAAAACATTAATCTAAATCTTCTCCATTACTTGCAATTACCTTTTTTTATACCAGTCAAAAGATTTCTTTTTTTATAACGATTTAATGAACCAGTTCCATCATCATTTCTGTCTACATAAATATATCCGTATCTTTTACTCATTTGAGCCGTTGAAGCTGAAACCAAGTCAATGCAGCCCCAAGAAGTATACCCAAGCACTTCTACTCCGTCTTCAATCGCTTCTCTCACTTGTTCCAAATGTCTTCTCAAATAATCAATTCTATAATCATCTTCAACTGTTGGGCCATTAGGTCCATCAACTAAAACATCTTTTTGCTCCAAGTCCGTTTTTCTACGATAAATAATGGAATTTGGTATCTGTCATAAAAAAATCATTCAATACAATTCTAAGTCCAACTGGATCAACTTGCCAACCCCATTCACTTGATTCTAAATATGGATTTTTCAATCCACCTAGCAAGTTACCTTTTCCACCTTGATAATCTTGCGGATTATGTGCTGCAGCAACACTCACATAATACGAGAACGATACAAAATCAACTGGATTTTTCAGCTAATAATTTTTTTCATCACCTTCAGCAAATTCAATATTTATATTATTTTCTTTAAAATATCTTCTTGCATATGCTGGATATTTTTCCTCTCACATGCACATCAGCAAATAAATAATTTTTCTCTCTCAAATTGTCTTACTGCTAATGTATCAAGTGGATGTGATGTCATTGGATAAACTGGCATTGATAGAAATCATACATCCAATTTTTGAAATCTGGATTAATTTCATGTCCAACTTTTTGTAGCTAGTGCAGAAGCCACTAATTCATTGTGAACTGCTTGATACAATTCCTGTTTAGTAGGTTTCACTTCTCCATCAGTTGGAATTCCTCCACTCATAAACGGAGCATGTAAAACAGAATTTATTTCGTTAAATGTCAACCAGTATTTTACCTTATTTTTATATCTTTCAAACACTGTACGAACATATCTTTCAAAAAACTCAATTAACTTTCTATTTGTCCATCCATTATATTCTCTTGCCAAATGAAGTGGTGTTTCATAATGTGACAATGTTACAAGTGGCTCAATCCCATATTTTGCCATTTCATCAAATAAATTATCATAAAATTTTAGTCCTGCTTCATTTGGTTCCGATTCATCTCCTTTTGGAAAAATTCTGCTCCAGGCAATTGAAATTCTAAATACTTTAAATCCCATTTCTGCAAACAAAGCAATATCTTCTTTATATCTGTGATAAAAATCAATTCCTTTTAATTTCAAATTATCTTCTGTCGGCTCTTTCGTAATCAACACTTCTCCACCAACATTTGCTCCACCTTTTGGAGTTACATCTTGTACTGATAATCCTTTTCCATCTTCATTGTATGCACCTTCAAGCTGATTTGCAGCAGTAGCTCCTCCCCATAAAAATCCTTCTGGAAATCTTTTATTTTTCATTCCTAATCTCCTCTCTTCCATATATTTATATTTATTAAAATTTTTAATTCAATATTGCAATCAATTCTTCTCCAAAATCAATATTTCCACTATTCATTTCAACTACATCCAGATATTCATCAGTATTAGTCACAATTACAGGCGTTGTCAACACATACCCTGCCGTTTTCAATTTCATTAATATCAAATTCTAACATTAAATCCCCTCTTTTAACTATATCCCCTTCTTTCACTTTAGAGTAAAAATACTTCCCATCTAATTGAACTGTGTCAAGTCCAACATGTATTAACAATTCCACCCCTGAATTAGTTTCAATTGCAATCGCATGATTTGTTGGAAATAAAGTTACTATTTTCCCGTCTGCTGGTGCCACAACCTTTCCTTCAACTGGAACAACAGCTGCTCCTTTTCCTAAAGCACCTGAAGCAAATGCCTCATCTTCTGCTTCACTTAATTTTTTTACAATTCCCTTCAATGGACTTCCTAAAACTTCTTTTTTATTAATCAGATTTTTTTCTTTAGTTTCTTCAGAATGTTCTTTATTTTCCACTTCTTCAATTTCCTGATCATCTTCTGCATAAACCTTTTTCAATTTTAATGGTAAAATAAATAGAAATCCTAAAACCAATGAAACAGCTGCCGTTATTATAAATCCAATCATATTTCCAATTTGCGTTGCATTTTTAGGATCAATATATGAAGGAATTGCAAATATTCCCATTCCACCAAGTGCATACCAGCTTAATTTAAAGAATCCACCAACCATTCCTGCTATTCCAGCTGCCGCACAAGTTACAAAAAATGGTGCTTTTAACGGCAATAGAACCCCATAAATACCTGGTTCAGTAATTCCGCAAAGTCCTGAAATAGCTGCTGGAATTGTTGCATCTTTTACTTTTTTTTCTTTTGTTTTTATATAAACTGCAATTAATGCTCCAGTTAATGCAAATGAATGTGTCATCAAGGCTGCTCCAATTTTATCGTATCCAAGAGTTGAAATATTGCTTAACATAATTGGCACTAATCCCCAGTGAAGTCCAAACATTACAAGAATCATCCAAGTTCCAGTTAAAATTCCTGCCGTCAATATTTCACTCATTTGAAGTAATTTTGTAATTCCAGCTCCCAATGCAGCCGAAGCTGTGTTTACAACTGGACCAATTATTAATATTGTTAAAACATATGTTATCAATATTGTAAAAAATGACACAACAAACAGTTTTAAAGCAGATGGAACAACTTTTTTCAAAAATTTTTCAATATAACTTGCAAACCAGATAGCAAATATTATTGGCATAACCGTACTTAAATATCCACCTGCAGGTAATGTAATCTTCATTCCAAGCAATGTCGCCTTGTTAAATAAATCTGCCGTTCCTAAACTTGGATAAATTAATGCGGCGGCAATTGCCATTCCTATAAATCCTGACATTCCAAAATATTGTGATGCTGTCCATGCCAAAAACATTGGCAACATTTGAAATAATCCATCTCCAGCCGCCTGAATCAATAAATAAGCCCCTGATTTATTACTCACGCCACAAGCAATAAGAAGTGCAGCAACTCCTTTTAAAATACCTGCTCCAGCCATTGCTCCGATAATTGGCTGAAACATTTTGCTAAGCGCATCTATCAAAACATTTAAGATATTTTTTTTCTTCCCACTTTCAATCTTTTCATTTTTCATTGAAGACAAGTCTAATAATTTTACAACTTCTTCATAAACATCAGAAACTGTATTCCCAATAACAACTTGATATTGCTCGCCACTTTTTAATGCAGTCATAACTCCTTTCGTTTTTTTCAAGGCTGGCTCGTTTACCTTGCTCTCATCCTTTAAAATGAATCTAAGTCTTGTGACACAATGATGCAAACTTGTTACATTCTCTTTCCCGCCAACATTTTTTACAATTGTTTCAGCTAATTCTGTATACTTCGCCATAACACTACACTCGTATGATAATCATCACATTATTTAATTATCACACGCTCCTTTCAAAAAAATATTTACGTTAATTTAGGATAACGCATAATCCTTATTCCCTTAATTTTTTTATACAAACAAAATAAAAAAAGCAAAACAAAAAAATATAATCTTAAAATTAATTACATCTTTTTAGTTTTTGCCTAATTTAATAGTCACAATCCTTTATATTTATTATTTTTTTGTGTTATTCTTTGAATATGTATCGCTAAATACGTTTTTTCCTCTTTTGATAATTTTTCTTTTTATGTGTTTTTAAAAAAATAATTCTCAATTTTTTTCTGCACATTCATAAGCCTTCGTATATTTTTTTCTTATTTCTTGATAAATAAAATCATTTATCATCATCTATTTGAGTATTTTTCATAATTCTCTGAAAGAAAAAAATTTTTAAATGCGTCATAAATCTTTCATAACTAAGACTACTTTCATCTAGCTCAATTCCAAATGTATATTTTATAATATTTAGAAATATCTTGTGTTACTTTTTACAAACTGTATTGTTTCACTAATCTCACTTTTTCGTATTAATTCTAGCATTTACAAAATGTAATGCAATATTAGCTGCTTCATCTTCAGAAAAACTTTTATTCCCTAATTCATCATCTATAAATTTCAAAAGCCTTTTAATCCAACTTCCATATTCTTTTTGGATAAAAACTTTTTTTATCTCCCATCGAAGAGCATTCACATAACTTATATTTTCCTCATGCCTTTTTAATCGCAAAATTCAAATGATCTGTCAATGTCACATAAATAAAGTCGGTGAACTACTCCCGCTTTTAGAAGCGGGAGCTTCTTGGGAAGTATCTGCTTTTGTTAGCCAAATATATTTACCAAGCTCTTCGGGCAGTCCCTGCCCTGTTTTTTTTATTTTCCTAATATTCCAACATCAATTTTCCAATGTTTTTTATATTCAGTGCCGCATTGTAATCTCTATCAATTTCAATCCCACAGCACTCACATTTATAACTTCTTTCTGATAATTCCAGTTTCTCTTTAACATTTCCACATTTACTGCAAGTTTTCGATGACGGAAACCACTTATCTATCTTCAAAAATTGTTTCCCTAAAAACATCAGTTTATACTCAAGCATCCTCAAAAACATTCCCCATCCATTATCTCCTACACTTTTCCCAAAATTTAATGCCTGGCTCATCCCTTCATATTCAAATCCTCAACAACCACAGCATTGTATTCTTCAGACAATTTTTTCGATAATTTATGCAAAAAATCTCTTCGGCAATTTTTGATATACTCATGCAATTTTGATATTTTCGCTTTTTGCTTATACCAATTTTTAGAAAACTTCACTTTTCTCGATAATGATTTCTGTAATTTTTTCAATTCTTCTTCCAACATTCTAAAATATTTTGGATAATCAGCCCTTTGGTTTTCAGAACTGACAAATAATTCAGACATTGAAAAATCAAGTCCAATTACTTTATCATTACTTGAATTTTTTTGAATTTCTTTTTCAAATTCCGTCAAAATAGAAACATAGTAATTTCCATTACTGTTTGTCAATGTTACCGACTTTATTCTATAATTCTTTGGTATTTCTCTATGATATTTTTAATTTTATTCTTTTTCAATTTTGGCAAAACCAAATATTTATTCTCCTCAATTCGTATCGAATTGTTCACACAATTTGTTGTATAACTTTTAACATTATTCTTTTTTTAGATTTGAATCTTGAAATTTCGCTCTCTTCTGAAAAAGTTCGTAAACGATCGTCTTACATTTAATTGAGCATTTGAAAGTGCCAAACTGTCTACTTCTTTTAGAAATTGATTTTCACTTTTCAAACTGGCAGGTGTAATTATTTTTATTTTTTTCCAGTTTCTTCATAAATTTTATTAGCAATATACAAAAATCGTATTGTAAACAAAACGAACACATCCAAAAAGTCTTATTTATCAATAATTCCCTGCTCTTTATTTGGATAAATTCTGTATTTGAATGCTAAATTATATTTCATAAATTACACCTCCTTTTGATTTTTGAATATTATTTTTAATTATTTCTCTTCGATATTTTATACAAAAAAATTGTATCATAGGCATATCCTTTTTTTCAATTTTTTACAAAAAAAGCAATTCATCTCCCACTTATAGAAGTCGGAGACTTCTTGCTATCTTTTGTTAAATTGAACATTCAATATTTTTTTGCATACTCAATAATGTCATGGAAATCGAAACATAATCCACTGGTATATCTTCCAAAAGGAGCTTAAATTTTTCAGATGTTTCATCATGCTTTAAAATAAACGTCTTTTTCAATTTTATCTTTATCTATCAAATCTCCAGCCTTTTTTTACCAAATGCTATACCTTTACCTGTTATGATAATTTCATCCTTTTTGGTCATTTTTCTGAAATGATAGCATTATTATTCAAAAATTTTTTATCCTCATTTTTTTCAAACTCCCATTAACATTCATCATTTTAGATAGAAAAACCCTGATTATTAAACACGAAAAATAATCATATTTATTAACCAAGGTTTTGCCTGCCTAACAGTAACAATCCATTTATAAGTTAAGTTTTATCACTTTTTTTCACATTTGTCAATAAACAAAAATTTAAAAATTTTTTTAAAATTAAAAATCTTCATAACTTCAAAAAGAGATGATCATAATTAACCATCTCTCTTCCCAAATTTTACATTACTATTTAATTTCCCAATAATTATATCCTTTTTTTATCCATCTCTAATTATTGTCCAAACTTTATTGTTTACTCTCTCCTTTAATTATATTGTACTCCTAATTTTTTTCCAATTACAAGTTTTTTTAAAAAATACAAGTTTATAATAAAAAAATACACCTTCAATACTTTTTTATAGCACTTTCAGTGTATTTTTATTTCATTATATTCTATTTTTATTTTTAAATTTAAAGAAATTTATTATTCAACAACAAATAACCATTTTTTTAGATAATTCATGATCTCCATTGATAACTTTTTCATATTCACCTTTTTAACAATTCATAAATTTACAGGTTTTGGTTCAGCATGGAGTCTAATTGTCCAATTGGTCTTTGATCTAATGATTCAGCATAAGTGATTTTTCATTGCTGTTCCTGTTACTAACAATTCATCTGCTGTAAATACCATTGATCTGTCAATTTTTCCACGGTTGATTTTGTATCCGTTGTATTCTAATAATTCTAATGCTGATCTTACTGTAATTCCTTCAAGTGCTGCATTTTCCTGTATCAGGAATAATTACTTGATCTCTATAAATTAATACAATATTTTGCAACAGAAACTTCTACTACATTTCCTGCATCATCAAACATTAACGCATCATCGTAACCATTTCTTTGAGCATCACTTGTAGCTAAGAATGAATTGATATAAGATCCACCTGCTTTTGCTTTAGTTGGAATAGATGAATCGTTATATTTTTCTATAAGTTGAACTCATCAATCTTAATCCACCTTTTGTGCTTACATAATCTGCAAGTGGCAACATATAAATTGCTAAATCAAAATCAAGTCCTGCTTTTTTAGGTGATAATCTTGGTTCTTTACAGAAAATGAACGGTCTCATATAGAAATCTTCTTTAATATCGTTCTTTTTAACTAATTCAGTTACAATATTTTTAAATTCATCCCATTCCATGAAAAATTCATAACCTAACATTTTTGAAGCTGTCATAAGTCTTTTATAGTGATCTTCCAATCTAAAAAAATTGCTACTTTTCCCATTTCTGTAGTATCCTCTAACTCCACCGAAACAAGTTGTTCCATATTGTAAACTGTGAGTTTGCAATACTTACTGTCGCTTTCTCAAATTCTACTATTTCTTTATCGAAATATGCGTATTTCATAAATTCAGTTTTACCTGCCATTAAATTTACCTCCATATAATTTCAATGTTCTAATATTTACTATTATATTTTAGCACTTTTTTAATTATGTAAAATTTATTTTTTTATACATAACTATATATCCAATTTATACTTTCTGAACCTCCCATTACTAAAGTCGCAGGGTTCTAAAATCTTTAAAAATTATATAAACAACAAGAGGGAATCCCCCTTGCCAAATAATATTTTTTTCAGTTATTGTTAAGTTTGGCAAAATTAAACTCCATAAACTTTCATAAGTTCATCTAATTCTTTCTTTTCTTCCATTTCTTGAACTTTTTCAAAGATAATGCAATAGATTTTTCTCTTTTCATTTATATCTGTAATAACAGCCTCAACTTTATCCCTCAACTGAGAATTTTTTTCAGAAATATCCTTCAAAAATTCCTCTGTCAATTCTCTTTTGGTACAATTCCATTAAATCTGTCTGTTAATTTAACAAGCGCAAAATTCTCCTGAATTTCCACAATTTCAGTATTTACAATATTTCCCTTTTTATATTTTTTTCAGTAACTTCCTTCCAAGGCGATTTTTTTCCAATTGCTTAATACTTCCAGATAATTTTTTTCTCAATTTTGTCAATTACGATCACTTTAAATTCAACTTCATCGCCAACTTTGTATTCCTTATGTCCTCTTTTATCCCAAGAAAACTCATTTTTATGGATAAACACTTCTATTCCCTTTTCAAGTTCAACAAAAATTCCATAATCTTGAACATTCATAACTTTTTCCCTTATATGATTTATCAAAGTCATAAGTTTCTTCAAGAACATCCCATTTATCATCAAGTAACGCTTTTTACACTCAAAAGTAACTCTATTTTTTTCATCATTAAAGTCAACTATTTTTAAATTTAATCAAATCTCCAGCCTTATATTTTTGAAGTTAGATTAGATTCTCTCTTATATGACAAGTCAGAAACATGTAAAGTCCGTCAATATCCTTTTTCAAGTGAGATTAATAACCCAAAATCAAATACTTCTGTTATTGGTTTTTCAATAATATCTCCTATATGATATTTTTTTCCTTTACTGTATCCCAAGGATTTTCTGAAAGCTGCTTTTACGCTTAATTTAACATTTTTCTTTTTCATTTTCAATTTGAATAATTTTTGCAGAAAATTTATCTCCCGCTTTATAATTTTTTTCAATTCTTTAGATCCATTGTGCCAAAGCAAGCTCTGAAACATGTACAAATCCAGAATTTCCATCAACAGTTACAACTATCCCAAAATCAAGAACATCTTTAACAACAGCCTCAACCACATCTCCAACATTATGGCTATTTTCAAATGCAACCCAAGGATCTTCTGATAACTGCTTTTATGCTTAACTTTAATCTATTTTTTTCAACATCCTTTTTCAATAATTTTTAGCAGTTACTTCATCTCCAATTTTATATCTTTCATGCAAATTATCCACTTGATCCCAAGAAACTTCAGAAATATGGACAAATCCGCTTGCAGCTCCTAAATCTAAAATAATTCCAAAAATCAAATATTTCCTTAACTTTCCTGTAACTACATCTCCAACATTAACACTTTCAAAAATATTTTTTCCTCTTCAATTTTTATCAAGTCAATTCTTGAAATAGTTATATTGCTTCTGTTTTTTCTTTTTATAATAAATTTAAATTTTTGTCCTGTATAATCCTTATCTTTCTCAAATCTAGCCAGAGAAAACGGTAAAAATGCCTCATTTTTCCCAATTCTTACAGTATATCCCCCTTTGATTTTCTTAACAATTTCTCCAGTCACAATGTCATCAACATTAAATGATGCCAATTCCTTAGCTCTATCTAGCACAAATTTTGAAACAATGATGTTATCCTCATCTTCCCTCAAAAACCTTCACTTCAATTTTATCTCCAATTTCAAAGTCTTTAACTTCACTAGCATAAATTCTTCCTTCTTTTTGCATTCAAATCAAGAAATCCATAGTCCAATTCTTTTCTTGTAATAATTCCTTCAACTACATCTCCCGATTTTTTTTCCTCAGGTAAATAATCCTCCAATAATGTCTCAAATTCTTTTTCGCTCATTTTGTACTTCAGAACTGCCTAAAATTAGCCAGTCCTTCTCCCTTCTTTATATTTATTCAAAAATTTATTAATTTCTATCAATTGTCTTAACTCTTCCAGCAACTTAATCTCTTCTTCTGGATTCCTCCATTTTCTGAAATTGCCCTAAGTCTCAATTTCTCCCTTTTCAGCTCCAAGCATCATAACTCCAAATACATTTTTTTCCATCAATTTTTCATTTTTCTTCTTTGTTATTTTTCTGCCTGTTCATTTTCAAAAACTTTTTCTATTTCCAAAAGCCACATCATACTTTTTGGCAATATTCACAATCTGCCCTCGATAGTGCGTGCATGGACTCCCTGATCGTTTTTTTATTTCTACAATAATTTCCTTCATAGCTTTCCTTTCCTGATATTTCCTAGTTTTTATTTGTTTTGTAAATCCCCTCTGCACGTCTTCTAGTAGCAGTTTTTAGAATGCCAGGTATCTTCCAAAAATAATTGAATCCTTAAATGGAGTTTTTTAGAAACTTGCTGTTTCATATAATTTAAAAACATACATCTGGAAGAATGATGATTATCAAGCGTAACACAAGAAGCAAAGTGTATAGCCACTTCTTCTGGCGTAATCTTCCCTTCCTTTTTCAGGCATTTATTCACATTTGATAAAAGAGAATTAACTCCTTTCCCATTACATCCTCCACATTGAAACATCAAAACTCTCATATCCTGCTCCATAGGATATTTTTGAAAATCCACCACTTCTCTCGTAAAACGACTGGCTGCAATGATATCCGCTGCAACGTCTTTTTGCAATTTCACATTGAATTATTACAACCAGCTTAATTTTTGATAAATCCATAACACCACCTCAAAATATATTCGCAACTCTTAAAACCTATTTAAATAATATCATTTATTAGATTAAAAATCAATATTTATCTAATTTTTTTCTGTAAAAATAAAAATTAAATATTAAGTCTATTTCTACTAAACTTCGTTTTAAAAATGGAAAACTATATTTTAATTTGACTCCTTTATGAAAAATTTATATTTAGTCTACTATTTATATACTCAAATCCATTAAAAATTATATAAATTTATTTTTTTGAATAAAATAGTCATAATTTTTAGTTTAGTTTTAAGACAGTTTTACTTAAAAAGACATAGTATTAGTAATTCTTTTTGTATAGTAAAAAAAGAGAGACATAATTAAATGCCTCTCCGAAAATCTATATTTTAAACCTTTTATTTTAAAGATTATTGATTAATGAATCTTACATTGCTGAAGTCAACATTTTGGAAGAATAATTCAACTCTTCTGTTATTGTATCTTCCTTCAACTGTGTCATTAGTGTCAGCTGGGTTGCTTTTTCCTTGACCAGTGATTGTTCCGTAAGAAATAGAGTTTTTCAATCCGTAGTCTCTTAATAATCTAGCTACGTTTTGTGCTCTTGCTACTGATAATTTTTGGTTATAAGCAGCTGATCCAGTTGAATCTGTATGTCCAACGAAATCAATTGATCCACCATCAGCAAATTGGTTAATTACACCTGCGATAGTTCTCAAGTCAGCAGCTTCACCTTCATTAGGTACTCTACCATCTACTTTAAATCCTCTGATTACACATTTCTTTTCATCAGTTGAGCAGCTAAATGGTAATATTGCTGTATTTGGTTTAACAATTGGTGCTGGTTCTGGAGCTGGTGCAGGTGCTGGTGCAGGTACTGGAGTTGGTACAGGCACTGTAACAGTTTGAGTTATAACTTTAGGTGATCTGTCATTTTTCAATTGTCCAAATCTATATCCTACTCTAACTCCTGCTGAGTCAAGATGGTCTCTAGATCTTGTTCCTGTTTCTTTAGCTTTGATACCTGATCTTTCATAAATAGCTTCTAATGAAACTGGTCCAAACTCAGTTCCTAATCCAGCTGCTACATATAATCCACCTGATAAATTTTTATTATATTGTTTAGCATCTTTAGTAAAATTGTATCCTGCTCTTCCTAATACATACAAAGCGTCATTTCCACTATTAGTAGTGATTAAGTTAAACTTACCTACAGCATAAACTGGAACACTTCTTCCAATTTTTCTTACCTGTATCTTTAGCTTTTTAACTTTCCAGAATTAGATGACAATTTATATTCTGCTCCTAATCCCCATTCAAATTCACCTTGGTTGTCAACAATATATTCTAAACCAAGTGTTGGTCCATGTTTTACAGTAAAATCATCATTATTATTTACATTACTTCCAGATTTATATTTTCTGTAAAAATCATATCCACCTTTAACTTGTACTTCAGATGCTACTGCATTTAAAGCTAATAAGGCTGTTCCTAAAATAACTAATTTTTTTCATTTTAATTCCTCCTTAAATTTAATTTTTCCAATTCTTTTTAATTAGTACTTCTTTCTCCTAACCCTCTCTTTGATTATACAACATTTTTGAAAAGAAAAAAATCAATGCTTTAACTAAATCTTTTAACTAAATTCCCATTCACAATTTATAATATCACTTTTTTTAATAAAAAGTCAATGAAAAAAATTAAATAATATTTCACTTTAACCTCTATATTTATTGCATTTTTCACTATAAAGGCTAATTTTATTGACTTATCGGTCATTTGAAATTTTTTTATTTTTTAATTATAATTCCTATAATATATTCAAACTTTCTAATGTTAAATCAGCTAAAAACTAAATAATTTCTAGTTTTTAAAATAAAAATAATTATAATTTTTGTACTTATGTTCTATATTCAAATTATAAATTTATCATTTTATCAATAGAACTTTCCAATTTTTTTAATAATGCAATACGATTGTTTCTTAATTTTTTTCGTCATCAGCATTAATAATTACATTATCAAAAATTGATTAATTGTATCGGCATTATTTAACAATGTTTCAATATAACTTGAAAAAAATCTGCATTTTCAATACTTTCCAACTGATTTGCAAAATTGTATAATGCTTTTTCTTCATCAGATTCAAATAATGCGCTGTCAATATTTAGATTTTCATTTTTTTCATCTTTAACAATATTTTTACACGTTTTTTAAAAGATTTATTAAAATCTCAAAATTTTTCAGTTTGTGATAATTTTAGAAGTTCAGATAATTTCTTATCCAATTCTACAACATTATTTTTCAAGATTTATTTCATAATTTATAAGTTCTTTTTTTGTATTTTTTTCAGAAAAGCACATTAATTATTCTTTGTTTGAAAAAAATTCTGTCACATCCTTCACGACATTCTTTTTCCAATACTTTTTTTATCTGCCGAGAAAATTTCATAAGCCTTTTTCAATTAATTTCTTATAATCAAAAAGACAATTTTTGAATTTAATACAACGAATAATTCCTTGTGTAGCACGTCTCAAAGCGTAAGGATCTTTAGAACTTGTAGGTTTTAATCCAACTGCAAAACATCCAATTATTGTATCCATCTTGTCAGCAATTCCAGCAATTGCACCTTCCACAGTCGTAGGCAATTTGTCCCCTTGATAACGTGGCAAATAATGTTCAAAAATTCCAAGTGCTACATCTTTATCCTCACCTTGCTTTTGAGCATAAACGGAACCCATAAATCCTTGTAACTTAGTAAATTCCTTTTCTCCAATTACATTTGAAACAAGATCTGCTTTTGCCAAATCTACAGTTCTTATGATATTTTCCTTCTTATCACTCAAGTTTAACTCTGAAATCAGATATTCAGCAATTTTTTTCACTTCTTTTTAACTTTTTTTCAAAAATTGTTTCCCATATCCTTTTGGAAAGTAACTTCCTTCAGTTTTTTTCCACATTGTCTGCAAATTTACCTTTTTAAATCTTCATCAAAGAAAAAAATTTCGCATCAGCAAGTCTTGGCTCTACAACCTTTTCATTCCCTTTTTTTCACAGTTTCTGAATATTCAGGTGCATTTCTTATAACAATAAATTTATTTGATAATTTTTCCATCCTTATCTTTTACTGGAAAATATCTTTGATGAGTTTCAATGTAATTGTTATAATATCTTCAGGAAGCTGCAAATAATCCTTGTTAAATTCACCCTTTATTGCATAAGGATATTCTACCACATTAACCACTTCATCCAATAAATATTTATTGATTATCGCAGTATCTCCATCCTTTTCACCATTTTCTTTTATGCTTTTCAAAATTTCTTCTCTTCTTTTTTCACCATTTACAATAACAAAATTTTCAAGCAATATCTTTTCATAATCAAGCGGATTATTAATCTCAATGTCCTGAGAAGCAAAATATCTCATTCCACGAGTCTTATTCCCACCTTTTAGCCCTTCAAACTCAAAAGGTAAAATTTCCCCATTATCAAATAAAGTCACAAACCATTTAATCGGTCTTACAAATCTAAATGTTCTATCCGCCCATTTCATAGATTTTTCAAACTCTATTTTCTTTATCGCATTTTTCAATATTTCAGGTAAAATCTCCCTAGTATCCTTCCCTGCAATAAACTTTTCAATCGAAATATACTTCCCTTTTTCATTTTCAATAATCTTTATATCATCAGCCGTAGCACCCTGAGATCTCACAAATCCTTCTCCAGCTTTCGTAAGTTGTCCATCCTTATAAGCAATCTCAACTGAAGGCCCTACACTTTTTTTATCCAAGTCATCCTGTTTTTCAGCCAAATCCTTTATAATCGCTGTAACCCTTCTAGGCGTACTAAACGATTCAATTTCTGAAAACTTGATTCTTTCAGATTTTAATTCATTTTCTATTATTTTTTTCAGATCCTTTTCCGCCTTATCCACATATTGCGCAGGCAATTCTTCCAATCCTATTTCAAAAAGAAAATTCAATTTTTTCACTCCTTTCGGTACTCTGTTCATCTTTTTTCATTTTTTATTTATTTCTCATATTTTCTTACAAATTTTTCCTCAAATTCCTCTTTTGAGTAAGTGTGTACATTTTTGAAGCAATAACCTTTAAAATTCCTTAACCCAGCTCTCAACCTTTCCTCAATTTTTACAGTCTTTAACAAGTTATCTAACAATTTTTTTATCATTTCTTTCAGAATTTAAAAATTAGCAACTAAAAATATAATCCAATTCTTTTTCTAGTATCTTTCAATGTTTTTATCAAAAATATCACAAAATATAAGCACACTGTCATATATCTTTTTATGAAGCTCAAATTCTTTGATATTTTTCATTTCTCCATTCTTAAATTCAATAAAGACATAATTTTCATCTTGAATAAACAGAACATCATTTGATTTAATACCTACTCCCTTAAACTCTATCTTCCCTGTATATTTATCTTTTTAAACAATCAAAATCAATTACTTGCAAATCAGAATTTGTCATATAATTATTGCTATCATCCTTTGAAGTTTTTTTCAAAGTTGACTTACATTCTATTCTCAAATCGCTAATCTTCATACAATTCTTCCTCATTCATCAAATTTTTCAAAAGAAATAGCTAACTTATAAAATAAATCATCTGTTTTGTTAGTCTTGTCAACTAAAATTGCTTGTTCTCCATCCAATTCACTCATATAATATTTACATTTATTTGATATTTTATACTTTTTTTGAGTAAACTTGAACAGCCTTAAGAAAATAAGGGCTGTGTGTTGTTAGTAAAATGTGCATTTTAAACTCTTTCTGCAACAATACAATTAATTCTGCAAATTTTATTTGCCATTCAGGATGAAGATGTATTTCAGGTTCATCAAGAATTACTATACCTTTTTTCTTCTAAATTTCCATTTTCAATCAATCTTTTTAAAATCGCAAAAAACTTTTTAATCCAGCTGACAAATTTTTTAAATTTAATTCTTTGTTATTTTTCAAGTTCATAAATCCATTTTCCTTGATTAAATTTTTATTTTTTTCCATTAATAACTTCTTTTTAGTTTTTTTCAGTTATTTGTTGTAAATTATTTTTTTGCAATGATTTTTCTCTGAAAAAGTTTTTCATTTTTCTCTAATTAATTTAGTTTCTAAACTTTCTTTATGGTTCTCTAAATAATTTATATCACGCCATTTATATTCATTTAAATTATCAATTACAAATGGATCATCGATATAAATAACTTCAGAACGTAAATTTATTTTTATTTTTCTATTTTTAATAACTTTATTATTTTTTTATTTTTTAATTTTAATTCGTTTTCTTTTATTTTTAAAGCAATTTCACCCAAATCATCACTCGAAATAGTATTGATTTGATTATCAAATTCATTATTTAAAATATAAGATATTGTATTTTTCTAAATATTCTTTATCTTTTATATTTAAAATATCAAATATTTTTTTCTGAAACTTCTCCTAAATATTCTATGAAATAAAATTTCTATTTTCTTGAATTAATTTAATTAACTTATTTCGATCAAATTTGTAACTTGTATCTTTTACTATTTTTATCAGGTATATCAATTAATATATTTGAATTTTCTCTATTCAGTTTTTTTATAAATCTCAAAAAAATATTTCTTATATCTCCAGATTTAAGTTCCAACATTTTATTATCAAAATTATAAAAACCATTAAACAAAACTAAACAAAAGCTTTTACTAACTGTACTTTTTCCTGTATTATTCTCTCCCGCAATAACAGTTATCCCATTTATCTCAACATCAGCTTCCTTCAGTTTCCCAACATTTCTTATCGACAATTTCATTCCACAGCCCTCCTTTCAAAAGAAGAATCCCCCTCTTTTATGTCTATTTATTTTTTTATTCAGCAATAGGGAATCCCAATCTTTCCTAGCTTCTACAAATTTTTTCTGCACATCCCTTGGCCAAATCTCTAATTCTTAAAATATAAGACATTCTTTCTGTTGTACTAATTGCCCCCCTTGCATCGAGGTTGTTAAATGTATGTGAGCATTTTAGCACATATTCATAAGCTGGGAATACTAAATCGTTGTTTAGACAATTTTTTAGATTCCTTTTCATACATATCAAAAAAAGTTGGAAATGCATTGGAACGTCTGCTACTTCAAAACTATATTTTTGATAATTCATATTCAAACTGGGATCTTCTTTTCTCCGTATTTTTACACCTTTTTGTCCATTCTAAATCTTTTTACATCATCTTTATTTTTGTAAATAAAGTGCAATTCTTTCAAGTCCGTAAGTTATTTCTGATGGAACGATTTCACTTCCAGTCCTCCAACTTGTTGGAAATACGTAAACTGTGTAATTTCCATTCCATCTAGCCAAACTTCCCATCCTAATCCCCACGCTCCAAGTGTAGGGCTTTCCCAGTTATCCTCTACAAATCTTATATCGTGCTCCTTCGGATCAATTCCTAGTGCAACCAAACTTTCTAAATAAAGTTCTTGAATATTTTTCTGGTGATGGTTTCATAATTACCTGAAATTGGTGATGTTGGTACACTCTGTTGGGATTTTTCACCGTATCTTCCATCTTTTTGGACGACGTGACGGCTCAACATAGGCAACATTCAAGGTTCAGGCCCTAATGACATCAAAAAAAGTATCTGGATTAAATGTTCCTGCACCTGTTTCAATATCATATGGATTTGATATTATACATCCTTTATCTCCCCAAAATTTTTTTGAAGAGTTAATATAATTTCCTGAAAAAGTCATTTATCTCTATCCTTTCTCTTGATTTCTTTTTTTAAAAAGTTTTTCTTAAATATATTATTCTTAAAATTAATATTAAAATAGCGAAGTATTTGATTACTTCATAACCTATTATACCAATTCCTTTATCTGAAAATGGTATAAAATAATCATCAATTATCTTGTAAAATGTTGATTTTTCTTTTTTCTCCATATTTTTCTTATAATTTTTTTCTGGATTTTTTTAAATTAAGTTTTTTTACTTTCAATTTTTCTTTTTGCCTGTTCTTCTGTCAAATGAAACAACTGATTTTTGCGAATTTATTATAAAATAACCAGAATTTTTTTATTATATTCAATTTTATTCTTTTTCAACTTCTTTTTCTTCTAATAAAGAAACTAATTCCTCTTTAGCTCTTAAATTTTTCTAATACAGCTTCATCAAAATTATAAATATAACCGACCCAGCTATCTTTTTATTTTTATTTAATTTTTTTAAATATCCTTTATTTCCTAAAGAAAAAAACTTACTTCAGGAACAGTCGCATTATAACCAGCTGTAAGTAAATAACTTCCTATTTTTAATTCTGTATTTTCTTTAATCGGAAACCAGATATAGAAAAAAATTAATAGTAAAAAGCAATATAAATCCACAAATAATTAGTTCTGCCAATACTTTATTCTTAGAAAAAAATAAATAATAGTCAAAAATACAACAAATATTAATACTATAACAAAAAGAAGTAAAAAAACCATAAACTGCAGCAAAAAAATCATACTATTTACCTTTTTTTCATTTTATATTTTTCTCACTAAATAATCAATCACAATAATATAAATCCCAATATGAACATACATATCCGCCACATTGAATACAAAAACCCAAATTCCTCGAAAATCAATCATATCAATTACATATCCCCGAAAAATTCTATCAATCATATTCCCCAAAGCTCCAGCAGCAATTACTGCTACTCCTATTTTTAGTCCATTTGCTATAATTTTTTTAAAATTCTTGTATTCCATAGCGATTACATATATAATCAGAACTGTACTTGCTATCGTAAAAAGGTTGATTTTACCCTGCAAAAGTCCAAAAAAACTCCACCGTGATTTTCAACATAAGTCAAATGAAAAAATCTTTTTATTAATGGTATTGAAAAACCTTGCATTCCACCTGCTACATTGTACATTAACTGCTTTGTAATTTGATCTAATGCAGCTAAAACCAAAATAATAATTATATAAGGCATTCTTTTCTCCTCACATTTTTTATTGACACATATTTGTAAAAAAATCGAACTAAATAAGTTATTTATTTAGATATATTTAGTCAATTTTACAAAATAAATTTATATTACATTTTTTTCCAAAAACGCTTGCACATCTCGGACAAACATCTGAATGATTGTGATCGTGCCCAACTTCTTCATCATACTTCCAGCATCTTTCACATTTTTCTCCAGACGCTTTTTTTCCACACTTATACTTTATTCCTTCGATTTCACTTTCTGCTAAATTATCATTTACAAATTTAACTTGAGATACGATAAATAAATCAGAAACTTCATTTTCTGTATAATCTTTTATAAATGAATATTCAGCATTGGCAATGTTTTAAAAGAACTCTCGCATCAAGAGAGTGCCCTATTAATCCAGTCTGTCTTTCTGTTTCCAGTTTTTTTATTTACTTCTCTTCTTAGACGTGCGATTTTTATCCCATTTTTTAGCCAACTCTTCATTTAAGTATTCAGGATTTGCTTCAATCCATTTTGATAAATGCACACTTTCTTCTTCTTTTAATGCTTCTGGAATTCTTTCCCAAATTTCATCAGCAGTAAACGACAATACTGGTGAAATAATTCTTACTAACACTTTTAGAACTTCTGTCAGCACAGTTTGAGCACTTCTTCTTTCGATTGAAGTTGTCCCTTCACAGTAAAGTCTGTCTTTTACGATGTCAAGATAGAATGAAGACATTTCCATTGAGCAGAAATATGTAATTTCTTGGAACAAACTGTAAAATTCGTATTTATCATAATATTCAGTTGTTTTTTCTTTTAATTCTTCCAGTTTGTGCATTGCCCATTTGTCAATTTCAAACATATCTTTATAGTCAACTTTATCATTTGCATAGTCAAAGTTATTTAAATTACCCATCAAGAATCTTGCTGTATTTCTAATTCTTCTGTATGCATCTGACATTTGCTGTAAAATATTTTCAGAAATTCTCACATCTTCTCTGTAATCTACTAAAAGATACCCAAAGTCTTAAAATATCTGCTCCGTATTTTTTCTGTAATATCTTTTTGGAAGTATTGTATTTCCAAGTGATTTAGACATTTTTTCTACCTTGTCCGTCCATCGTAAATCCGTGAGTTAATATTCTTTTTGTAGGTGCATCTTTTGTACTTGCAATTGATGTCAATAGTGAAGATTGGAACCAACCTCTGTGCTGGTCACTTCCTTCAAGATATAAATCTGCTGGTCTTGGCAAGTTTCTTGGAACTAGCACACTTCTATGCGAAACTCCAGAATCAAACCATACATCCATTATACTTCTTTCTTTTCTAATATCCACATCTTTCAAGTTATATTTTTCCAAAAGTTCATCCCCAATAATTTCTTTGGCTTCATATTTCCACCAAATGTCAGTTCCTTCTTTTTTAACCAATTCAATTATTCTATCCATAATTTCTGGCTCATAAATAACTTCATCAGTCGCTCTGTTGTAGAACAATGGTATTGGTACTCCCCACACTCTTTGTCTTGAAATAGTCCAGTCAGGACGAGTTTCTAACATTGAACCGATTCTATTTTTACCCCAAGATGGCACAAATTCAACATTTTCCAATGCCTTTAATGCATTTTCCCTAATGTCGCTTTCATCAATGCTAATAAACCATTGTTCAGTCGCTCTGAATATAACTGGTTTTTTACTTCTCCAATCATGTGGATACGAGTGAACGAAAGTTGTGTGATACAACATATGTCCGCTTTCAGTCAAGTCTTCAACAATCGCTTTACTTGCTTTTGCATAGAACATTCCTTCATATTTTCCAGCTTCTTTAGTCATATGCCCTCTATCATCTACTGGCGACAAAATTCCAATGTTATATTTCAATGAATAATTATAGTCATCTGCCCCATGTCCAGGTGCTGTATGAACTGCTCCCGTACCTGCATCTATTGTTACATAATCAGCATTCATTACTAATCCTTTTCTATCTAAGAACGGATGTTGATAATGAGTGTATTCCAATTCTGTCCCTTTAAATTCTTTTAATAATTCATACGATAAGTCCAATGTTTTAAATACATCCTCAGCCAAGTCTTTTGCAACTACAAGATTTCCTTTTTCAGTTTTATACAATCCGTAATCAAATTCAGGATGTAAGAATACTCCCAAGTTTGCTGGCAATGTCCAAGGTGTTGTTGTCCAAATTAAAATACTTGCTTCATCCACACCTAATTTATCAGTCAAATCTTTTTCCCCTTCAAATTTTACATAAATTGAATGAGAAGTTACATCTTTATACTCAATTTCTGCTTCTGCAAGTGCAGTTTCAGTAGTTGGCGACCAGTATACTGGTTTTAACCCTTTATAAATATATCCATTTTCATAAATTTCTTTAAATACTTTTTAATTGTTCTGCTTCATATTCAGGTCTTAAAGTGATATAAGGATTATCCCAGTTTCCTAAAATTCCAAGTCTTTTAAATCCTTCTTTTTGTTTTTCCACCCATTTTAATGCATATTTTTTACATTCTTGTCTAATTTGCAGTGGAGTCATATTTTTTGCTTTTTCCCCAAGTTCTTCCATTATTTTCCACTCAATAGGAAGTCCGTGAGTATCCCATCCTGGAATATACGGTGCATTATAACCTCTTAATCTCTTATATTTTTAAGATAATATCCTTCAATATTTTTATTTAACGCATGTCCAATGTGAATGTCTCCATTCGCATAAGGCGGTCCATCGTGAAGCACAAAAAAATGGTGCTCCTTCTTTCAATGATTTTTCATAAATTTCAGCTTTTTTCCAGTCCCTTAATGTCAAAGGTTCTTTTTGTGCCAAATAGCTTTTCATTTTAAAACTTGTCTTTGCAGATTAAGCGTTTTGCATAATCCACTTTTTTTCTGGATTGTTGTTTTCTGACATTACTTCCTCCTACTTTTTATTTAAAATTATTTTTACTGTTTTTTATGTCTTTTTATTATATCACAATTTTTATACATTTTTAAATAACTCTCACTAAATCCCGCTTAAAAAAATAAAATAATATTTTATTTTGCAGCAAAAATTTAATTTTTTTAAATAAATAAGGAGATACTAAAATTTTTCATAACTTCAGTATTCTCCTTTTTATTAACTATTTATTGCATTTATTTTTTAAAACTTCATAATTTTTTTAGTCTTAAACTTTTTAATGAAGCATTCCTGCTCCAATAAATGTTAAAATACCTAAAATAGCTGCATAAGCTATTGAATATTTAACAGTGAATTTAAGCATATCTCCTTCTTTACCCATCAATCCAACTGTTGAAGCGGCAATTGCGATATTTTGCGGAGAAATCATTTTTCCTCCTGTCGCTCCACCTGTACCAGCGGCAATATACAATGCTTTCAACGCTTCGTTTGATCCTGCTATATTTACTTGAACTCCACCGAATAACAAGTTAGATGCCAAGTCACTTCCTGTTACAAATGTACCGATAGTTCCTAGGAACGGCGAAATTACTGGGAAGAATTTACCTGTTGCAGCAAATCCTTTTGCTATACTTTCAATCATTCCACTATGTTTCATTACTACTGATAATGCCACAATTCCCATAATTACCACAACTGAAGGTAATTTACTTAAAATTGTTTCTTTTAATGTTTCAGCCATAACTTTTGGTTTTACACCTTGAATGAATCCTGCTATAACAGTTGCAACAAATAATGGTGCAGCTGGCGCTAAAATCCATTTGAATATTACACTTGGATCTCCTTTATCCTTAAACCATGTAGCTTCATGTCCTCAAAGCAAAATTGAAATGTGTAGTTGTTGGCTCTAACGCTTTATGAACGGCTTCTACAACTGGACTTGTTCCAATAATTAAGATTATCATTAAAATATATGGAACCCAAGCCATAAATGCATCTTTTCCAGTAATAGCTTGACCTTTATTAGATTTTGCACTTTCATCTTCTTTAATAAAGATTTTAGTAGCAACTATCATTAAGATCATTGCAAATAAACTTGATAAAATTGTTGGTAATTCTGCACCCATTGCTTTTGCAATAAATGGTTGTGTTAAATAACCGATAATTGAAGCAATAACTACAGGTAAAATTCCTCTTCCAAATGCTGCGTTTTTTCCACCATCAATTTCTTTATTAGCCATTATTACCAAGATAAATGGTATAATACATGTCAAAACTAACAGCAATAATGATGTATAAAATGCTGTTTCTCCAGCATTTAATTTAAAGTTTGTAATCATTGTTGTAACTGGTAGTCCAACTGTTCCAAACGCTGTTGGTGTTGAGTTTGCAATAAGACAAATTAAAGCTGCACTTAGTGGAGTAAATCCTAATGAAACCATTATTGCTGCTGGAATCGCAACTGCTGTCCCATATCCTGCAATACCTTCTATAAATCCACCAAATCCCCAAGCTAATATCAATGCTTGAGCTCTTTTATCTGTTGAAATGCTTCCTAACATTGATTTGATTGTTTCAATTTTACCAGTTTTTACTGATAAATCATAAGCAAACAATGCAGCAAATACTACAAAACCGATAGGCATCCACGCTGTTGCAAATCCTTCAATAATTGAAGCGATAACCCCTTGAACTGGCATTTGCCATCCAGGAACAATAAAGTTTAAAATAATTGCCACTATTAAACTGGCATACGCACTAAACATAGCTGATTTTTTCAAAAAAGTTAATAGTATCAAAAATACAACTATTGGCACTAATCCGATTAAAAATAATCCCATTTCCGAACCTTCCTTCTCTTTATATTTTTTTAAAAAGTTTTTAAAAAGAAAAATTTCTTTTAAAATTTAAAAATACATAAAATATTTTATTTTTTAAAAATCAATTTGGTTTTTAAAAATTCTTTAAATTTTTTTAGGTTATATTTTTTTAGACTTGCTTGACAACTACATAAACTATTTTTACTATGATCATTTGACAAAGAGACTTGTCTACTTGATATAAATAAAATCATAAGTTTCTAAACATTTCTATTGCAAGAATTAGAAGTTTATAATTTAAAATAATATTTATAACTTTTTTTAATAACCCAAATTTCTCACTTATATATTATCAAATTTTTCAAAAAAAGTACAAATATTTTTTTAAAAATTTTTTTATTTTTATAATATCTGCACTTTTTTTAATATTTTTAAATTTTTATAATCCTTTTCTCGTAAGTCCCACTCTTCCACGCTCTTTATCTAGCGACAATATTTTTAACTTTAATAATTTGCCCCACAGATAACTCTTTTGTTGCATCTTTAACAAATTTATCAGAAATTTCAGAAATATGAAGCAGTACATCCCTTTTAGTCCTATATCCACAAAAAGCCCCAAATTTAGCCACATTTCTCACAGTTCCTTCCAAAACCATTCCTTCTTGCAAATCATCCATATTTAAAATATCCGATCTCAATAATGGTTTTTCAAACTCATCTCTTGGGTCTCTTCTATCTTTTAACAACGCTTCATAAACATCTTTTGCAGTTTGCGGTCCAAAATCATTTTCTTTTATAATTTTGTCCAAATTCACTGTTTTTCAATTTTTGTCTAACTTCATCCAAATCAGATTTTAAATCGTCAACCTTACAATTTGCTTCCTTCAAAATAGTTTCAGCGATATGATACGATTCTGGATGGATTATCGTATTATCCAAAGGATTTTTACTATTAGGCACTACAACAGATCCTGCCATTTGTTCAAACGCCTTCGTTCCAAGCCCTTTTTACCTTTTTCAATTCTTTTCCTATCCTTAAAAATCTCCATTTTCATGTCTGTAATCTACAAGATTTTTTTGCTACATTTTTCTTAATCCCAGACACAAAAGCTAAGTAATGCCCAGAAGCCGTATTAATATTGACTCAACATTATTTACAACATGCTCAATCGTTTGTTCCAATGTTTCATTCAATTTTTTCTGATTTACATCGTGCTGATACATTCCAACTCCAATTGATTTTGGATCAATTTTTACAAGCTCAGCCATCGGATCTTGAATTCTTCTAGCAATCGAAATCGCTCCTCTCGCCGTTACATCCAAATCAGGAAACTCCTCAATTGCAATTTTTGAAGCTGAATAAACTGAAGCTCCTGCTTCACTTACAATCAAGTATGACACAGGTTTTGACGCATCTTTTATAACATTTGCCACAAAACTTTCAGTTTCACGAGAAGCTGTTCCATTCCCAATTGCAATAATATCCACATCGTATTTTTTTATGTAATCTAATATTTTTTTCTTTGCTGTTTCAAGCTGTTTTGGATTATGCACTCCTTCAACCAAGAAAAAGCACATCGTTTGTTTCATAAAAACCGTCTTTATTAATAATTACCAGTTTGCAACCTGTTCTATAACCAGGATCAAGGCCCATCAATGTTTTTTTACTCAAAGGCGGTTGTAAAAGAAGTTTTTCTAAATTTTCAGAAAAAATATTAATCGCTTCTTCCTCAGCTTTTTCAGTATAAATATTTCTCACTTCATTTTTTATCGACGGATAAGCCAGTCTATCCAGCGAATCTTTTATAACTTCACTCAAAAATTCAACTAAATTTTTATTTTCAAAAGTATCCAAAATAAAGTCCATTATAAATTTTTCAGTTTTTTCGTCAATTTCAATGTCAACTTTTTAATATTTTTTTCTTTTTTTCCCCACGATTTATCGCTAAAATTCTATTAAAGCCGCTTTTTTTAACAAGCTCCGAATAATCATAGTAATCCTGATAAACCCCTTTTTCATCATTTTCCTTATTTTTCTCCACAACTTTAGAATCCAAAATTCCAAATTCTGAAATTTTATCTCTCAAGAATTCCCTTATTTTCACATCTTCTGAAATATTTTGCGCAATAATCAAATGCACTCCATTAATCGCATCTTCAATCGACAAAACTTCTTCACTCAAATATTTTTCCGCTTCTTTTTCTAACATCTCAAAAGTAGTTGTCGGCATCAACGCAAATTCTGTCAAAGGTTCTAGCCCTTGCTCTTTCGCAATATCCGCCTTCGTTTTTTTCTTCTTTTTGTAAGGTAAATAAAGATCTTCCACTTCCTGAAGTTTTGTTGCACAAGTTATGCTATTTTTCAGTTCATCAGTCAATTTTCCCTGCTCTTCTATAAGTCTTAAAACTTCTTCTTTTCTCTTTTCCAAATTTCTATAATAAGTAACTTTCTCAATTACATCCCTAATTTGCTCCTCATCCAAATTACCTGTAACTTCTTTTCTATAACGTGCAATAAATGGTACTGTTGCGCCTTCATCAAAAAGTTTCACAGTATTTTCCACTTGTGACTCGTTAAAAATTCAGTTCATCTGCTACATTTTTTTAAAAATATCCAATTACTTTCCTCCATTTACAGTTTAATTTTTTTATTTTAAATTTATCAAAACTATTTTTAACATAATTTCTGGATCTCCCACGACTAAAAGTCGCAGGGGTTCTAAAAATCTTTAAAAAAACATTTAAAAATTTTTCTAAGAAGTTTGATAGCTTTTACACTACCCTTATTCTTTTAGGTGTGTTCAGCTCACCCCTATTGTATAGGACGCTTAAGTCCACAACTTTACTTTTTCCTTAATATGTTTAATGCTCCGTTACAATCTGCATTTATGAGTTTACCTGCACTTGTTTGATATAGTCCTCTTTTTATTCTTTTTCCACTGAATATATATTCTTTTTGATTTTTCTTTTATCATATATTGAATTTTATCTCCATCAAAAGAAACTTGCTTTTGATGTATAACTCTCTTCTTGTAGTTTAAATTCTATTCCATATAGTTTACATAGATATATTAGTTTATCTCTTAATTTTTCCATATGGTATGTTTACAAAGTTTTGATTATTTATGCTTCCTATATTTGAATTTCTTTGAAAATCTTCATTATATCCTAGAACTAGTTTTTCCTATATCATTATTAAGACAATAATTTATTATTATTTTTGCTGCTTTTGAAAGATAATCATTTATACGATTATTTCTCTTTCTAGCTATTCTCTTTTGCCTTAATGTTATATGCTCTATCTTTTTGCTTATCTTTAATACTTTGCAATTTTACATTTATCTTATTATAGTATTGATTAATAGATTTTTAATTTTCTACCATCTATTATGAATGAAGCTCCAGTATTTGTAACACAAGTACAAAGATTATCTATACCTAGATCAATTCCTAGTGCATTGTTTTTCATTTAATTCCCTTTGAACTTCTTCTACTTCATAAGTATATTGAATTTCAAAGTACCTAGAATATTGTTTGGGTATTATTCTAATCTCTTTTTATTTTCTTGTCTTTTTAATACTGGTGGCAGCTTAATTTTAACTTCCTGATAGAGTTTTCTTAAACGAATTTGAATAAGGAACTATCAGAATATCGTCTTTTAATCTAACAAAACCTATAACAAGAGTTGTAAAACCATCTTTATCAAGATATTTAGGTAATTTTATATCTTTAAAATTATATTGACCATTTTATAAGTTTTAAAAGTCCAAAAATGATTTGAAACTTCCATCTACTTCTTTTAGAATTTGTTGAGCCATATTAGATTTAACTTCTTATAGTTCTCACTATTTTTTTAAGCATTTTATAGTTTTTCGTTATAACTTAAATACTTTTTTCTTATTAAAATAATACTGTCTAATATTATATATAGCTTCATTAGTTAAGTTCTTGGCTATATGAGATAAATATTTTAAATTCTAAACTCCTTTTTTTACTAAGATGTTTTTACTTGTTGTTTTTAATGTTAAATACATAGATATCACCTCCTTTTCATCAGAGATATTATACCATATATTCTACATTTTATCTGTTAAAAAAAGTAATATTTTTATTTATTTTTAAATATTTTTAAAGTTTTTAAAACCCCACAACAGTGGGAAGCGTCGTTCACATAAGTGCGCTACTACTTATGCAGTTCTCTTATGAACTTCTTGTTATCTCTAACAAGCACAGACTATATCTTATCCTTATCCTATTTCAAGGACTTAGGCGAAACCACTTCCAATACCAATCGCTTGTGTTGTACTCCCCTCACGAGAGATAGTCGTTGAACTTTCCTTTTCAGGCTTAGCTGCTGATTGTCTATTATATTCCTTTCTATACGTACGGCTCAATGTTTAGGGTTTAACCTTGCATCATCTAGTATATTTTTTCTGCTTTCGCTACCTTCACACCTATACCATATTTGAACGAAGGTATTATGTTGTGGTTATACTAGCTTTAAGAGTTCCCAGCAGTTCAGTTTCTTTGTTGCACCGTTTTGCTCCGTGTCTACATACAAGTTTCTCTATATGCTTACTAAAATTTTCGTGCAATTCATCTCACGACTAAAGTTGTAAGTGTTCTTGCACTATTTAATAAAAATAACCAGGTGAATAATTTTTATAGATGAATTGAAAATTTTAAAGGATAAATATTTGCATATCAACCTTTAGAAGTGCTGATATTACTGAACCGATCCACTATTTTATGTGGGTTTTTATGGTGCGAAAGGTGGGACTCGAACCCACATGTCGAAGACGCTAGATCCTAAGTCTAGTGCGTATACCAATTTCGCCACTCTCGCAAAAAAATATTTTATTTTAACAAATGGTGAGCCATACTGGGATCGAACCAGTGACACCTTGATTAAAAGTCAAGTGCTCTACCGACTGAGCTAATGGCTCATATTATGGGGTGATCGACGGGACTTGAACCCGCGACAACCAGTGCCACAAACTGGCGCTCTACCAACTGAACTACGATCACCATATATATGAATTTTTCTTTTTAAATAAAATGGAGCGGGAGACGAGGGTCGAACTCGCGACATTCAGCTTGGAAGGCTGACGCTCTACCAACTGAGCTACTCCCGCAAAACTTCTAAGATGGTCGGTGTAGCAGGATTTGAACCTGCGACCCCCTGCTCCCAAGGCAGGTGCGCTACCGAACTGCGCTATACACCGTCCCTTCAACAAGTGATTTTTTCATTTTTCATCAATCACTCTCGGACAAGAGATATAATATCATAATTTCAAATTAATGTCAACACTTTTTTTGAATTTTTTTTACATATTTCTAAATTTAACTAAAATCCAGTTTTTACAAAATATGCTCAAACCCCTTTAAAATATAATCAATCTGGAGTTTGAGCAAAAACAAATATAATTTCAAAAAAATTTTTATAATATTGATTAATAATTTTTTAAAAATAATAGTTCCCTTTTCTCTTTCAAAAATCAATTTCTTTTCAATTTTTTTCATTAGCATCTTCCATAAAATCAATAAAACACTTCTGATTTTTCATATTTTTGGTTTAGAGTCTTCAATTTTATTTTTAGTTTCAGATCCAAGGTGATTGTCCTCCTTCAAAATATTTCGTACATCTTGATTTTAACACGAGTATTTCATTTTATTGAAATTCTTCCGCTATATCCGCTAGAACATTCATCACAGCCTTCTCCCATGCACTTCTGACATCTTTTTCCAACTAGCCTCTGTCCAATAACTCCAATTAATGAATCTAGTATCAAATATTTTTGGAATTCCCATATCCACTAGCCTAATTAACGTAGAAACAGCTATCATTTTGTATGAATTGTGGAAATTACAAGATGTCCTGTCAATGCAGCTCTTACAGCTATTTCTGCAGTAATTTCATCTCTAATTTCAGAAATTACGATAATATCAGGATCATTTCTCAATGTGGCTTTCAAAAACTTCGAAAATGTTACTCCAATTTCTTGATTTACCTGTATTTGAACAGTCCCGTTAATTTTTGCTTTCAACTGGATCTTCTACAGTTATGATTTTTCTTCCATCATTTAGCATATTTATTAGGGATTTTAATGTTGTAGATTTCCCCAGAACCTGTAGGCCCGCTTACGAGAATCATTCCATATTTTTCTATCTAAAGTTTCATTTAACATTTTTAATGCTTTGACTTGAAAAATCCCAATGTTTTCAAGTTTTGTATCCTTTAAATAATTTTTCCAAAAATACGTAAAACCATAGTCTCCCCGCCAGCTGTCGGCATATAGGCAGCCCTTATATCATAACGTTTATTTGTATTTTTTTGCATTTAATAAAAAGAAAAGCTGCCATCTTGTGGCTTTTCTTTTCTCTGCAACGTTCATTCAGCCAAAATTTTCATTCTGGCAATAATTTCTGTAATATTTTTTTCAAGAACTTTTTCTATTCACTGCTTCATACATTTCTGGCTTTCTTTCAGATAACCGTCAACCCGTATTTTATTTCCATTCCTTCCAGCAGGTCCATTCACGTGAATGTCACTAGCCCGCTCCTTAAATCCAGTCTTTACAATTTCATTTAAATAAGAAACAGTATCTTTTGATAAAAACTATTTTTTATTATCGACAACATCCTTTAGTTTTGCCTTTTTCAATTATTTTTTTCATTCATTGTCCTCAATTTTTCCCTTCCCGCTTTTATATTTTCAATTATTTCTTTTTCACAGTTCCGCTGCTAAATTCCTCCAGCACCAATTCTGTCTGTTTTTCAATGTTTTTAAACAATCCCTTTTTTAATCAGATTGTACCACTTCAAAGTCGCACGTTGAGCATCAATCCCTTTAATGTTTCCTTTAGCTGCAGTTTAAAAAGTCAACTTCTTCGTAAGACAATTTTACATTTTTAGTTTTTTTCCTTTTTTTATTCGCCTTTGTAATTTTAACTTCATTTTTCCAAATATTTAAAAGAAACTAAATACATTTTGGCAGCTGTTTTTCATATTGGCTCATCATTTTTTCTCATTTCCTCAATCAGTTTTTACAAATAACTTCTTGACATTTTTGAAAATGTAACATTGACTTTTTCTTTTTCCCTTTTTCCAATTTTTGCACAAGCTGCTGCATTTTTAGCCTGTGATTTTTGCATTTATTAAATCCATATTGCTAACAGTATTTGGATTTACCATTTTTGCCATAAATTCTCCTTTCTTTTTATCATTTTAATTTTTTTACTATTTCCTCAAATAAAATATTACCTTCTCGTAATAACGTAATCTCTCCATTTTCAAATTTTACAATTGTAGACGGCTTCCCTGTCAATTCTGATTCTTCATTTTGGAATAACAATATCCACATTTTTTTAGCAATTCTTCACTTAAATCCTCAATTTTTAACCGAACTTTCACCTGAAATATTAGCGCTTGAAGTCAATAATATTCCTCCAGATTCTTTTTATTATTTCCAAAGCAATTTTTATTTTTTTGGAATCCAGATCCCAACAGTTTCCATATTTTCATCAAATTTCCGTGTAAAATTACAATTTGACGAAAAAAATGACCAGTCAGTTCTCTGGCCAGTATTCATTGAGAATTTCAGAAATTTTTTTCCATATTTTCTTTAGTTTCATTTACCAGATCCTTCAAAATTTCCTTATTACTAATTAATGCGATTATTTTTAGAAAAAAATCACGTTTTTATTTTATAAATTTTTCAACAGCTTTCTTTTTCAGGAAGAAGCCAATTCCATAGACAGTATCTGTAGGAAATACAGCAACTCCTCCATTTTTTTAAAAATTTTTATAGCTTTTTCAATTTTACTTTTTATCTTTATCAATCTTAGTCATCATTTCCATCATCAACTGGCATTTCAAATAAACCGCTTATTGGATTATTTGTAGCTATTCTAGATTATTATTTCTGCAAACATTTTACTTGTTGTCAATATTTTTTAATTTATCGAATTTTTTTATCTTCAGAGCAATTGAATAGTATCTGTTACTACAATTTCAGTAAATGCTGATTTTTAATCTTTCAACTGCAGGATCAGAGAAAACAGCATGTGTTGCACATCCGTAAACTTCCAAAGCACCTTTGTCAATTAAAGCTTGAGCAGCATTGCAAATTGTTCCGGCTGTATCAATCATATCGTCAATCAAAATAGCTTTTTACCCTTTTACATCACCAATAATATTCATAACTTCTGAAACATTTGCCTTGGCACGTCTTTTATCAATTATTGCAAGCGGTGTATGCAGCCAGTTTGCAAGTCCTCTTGCTCTTTTTACTCCACCAACGTCAGGCGATACAACAACTGTATCTTCTGGGCTAAATCCATATTTTATAAAGTGTTTTGCCAAAATCGGCAATGCTTCCATGTGATCCACTGGAATGTCAAAAAATCCTTGAATTTGTCTTGCATGCAAGTCCATTGTAATTACTCTTGTAGCTCCTGCAACTGTCAGTAAATTTGCAACAAGTTTTGATGTAATCGGCTCTCTTGGACTTGCCTTTCTATCTTGTCTTGCGTATCCATAATAAGGAATTACAGCGATAATTTCCTTGGCTGAAGATCTTTTAATTGCATCAATAAAGACTAAAAGTTCCATAAGGCTTTCATTTACAGGTTTTGAAGTAGACTGAACAATAAATACTTTACAGCCACGTACACTTTTCTTCGCCTTTGCAAAAGTTTCTCCATCAGCAAATTTTACAATTTCAGCAGCTGATAAATCCATATCCAAGTATTTTACAATCTTTTCTGCCAATTTTTCACTTGATGTTCCTGCAAATACTCTAATTTTGTCTTTGTCTTCTTTGGTTAATGTTATCATTTTATTTCCCTTTCTCTCATTAATATTTTTTATTTTTATTAACTTTTTATTTTCTGACATTTCCCTATTTCTAATTATTTATTTTTTTTCTCCTTATTTACCTGTTTTGCCCTTCCAAAAGCAAGCGTTTCATCAGGAATATCCTTTGTTATAACCGAACCTGCAGCTGTTAAAACTTCGTTTCCTATTTCCACAGGTGCTACAATTATTGAATTGCTTCCAATAAATGCATTCTTTCCAATTTTTGTCCTATGTTTATTCTTCCCATCATAATTGCAAGTAATAGTTCCTGCGCCAACATTTGTATCTTGCCCAATTTCAGCATCTCCAATATAAGTCAAATGCCCTGTCTTTACACCCTTTTCAAGAGTAGAGTTTTTTATTTCCACAAAGTTTCCAACATGCACAGTTTCTTTTAAGTATGCCTTTGGTCGTAAATGTGCAAACGGCCCTACAGTTACTCCTTCTTCAAGAGTTGACTTTTCTACAACAGAGGCTTCTATTCTAACATTATCAGCAATTACAGAGTTTTCGATTCTAGTATTTCCTAAAATTTCACAATTTTTTCCAATTTTAGTATTTCCTTGAATTGTAACATTTGGATAAATTACAGTATCTTGCCCAATTTGAACATTATCTTCAATGTAAGTCGCATCTGGATCAATCAAAATCACCCCATTATCCATAAGTTCAGTATTTTTTCTATTTCTCGAAATTTTCTCTGCCTGTGCCAATTGAACCTTAGAATTTACTCCTAAAATTTCATCTTCATCTTCAATTTGAAAACTGTCAACATTGTAGCCTTCACTTGTTAAAATTTTTATGGCATCAGTCAAGTAATATTCACCTTTTGAATTGTTATTGTCAATTTTTTCAATTGCATAAAGCAAACTTTCACTTTTAAAAATATAGACTCCTGTATTAATTTCATCTATTTTTTTCTCATTTTCATCTGCTTCCTTTTCTTCGACAATATTTGAAATTTTTCCATTTTCCTTAACAATCCGCCCGTATCCAAACGGATTTTTAACCTTGCAGGAAAGCACAATACAGTCAAGTCTTCCCTCGTCAAAAACATCCTTTAACTTTTTCAGCGTTTCTTCCTTTAAAAGAGGCGTATCTCCATAAGTGATAAGCACATCTTCACCATATTCCTTAATTTTATCCTTTGCAATCAAAATAGCATGTCCTGTCCCGAGCTGCTCCTCTTGTGTAACAAAATCAACATCTCCCATTTCAGCCAGCACATCTTCCTTTTTATGCCCCAAAATAAAGACATTTTTTTTATTCCCAATATTTTCAAGAACAGTCACAACTCTTCTAATCATCGGAACACCATTTACCTTGTGCAAAACCTTAGACTGCTCAGACTTCATTCTAGTCCCTTTTCCAGCCGCCAAAATTACCGAAATCATCCTTCCTCCTTAATTTAATAATCAACAATTAAAATATTTGTCTTTAATTTTTTACTCAAATTATAAAATCATTATTTTACTTTTCACACTAATTATATCAATTTTTTTCTAATTTATGTCAAATGATAAAAAAATTTTTATTTATTTTTCTCCTCACTCTCACTATTATGATTCAAATGAATTCTCAAAGCTTCTAGCGAAATTTGAATTTCCAAAAGTGAAAATAATAGTGAAACTATCAACGATACAAGACTTATTCCAAAACTTATTTTCCCAATAAAATCCATTTGAAGAAATAAAAATAGCATAGAAATGGCACACATTAACAGACTTGAAACTCCAAAATACTGCATTTTTTTTATATAATTTAGCCTTTTTCTCAAATTTTTAACTTGATAAAACTCATGCTCCACTTCCCCGCTTGAATCCATCTGCCTCACAATCGCTGTAAGTGCCAGAAACCTATTTGTGTATGCAAGCAAAAGTAAAGATACGGTAGGAAAAAGAACTGCAGGTGTAGTTATTTCCAAAGTCATATTTTTCACCTTCCTTTAAAATTTATTTTTATTCTAAAATCCATTTAAAAATAAAAATATTTTATTTATTTGATAACAAAAAGTTTTTAAAATACTGCTAAATAAAAGCCAGTAGAAATCTATTACTAAATAAAAATATGCCTAATAAACTGATAAAAATTAACTAAAATTAGAGTTTAAATAAATAGACCAGTTGTTTTCAAGTTCAATTTTAAAAGCAGTCCTGCTACAACATTAGTTTTCAAACTTGTATTTTTAAAAAAATACAAAAAACGCAAGGATTATTTAAATTCATCCTTGCTAAAATTATATCATGCTTTTAACTAAAAAGAATCTGGTGATGAAACTACGTTTCAAGTTTTCATCTATTTCAAAAAAATTAATGGTTTTTCCAGTTGTTAAGTTTAATTTCAAGATATCTTCATCTGAAATATTTAACAAATATTTTATTAATGCTCTCAAACTGTTTCCATGAGCCGCTACAATAACATTTTTACCTTCTTTTAAGCTTTTTGAAATATCTGAATGCCAGTAAGGTAAAACTCTTGCGATTGTATCTTTCAAACTTTCTCCAAGTGGTGCTTCTTCATCAGTTAAATCAGCATATCTTCTGTCTGATTTTGGATAATATTCACTTGATTTGTCAATTGCAGGTGGTGCAACATCAAAACTTCTTCTCCAGATAAGCACTTGGTCATCTCCATATTTTTTAGCAGTTTCTGCTTTATTCAATCCTTGTAATGCACCATAGTGTCTTTCATTAAGTCTCCAAGATTTGTAAACTGGAATATACAATTCATCCAATTCTTCCAAAACGTAATTTAGAGTTTTGATAGCTCTTTTTAAGTAAGATGTATAAGCAACATCAAAAACTAATCCTTTTTCCTTTAATGCTTTTCCTCCAGCTTTTGCTTCTTCAACTCCTTTAGGACTCAAATCCACATCTTTCCAACCAGTAAATTTGTTTTCCAAATTCCATTGGCTTTCACCATGTCTGATTAATACTAATTTCATAAGTTTCCTCCTTAAAATAATATTTTTTTATTAATGTTACGCATTTTTATGCTTAAAAATATAAACTTTTTTTATATTTAATTGCAGCAAAACTGCTTTTAAAATTGAATTCAAAAATTACAACTGGTCTATTTATTTAAACTCTAATTTTTAATTAATTTTTTTATCAGCTTAGTCTTAAAAAACAACTATTTTTCTTCAACTTCCCCAACTGTTTCTGAAACAGCAGTATTTGTAGAAAGTTCCTTTTCAGCAATTAAATCTTCAAGATGTTCTTTTTGTTGTAACCAATTCTTCCAAAGCCATATTGTCATAAATCGCTTCTGAAGATGTTTTTTATATTTATTCCTTGTTTTCTTAAAAAACTGTCAACTTTACTTTGATTTTTTTTGTATAAATAGTAACCAACTGCAACTGTTCCTACTCCAACTGCCGCTCCACTAAATGCTCTTTTCTTTATACTTTCCGAATTTTATCATTTTTATTACCTCCAAATTTTAATTTATTTATTATATTTTTTTATAACTATTTAAATCCCTTTACTTTAAATCACAATTTATTTTCAAAGCTATATATTTATCATCCGAATCTTCATCTGATGATCTCTTACTAAAGAATATGTGGTCTATCAAATCACTTACATTCTCAATAGTTTTATCATTTTTCACATCTACAACATAATGGAATTTTCCATTTTCAGCTTTTAACCGATAAATTCTCACTTCTTTATTCGACACATTATTTAATACAAGGTGTCGTCCAAAAGTTGTAAGCCACATAAGTGCTATTGCTGTAACTGATCTATTCGCCATATAGGATCTTAAAAGATACAATGCTGGTAAAATTTCAATGTCAAAGAAACCTTTTCGTTGTGTTTCCATGTAGGCGTGTTCCATAATTGCCGCTGTTGTAAGTCCTGCTGTAAAATTGTTTATATCCAATTGTAATTTTTCGATTTTACTTTTTCCAAGTCCGTACAAGAAAGAAAGCAAAATCGCAGCTCCAGAATATACAGACAACGAATCTATTGATTTTTCTTCAAAATCTTCCACTAATTTTACCGAAGTCATGCCGTGCTCAACTGATAATGCTGTCGCAGTTCGATAAATCACTTCATCAATCGTAATTTCCTCTGGCTCAAAAGTTATAAGCAATGTATTTATAGTTTTATTATATCGTAACACTGTACTTTTTGCTCCAACTTTTATTGTTTCAAAAAATATTTTTGTGTCAATAATTTCGTGTGAAACTTTAAATCTGACACGATTCGGTAACTTATGCAATACCGTCAAAGTTAATTTTTTCATATAATTTCCTCCAAAATCAGATACATACAAAAATTCTATTTATTGATATCATATTTTAGAAGTCTTAATGAATTTCCAACTACTAAAATTGTTATTGAATTATGTAAAACTGAACTATATATTGCTGGTAACAATCCTGTTGCACCTAATACAAGTGCAAAACTGTTTATTCCAATCGCCATCGCAAAATTTTGTTTTATAATTTTTACAGTATTTTTAGCTAAACCAATTACAGCTGGTATTAACAAAGGATCGTCAGAAGTTATTGTAACATCGGCAGCTTCCATTGCGACATCTGTTCTAGTGCTTCCAAGTGCTATTCCTACATTTGCGTAAGAAAGAGCTGGAACATCGTTTTATTCCATCTCCAATCATAATAACTTTTTTGATCCGATTGAACGGAATTTCAATATATCTTTTGCCTTATCTTCTGGTAACAATTCAGATTCGTATCTATCCATCGACATACTATTTGCAATGGTTTCAGCCTGTTGTCTCAAATCTCCTGTAAGTAGCACAATATCGTCTATTCCTTGATTTCTCAAACGGTTCATAGCTTTTTTGATATTTTCCCTTGGTGGATCAGAAACTCCAATTACACCGATTAAATTCTCATTTTTAGCCACATAAATAACGATTTCTCCATTATTTTGCATTCCTTTTACCACGTCAACTGACATCTCTACCGAAATATTATTTTTCTTCCATGTATCTTCTGCTTCCCACACGAATAATATCCTTATTTACATAAGTTTCAATTCCTCTTGCCACTTTAATTACATCTTCTTTATGTCGTGGTATTTTTAACCCTCTATTTCTGACTTCATTTAAAATTGCACTTGCCAAAGGATGTGTAGAAGTTTCTTCAGCCGCTGCTGCTAATGCAATCATTCTATCATCTCTCATGTTTTTAGCAAAAGTTTTTACTGTATGAACTTTAGGTTTTCCTTCTGTAATTGTTCCAGTTTTATCAAATATTACTGTATCAGCCTTTGAAAGTTCTTCCAAATAATTGCTTCCCTTAATCAAAATTCCGTTTTTAGCAGCTGTATTAATTGAAGCAGAAAATGCTGTCGCTGTCGACAATCTTATTCCGCATGAATAGTCAATTACAAGCATACTCAAGGCCTTTTGTAAATTTCTAGTTGAAGCGTAAACTATTCCAGCAAGAAGGAAATTTAACGGAATCAACTGTGCAGAAAATGCATCGGCGTAAGATTGAATGTCCGCTTTGTTAAATGAAGCATCTTCCACCAATTTTATAATTCTTGAAGCCGTTCTGTCATCTCCAACTTTTTCAGCTCTTACAGTAATATTTCCACTTTTCAAAAGCGTTCCAGCAAAAACTTCCTGTCCTGTTTCCTTTTTAACAGGCATATATTCTCCAGTAATCGCCGATTGGTCAATTACCGCACTTCCCTTTTCAATTGTTCCATCGACACTTATTTTTTCTCCAGTTTGAACAAGTATCAAATCACCTTTTTTAATTTCTTCAATTGGAACTTTTTTCGCCACTTGGTCTTCATCTTCAGACGCTTTCCAAACATAGCTTTCTCCAACACTTAGCATGTCTTTAATTACACCACGAGTTTTTTTCATAGTATAAGCCGTCAAAAGTTCTGCAATTCTTTCTAAAATCATAATTGTCAAAGCTGTTCGCTCACTTCCTAAAGCGATACTACTTACAATCGCCGTAGAACTCAATGTATCCGCATTCGGACGCTTATTCTGAATCAATGACAAAATTCCATTTTTTAAAACAGGCAATGCCAAAGAAATTGTTGAAATAGTTTTGTAATTAAATAATCTTCTAATTCCAGTCAATTTCGTTTTTGGACCTGGAAGCAAAAGCAATAATACTGCCGCTCCAATATTTTTCATAATTTCTTTTGGTGATTCTTCCTGTAATCGTCTTTCTATCACATATTTATTCGATGCTTGTTTTTTCTCATTTTTGTAAATATCCACCAAATACCCATTCAATGTATTTTTGAAGTAAAGATACAAAAATTTTCTCCAGTTAGCGAAAAGTTATCAAAAATAAATAAGTACAGAACCTGTAATAGTTGAAATTTCAACACTTTTTATATAGTGAACTTGCATTAAACGCTTTTGTTATTTCTTCTTTGTGAACACCAAGATGTTTTAACGCTCTTGAACGAATTCTAATTCTTCCAGAATTTCATGTAAGATTTCACAATTCACAAATAATTTCTAATAGCCATAAAATTTTCCCTTTCTTTTTCCTTTTCCGTCAAAACTTGAGTTTTTATCAAATCATAAAAACTTCAAATTATCTTCTATTTCCTTCAAGTTTATTTTCATACAATTCAGGATGATTGATAACCGTTTTTCCAAACTTTGTTCATCCATTCAAGTATTTCCTTTTCTGAAATCAAATTTGGATCATAATAAAAGCAAAATTTTATTCATTATATACGAGTATTCAACACTTTTTATCCCTTTTTGATAAAATAAGTTTTTACTTCATTATCATATTTTTAATTCCTCTGGAACTTTTGATACATTGGAACAAATAGTCTAAGTCTTCCAGGAATACTGTGCACTACCTTTATCTGATTAAACATCAGATATGTTGTTCTAAAAAAATTTTCTAACATCTTTTTCCCTTTCAATTTTTTGTCTACTATTTTCTTTTCTCGTCTGATAAAAGTCTAGAAGCCCACCATAACAATGTAGCTCCTTTAGGTAATCCTGGAACTTTCCATAATTTTTTATTCCATAAAAATAAAAATACCTGCAGTTAATGTCTTCAAATCCAAATAACCTTTACTCTTGTTATAAACAGCCATATCTGCTGATTCAAATACCTGTTTTAACAACTCTTTTATTCTCCCAGGTTTATTCTTCAAGGCTTCCTCATCCAAATGAAGCAATCTCAACACTACCAAATACAAAAAAGAACTTTCAATAACTTTTTCATCAAAATAAATCAGAATACTTCCAGTAACAGAATTAACTTCCACAGAATTTATCCCATTTATTCTCTGAATATTATTTAAAAATTCCTCTTTCAACTCTTCGTCATCCTTCAGCACTTCCGTCTGCAATCGCAAACGTCCATTTTTGATAATGTTTCCACTTGAATAATGCCATAAAAACTTTTGTAACATAACTGACTCATAAACTTTTTATAATTTATTATATACCTTTTCATTTT
>BNJU01001735.1_pt1 | contig 46246 bp, 77 predicted proteins | sample 8539281 | NCBI WGS metagenome assembly BNJU01 (sample SAMD00202456, study PRJDB9452) | human saliva metagenome | isolation source: human saliva | place: Japan
AAAATAAATTAGTCTGTCCACCAAAAGATTACAAATATCATCCAATCACCGAAGGAACCCAAACGAGGGTGACTAGTAGGAAATTGTTTGAGGAACCTTGCAAACAGGAGTGAGAGCAGGAGTCAGAGGAAAGTATATAAGATGAAGGGATTTTAGAAAACACATAGAAGGCACACAAAGTTTTAAAGATGGACTTATAGAAGTAAAGGACTAAATACTATTCCAACTGTAGGGCATGCGTGAGAAAATGATTCAAAAGCTTTTAAAAAGAAGGAGAAAAATATGTCCTCAAATGTTGATGTATTAAAAGACATTATAAATGTCAGAAATAATTGATAGATGGCATACTGAGGATATAAGTCGCAGATGAAAAGTCCAATATACCCCAAATGAAAATGTCCTGTTTATGATAGAATAGTGCTATAATTTGTTAAAACAGGAGGACAGACTTATCAGAAAAGGTAGTTTGTCACTGCATGAGCAAAAGAAACATGAAAGTTATCAAAGGGTTGGCGACCACCCTGATACCGCTACAAGAACAGAGCCGCTGTGGTACTGGGATGCCCAGGAGGCATAGTAAATCGTATGTTACAGGATATATAAAAAGTGGCAGAAAATTCTTTCTACACGGTAATAAAAGTGCCTGCCACCACAATCTCATGATATTCGTGAGACAAGTCATAGACCTTTACAGAACTAAATACTACGATGCAAACTTTGAGCACTATACAGAGCTTCTGAAAAAGAATGAGGGCTATGTATCTCACATTCATCTGTAATGAATATCTTGGAGTTCGACTATATTCTTTTCTCCAGAGCCACCAAAAGCCAAACGCAGACGTATTAAGCAAAAGCTGAAAAGCTCAAAAAGAAACCGCAAAGACAAAGAAGGAGCTGGCATCTATACAGGCCAACCTGGTAGCAATCGATGATGCCCACAGCCGTCGTCCAAGATGTGCTTATTTCGGTGAACTACAGCAAATGGATGCAACCCCTTATGAATGGGTACCGCGACAAATATGGCATCTACATTTGGCTAGTGATGATGCCTCAGGCGTTGTTACAGGGTGCCTGGTTTGACACTCGGGAAACTCACGACTACTCATGTATTTCGATCAGACACTTACTTTATTACGGTATTCTTTATAGGTTTCTTACCGATAGAAGAACTGTATTATTGTTGAAGAAAAAGGCGCTCTTATCCGATGATAAAAGACACCTACTGCTGCGTCGCTTATGCCCTGCAAGACAGTGTGGTAGAACTTGAATCAAGTAGTGTACCTCACGCTAAAGGACGCATAGAACGTTTGAATCAAACCTTACAGTCACGCCTGCCGGTTGAATTCAGAATCGCAGGCGTAACCGATATCAATAAAGCCAATGAATTCCTTCACTCCTACATAAAAGAATTCAATGAGAAGTTTGCACTTCCACTTTATGGTATCAAATCTGTATTTGAAACGCTAAACCGTCTAAGGAAAAATAAATCTTACTTTTAGCGGTTCTGGACAGAGAAACTGTTGATGCAGGACATGCGATTCAATTTGAGAGTTTTATAAGATGATAGATCATAAGGGAGCGCAGATCCATTATCGAAAAGGAACAAAAAGTTATGCTTATCAAGGCTTTTGATAGGTCTTTCGTTTGCGTGCGTTAATGACAAAGATATTCTATGCGTGCTGGAAATACCAACACATGAGCGTAAGTCTAAAGACCTGGACGCTGATTACAAAAGCCAAAACTAGAAAAGCTTATATTCCACCAATGAATCATCTTGGAGAAGAAGTGCCTTTAAAAATTGTCCTCACAACCACACAGAATTGAACAAGATTTAAAAGTGCATGATAAAAGCCCCGTTTGTGGGGCTTATAAAATAATATTTTAGGACATAATCACTTTATGTTGACAAATAATGATAGATGGCATACTGAGGAAAAGGTTCCCAAAGTTTTTGCTGTTTATAGTGAAGACTACTTTTCGTGAAACGAATAATGGTTAAAGGATATGCTAATTGGATGATACTATAATTTTATGTGATGATAATCATGGCAGCATTATGCGACATTGCGATGAGAGTTAGAAACCACAGAGGCGGTTTTGGAATGTACTATCATTTGGACTGTCATGGTGATCCGATATCATATGAATGGGTTTTGCTCACACCTATATCAAACAGTATGGGAACAGATGAGTGAAGCGTATAGATATGGAGTAAAGGGATCTCTGGATCGTGAATGTGGAGATGAAATTTCAAGAGTATCCTCTAAGTATGAATCTGGCATGATTATCCAAGGTATAGTAAATTCAAGATGCTAAGGAAATATGAAAATGATTGATAAGAAATATATGGAGATTTTTGGACAATAAAATATTTGACAAAAGTATGCGAAGTATTTCATGAATGGAATTAAATCATCTTAGAAGACCGGAAGCTTTGAATTCAATATTTATGCAGCCTATGAAAATATGGAGGCCGATAGAATCTTAAAAAGAGTAAATGAACTTGAGAATCTTAATGATAGGATTTAGATGAAGCAAAAAGCAAATGGTTGTGAAAAAGGTATATAAGTCTTTCTGTATTTCGGTGTTAGCCTCTGCAAACGTTATAAGATGCAAACTTTATGCTGCATAGGTATTACGCAAAACGGGTAGGGGCTATGGCAAATGCATTTACAAATATATAAAGCCTGCATAGACGAGATACTGCAGGAAAAATTTGGAGTTCAATAATGGCAAGTGGAATGGAATGCAATTACTTCCCATAGGATTTTACTAACTGAATGATGAGGATTTGAGATATCCTGTAATAAATACATTGTATTTACCGAAGAAACCAAGACTTGTGGTATCAAGAGCAGATAGTGAGATGATTTTTACAAACCAGTATTTTTCCGAAAGACTTAGAAATGATTTTCAAATAACTTTAAGAAAAAGGCTGTACTGGAGATTGCTAATGGAGGCAGTGGAGAAACTGATGGGTAGTGATCTTAATAGTGATTTTGTTAGGCTTTCAAAGGAAAGTGGAGAAGTAGAACTTTTAGATAGAATATACTAGAAATTGATACATCAGTATTAGAAACAGAAAGAGATACATGAGTGTGATTCAAATTTGTTTCACAGAAATGATAGTTTGTTCAATAGTAGTTAGGGCAAATAGAAAAGAATTAGTCGTGATGTAAAGTCCGTGCATCTTTATTCTGAAAATACGAAGTGTGATATTAGAGATAGTCGAAGACCCTTTGGAGAAATATTCTTTGAAACAGAAGACTTTGGAAAAATATCTTCACGAATAGAAAAGTGCGAGTATATGTAGAATCACTGAAACTATGACTGTGATGAGAAGTTTCTATAAGACACATCACTGTAATCCATTAGTACATGGAGGAGAGCTAGCTTTTTATAGGTAAATGACGATGAATATTAGCATGATTGCAGATAAAAATCACAAGGGTGGTGACAACAGCTGCGTTCATGGGCCAGAGCAGTTTTGGATGAGTGACATATGAAAGCACAAATACAAAAGTCAGCTAATAGTCTTAAAGTTTTTCAGCAGAATCAGGTTTGGTTTTGGAGAAAAATAGTTATTAGGGACATGAATTGTGATAAGGATAATTCATATCTGGGACAAAGAAAGTTTTAGAAACATATAAAGGGAAAAGTGAGAATATATGTAAGAAAATGAAAGCAGCTTATGACAGATCTTATGAAAGTGGAAATACAGGAAGTAGAAGCTCCAAAGCCAAAGCCTGATGAGGTACTTATAAAAATAGAGTATGTTGAGTATGTGGTTCGGATTTACACTATTATGAACATGAGAATAGGAGATTTTTAGTAGAAACACCTTCATACTGGGACATGAGGCAGCAGGAACAGTGGTAGAAACAGGTAGCGGAGTTAAAGATCTAAAGGTTGGAGACAGAGTTGCACTTGAGCCGGGTAAGACATGTGGAAAACGTGAATGTAAATCAGGTAAATATAATTTATGTAAGGATGTAATATCGCACACTCCTGTAGATGGAGTGCTTCCAGAGTATGTACATGAAGCCGGACTTTGTTTCAAATTGCCTGAAAATGTTTCTACTATGGAGGGAGCACTTGTTGAGCCTTTGGCAGTGGGACTGTGCATGCAGCTCACAGGTGGTGCTACTTGATAAACAGCAGTGGTTACCGTGTACAGGATGCATAGGACTGTGTTCATTATTATCATTAAGAGCTATGCGTGAGGCAAGATTATAGTAGTAGATATAATGGAGAAGACTACAAAAGGCATTGGAGCTTGGAGCGACTATGTACAAATGGGAAAGGATGAAGATGCTGTAGAAAGAATAATGGAGTTTACAGATGGCGAGATCGACCCTTGAATAGAAAGGCGCCGGTTCATAGATTGACAGCCGCAACTTATAAAAGCTGCAAAGAGAAGTACTATAGTATTTGTAGGATATTCGCTTCAGGAGAAATGACAGTCTATAGCATGGCACTGGACAAAGAGCTGAACTTTAAGACTGTTTTCAGATATAGAAATATATATCCCATGGCTATAGAAGCAGTATCTAAGGGACAGATGAAAAGTAAAGGATATTGTCACAAATTATTTTGAACTGGATGATATTCGAATGCATTGGATACATGTGTAAAAGGATAAGGCAAAATGTTGTAAAGGGAGTAATATATGAGATTTATAATGAGGGATGAGGCAAGAAAAAGCAAGGGACAGGCCAAAGAGCTTGTAGAAAAGATGACTATAGATGAGGTTATCTCACAGTTGTTATAATGCAAAAGCTATAGAAAGACTCGGTATTCCTACAATATAACTGGTGGAATGAAGGACTTCATGGAGTGGCAAAGGGCAGGAACAGCCACTATATTTCCCAAGGCAATAGGTATGGCAGCTACATGGAATGAAAAGCTTTTAAATTAGGTCGGAAAAGTTGTTGCAACTGAAGCCAGAGCAAAATACAATGAGTCAAGAAGCCACAATGATAGAGACATTTATAAGGATTGACCTCTGAGACCTAATATAAAATATATTTAGAGATCCCAGGTGGGGAAGAGGTCATGAGACCTTGGGAGAAGACCCATATTTGACATCAAAGCTTGCAGTAGAAGAAATTAAAGGATTGCAAGGGGATGGGGAATATTTGAAGGTGGCTGCTTGTGCAAAGCATTTTGCAGTGCATTCAGGTCCGGAGGCCATCAGACATAGTTTTGATGCCAAGGCCAGTAAAAAGATATGAGAGAAACTTATCTCCCGGCATTTAAGGCAGCTGTATGTGAAGCAAATGTAGAGGCGGTAATGGGTGCATACAATAGAACAAATGAGTGAACCTTGCTGTGCTCTATAGTGAACTTATTGGAGACATATTGAGAGGTGAGTGGGGATTTGAAGGTCATTTTTGTTTCAGATTGTTGGGCAATTAGGGATTTTCATGAGCACCATGGGGTTACAAAAAATGGAGTAGAGTCATCTGCATTGGCTTTAAATAAGGGTTGTGATTTAAACTGTGGTTGTTCTTATTTATGTTTGAAGGAAGCACTAACAAAGCAGCTTGTAAAAATCAGATTTAAAGCAGGCGGCTATAAGGCTTTTTACAACAAGGTTTTTACTTGGAATGTTTGATGAAAATGAGCTTGATAATATTTCATACGAGAGTAGAATCAAAAACACTCTGGATTTGGCAAGAGGTAGCTGAAGAAAGCACATGTATTACTAAAGAATGATGCAGATTCACACAAACAAAGATAAAAACAATAGGTGTAATAGGTCCAAATGCTCAATTCAAGAAGGTCTAGACGAATTACTCATGGAACATGCCTCAAGATATATTACAGCACTGGAAGGCATACAGGACTTCAGAAGAAAATATAGGATACTATATTCTATCGGATGTGAATTAAAATGGTGAAAAGTGAAGCACTGTCTCGCAAATTCTTAGATAGAATATCAGAGGCTATTACATGGCAAACCATAGTGACATTATTATTCTCTGCCTGGGGCTGGATGAAACCTTGAGGAGAAGAAGGGACACAGGAAATGCCTACTTTTCAGGTGACAAAGGAGATCTTTTATTGCTGAAGTCTCAGCAAATATTATTGATACACTTTTAAATTTAAACAGCCTGTTATTGTGAATATTTTTTGCCGGAAGTGCTATGGATTTGAGAGAAGCCCAAAGAGCAAATGCACTTTTGCAAACATGGTATCCGGTGTTATGGGTGGTAAAGTATTGGCAAATATATTATTTGGAGAGGTTTCTCCAAGTGCAAAATTGCTCATAACCATATATAAAGATACAGAATGCCTTCCTGATTTTGAGGACTATTCTATGGAAAATAGAACCTATAGATACTTAGAGAAGAACTGCGCATCCATTTGGATTTGGTCTAAACTATGGAGATACATATGAGATGTTGTAGATATTTTAGACAAAAACCGGACAGAGGCAAGGGATTGAATTTGAGAGTGGAGATTGTGAATAGAGGCAGTATTACTAAGGACGTATTACAGGCTATATGTAAAAATGATTCTAAATATGCTCCATTAAACCGGTACTTGTTGAATTTGAAAAGATAGCAATATCATCAGGTGAAAAAGCAATAATTGAATTGAAAATAAAAGAAGATGCGTTTAAGGTGGTAGATAATGAAGGGCAATTTATCACAGATGGAAAAAGCTCAAAGATATATATAGGACTTAACGCTCCTGACAGCTAAGGAAAGATTGACCGTAAAAATGTAATGTATTGATGTAGATTGGATTATCTAAGAAAAGAGGAAACATGATCAATTTGCCAAAGTTAAAGATAGGTGTAGTAGCTGTAAGTAGAGATTGCTTTCCTGAGAGCCTTTCAGTAAATAGAAGAAAGGCTTTGATGGAGGTGTATAGTAGTAAATATGGAAATGAGGATATCTATGAATGTCCTATATGTATAGTTGAAAGCGAAATACATATGGTTCAGGCATTAGAGGATATAAAAAATAACGGCTGTAATGCTTTTTGGTTGTGAGTCTTTGGGAAACTCTGACCCGAAATAAGTGAGAGCCTTTTTGGCAAAATATTTTGACGGACCGAAGATGGTAATAGGTGCGGCTGAGGAAAGTGGAGATAATCTTATTCAAGGAAGAGGAGATGCATATTGCAGTATGCTCAACGCAAGTTATAATATGGCACTTAGGGGAGTGAAAGCATATATTCGAATATCCTATAGGCACAGCAGCAGAATGTGCTGATATGATTGCCGACTTTAGACCTATTGCAAAAGCTGTTATAGGACTGGGCAAATTAAAAATAATAGGGTTTGGTCCAAGACCTAATAATTTCTTGGGATGTAATGCACCTATTGCACAGCTATATAAGCTTGGTGTTGAAATAGAAGAAAATTCAGAACTTGATTTGTATGAGAGCTTCTTAAAGCATGAAAATGATGAGAGAATACCACAGGTAGTGGCAGATATGGAAAAAGAACTTGGAGATGGTAACAATAAGCCTGAAATACTTCCAAAGCTTGCGCAATATGAGCTTACACTACTTGACTGGGTAGATGCACATAAGGGTTATAGAGAGTATGTTGCAATAGCCGGAAAATGTTGGCCTGCATTCCAGACTATGTTTGGATTTGTACCATGTTATGTAAATTCAAGACTTACAGGAAGAGGCATACCCGTATCATGTGAAGTGGACATATATGGGGCACTTAGTGAATATATAGGTACAGTTGTAAGTGATGATATAGTTACACTTCTAGACATCAACAACAATGTGCCCGCAGATATGTATGAGAATGATATAAAGGGCAATTTCCCATATGAGCATAAAGAGACATTTATGGGATTCCACTGTGGGAATACAAACTCCAAAAAGCTATCATTTAAAGAAATGAAGAATCAGCTTATCATGGCAAGATCATTGCCTGAAGAGGTTACCAATGGTACACTTGAAGGAGATTTGGCACCCGGAAGTATCACATTCTATCGTTTACAAAGTACTGCAGACGGTAAGCTTAGAGCATACATTGCAGAGGGAGAGATTTTACCGTAAGAACTAGATCTTTCGGATCAATAGGTGTGTTTGCGATAAGCCAGATGGGAAAGATTTTATCGCCATGTTTTGATTGAGAAAAACTACCCACACCATGGAGCAGTGGCTTTTGGAAAGTTTGGAAAGGCACTTTATGAGGTGTTTAAATATATAGGAGTTCCACTTGAGGATATTGATTATAATCATCCAAAGGATGTACTATATAAGAGTGAGAATCCGTTTGTATAAATAAACTATGTAAAGGAAATATTTTTTATATTTCCTTTATAAGATTGGAGACGTGTATGTATTATATTGGTGTTGATTTGGGAAACCCTCAGCCCTGAAGCTTTGTAATGATGAACAGTAAGGCAGGAACTTGTAAAGTCTGTATCAAAGGAGTATCCTCTATACTTTCCGCATTCCGGATGGAGTGAGCAAAAGCCCGAAGACTGGTTTATAGCGGTAAAAGAAGGCTTAAAGGAGATAGCTGCAGGCTTTAGATGATAAGATAGGCGGTATCAGTTTCGGAGGACAGATGCATGGACTGGTTATCCTTGATAAGGATGACAAAGTATTAAGGCCTGCAATACTTTGGAATGACGGCAGAAGTACTGAGGAAACAGACTATTTGAACAATGTTATCGGGAAGGAAAAACTCTCCAAGCTCACTGCAAATATTGCGTTTGCAGGATTTACCGCACCGAAGATACTTTGGGTAAAGAATAATGAGCCTGATATTTTTGAAAAAATTGCGAAAAATAATGCTTCTGAAGGATTATATCAGCTATATGCTCAGTGGAAACTTCTACAGATTATTCCGATGCTTCAGGTATGTTGCTTTTGGATGTCAAGAACAAGAAATGGTCAAAGGAAATGATTGATATATGTTCTATTTCCGAGGCTATGTTGCCGAAGCTTTTATGAAAGCTATGAGGTAATAGGAACTATAAAGGCTGAGCTTGCAAAAGAACTTGGACTTGATGATGACATAAAGATAGTAGCAGGAGCCGGAGATAATGCGGCTGCAGCCATAGGCACAGCTACTGTGGGTGAAGGTGCCTGTAATATCTCTCTTGGAACTTCAGGAACCGTATTTATCTCAGCAAGAACTTCGGTGTAGACAACTTTAATGCCCTACATTCATTTGCCCATGCGGACGGGAAACTATCATCTGATGGGATGTATGCTCAGTGCGGCGTCATGTAATAAGTGGTGGATGGAAGAAATATTAAAGACAAAGGACTTTTTCAAAAAGAACAGGAAAATATAGAAAATCTCGGTGAGAACAATGTTTTCTTTTTGCCTTATCTTATGGGAGAGCGTTCTCCTCACAATGATCCTGATGCCGCAGGTACATTCATAGGGATGAGAATGGATACAAAAAGAGAAGATATGACACTTGCGATATTTGAAGGTGTTACCTTTGCTCTCAGAGATTCACTTGAAGTGGCAAGAAGCCTGGGTATCAAGATAGAGAAAAACCATGATCTGCGGCGGAGGTGCCAAGAGCCTGCTTTTGGAAAAAGGCTTGTAGCCAATATACTGAATGTAGAGGTGGATGTACCTGTAAGTGAGGAAGGACCGGGATTCGGTGCGGCCATACTTGCGGCGGTAGGCTGTGGAGAGTATGAAAGCGTAGAAAGATGCTGCAAAATCTAGTAATAAAAATTAAAAGAAAAATAAAACCTGAAGCCGATCTTGTGGTAAAATATGAAGAGAAGTATCAAAAATTCAAAAAGATATATCCTGCCCTAAAGGATGTATTTAAAGAGATTAGATAAGGATGGATTTTATGTTAAAGATAGGCACAAAAGGCACCGGAGTTTTTTCACTGCCGGATGAGAACGGAACCGTTAGAAATCTTTCAGATTATGAAGGTAAGAAACTTATATTATATTTTTATCCTAAGGACAATACTCCGGGATGCAGTGCACAGGCTTGCGGTTTCGGAGAACTGTATCCGCAGTTTATGGAAAAAGGAGTAGAGGTTGTAGGCATAAGTAAGGACAGTGTGGCATCACATAAGAAATTCAAAGATAAGTATTCATTACCTTTTACACTGCTTTTCCAAACCCCTGAGCTGGATGTTATACAGGCTTATGATGTATGGCATGAGAAAAAGCTGTACGGAAAGACTTCCATGGGAGTTGTAAGGACTACATATCTGATAGATGAAAAAGGATTTATTATAGAGGCCATGGAGAAAGTTAAGGCTGCCAAAAATCCTAGTGATATGCTGGAGAGCTTGGGATGAAAATAATAGTATCACCTGCCAAGACAATGGTAGAAAACAGTGACAGCTATATAGGCGGCAGTGTACCTACATATATTGATTACAGTCTGATTCTTTTGGATGAGATAAGAAAAAAGTCTTATGAAGAGCTGAAAGAGATTTGGAAATGCAATGAAAAGATTGCAAAAGAAAATTTTGAAAGGTTTAAAGATATGGATTTGCAGGGGAGTCTTACCCCTGCAATATTTTCATATCAGGGAATACAGTATCAATATATGGCTGTGAATGTGATGGAAGCTTCTTCACTTGAATATATAAGAGAGAATCTATATATACTTTCGGGTTTTTCGGTATACTTAGAGCGTTTGACGGTGTGAGTCCTTATAGACTTGAGATGCAGTCAAAGATGGAGATCGGAAAGCACAAAAATCTTTATGAGTTTTGGGGCGATAAGATTTATAAAAAGTTTGTTTCAAAATAATGAAGCGGTGATAAATCTGGCTTCAAAGGAGTATTCAAAGATTGTAGAGAAGTATCTTTCAAAAAGATGATAAATTTATCACCTGTATATTTGCCGAGAAAGAAGAAACGGCAAAAACAGTGCAAAAGGCGACTCTTGCAAAGATGGCAAGAGGTGAGATGGTAAATTTATATTGCCGATAAAAATATTCAAAAATGAGGAAGACATAAAAATTTTGACACACTCGGATTTTCTTTTTGACAGGAGTTGTCGGATGCAAACAAGTATGTATTTATATTGGAGCAGCGGTAAAAGTATGTATATTTCAAAACCTTACAAGGGCAGACCTGCTGACATAGAAAAGCAGACAGGAAAAAGGAAAAAGATGCTATGATTTTTTGGACGGCATCGGCGTGGAGTACGAAGTAGTTGACCATGACGAGGCCTCGGATATGGAAAAAAATGTAAAGAGATAGAAGGTGCACTCGGTGTAAAAGATTTGCAAGAATATAGTACTTTGCAATAGACAGGAGACAAAGTTTTTTCTCTTTATGATGCCGGGCGACAAAAAATATGTGACAAAGGATGTTTCAAAGAAACTTGAAATGTCAAGGCTTTCATTTGCAAAGGAGAAACTATCTTAAGGAGTTTTTTTGGATGTGACTCGGGTCTGTAAGTGTACTTGGGGACTGATGAATGATAAGGATGATGCTGTCAAGTTGGTTATAGACAGAGATGTTATAAAAGCCGATTTTATCAGATGTCATCCCTGTGTAAATACATCTACATTGAAGATAGCGACTGACGATTTTTTGAATAAAGTAATACCGGCGCTGAAAAAAGAAGCCAATATAATAGATAATGAATAAGAAAGAGACATTTGTTGCAATTGATTTAAAATCCTTCTATGCCTCCGTGGAATGTAGAGAAAGAAATCTTGATCCGATGGATGTGAATCTGGTGGTTGCAGATGAGAGCAGGACGGCAAAGACGATATGTCTGGCGGTAAGTCCGGCACTGAAAAGTTTCGGAGTGCCCGGCAGACCGAGGCTTTTTGAAGTCTTGAAAAGGCTTCAGGAGATAAATCACAGAAAACAAAAACTTGTAGGAAAACTTGAAGGCAAGTCCTCATCATTGACGGATCTTAGGAAAAATCCGAAACTTGAAGCCGATGTGGTAGTGGCAATCCCAAGGATGAAAAAGTATATGGAATACAGTGCAAAGATACTTAGCGTATACTTAAAGTATGTTTCTCCTGAGGATATATATGTTTATTCGGTAGACGAGGTATTTATAGACCTTGGCGGATATATTTCAGATAATGCCGTAGAGTTTGTGGAAATGATGGTTAAGGATGTCTTTGATACCACAGGAATTATTGCAAGTGCAGGTATAGGTGAAAATATGTATCTTGCAAAAGGTGGCAATGGACATTGTGGCAAAAAGGCTAAAGCCGAATGAGCACGGAGCAAGGATTGGAGAACTTAGTATCAGTTCATATCGAGAGCAACTTTGGAGCCATACTCCTATCACAGATTTTTGGAGAGTCGGGAAGAGGGTATGCAAAGACTTTGGCTAAAGTACGGTATATATACCATGGGAGATATAGCAAGAGAGAGCCTGAAACAAAACAGGGTAAATGAAGGAATGGATCTTTTATATAGGCTGTTCGGTAAGAATGCAAGTTTTCTGATAGAGCATGCGTGGGGAATTGACAGCACACAGATAAAGGATGTGAAGTTATACACTCCTGAGAAAAAGAGTATCAGTGAGGGACAGGTTTTACTTAGACCCTACAGCTATGATGAGATGAGAACCATTGTGATAGAGATGGCGGAGAGGCTTTCATTCTCATTGCTTGAAAAGGATATTTTGACAAAGCAGATTACTCTAAGTCTGGGATATGACATAGAGAGTCTTACAGATCCTGATATAGCAAAGAAGTACACCGGCAATATTACCAAAGACTTTTATGGAAGAAGTATACCTGAGGGAGCTCATGGAGTGATAAATCTTTTATCATATACCGATTCCACCAAAGAGATATGTAAGAAAAGTGAGGAGCTTTTTGAGAGACTGGCAAATCCGATACTTCTGTTTAGAAGGATAACGATAGTTGCAACTGAGATAAGCAATAAAAACAGTGCAGGCTGCATGGGAAATCTTTTGGAAGCAAACAGCATTTCTAAAGAAAAAGAGAACAGCAGAATGAAAGCCGTACTTAAAGTGAAAAGAAAGTTCGGAAACAATGCCATATTTAAAGGATTGAATCTCAAAGAAGAGGGAACCGCGCTTGACAGAAACAGGCAGATAGGCGGGCACAAGGAATAAAGTAGAGATACATTGAGAGATATAGAACCTGAATTACGTAGTCACTGTAAAATTTAAAACGTCGGAACTTTCGTGGTGAAAAATCAAGAACAACATTCATGGGGAGATGCCTTTATAAAATCGTTGGCTAAAGATTTACAAAAAGAGTTTCCCGATATGAAAGGTTTTTCTGAAACAAATATTAAGTATATCAGAAGATGGTATTCATTTTATATAAAAGGGCTACAAGGTGTAGCCGAATTAGAAAACAACGAAAGCAATTCAAAAGGACTACAACCTGTAGCTCGATTTGATGAAAGAGTTATAAACCATATTAAACAGATACCTTGGGGACATAATCAGAGGATAATAAATAAGTGTAAAACCATTGATGAAGCCATATATTATGTTAATAAAACTATTGAAAACGGATGGAGCAGGAATGTACTCGTACGTCAAATTGAAAGCGGATTATATGGCAGGGAAGGAAAATCTATAACAAACTTTGAAAAAAGGTTACCGGCTTTACAATCAGATCTGGCAAGACAGACGTTAAAAGATCCATATAATTTTGATTTCCTTACCATTCGTGAAGGATATGATGAAAGGGAACTTCAAAAAGAACTTGTTGACAAGATTTCTGATTTTTTACTTGAACTTGGTGAGGGATTTGCTTTTATAGGCAAAGAATATCACATAAATATAAATGGGGATGATTTTTATATTGATTTGCTTTTTTACAATTTGAAACTCCATTCTTACATTGTTATAGAACTGAAAGCGGAGAAGTTTAAGCCGGAACATTTAGGACAGCTTAATTTTTATGTAACAGCAGTGAATAGAGAACTAAAAACTGATAGAGATAATGCTACGATTGGACTTATTATTTGCAAAGATAAAAACGATGTCGTTTGCGAGTATTCATTAGAACAAATATCGCAACCTATAGGTATAAGCAAATATGAGATTACTAAATTATTTGAAGCAGAATATAAGAGCAGTTTGCCGAGTATTGAAGAAATAGAGAAAAAGATCAAAGAAATAGATACGGATAATTAAAAACATCGAAGAAATGAATAATTATTGGCTAATGACGATTGGGAAAAATCACTAATCGTCAAATAAGGAGACATCTTATGAGAAAATTTAAGACGATTTTTGTTACAATGATACTTGCGGTATTTCTACTTAGCGGATGTTTTCATTCAGACAAGGCCGAAGATAACGAGCCGGATGTTCTGACAAAAACATCATGGATTTCATATGATGACGGATCATATTGGGTGTTCAATGAGGACCACAGCTTTTTCTGGTATCAGGAAAAGGGAGTTACCGATGACAATTACTATGGCGGAAAATATAAATTGTACAGAGGTGAGGAGGCGATGGATTTTATAGAAAAGAAGCTTTCCTCCTATGGTGTGACAAAGGCCGAGCTGATGGAAGTTATAAACAGATCGGACGAATATAAAGTAGAAGATTTTATATGTATTTATACAAAGAATACGACATTTATGTTGGATGGTAAGGAACAGATATCTAAGCCGAATATGATACCCTACATGGGATTTCTTTTGAAAGATGAAACGATACTTGATATTGCAAATATGAAGACCGGATCTTACTACGGATTTATCAAAGAAGAATAGAAAATTTATATAGTCCACGCATTTATGTTACTGATAAGTTTAAGCATTACTTTTTTTCAGGATATATTGCGTGGGACTTTTTCTATTACTCTTTTATAAATACAGTAAACAAATAAAAATTTTTGCACTATGAAGCTTTAGTGCAATAAAATATATAAACACATATAAAATATTACAAAATACTGAGGTGATTATTTAATTATATCGTTACAAGATATTAAGAACAGATAAAATAATAAAAAAAGAACAGAATCATACTGCATACATTGTTGGAATTACATAAAATAAGTAATATAATATAATTGTTCTGAAAATAAAATATAAGGAGGTAAACTTCAGAGGCGGCACATTTTGAGGCATTACAGCCTTCATTCAATCAAATGGATCAGTTGATACCGGGCATAGCAAAGCAGTGTGATGACGTGGCAGATGCAACTCAGGGCATTAGATGAAGAGATTGCAAAGCAAGTTTAAGTAGAAGTCAGTTTTGTAGATAATGTATTTATGTTATCGATAAGTTATTATTTAGTTTATTAAGATATATGAAATACATGGGATATTTTTTTGAATTTGAAGGTATAAAATGAAAAATAGAAAATTGAGTAAGAATGAACATGGAATAATAGGTATTATTGTAGTGATAGCTTTTGTGGTTGGACTGGTATTCCTCAGAGATATCTTGTTAAAAAGAGGAGTGAGCATTTTGATGTTAACAAGAGAAGATTATATGAATGCAGTGGAATACTACATGCAGAAAAAATATGGAGAGAAGTTTGAAGGTGAGTATATATTGAAGACAGTATATACGTTCATCCCAAAGGCAAAAACCTGAGTGGCATGCAGTAGTAGAAGTTTATAGTGACAAATGGATTAACTTACTTTTAGTGATAATTATGTAGGATACCTAAAGAAAGATGAACTTGAGAAGTATATATATGAGCTTGTAAAACCGATATATGGAGAGTGTAAAGTATACACACATCCATATGGTTTTGCACTGGATGACAGCTTTAACAAAGATACAGATATAATGACATATGTAAGTAATAGTGACTATACTACATATATATTTCACAGATAAAAAGACTGAAAATAGAGAAAAAGATTTTTAGAAAGGCATGTGATATATTTGTAGATAAAAGATTTGCAGACCAACAGATTACTGGTTACATATATTACAAAAGGAAGACTTAGATAAGTTTGAAGAAGGATTAAAAGATTATACATTTAATACACTAAAGTTTTACTATAGAATTTCCAGCTATTTATGATAAAGTGCATATAAAACAGGTTTTGATGATGAGATAGATATATTGGAAGGTGACAAAGGATTATGGCAAAGTGATAGGCCTACAGATAAAGACTTGTCAGTAAAAAAACAAATGCCGGAAAATGGTAAGTATATTATAGATAGGGATTAAAAGAACAGTGGATATTACATCGGAGGAGTGAACTTATGCTAAGTAAATATAGGAAGATGAGTTTGTACAACCATAATTATTATTATCGTATTTGCATTATATACTGTAAATAAAATAGCCTTTTTTTCATGATCCGGAGTTTGAAAGAGCTGTAAGAAATACTACTATAGGTAATACTGTGTCAGGTGCACTACAGAAGGAGTATCCAATGTTACAGGGAGAGAGTCCTATTAAAGGTATAATTTGGAAGAAGGATTTGGAGAATATAAACTATAGTATCTATCGATTTTAGAGAGTATAGGGTGAAAGATATAAGCGATATAAAATATTTTTAAAAATGCAGAAATAGTTATGTTAGGCTATTCAAGTGCATATACGGAGATAAAGAGCATATATGAGGACGAGAATGTACTTGATAATTTATACAAGGCAAAGAATTTAAAATACTTGGATAACTTTGCAATTATATAACTTAAAGGTAGATGATGAGGACATAGAAAAGTATAAAGGAAAATGTTTCCTAATGCAAGGGTAGTTATAGAATAACGTATACAGATTTTTTTCACCTGTTTTTTTCAATAATAAATTTCAGAAAAATAAAATATAAAGAATATTGAAGATATAAAGAACTCCCAAGAATGCTAAAATTTATAGGGTTTTTGTTATGAGTGATATGTGGAGATAAGAGTATTTACGAGGATGAGTGTGATAATATCTAATAAAAAAATTGAGACATTTAAAGAAATTGGATTTATATCATTTGAAGATATTGAAGCTATGTTTCCTGAAGCAGAAGTTTTCTATCGAGTAGAGGTTAAAAATCAAATGTTGAAAAAAAGAGAAGACTAAGCCAAAAATGAAGAAGCTATAAGGGTATTTTACTGATAATAGTTTTTATAGTTGGGACTTGTATTTCTCAGAGATATACTTGTAAAAAAAGAGGAGTGAGGATTACTATGTTAACAGAGTTGGATTATATAAATGCAGCGGAGTATTATATGCAGAAAAAAAATATGGAGAGAAATTTGAAGGAGAATATGTAGTATGAGGACAGTATATACGTTCATCCCAAAAGTCAAAACCTCAGTGGCATGTGGTAGTAGACTTTGAGAATGACGGAATAATGACATCTTTTCATGATAATTATGTAGGATACCTAAAGAAAGAGGAACTTGAGAAGTATATATATGAGCTGGTAAAGCCGATATATGGGGAGTGTAAAGGTGTATATAGAGCCGCATGGATTTGCATTAGAGGATAGTTGGAATAAAGATACAGATATAAGAATATATGCGAGTAAAGGAGATTATACTACAAATATATTTACAAATAATAACATAAAAAGATATGGATACAAAATTTAAAAAGCATATGTCAAATTTTTTTATTGATAATAAACTTGAAAGTAATGCAATACTGGTAACATATATTACGAATACTGATTTAAGTGATTTTTCAAGAGAAATATATCGATATGGTAAATAATAGACGAAGTTTTTTTCTATAGGGTAGATGCGGTATATGATAATGTTGAAAAAAAGATTTATAGATATAGATATATTGAAAGGAAATGAAGACTATGCCAAGCAATAATAGACAAACAGAAGATGAATTACAGGAAAAAGCATTATATAACATCCTACAATATAAGAAGATAATTTGTGCAACCCTAATTATTATTATCGTATTTGCATTATATACTGTAAATAAAAATAGCCTTTTTTTCCATGATCCTGAGTTTGAAAGGTTTGTTAGAGAAACGAAAGTTTATAGTACAATGTTTGCAATAGACAAATATAAGAGATATAAACCTATAGATGGTGTTATATGGAAGAATGATTTGAAAGATATAGAAGATATATATTTAGACTTTAGGGAATATAAAATAAGAGATATAGGTGACCTGGTATATTTTAAAAAAACTCTAAATCAATATGGTTGGTATATTCAAGTTCATATGACGGAGATAAGAGTATATATGATGATGAGCATATACTTGATAATTTATACAAGATAAAAGATTTAAAATACTTGGATGACTTGCAATTATATCACTTTAAAGTTAGATGATGAAGCTATAGAAACGTATAAAGAAAATGTTTCCCGAATGCAAGTGTAGTTATAGAGTAAATATATACGGATATTTGTATATAGATTATGATCCGGGTGGTATTAGTTGGAAGAAAGATCTTAAGAGAGTAGAGTATGTGTCAATAAACTTTAGAGAATATAGAGTGAAAAATATTGAAGCTATGTTTCCTGATGCAGAAGTTTTTATCGAGTAGAGGTTAAAAAATCAAATGTTGAAAAAGAGAAGACTAAGTCAAAACGAAGAGGCAATAAGGGGTATTTTACTGATAATAGTTTTTATAGTTGGACTTGTATTCCTTAGAGATATGTTGGTAAAAAGGGGAGTAAGGATTTTGATGCTTACAAGGCAAGATTATATAAATGCAGCAGAATATTACATGCAGAAAAAATATGGAGAGAAGTTTGAAGGAGAGTATATAGTTGAGGACAGTATATACGTTCATCCAAAGGCAAATCCTCAGTGGCATGCAGTAGTAGAGATTGAAAATGACGGAATAATGACATCTTTTCATGATAATTATGTAGGATACCTAAAGAAAGAAGAGCTTGAGAAGTATATATATGAGCTGGTAAAGCCGATATATGGAGAGTGTAAAGTATATATACATCCATATGGTTTTGCACTGGATGACAGCTTTAGCAAAGATACAGACTTAATGACATACGTAAGTAATGGAAATTATGCATTAGATATATTTACGTATGAAAATGTAGAAAATATGGAAACTGAATTAAATAAGACATGCAGTATTTTTGTTGAAAATAAATTAGAATGCAATGTTATAAATGTTACATATATTACTCAAGAAAAACTTCAGCAGTCTCGAGGAAATTAATATTGACAACATATACAATTCAAGGAATTACTATTATTCATTAGATAGTATATATGACAAGAAGACCGATACCGGATTTTCAGATATAGATGTATTGAAAGGAAGAGATGGTTATGGAAAATAATAATATGCCAACTGAAGATGAACTACAAGAATGTACGATGAAAATCTGGGAAGATTCCTTGGAAAGGATAAAATCAAGGGAGATCTAAGATATGGATTTACTCAGAACGAGTATACTTACTGCTATAATGCACCACTGATATTTGTGGACAGTACAGGAGAATCACCGGAAGCAAATGCACTTAGATGCAAGTCATTTGGTTTGAGGGTATGCTGGAATTATGTTCATGTGCTGACTCACATGGAATATATGTTTTAAATAAAATAGTTAAGTATAGTTTCAAGATACATTAAATGGGATAAAGCTGTAGATAATATTGCAAACTCAGGTTATACCTATTGGGAAAGAGAGAGTTGCAGACATTGAAAAAGATGCGATATCAAAAAGATGCGTATAATAGAAATCAAGAATATTCGAAAATTTGCTGAAGACAGTGGGACTCAGTGATAAATTAAATGAAATAACGAGAAGCAGTATTGCGGATGTAGTACTTAATACTTTTGACTTTCTATAAGGATGATAAAGGAATTATTCATACAATAAGTCTTTGTTGGCAGTCGCATTGGGGATATAACAATTTTATTGATTTTGCATTTAATTCCTTTTCATCTATGAATAGAGGAAAGTTTAAATTTGGAGAGTGGAGATGATGAGTTTACACTTTGGATGTGGAAAGGAGATTATTTTAACTTTGGAGCCGGAGGTGAAATTGGCATATACAAAGGTAATAAATGGCATGTAGATTGCTATACTCAGAGTAAACTTAAAATGAATTTGGATATAAGGCTAAAAGATGGTACCAGGTAATAGATTGGGATGCTAACGATTTATATCAGTGGTGGATAACAGGGTTTAATCCGGATAAAAGATTTCAAGATGTAAAGGCTGAAGATTTAGTAATGACAGGTATGGTTGACTTTAATGAGGAAAGAGTTATGTGGAAGGGGTTCGTACATACAGCAGAATTCGATGATCAAAATGTAGATAAGATAAATGATAACTGGTGCCTTGATTTTGTACATCGCAATGCTGTAATGAAATGGAAAGGAGGAAATAAAAACTGATGAAAAATTAAAATTAGTATATTATTTTTAATAGCATGCCTGCTTACAGGATGTACGTCAGTAGTTGAAACTGTAAAATATATACATGATTCCGGTAAAATAGATAATTATATATATGGTGATGCAAAAGTGGCGAATGAATATATCGAAAAGATAGTACAGGCTTTAAATACTAATGATAGGGAGCTTTTAGCAAGCCTGTTTCCTGAGCATGCAAGGAGTAAGATAGACCATTTTGATGAAAAGATAGACTATATTATTAGAGAGAATGAGATTTGGCCGGGTTCGATAATAAGATATAAGCTTAATGAAGATAATAATTATCAATCAAGTTCCGACATGGGAAAAGTACAAAAGGTTATATATGCTAATACTACTATAGAATTTGCAAAGCCGAAAGAGAATGAATATAAAAAAATTTGATTTAAGCATTGGAATGGAAATAGTTACTGTAGATGATTTTAATGAGAATAATGTAGGAATATCGATACTTGCAATTGATGAGGGGGAGTTTATTAAGGATGATGTAGATAAAGAAAAAGATGGATATGATATCTATGCATTTGGGCACTAATGAGAGGAGATAAGAATATGGAAATTAAATCAAATATTGCCGGAATGGTAAATACAGAGAATAATTATGATGTGTTTATGTATATATTAAATACAAGTAGGGAAGATTTAGTAAATATTATAACGGATATTGATGATTATTGGATTGGAAGAAGTGGGAGATAGCTTTAAATACATTTGCTGGTATTTAAAGATTTTGTTGGATACAGGATATGAAGAGTTGACTAGATTAAAAAGGAAATTACTGAGTCAAAGAGATATATATGTGATAATGACTATAGTCTTTCAAATCAGATACAAAGTAAGGAGCATATAAAAGTATGAAGAAAAATAATATTTTTTATTATTGCATCAGCCCTTTTAATATCAGCCTGCTCAAGTGTTAAAAATACAGTGGGCGGTGCAAAGAGTGAGATTACAAAAAATGATAAGCAGCCTCCTGAGGAAAAAGAATATAAAGATAAGGTGATTGCTGCAATGGATGATCAAAATGCTAATGCACTGAAAGGCACTGTTCTCAAAAGAATGCAAGAGATAACATAGAAGATATGGACTTTAAAATTGCATTACTGCTTAAGAGGTATAAGGAAAGTCAAAGAGTGTCAAAGTATGACAGAAACTATCCTGTAGTTACAGAAGATAAAGAAAAGGGAATAAAAAGGATTGAGACTTATTATGTTGTAAAGACAGATGGTGGTAATATAGATTTTATGTACCTTCAAGTTGTAGCTAAGGATGATGAGGATCCTGATGAGGTAGGTATCAGCTCTATGATGTATTCGCCTGAAATTTGGCAGATTACGATGGATGACAGCAACAGAGGATACTATCTGTGGGTAGACAATCCGTTTTGGGCTGACTTTTGTCAATCCTGATGAGGTTATGACTACAGAGAGCAGTAGGTAGATCTTTTAGAACTCCTATGAAAAATACATAGGAGTTCTGTTATACACAAACAATATGGTAAGTAGTATCAAAGGTATAAATTAAATAAAAACATTGAAGTATAGTTTAATAGCTTAATAATGGTATGAATGGTTGACTTTAATACTGAGGAGAAAAAAATGTGGGAAAGGAGGAAATAAAAACCTGATGAAAATTAAAAGTGCTTAATGGGGTATTTTAATATTAAGTTTACTTACAGGATGTACGTCAGTAGTTGAAACTGTACAAATATATACATGATTCCGGTAAAATAGATAATTATATATATGGTGATGCAAAAGTGGTAAATAAGTATATAGAAAAAGATAGTCGAAGCATTTAATACTAATGATAGGGAGCTGTTAGCAAGCCTGTTTTCCTGAGCATGCGAGGAGTAAGATAGATCATTTTGATGAAAAGATAGACAGAATTATTAGGGAAAAATGAGTCATGGCCGTCTTCTATAATAAGGTATAAAGCTTAATGAAGATAACAATTATCAATCAAGAGCTGATATGGGTAAAATCTATAGAGAGGTATATGCTAATACCACCATAGAGTTCGCAGACCCTAAGGAGGAGAAGTACATAGACCAAGCTTAAAGATTGGTATGGTAATAGTACCTGTAGATGATTTTCACGAAAATAATGTTGAATTTCTATACTTGCAATGGGTTATGAAGGCTTTAATAAGGAAAAATGTGGATAAAGAAAAAGATGGATATGATATCTATGCATTTGGGCGCTAATGATTATAATCATTCAATAAGGGAAAAAGTATAGAGTCCTTTTAATACAAACAATATACACAAACAATATGGTAAAACTGTATGAAGTTTAACAGAAAGGAAATGTGAAATGAATTATACATTATCATTTTACTTGGGAATATTTACAATAATATGTATGATTGTGGTAAGCAGAATAGCTTTTTTTAAGGATGAGGAATTTCTCAGAGCGGTAAGAGATACTATGGGGAAAAATCGTATGTCTCTGGCAAATAAAAAGAGAAGCCTATCAAGGGTATCATTTGGAAAAAGGATTTAAAAGAAGATGAACTCTTATCAATCAATTTTAAGGACTACCATGTGAAAGATGTGAGTGACCTTGAATACTTTCAAGAATGTTGAGAACATTATACTGACATATATGGGCGATAATGAGGAAGATATCGGTATGTATGATGAGGAACATGTCCTTGATAATCTAAATAAAGTAAGGGATTTTAAATAAAGCTTAGAAGGGTACAGTTATATCATCTGAACGCAGATAAGAGTGTGAAGAACGAATGTCCGAGAGCAATAGTGTTTATAGACTAGTTTTTTACGGTAAGGAGAGACATAGATGAAATTAGAGTATAAAAAGCGGATATATTGGTTGCTTAGGTTTATACTTATTATATGTGTAATCAATGTGCTGACAGGATTCTATGAGTTTTGTACTTCAAGCAAAAATGCAAATGCAAACCAAATCATATGGAAAGGCGAGAGATATAATAAGACCGAGACCGGATATCACAGTATAGATGAGCTTAAGTATTTGGTGGATATACCGACAGATTGTGATGTAAAAGATATTTGGGCGGTGGCAAGTTATTATGCAAAGGATGACAGTGAGTGTGATACAAGACTGAAAGGAACTTAAGAGTATATATGATGAAGGGGGAGAAAAGGCTGTCGTAGAGGATATCATGTCTAAAGATGTTGGAGATGATAAAAAGACTATGATGGAGTACCTGATAGTGGACGGTTGCCTAATAAGAAGTCTTGGTAACGACACGGAACTGCTTAATAATGTTCTTGAACACTGCTATGACAGAGACTATGGATTCCTTGGATACAAAAGATATATTGATATCGGAAATAAGCTCTATAAAAAGAACGGGAAGATTGAAAGAATCATTGAAGCATTTGAAACTTTAAGCAAGTATACAATTGATCGTGCAATTGTGATGCCCAAATCAGAAGATGGGGATGAAAGTGCAACTGAAACGGTATACTATCATCGTATGATACAACTATTCCAGACATTCTCAAGCTTATCATATTTTGACGATAATCTTTTAGCGGCAAAATCATATACCGGAAAGGATAATAAGAAATATGTTGTGAAGGCGGCTATAACAAAACATTATGATATTATTTTAAGTTATAAAAAATATAAATCATTTATAGGCCTTGGACATATCAGTATATACGGAAGATATAAGAATTTAAATATGGTGATAGAAGATGTAAAAATTAGAAATTTAAATTATGATGATGTTTTTTTAAATATTTATATGACAAAGATCCTACAGGTAATATAGTGGCTGATAATTTAATTAGTTTAGAATGTTTATCAATAGTTTTTAGACTATGTGGTACCTATACACTGGTATATGATACAGATGTGCATACACTTGAGGGAATAAGCTACGGATTTTTATCCTGTGCTTCGGTGTATAGTTACTTTGATATATACAATGTAGTTGCATCTCCTGACAGTCACTATATAGATACAGTAGAAGCTATAAAAACTTTAATACAAATTTTTTCAAAGGGTGGTTATTTTTGGAGAGTTTGCAGATGATGTAGGCTACGATGAAAAACAATCCGTTAACATTGGAAAAATTTTTGGTGAGAGGATAGAGGAACTTGGCAATATGAAAGAAAAAAATATTATGAATTACCTGAAGTAGGGTTTTTATCTCAGTATAAGTGATATTACAGAAGATTTGAGTAAAGAGGAACCGTTGCATAAGAAAGATTAAAATGGGATTGATCGAGAGCAATAGTATATATAGACAGGTTTTTACGGTTAGGAGAGACATGGATGAAATTAGAGTATAAAAAGCGGATATATTGGTTGCTGAGGTTTATACTGATTGTATGTGTAGTCAAATGTGCTGACAGGATTCTATGATATGTGTACTTCAAGCAAAAAAATACAAATGTAAACCAAATCATATGGAAAGGCGAGAGATATAATAAGGACGAGACCGGATATCACAGTATAGATAATATTAAGTATTTGGTGGATATACCGACAGATTGTGACGTAAAAGATATTTGGACGGTGGCAAGTTATTATGCAAAGGATGACAGTGAGTGTGATACAAGACTGAAGGAACTTGAGGGTATATATGATGAAGGTGGAGCAAAAGGCTGTAGTAGAGGATATCATGTCTAAAGATGTTGGAGATGATAAAAAGACTATGATGGAGTACCTGATAGTGGACGGTTGCCTAATAGAAAGCCTTGATAACGACGCGGAACTGCTTAATAATGTCCTTGAACACTGCTATGACAGAGACTATGGATTCCTTGGATACAAAAGATATATTGATATCGGAAATAAGCTCTATAAAAAGAACGGGAAGCTTGAAAGAATCATTGAATCATTTGAAACTTTAAGCAAGTATACAACCAATCGTGCCGGCAAGCTTAATGTGGTAGGTGACAGTGATGATAATCTTGTGGACAGAAAACATTACAGTAATATGATACAGTTATTACAGACATTCTCAAGTCTTTCATATTTTGACGGCAATCTGTTGGGAATAAGACCGACTATAGGTAATAGTAAAAATAAGTATATTGTGAAAGCTGTCAAAGAAGATTATGATATCGTATTAAGTTATAAAAAATATAAGTCGTTTATAAATTTTGGAAATATAAGTATATATGGCAGATATAAGAATTTAAATATGCGTATAAAGCATCCGGTGATAGGAAATGTAGAAAAATTTGATGTTTATGAAATATGTAGCACCATCTGTGGTCGGCAAAAGTTGTGGATAAGTTGTTTGACTTAAATATGTTATCGAGAGAATTTGAACTGTGGGGTACAAATGTGATTGTATATGATATTGATATACACACACCGGAAGGTTTTAGCTATGGATTTTATCCTATGTATAAAATTTATAACATTGATGATATGGACACTAAAAGATATATTGACAGGTTTAATGAGTATTTTCTGCCGGGAGGCGAATATGAGGAGGAAAGGGATAAAGTGGGTTATAATCCGGATAATCCCTATAAGTGAAGAAGATTTTTGCTGAGAGGATAGATGAAATAAACAGTATGGTATATGAACTTTTTGAAGTTAGGTATCATTAAGATATAATACTGATAAAAAAATAAAATGATAGAGTTGATGAAGTATTGTAAATGGAAGACACATAGCAGTTAGAAATAATTGTAAAAGACTTGAGCAAAAGAGAACCGTTACATAAGAAAAAATAGAGGAGAAATATGTATGTCAAAATATATTATGGCCTTTGATGCAGGCACTACAAGCAGCAGATGTATCATATTCAATCGAAAAGGTGAGATATGTGAGTCTGGCACAAAAAGGAGCTGACACAGCATTATCCGAAGCCCGGTTGGGTGGAGCATGATGCGGATACGATATGGTCTACACAGCTGAGTGTGGCGGTGGAAGCTATGGCAAAGCTTGGAATAAGTGCATCCGATATTGCAGGTATCGGTATCACAAATCAAAGAGAAACTACTGTAGTATGGGATAAGGAAACGGGTATTCCTGTATATAGGGCAATAGTTTGGCAGTGCAGGAGAACGGCGGATTATTGTAATGAACTCAAAAATAACTGGATATACCGATATGATTCGTGATAAAACGGGTCTGATGCCGGATGCGTACTTTTCGGGAACAAAGATAAAATGGATACTTGACAATGTGGAAGGTGCAAGACAAAAGGCAAAAGAGGGAAAGCTTCTATTTCGGTACGGTTGATACTTGGCTTATTTGGAAGCTTACAGGCGGCAGAGCACATGTGACAGATTATTCAAATGCTTCAAGAACCATGCTTTTTAATATACATACGCTTACATGGGATGATGATATATTAAAACTACTTGATATACCTAAGTCTATGCTGCCGCAGGTAAACGAGTCTTCATATGTATGTGGTGAGTCGGACTTTGCATTTTTCGGAAAGAGTATACCTGTCGCAGGTGTGGCGGGAGACCAGCAGGCTGCACTTTTCGGACAGACTTGCTTTGAAGTAGGTGAAGCAAAGAGTACATACGGTACAGGCTGCTTTTTGCTTATGAATACAGGTGAAAAGCCTGTTAAATCCGATAACGGACTGGTAACCACCATTGCTTGGGGACTTAACGGAAAGATAAACTATGCTTTGGAAGGCTCGGTTTTTGTAGCCGGAGCTTCAATACAGTGGTTAAGAGATGAGATGCGTCTTATTGATTCTTCTGCAGACTCCGAATATATGGCTATGAAGGTCAATGACACTCACGGTTGCTATGTTGTGCCGGCTTTTACAGGACTTGGTGCACCGTACTGGGATCAATATGCCAGAGGTACCATTGTTGGCATTACAAGAGGGGTGAATAAGTATCATATTATAAGGGCGACATTAGAGTCTATGGCTTATCAGGTGAGAGATGTGCTTGATGTGATGGAGAAGGATTCTGATATTGTACTGAAAGTTTTTGAATGTGGACGGAGGTGCGAGTGTGAATAATTTCCTTATGCAGACACAGGCGGATCTTTGTAATGTTCCTGTAGAAAGGCCGAAATGTGTGGAGACTACCGCAATCGGAGTGGCTTATCTTGCAGGACTTGCCGTAGGATTTTTGGGACAGTATTGATGATATAAAGAAAAAGCAGAAGTATTGACAGGACATTTATACCGAATCTTTCGGATGAGGTCAGGTCTGAGAAGATAAGGATGTGGAAAAAAAGGCTGTAAAATATGCCTTCGGATGGGCAAAAGAAGATTAGGATACAAAAGGCATTGATTTAGTGTGAAAAAAATCAATGCCTTTAAGTATTAACTTATTGCTTGGAGATTAAATCTTTGCTGGAATTTTTGCTGATTTCCATGATGTCTTTGATAAAGTCGATGGCGCTGTCTGTATAGTCCTTATTTTTTTACGATGGCTTTTACTTTTGATATTACGATATCCTCTCTGTTTTGATTTAGAATGGGAAGATTATTCTTTATTTTGTATTCTGCAATATCATTTACTACATCCATTCTCTCTTCAAAGAGCGCTATAAGTTCTTTGTCTATGGTATCAATTCTTTCACGTAGATTTTTCTAATTCATTCATAAGTACTCCTTAATTTAAATAAAGCTTTAACTGAATATATTTTGACTTATTTGATAATAAAAGTAAATATGATATTTTTAATATTTTAAAGATAATTGACACAAAAAGCAGTCAAAGGTTCATATTTAATTGTATACAATGAGTTATGCGGATGATATAATGTGAATCTGTAAATTTAACAAGTTTTGATTGATTTGAAAGAAGGATATTATGACTGAGGAAATAAAGAATATTTTTTTATGGAAGCACAAAAGGGTGAGCTTGATGCTGTTATCATGTATAACATGCTGGCAGACGCTATGGGAAAGTGAAAATAAGGAAATAGCGAGAGATCTTCGTAAGATTGCTAAGGATGAGGGAAAGCATGCGCAATATTTAAGAAACTTACAAAGAGAGGCAGTAGTACCTGATGATGCACAGGCGAAGTATGTTTGTGAGCTTTTACCCGCTATAGGGTGCAAAAACATTGTTTACAAATATGGCAAAGGGTGAGTATGATTCTATAGAAAAGTTTAAAGGTTCTGCAGGATGAATACCCTGAGTTAAGAGTAAATTGTAGAGGATGAACCGAAACATGGAGATGCACTTATCAAGATGAGTGAAATTATAGGTTAATAATGTATAGTAATAAAGTTCTGCCTGATTTAAGGCAGTTTTTTTATTTGACAAAAAGTGAAAAAATAAATATAATTAAACCATGGAATACAAAAAAATTAAATTTTTAAACAATTAGTAGCGGACGACATACAAAAAGTATGCAGGGTTTTTATGGACTCAGGCCCAATAAGACCTGTGACAGTGTAGAACTTGAGAGTTTTATATGGAAAGATTATTATAATGTGCGAGCAACTATCGCAATGAGAGACGGTAAGGAGGTCGGACTTCTTTGGCTTATGGGAGATGAAGACAGGCCTTTTTGCAGCTATGCCGCTTTGCAAAGAAGAAGACCTTGAGTACTGTTTCAATTTAATGGTGGAGTATTTTTAATAAAGAGCTTGACCTACCTTTAAAAGATTCATTTGGCGGATGAGGAAGGAATAAAAGTATTGAATTTGCCGGAGGATAAATTTATAGTAAAGGCAGGAGGAGGATGCAAAGGACTATCTCTATGAGGGAGATAAGTTGAGGAATCTTTCCGGAAAGAAGCTTCACAAGAAGAAAAAAATCATTACAATAATTTCCTTAAGACCTACGGTGACAGATATGAGTACAGAGTACTTGGATGCAATCCTACAGACAGGGATGATGTTTTCAAGTTCTTGGATAAGTGGAGAGAGAAAAAGGGAGAGGAAGTTGAAAAGCATCTTGACCCTGAGGTGGAAGGAATACATGATATTTTGCTTCACTGTACAAAGTTAAACATCAGAATGGGAGCAATATATATTGACGGTGAGATGGAGGCGTTTTCTATAGGAAGTTATAATAAGCTTGAAGATATGGCTGTAATACATATCGAGAAGGCAAATCCCTGAGATAAACGGTCTGTATCAGGCTATCAACAAGGAGTTTTTGGAGCATGAGTTTCCGAATGTCAGCCTTGTAAATCGTGAGGACGACCTTGGACTTGAAGGACTTCGCCGTGCAAAGCAAAGCTATTATCCGGTGGACTATGCAAGAAAGTATTATGTTGAACAAAAAAGGTAATATATGATAAAGTATTTGAAAAAAGAAGAAAAAGTACTTACAAAGCCTCTGTATAAGGAGGCTTTTTTTGAAGATTCCGATAGTTTTGTAGAGTACTATTATAATGAAAAGACAAAGGACAACAGAATTTTGGCGGATATAGAGGGTGAGAGTATAAAATCTATGATTATGCTGAATCCCTTATACGGTATCCGTCTTCGGAAAGAAATACGGACTTGATTATATAGTGGCGGTTGCCACAAAGAAGGAGTATAAAAGGCAGGGATATATGAGAAGACTTCTTGACAAAGTTCTCATTGATATGAACAGTGAAAAGGTTCCTTTTACCTACCTTATACCGGCAAATAAGGACTATTATCTGCCTTTTGATTTTGCATTTGTCGCAAGGAAAAATGTTTATGATGTAGATTTATCCTCTTTTAAAAAGTCTGTATTAAAGGGCGTAAAGTCTGAGTCTAAAGAGGCTTGTGAGATTCTTGAGTTTATAAACAATGAGGTTTCAAAGGACAATGATGTATATACATATAGGGATATGCATTATTTTGAGAGGGAGTTAAAAGAGATAGCTTCCGAGAACGGCTTTATAAATATCTACCGTAAAGGTGATGAGATTGTGGCCTATGAGTCTTTTTGGGGTCTTGAAAAGATTGAACTGAAAGAGAGAATAGTCTCATCAAGTATTGCAAAAAGAGTACGGCAAAGAGAATATAATGGTAAGGATCACAGATGTTGCCGAGCTTTTGTCAAATTTCAGATCAAGCAAGGATATAGATATCATTATAAAGATAAATGACAATATTGTTGAAGCACAGAATGCCTACTTTAGAGTGCAGATGGGTAAAGATTTTACAAATATATGTAAGATATCCGATGCAAAGGATAGTGCCTTTTGTTGAGTTTGATATTGCGGATTTTTACAGCTTGGATTTTTCGGGTTATATTGATAATGTGAAATTTTAATATTGTCAAATTTTGTGAACAAATCTATTGCAAAAAGATTTCACTTGATTCTATAAATAAAATCAGTGGAATATTTATAAATGAACTTGTATAATAGGCGTTGATGCATAAAAAGCTTGTAAGAGGAAATATTGATTTGATTATAATGTTAAGAAGCTTTACTTTATTATGCAGATAGGAAGAAGGGTGTAGAATGAAAAATCCATTACATTATCAAATATCTGAGTATGACTGCGGTCCTACATCAATGCTCAATGCACTGAGCTTTCTATTTGAGAGAGAGGATATCCCGCCGGAGGTCATCAGAAACGTTATGCTTTATACACTGGACTGTTACAGTAATGAGGGGCATCCGGGTAAGAGCGGTACGTCACCGATGGCAATGATGTTTTTAAGTAATTGGCTCAACAGGTTCAGAGATATTAAGCAGCTTAATGTTATATGTGAATATATTACAGGTGAACAGGTCTTTTATCGGTGAGACAAGTCGTATCAATGATGCTCTTACAAGAGGCGGTGCGGTTGTGATAAGGCTTTTTTATGATGTACCTCACTATGTGCTGCTTACAGGCGTGGATGAAAGCAATATCTATATGTTTGACCCTTATTATGAGGATGAGTTTCACGGATGAGCATTGGTCACAGTTTATACCCGAAGGTGATGTGGAGCTTGTACTTGATAAGCCGCTTAGGTATAATCGTGTTGTACCTTTCGGCTACTTTAACAGAGAAGAGGACTTGCTCTACGCCCTTGGAAAGTTTGAAAACCGTGAGGCGGTAATACTTTATAATCAGAAGACCGAGAAGACTCCGGAGAAGACGATAGAGTACTTTATATAGTTCAGGTTTTACATTGAGAAAAGAATATGAAAATGGTAAAATCATAACAGAAAGTGAATTTAGGGAGGCTTTAGAATATGTGCTATCTTGTTGCAAAGAAGGCTGACGGTATAGGAAGTATAGCGCTACAGACTTCTCATGGACAACATTTGGTTGATTTCAAAAAGATAATAAAAGAGATAGGTGTTGAGAATATACAACTGGTTACTATAAGCAGACCGTCAGCTTATGGAGAATATGAGCCATATAGATTTGTTGATACAGAGCAGGAATTTGAAGAGAATTTAAAATTGCTTTAGTATATACAATGTGTGGAATACTTTTTTTATATTATATGGAATATACTTTCAGGCAGTTAATCTAATGATTAGCTGTCTTTTTTAAATTCTTTAAAATTACTACCAAAGTCCAAAAAGATGTACAGCATGTCTGATATGATAATTACAGTAAATGTATTAACGGAGGTAATTATGTCCAGATTAGCTAATATTGTGGTGTATGAAGAGAACAAGGGGATTTTAAAGAACAACGGATTTTACAATGACGGTAAGTTTATAAAACTGCCGCATGATTTGGAAAAACATAGGAATGTAGTGGTACTCTCACCTAATGTTATTAAAGATATTGTGGAGGATAAGGACAAATTTTTTGCCGGGAAATTTAAATACTCTTCAAAATGTGAAATCTCTGTTGTAAACGCAGACAGCTTTGAATATCTCTCAGATTTGGTAATGAATTTTGCCAATGCATATCATCCGGGAGGTGGCTATAAAAGTGGGGCTTGTGCACAGGAAGAGTGTCTATGCAGGCAGAGTACTTTGTACGAATCTATAAGTTCACTCAAGGCTTCCAGGATGTATAAGTATAATTTTAAATTTGGAACGGCATTTGATTCCGATTATATGCTTCTGTCACCTGTGGTAGATGTATTTAGAAATATAGATTTGGAATTTATTCCTAAACCTTATACACAGCTGTTATGACTATTCCTGCACCGAATCTGTTTGACAGGGCATATGGACAGTCAAAAGAGGCCCTTGATAGTGTGATGAAGAAAAGGCTCAGACAGTATCTATACTGTGCGGCAAGATTCGGATATAGAACAATTACATTGGGAGCGTGGGGCTGTGGAGCATTCGGACATGATGCCCGCAATGTCGCAGGATATTTTAAAGAATTGATCGTTGAAGAAAAAATGTGGAAGCTGTTTGATAAAATTATATTTGCTGTATATGGAAGAGGAAACAGCGAGTATAATTATAGAATGTTTAAAGAGGTATTGGGAGAGGTTGAAGACTGTAAGGTTTATAATGAATAAAAATGCTTGCAATTGACGTACGTAAAAAAGTACGTTATACTTTCTTTGTAAGGAGATAACATTATGACTGCAATTAGTATAACAAAGGCAAGAGCGAATCTTTACCAAACTGTTTCAGATGTTAATGAATATTCGCAGCCGATAATTATAACAAATAACAGAGGGAAAAATGCTGTATTAATATCTGAAGATGATTGGCTGGCAATTCAGGAAACACTATATCTAAATTCAATACCCGGAATGACAGAGAGTATTCTTGAATCAAGAGATGAAGATATTTCTGAATGTACATCCTATAATCCGAATGAGGAGTGGTAAATGTATTTGGTTAAATTCAGTAAAAAGGCTGATAAAGACAAAAGATTACTTAAAGGAGCAGGGCTGGTAACGAAAGCAAAGGAACTTATAAATATCATTTGCGAGGATCCGTTTAAAAACTCCACCACCATATGAGAGTTTGGTTGGAAGTCTTACGGGTTTTATTCAAGGCGTATAAATATTCAGCACAGATTAGTATATGAAGTTTATAGTGATGAGATTATCGAGAATGGTATAGCGTATGAAGGTGTGGTAAAAGTAGCACGCATGTGGACGCATTATGATGGAATAAAATAATAATTGAAAAATACAATCTTTGTGATACAATAGTCCTTAGCAATATATGTTAAAGTTTTGACATAGTTTCAAAGCTTGACGGTTTTAATGGAGGTTTTGTTATGAAACGTTTAAGAATGATGCGTGCACCACTCAAGTATGTACAGGGAAAAGGAGCTTTGCTTCAGTTCCGCAAGGAAATGGAGTATATGGGAAAGAGATGGTTGTTTGTCTGTTCAAACAGCGGTTACAACAGCTGCCATGAAGATTTGGAAAAGAGCTTTGAAGGCGAAGATGATTATCGCAGATATGAGGTCTTCGGAGGTATGTCAAGTATCAGCGAGATAAAGAAAATGCAGGACATTGTTGAGGCTGATAAGATTGATGTTGTTGTTGCGGTAGGCGGCGGTTCGGCAGTGGATGCGGCTAAGGCAACAGCATATTACATGGGTAAGAGAATAGTTATAATACCTACAGTTGCGGCTACAGATGCACCTTGTACAGGACTTTCCGTTATATATAATGATGACGGAAGCTTTAATAAATATTTATTCTATCCGCAAAACCCTGATGCGGTACTTGTAGACAGCAGTGTTATAGCTAAAGCACCTGTAAAGTTTTTGATTGCAGGAATGGGAGACGCTCTCGGAACATACTTTGAAGGAAGAGCTTCACTTCGTACAGAGTCACCAAGTTTGGAGAGTGGCGGTATTACAAGAGCAGGTATGGCGATTGCAAGGGCTTGCTATGATACTTTAAGAAAATACGGAAAAGCGGCTATAGCTGCCTGTGAGAATAATGTTGTTACTCCTGCTTTGGATGCAATTATAGAGGCTACAGTTTACCTATCAGGTGTAGGAGCAGATAATGTAAACTGTGCGGCTCCTCACTCATTCTATAACGGAGTTACTTCACTTGGCGGACATGAGGCATATCATGGAAATTGTGTGGCATTCGGTACTTTGATACAGCTGACACTTGAGTGTGCGGATAAGGCCGAGTTTGAGGATATACAGAATTTCTGCCTTGAAGTAGGACTGCCTATTACACTTGCAGAGCTTGGAGATTTTACAGATGAGGATCTTCATACTATAGCAAAGAACGCATGTGTAAAGGGAGAGACAATACATAACCTTGCAGGAGACGTAACACCTGACGAACTGTATGCGGCTATTATAGCTACAGATGCTTTAGGTAAGGCAAGACTTGGAAAGTAATTTATATACAATGAGTAAATGGGCTGTCACCAAATAGATATTTAGTCTGTTTGGTGGCGGCTTTTTTATGTTCTTTGTCAAATATTGGGGTGGGTGGATTTTAAATCCATTTTTTATACCAAATGAAAAATTGTAATTGCATTTGTTATTTTAGCATTGGCAAAATAAACAAATGCCTTTGATTTACAGCTTACAATGCTTTTAAAAATAAATATTAAAGTAAGCGGTAAAGAGAAAATATATATGAAACCGGTGAGAATCCGGTGGTGGGAGGTAAAATGAAATCAAAGCATGATGTAATAGTAATAAGACCGGGTTTAGTATATTTGTTTTTCAGTTTTATGACCATAGGTTTAGGGGTTACAATATTTTGGGGGCTAGGCAAAGCTTTACCGTCAGATAATCCGGAGGTGGACAAGATGGCAAGGTTGATATTGCTATTATTTTTTTTGACTGTCGGAATAGTATCGGGATTATATGTGTTGCTTACCAAGATAAAAATTGACAATGAGAAAATAGAAATAACAAGGTTTCCTCTAAAAAAAAAGGAATATTTTTGGTTTGATATAACTACTGCAAAGATTATAAATGAGGCATTGGCTTACCCATGTGTGGTATATACAGCAGAAAAAAGAATAGCAAAAAGTACCAAGGGCATATATAGGCTATGAAAAGCTGCTAAATGAGCTAAAGCAAAAGAAAAAAAATTATTGAGGAAGATGATTTGTACCGGTCAGCCCGGAGCGATGTTGGCATTTGATAAGCTAAAAGCTTAGAGATCTCTTTAGAAGGTAGTGGAAATAGGGTTAAAGTATAATAAAAATAGATAGGAGAATAGCATGAAATGAATGATAATAAAAAGAAACTATTGGAAATGATCTTGAAAATTTTATAAAAGAAAAAGAAGGGAAGTATTGTATTTGGGTGATGATACAGAAAGATTTATTTTGGGAGAGTCGGAGCAAAATCCTATTATATGCTTTGGAATAAATCCAAGTACAGCTAATGATGAAAAGGATGATCCCACTATTTCAAAAATAAGAAAAAAATTGCATCAGAAAATAATTGTGACGGTTGGATAATGCTAAATCTTTATCCGCAAAGAGCGACAAATCCAAATGATATGCATAAAAAGCTGATAATGATTTGAAGATAAAAAAACTATGAAGTTATAAGAAGTGTTTTTAATATATATCCTAATGCTTTAACATTGGCTTCTTGGGGAACGCCATAGAGAAAAAGAAAAATATTTGAAAAGATTGCTTAAAGGAAATTCTAGCTATTGCCCTGATAGGAAGTGGGTATGTCGTGGCAAGCTTACGGTGAAAGGCAATCAAGGCATCAATTATATGTACCTGATAATACCAAATTACAAGATTTATATTTTAGCTTAGATGGAAAAAGTTTTATGCAGTAAAGATTGAAAAAAATTATGGTGCATAGATGTGTACAATTATTGATAAATAATGTATATAAAAATTTGAACTTAGAAAATAATAGTATATAAAAATAGATATTATTAGAGGAGGAGCATAGTGACTGGCTATAAAAATATTATAAATAAACCTGAATATGATTTTATAAATAAAGAGGAGGTGTTAAATAATATCAAAGAATAAAAAAAACTTGTTATAAAGCTTTACTTGTAATAGTTGTACTGATGGCAATAGTGCCTTTATTTATGCTAAGAATGCCGAATTTTGGCGGTTCTGATGATGCCGGAAGTGAAGTGGTTTCAGAAATATAGGGTGGAGAATATGAGCCGTGGTTTAATCCGGTTATAGAAACCGTCTTAGGAAAAGGAACTTCCGGGAGAAGTTGAAAGTCTGCTTTTTGTGTACAGACAGGTATAGGTGTCGGAATAATAGCTTATTATATGGGAAGATTTGTAGAAAGAAAAAAACAGGAAGATAAGAAAAATGATGAAAAGGTTGCTGCTTTGTAAGATGGATTGCAAGGCGGCAGCTTTTAAAGTAACGGAATAAGCCGGTATGGATTTTTCAAATTTTTTTGTTTTAAATTTTTTTATGTTAATGAATGTGAAAGAGGAGAATCGGCATATTTTGAGATTGTGTAAGCATATGTATGCAAGAGAAGATATGCAGTACACATAGAGTTTTAAGAATATAATTTAAAATTATATTGCAGTTTATTAAAAAAATCACTTTGTTCAATAAAGCTGATAATTTTCAGCAAAAATCGTGATGAATATTAATAAAAAGATTTGATAAAATATAAGTATCAAGGCAGTATTATTAAAATATAATTTACATTATATAGCCTTGTCGGTTGTTGTAATAAAGAGGTCAATGCTATAAAGTATGTTGGCGGATTTATACCACTAAGCTTTAGCTTTGAGCCGGGTGGCCGAATAAAACCGAAAGTATGTGGATTTTACTGCTAAAAAGCGTTTAATGAAGGGGTGGAAAGATGAAAACGAAGGATAGTAAAATAGTGATAAGACCGGGTAAAAAAATATCTGATTGCAATATTTTTCGTATATATACATTACTTTTTATGATGATTTGGGTTTTATGTAAAGTAGGCCCATCAGAAATTCTGGAGACGAAGTGGGCAGGGTGTGTTGCCGTTGCTATTATTAAGTTCAAGTCTCGGAATATATTTTTTTAGTATTTGTTTTATTTACAAAAACAGAAGTAAGCGATAAAAAGATATTAATAAATCAGTTTCCGTTTAAAAGAAGTGAGTATTTATGGAGTGAGATAAGCAATGCAAAGATTATAGGTGAAGCCTCTGAATATCCATGTGAAATCTATTCAGGAGGAAAGAGAATATTAAAAAAATACGAGAAATTATTTTGGATATGAGAGGTTGTTTTTATGAATTGGATAAAAGAAATATTCTCCAGAAAGATGATTTTTATGTAGCTGCCAAGGTAGCGTTGGAGATAGATAAAAAGAAGACGGCAAGATTAGTACAAGTAAAGCACATGATTATTGTATAGAGGTATAAGAAAGTAAGGATTAGAGGTGGTGGAATGCGTTCGAAAAACGGTTCGATAAGAGAAGAGCTGGGTATTACTATGCCAATATTGCACGAAAATGGAATGATTACAATAATTATAATATTATGTTAGATAGTTCGACTCCTGTAATTGACAGATGTGCTACGGTACTGAAAGGTTTGCTTTCTTATTAGATTCTCTGTAGAAGGGAACTATGTCTGAAAAAAATAGGTGTGTGTAAAGTCAATATAGTATTAAGAAAGGGGCTGTCGGGAAATGGCAGCTATAAAGAGGGAGGAGTAACTCAAAACGAGTCACTCCTCCCTAAGTTTTTACATAAAAAGATGGCTAACGATAACCATCTTTCTCCGTTACATGTTATAATGTAACTATGCTTACAGTTAATTATTATAACGACTTTTTGAAAATAGGTCAACAGAAAAATCAACTTTTAGCTTCTATGAATTGAGTTTACCTGATGACGATCCTGTCTATACCCTAAAAAGTTATGGAGGATTTAAATTTTTTTCCGGACTGTTAGCCAATTGTTCGGATAAAGGGAAGAACAGGGTACAACCCGATCATGATGTATGCAGTTATTACTTATGCAAATATGCGAGGAATACGTTCCATCGATCGTATTGTAGATTTATGTGAACGAGATATCGCTTTTTATCTGGCTTACTAGGGGCAAAAAAAGCCTAAAAGAGATGCTTTCTATGAATTTAAAGGCAAGAAACTTACTTCAGACATTCTTGACGATTTAAACTATCAGTTTATGAGACGTTTACAAAAAGAAGGGCTTGTAACATTAAAAAGAATTGTTTATTGATGGAACAAAAATAGAAGCAAATGCTAATCGCTATACTTTTGTATGGCGTGGAAGCATTAATTATCATCTTGCAGGTCTTTTTGGATTCTATTGATAAGCTTTTACTCGGACTATAATTCTTTTTACAAGATAACAGTTTTGGCGAGAAGTACGAGCTTGGAAATGCACAAATGTTTGTAATTGACGGAATTGATAAAGTTAGAGATATTGATTGAAAAAGAATAGAAAAGAAAGATTACAAAACATAAAAAAGTTATCTAACAACTGTATTATAGAGATTGATAACTGCTCGCCTCTTGAACTGCTTAAACTTCAGAAAAAAACCTTATGGCTATTGCTGACGGAGAAGGCATTGCATTTGTTAACGGAAAGGGCAAGAAAGCCGAAACTTCAACAACTCTATGAAGAGCTTGAACATTGTGGACAGCGATTAATGGGCTATAAAGAATGTTTTAAAATCATGGGGAAAGATAGAAACAGCTACTCCAAAACTGATTTGGAAGCAACCTTTATGCGAATGAAAGAAGATCATATGCTGAACGGGCAGCTAAAAGCCGACATACAATGTACAGATAGCAGTAGAAATTATTTTTATTGTGCATGGTTATGTAAGTAATGATCGTACAGACTATAACACACTGATTCCTGTCCTTGAAAAGCATAAGAAAGTATTTGGAGAAGTACTGGAAGAAGTTACGGCAGATAGCGGCTATTGTAGTGAGAAAAATCTATTATATCTGAAGAGAATAAGATAGATAGTTATATAAAAACTACAGGATCATGAAAAGCGAAAAACACGAGCATACAGTAAAGATATAGGTAAATACTACAACATGAAGACAACGGTATTTGAGGATGAGCAAGTCTATATCTGTCATGACGGTCGTGAACTGAGACATATCAACACAGAGAAGAAAAAACAGAATGGTTATACACAAACATATGAAGTATATGGATGTTTTGACTGTAGTGGATGTGAACATAAGCCTAAATGCCTGTATAAATATAATCCTGATAAAGATGTTGATAAGAATAAAGTAATGAAGATCAATGAAGTATGGGAAGAGCTTCGAGAGAAGTCACATGCTAATATACAGAGTGAAAAAGGCATTCTTAAACGACAGACACGCTCTATCCAAACAGAAGGTCATTTTGGAGATATTAAAGAGAATGAAGATTTCCGACGCTTCAATTATCGTTCTTCAGATAAAGTATATAAAGAATTTATGCTTTTTGCGATAGGAAGAAATATAAATAAATATCATCGTTTTCTCTATGCCAAACTAAAAGAAATTTGAAGGAAAACTACAGGAGAAAACAGCATAGTAAAAAAATGCAAAAAGCAAAATTTCAGCCAAGGGGTTTTATGCCCCAAAAATGACAGCATCATAGAAAAGCAAAATATCCTGACAAAGTTGCAAAGCCCAAAAAGCCTTGTATTTGTCAGGATATTTCTATTTCGTTCTGCAGGGAAGTAAAATTACTTATTTTCCCGACAGCCCTTTTTTTAACTGTTAATATGTACAAAGAATTTTTAAAGTCAAATAGATAATTTTTTTAAAAGTAGATAAGCTTTCAATGTAAAAATCTGATTTTATAATTAAATGATTCTGATGGCTTTTGATAAGGAATGGAGGTATTATGACCGACTACAGAGCAATTTTAAATAAACCGGAATATGATTTTATAAATACTAATGAGCATCTTGGAAAGCATGTGATTTTGCTTGGGCTTGCAGGAAGCTATGCATATGGGACAAACATAGAAAGCAGCGATATAGATATAAGAGGAATTGCTCTAAATAAAAAGTCCGATCTTATAGGACTTACGCAGTTTGAACAGTATGTGGATGATAATACGGATACTGTTATCTACGCATTCAATAAAATGGTGAATTTACTTTTTGAGTTGCAATCCGAATACAATAGAGTTGCTTGGCCTTGCACGGATAATTATCTATATCTTAATGATATCGGGAAAATGCTTCTTGATAATAAACGATTGTTTTTATCAAAAAGAGCTATTCAGTCATTTGGAGGGTATGCGGATGCCCAGCTTAGAAGATTACAGAATGCACTTGCCAGAGACACATTTCTACAAAGTGAAAAGGAGCAGCATATTTTTAATTCTGTAAAGAATGCAATGTACAGTTTCAACTCAAGTTATAAGAACTTTGAAAACGGAAGTCTGGAAATTTTTTTATAGATAAGTCGGTTAACCCTGAGCTTGAAACTGAGATATTTGTAAACGCAAAGCTAAATCACTATCCGCTAAGAGATTATGCAGTATGTGGAATACAATGTCAAATGTTGTAAAAGACTATGATAAAATAGGCAAGAGAAATAAAAAGAAAGATGATCTTCATTTGAATAAGCACGCCATGCATCTTATCAGATTATTTATGATGGCCATTGATATACTGGAAAAGGAGAAATCAATACATATAGAGAAAAAGAACATGATTTATTGATGGATATTCGTTTTGGAAAATATCAAACAGATGAGGGAACTTTTTCGGACAGCTTCTATGATATGATGAGAGAGTATGAAAGACGTTTGCATTATGTGGCTGAGCACACAGATCTTCCGGCTAAGCGGATTTTTAAAAGAGTTCAGGAACTTGTAATGACAATAAATGAAATGGTGATTCGAGATGAGATATGAGAATTTTGAAGGAAATATAGAAGAACTGGTTCTTATAAAGATCAGAGAAATAGAAAGAAAAAGAGAATATAAAAAGTGCTACACGCTATTGAATCAGGCAGCAGAGCCTGGGGATTTGCTTCGCCGGATAGCGACTATGATGTAAGATTTATATAGTAGAAATAAAAACTTTTTATTTATCACTTCGTGAGAACAAAGGATTTTATTGATTGGGAATTAAATGAAGTGCTTGATATCAACGGTTGGGATATAAAAAGGCATTAAAAGCACTTTCATAAATCAAATGCTACATTATTTGGGTGGAGCAATTCTCCTATTGTGTATTACACTACGGATGAGTGGAAGGAGCTTTATGACAGAACGGCATGCAAATACTTTGCATGTAAATCAACACTATCATTACTACGGTACGGCAAAAAGAACTGCTACGATTATCTATGTGATGATATGGTAAATTATAAAAAAGTATTTTTACGTGCTGAGACCTATTCTTGCATGCAAATGGATTGAAGAAAAGAAATGCCCACCGCGGTGCTCTTTGATGAGATTGGTTAATACCGTTCTTGAGGAAGATATGAAGTCTGCAGTAGAAGATTTACTTGCAAAGAAGGTGAAAATGTCTGAATCCGAAAAAGGTCCAAGGGTTGAGATGATTAATAAATACATTGAAAATAAACTGGAATATTATAAGTCGATTGTGGAAACAATGGAGGATGACAGGAACACCGACTGGGATGCGCTGGAAGAGGAGTTTAGATGGGTGCTGGAAAGTATGCGGAAGTAAATAATATTATTGAGCTTGAAAATATTGAAATAGAAGTGGTGACAGATCCAAAAGAGATTTACACAGAAGCAAATGAATTAGAAAGTATTATCTTTGATCTTAACGCAAAGATAGAAATGCTTTCAAGTAAGGCGGATAAGTGGGACTGCCTTGTCGCACTGGGATCAGGCATTGTATGTGGAATTATTGACATGTTTTGCGTGGGTGAATTTTCACTTGCACATGGAAGAGATATATCAAGCAAAAATGTAGATGATCTTGTAAAAAAGATTTCAAAGATGATGGGATGTGAGTCTGATGATCTAAAGAGTTGTGTAAAATTTTTGGAAGATAAATTTCCTATTCCTGCAGATGGCAATACACCGGATTTTGGAGGGGGATTACAACATCATTTGAGAGACTTTGCTCATCACCCTACTATTGTGGGATTAGTGTTTTCATTATTAACGCAGTTTACATATAAATCTTATGGAACTGATGTATTGGGAAACTTTATTATCGTAGATGTTCCTCAAAGGAGTAGAATATTTATTGGAGAAAATAATTCCTCAAAAATAATTAACGGAACATTGGTTTGGTTTTTCCACCTGATTAGTGATATTGCGGGATCAAGCAGTACAGTGGGTTTAAGTGGTGGAACAGGGAATTCCGGGACCTATTTTATCTATTGCCAAAGAGATATCGGTACTTCCTTTTTTTAAAAACCTAAAGATGAATGATATGTCAATATCTGAGCTTTTATCGAAGTTGTTTAACGGAACATTATTGGCAGAACATGATGATAAGGGAAAAATCATAAAGGATAGTGTAGTAAAGCTGGATTTCCGTGGTGAAATGGGTATTGCTGCAGAACTTGGTAAACAGGCTATTCCTGTTATTGCCAATGAATGTATAGTTAGAACTTTTTATATGATCAGACAACTGGCACAGCAAATTAAACAGATTAATGTGAGAAGTATTGATGATTTTAAGAAAATAGATATTAAAAAGATACTTCCGGTTGACTCGCCGACATTGACAAGGATGCTCACAATAGCAACAGGTGTATTTACCGCATTAGATGTATCGAGACTGTTATTACAAATAAGTGTTGGGTATCAATTAATTATGTCGGTGTCGGAAAGGTTTGCGCTTGCCTTGGAAGGTGAGATGGTTTGGGCATTGAAGCGACGTAATCTCCGAAAAATAAAGAGACATGTATGAAAAATTTTATAGAAATGTATTTGCTGATATTGATAAAAGAATTTATGAGAGAATAGATGAAAATATGGAATACGATAAATTTGGTCTTAATGAAGAACAAACCGAAATACTGTACAATATGGAATACTATAAGACTGTTAACGATATTGAGTGTACGAAAGTACCTGTAGGTGGTGAAAAGATACGTGAACTTAAAAGGGAATGGATTGAAGAATGGAAAGCGTATATGACCGCAGGTTTTTCGGGCTTTATGAATACCGGAAATGCAGAGCTGAATTGGTATACATTGGAAGAACTTGATGATAAGATTAAGGATAATGATCCTAAAAAGCCTTGGTTCAGGCTGGTACTTTTGGAGGCAATGCTTTTTGAACCTTACTTTCCTATGAGTACGGAAACTGATAAAAAAGGGAATGAGGTTCCTACAAAGAAGTATAGTAAGTTGAACTCTCCAATAGCAGGATATAAAAAGGGAGAGGGAGATAAATATTTGGAGGAGAGATTTGCCTCAGTACATCAGTTGTCAGGATATTTGAATAGGCTAAGAAAGTGTTATGATAAAGTTATATTTGAGTTAAATGATGTTCTAAAAACCGCAATTACTTCTATTGTTATTACTTCGGGTATTACAATTCTTGCTGTAGCTACAGCAGGAGCGTTTGCCCCTGCAATTGCAGTAACATTGGTAGGAGCGAATTTTACAGGTTTGAGTGGTGCAGCCTTAACAAGCGCGTGTTTAGCTTATCTTGGAGGCGGAGCAATTGCTGCAGGTGGTTTTGGTATGGCCGGAGGAACCATAGCTATTGTCGGAGGTGGAGCGGTTCTTGGACTGGGTGTAGGTGCAGGAGTCGGGGGAGCGGCCGGTGCTGCAAGTTTAATGGGAAAGAAGAATACTATCATGCAGTCTGCTAAGTTGCTGGTATCTGTAAGAGAGGTATTCCTAAATGATGAAAAGGATCTTGAGTATTCCAATACTGTTTATGAAAAAAATACGTTCAAACAATTCAAGATATAGAGAAGGGGTTAGTGGAGCTTAGATTGAAAGCCGATACAGCCGACAATATAGAAAAGAAGAAATTAAAAGCAGAAATAAAGAGTGCGGAAGAAACTGCAAAGGCAATGAAGATTGCTATGAAGAGCATGAACAGATATATAAGCTCATATGAAGTTGGAATGGGGATAAAAATAATGTATTAACATTATAATAGTCTAAACATATGAAAGCGAGGTGTGAAAAATAGTAAGTAACAAAAAATTTTTTAACACAGGCGGTTGCAACAAATGGATTTCCGTTTGAAATAAAAAGACAGATAGAATCAAATCAATATCTACCTTTGAATGAGAAAAGAGCTGCTGGAAAAACTTAAAAGATCTAGAGAACAGGAAAAGTTTAGAGATGCAGATGATGTGATTTCAGATATGAGGTCAAAGTATGGATTATAAGGTTGTTTTGATGCAACAATGGTAAGTTTGTCGAATGTTGCCGCTAGTAAAAACTAACAAAATATGTTGTGAAATCTAACGATATAAATTATAATGAATTAGCTGGCAGTTTAAGGAGGAAGAACAATGATGGGTATTAATGAGAGAATTAAGAATTTTAGAAACCGACTTCATCTTTCACAGGAGTATGTGGCTAATTTTTTGGGAATTAATCGTGCGACATATACTCAGATGGAAAATGGCAAGAGAAAAATCACAGCAGAAGATATTTCAAGACTGAGTGAGTTATTTGGTGTAACAGCAGATGCTTTGTTAAATGAAAACAAGATAAGTCAGCCGTCTACAGTGTTTGCAAGGAGCTTTGAAAAGTTAGATGAGAATGATCAGGCCGAAATCATGAATTTGATTAAGTTCAAAGAGCAGATTAAAATGCAGAGGAGTTAAATGGTTAATTTCAAAGCAAATGCTAAGAACCATAGAGATGCCGAAAGTATGGCGGCCGCATATTTGGCTGCTTATTTTGGTGATTCAGAAATAGAATATCCTATTAGCCCCTTCAAGATGTTGAAAGACGAAGGGATTAGTTTTTTGATACGAAATTTTAGTAAACTGGAAGGTGTTTATATACCTTCTCAGTCAGAAAATGACATAGCTATAGTAGGAATTAATTCAAACAGACCAATTACCAGACAAAGATTTACTGCAGCACATGAGTTGTGTCATCACTTTAGAGATGCAGATAAACAGGTGGCCTGTCCAATAGGTGAGAAGAATGCATCTGAATACTTTTGCTGATGCATTTGCTTCGAATTTATTAATGCCAATGAGTGAGCTGAAGGTAAAAAGTGAATGAGTATAAGGACGCCAATGGAAATGTCAATTTTGATGATATATTAAAAATAGCAGATTACTTTGGAGTTAGTTTTTGAATCGTGTGTAAGGAGAATTGCATATAAGGTACATGCTGTTGAAGGCAATATTGAAAGCAAAGAATTGACAAAGAGAATCAGAAAATATAAGCCGGATATAAAAAAGATTAGAAATGTCTTATGAAAATTTATATTCTGATTTGATGAGATAACTACGCCGAACAGTTGAGATTTGCCCCAAAATGAATATGCTAAATATGTATTCGAAAATACATATATTTATAATGATAGTAGAATGGAAGGACTGGATGTTTCTATTGAAGAAGCGTCAGAAATTGTAACTGATTTGCGTAACAATTTGCAAAATAGTAGATATTGTACGGAAGAAAATGAAGCTTACTTATCTGTTGCAGGGCATTATTTAATGTATCAAGATATTTTTGCCTTGCGGTTAAAAGATTCGTTAAATATATATGATTCATTTAAACTAAATAAGGATTTGTTTGCATACTATCCACATCCGAGTTTGGTGGAAATCAAGACAGAATAATGTAGTGATTTCGGGTGCTAAGTTTGAAGCAGCAGATTACCATGATATTTTTAGTGAATTAGCAAAAGTGGATGTAGATGTAAGAAAGTTTTTTGAAGATAAATCTTACATTAAGGTGAGTGATTATATTAAACATGTAATTAGAGTGCACCATAGAATTACAGTAATTCACCCTTTTTCCGGAAGGTAATGGAAGAACAACAAGGGCATTTATGAACGTCCAGTTGGTGAGGGCCGGTCTAACTCCCTATATACATAAAAAGTTGAAGAAAAGAAAAACTATATAGCAGCATTGGAAAAAGCTGATGTTGAAAAGAATTATTCTGACTTATATGAGTGTATATTTAGAGTAATGCTTAGGTCACATGTTGAATTGAGTATAAATCCCTAGTAGTAAGAATTTTTCGTTTTACTATAAACAGGAAGTAATAACTTGATAAAATAACTAAAAGCCCCATGTAAATACAGGGCAAAAAGGAGTAAATAAAAATATGATAAAAGTACTTTTTCATCTGCCACGGCAACATCTGTCGTTCTCTCATGGCGGAGTTTATAATGAAAGACAAAGTAAAAAAAGCTT
>BNJU01002854.1_pt1 | contig 46190 bp, 33 predicted proteins | sample 8539281 | NCBI WGS metagenome assembly BNJU01 (sample SAMD00202456, study PRJDB9452) | human saliva metagenome | isolation source: human saliva | place: Japan
TTTATGATGAGTTGTATGTCCCGAAACGGAGGGGAACAAAGAAGCACTTGATTATTTAAATGATATATCAAAGCTGATTAAAGGTGATTTTATGCTTGCAGACATTCAAAAGGTGGAAATTTTGCAATGTATGCAGCAGCTTTTTGTAATGATGAAGTAAAGAAGCACATTACTAAAATATATCTAATAATGACGCGATTTAGGGATGAGATCGATGTACAGAGGAATATAAGCAGATTGTTAATAAAATATACAGTATAGTTCTCAGACATCAATCATAGGGACAGTTACTTTCAAATAACGGTAAGCAAAAGGTTGTAAAAAGTAGTGCAAACGGTATTTTCCAGCATGATGCTATGACATGGGAGGTAATGAGAGATGAGTTTGTTGAATCAAAACTTGATAGCCTAAGTAATTTTGAAAAATAGCATTGGGATCGTGGCCAGAAAAACAGATGATGAAACAAGAGTTCTTTGTTACTAGAGTGTTTTGCCCTCATTGAAGACAGGAAGCAGATACGCTTTAAAGAGTTTGGGTAAACTTATTTAAGAATGCAGGGATAATTATAAAGAGCTTGTCAAAACTTCCAAAGGAAAAGAGGGATGAATTGATAAGTGCATTTAGTATCTTGCTTCAAGCCGGTGGGGAAGTTGCTATGGATAGTATATCTACATTTTCAAGTAAAGAATACAGGTATAGCATCTCGCTATGATTGCTTTTAATATAATGGATTTTTAATGAGATATGTATAAATATAATGTAATATAATATAATTCAACCATGATAAAGTACATCATTTTAATGAAAATAAATAGTAAGGAGAGAAGGTGGAAGCTTTGAGTATATTGATTTTGTTGTTGTTAGAACGATTGATAGTTGGAAATTGATAAATTTGAAATGTTGAGCTTTAATGGAGAATATATATGCTTTCAATCATACGAGAGGATAAGGTTTCAAAAGAGGAACTTTCTGAAAAGGTTTCATGTGAAAAATGATTCTAAGGCGGAAAAGAACTTTGATGAACTTATTGAGTCTATCACGAGAATAGATTATGTCGTAAGTAACAAGATTGCGAAAAACCTACTCAATCAAAAGAATAAAAGTCTAACACAAGAAGATATACATGAGCCAGAAAATACTATGAAAGCTTTAACAACAAAAATTCAAGAAATCTTTCAACACGTAATCTAATTGATTACTCAAGACTAATTTTTCTGTCTGTATGTGGAGATAAAAATCATTATTCAGTAATAGATAACTTTGATTTTTCAGCTAATATATTAAAAACCGGATGCTGTTATCAAAGGTCATGAAAATGAAGGAAGATGATAGTAAAGCATACTTTTAATATAAAAGAACTTTTATAGCATTGATACATGTACATTTGTCATTGCTGTTATTCTTCTTTATACAATAATAAATGAAAGAACATAGGGAGTATCAATGGGCAAGTAATAAAATATATACAATAAACAGTTGAAGCAATTTTTGAATGAAAACGGATTTATGTGTTGCCATAAGATAAAATAAAACGATTTGCAAGATTCAGAAGGTTTTTGTGGACGGTTTGGTGACGAATGACTGCAAAATGAACTGCAAAATAGAAACCATCGAGCACTTAATGCAATCAATAAAGTAATGTCATCAATGAAAAGAATTTAAAACTTATGGCAAATGTTGCAGATTTACAAAAATAGGTTTACTTTTGAACGGATTAAATGTGTATGTGCATGTACAGAGTTTTGCAATCATATATGCAAAAGCGAAAAGATGAGTGACTGAAATCGCAGCAGATTGATAAAGTCAAGAATCTGATTAAACAGGGACAGGATGACAAAATGGACTATAGAGTTTAATAAAGTTTTGCTGGATCGTATAGATATGCTTTGATTGCAGACGAAAGCAACAACTTATTCGGAAGAAAAAGATGCGTGATTTGGTAGATAGGAATATAATGTATCTCATTGTTAATCCTTCAAAAAGATGTTCAGCAAACAATGAAGCAATCATTTTCTATTTTTGCATTACTTTCGATGTTCACGGTTTCATTAAAGTATTTTGATGAAATTTATTATACAAATAACCATGATTCTTGAGAGAAGATGAGTTGTGGCATACATCACATGATAAGTGGTTTGGGTATTTATAGAGTACATTTGTCATCCAGTAGTTTTATCGAAAAACTGCAGGATTATGCAGTCTTTGAAACGAATAGAATCATTGGAAATTGATGCTTATTGTAAAAACTTGACTGATTATGTCATTGATCGTAAGGAAGTTATTGAAGACAATCAAACATTGATAGCCGCATTAGGTGATGTATCATTGATGGAGAATTTGATGAAATGATAAATAAAGAGTGAAGATGATGATTTTCAGAAAGCATATGGAAACTATGGTACAAGTTCACAGAAGAATTAAATAAGGTGTGAGGCGGAATTTGAAAAGATTTGTGTCTGACTTGACCATAAAAAGCATTTTGATTAAATGATATATTTGATATATGTGATAATAAAGTATACTCATTTTTGTACGCAGATAAGGGATGCGTACCTGCATAAAATACTACGAAATATGTGGGCATAAAGGAGAATATAAATAATGTCAAAATACAATATAAATACAATCTGTGTACAGGGCGGTTAGTGAGCCTTAAAACGGTGAGCCCAGAGTGGTGCCGATAGTTCAATCTACAACCTTTAAATATGAGTCTTCACAGCAGATGGGAGATTTGTTTGACTAAAGGATACAGGATATTTTTATTCAAGACTTGCAAAATCCTACAAATGATGCTGTAGCGAAAGATGTCAACTTGAGGGCGGTGTAGCGAGCTATACTACATCATCAGGACAGGCGCAAACTTTTTATGCCATACTTACTGTAGCAGTGCAGGGATCACGTTATAGCTTCTTCAGCAATATACGGAGGAACATACTAATCTTATAGCCAATACAATGAAAAATATGGGTATCGATTCTACATTTGTGGATCCTGATATTTCATGGAGGAACTTGCTACAAAATTTAAGCCGAATACAAAGCTTGTATTTGGTGGAGCACCATAGCAAATCCGGCACTCAGAATTTTGGATATTGAAAAGTTTGCAAAAAGCTGCACATGAGCATGGTGTACCGCTTTATAGTTGACAATACATTCCTACACCTATGCAGACCTTTGAATGGGAGCCGATATCGTAACATTCAACATCAAAGTGTATATGAACGGTACTGCCAATGCACTCGAGGTGTTGGGTAGACTCAGAAACTGATTGGACTAAGTATAAAGATAAATATAAAGGGCTTACAACTCCTGATGAAACTTATCATGGAATAGTGTATAGCAGAAAGTTTCGGATAGGGGCATACATTACAAAGATGACAACAAATCTTATGCGTGACCTCGGAGCGATTCCTTCACCTCAAAACTCATTCTATCTTGGAGTTGGACTTGAAAACATTGCATTTAAGAATGCTCTAGACATTTTGAGAATGCACTTGCTATTGCAGCACCTGAAAAACATCCTAAGATATCATGGACTATCATTCTCAGGACTTGAAAATGACAGTCAGCATGAATTGAGCTAAAAATATCTTCCAAACGGATCGTGTGGTGTTATATCATCTGGAATAGCAGGAGGCAGAGAAGCGTCAGTTAAGTTTATGGACTCTTTGGAGCTTATTGCAATCGTTACCATGTGGCAGATGCAAGAACCTGTGCACTTCATCCTGCATCTACAACACATAGACAGATGAATGATGATGAACTTAAAAGCAGCAGGAGTATCACCTGACCTTATCAGAATGTCTGTAGGTATAGAAGATTTCCGAGACTTAATAGCCGATATAGAGCAGGCTTTGGAGAAATAAATTTAAGGGATTAATCTCCAAAACGTTGTATAAAAATTTTGATATAATATTTCATATATGAATACTGTGAAAGGAGGAATGCTGTTTGGTTATTTACATAGATGAATCAGGTTCAATTAATAATCATATATCGGGAAATGAGTATTTTATTATTGCATTAGTTAGAGTCGTAGATAAAGACTCTATAAAAAGTCATATAAACGCTTTTGTTTCATCTAACTTTTGATAGATTATTAATGCTTGATTACGATAAAGTAAAAGCCAAGTACAGGACAGGTAATCAAAGAGGGCAGGAAAGATGTTCTGTAAAGGAAAATTCAGAGAACTTAAGGGCCACAACTGATAAAAGAATGAAACAAAAATTTTGTGGATTTTTGTACAAAAGCATTCTTTTGAACTGTATTATATTATTATAGATAATAAGAAAACTTACTGATAGATTTTGTGAAAATACTGCAGAGTATTTAATTATACATTAAGACTTGGCTTGGAATATTTTATTAATACAGGATATTTCACAGAGTGAAGATTGCCTTCAACTGGATGAGAGAAATGAAAAACAGAATCTAAGTATTTTTAGAAAATTACTTAAACACAGAATTGTTAATGAACGGTACAACAAGTGGAAAGTTTGCTGTCCAATATTTTGATTCTGCAACAATAATATAATTCAAATAGCAGATGTTTTTGCCAATTTATATTATTCTCCATAGAAAACCGGTATATATAAAGAGGATATTCAAAAATTAAAGGATGCAAAAATATTAAAGTGTTTATTTAAATTTCCGGTATAAATAAAGGTATTATATTGACATGGTTGATTGGATATGCTAACATAGTAATATCAACAGTAAGTCCTCTTTAAGTGCCGTTTTTCTAGGTAAGCGTCATGTGTTGGCGTCACTATTAGGCTATTGATTATTTTTAAGACTTAAGATCAGCTCAAAGAGCTGGTCTTTTTATTTTATAAATAGTGTAGCAATTGCAAGATTTGTGAATATTTTTAAAGAAAGGAAACTATGACTACAAAAGAAAAACTAAAAGAAGTATCAGGACTGGTTATTTAAATGTTCTGCATACCAAATGGCATTAAACATTATCGGAATTGATAAGCAGACAGTTGCACCAAGTGCAGGTGCTGCATATAGAGATGAGATCATGCTTGTTGGCAGGGAGAGCTTTTTCAGTTGAAACAGATCACTCAGATCATAGATATATTAAAGGACTTAAAAGATGATCCTGAGGTAAGATGAGACAGACGTGCTAGAACTATATTATAAAAAGCACTTGATACCGTTTGCATACCTAAGGAAGAATTTGTGGCATTTTAAAAAGCTTTGTGATGAGTCATTTGATGCGTGGATACTTGCAAAATCTAAGGCTGACTATTCTATGTTTGAGCCATACTTTGAAGAAAGTAATGAGAGCCAAAAAGTTATACTGGTTACAGAAGCAGCGATAAGAGCATTTATAATCAGATGCTTGATGATTATGAGCTGGGTATGGACGAAGAAAAATATGATGCGTTCTTTAATGCTTTAAAAGAGATTAGTTCCGCTTATCGGTAAGGTAACAAAGGCAAAAACAGATTAACGAGGATTTTTCTACATCAAAGCTTTCCTATTGAAAGATCAGAAAAAGTTTATGGATGATTTACTGAAGTATGTACATTTTGATTCTTCATGGGGCTATCAAAATGAGTCTGAGTCACCGTTTACTTCCTGGACTTGTGAGAATGATTGCTGTACAACTACAAAATATATAGAAAATAATGTAGCTTCGCAATACTTTCAACGGTACATGAGGTCGGACATGCATACTACGAGCACAATATAGACCCGAAGTATGACGGAATGATTTTTGTCAGAGGGTGTATCATCAGGAATGCATGAGTCACAGTCACGTCTATGCGAGAACTACCTTGGACGTACTATGGCTTTTTGAAATATAATTATCCTAAGTTACAGGCATATTTCCCTAAAGCAACTTGGAGATGTAAGCCTTGAAGATTTTTATAAGGCAATACAATGTTTTCAAAAAGTCATCATTTGTTCGTACGGAAGCGGATGAACTTACATATCCTTTATACATGTTTTGATTCGTTATGAGATAGAAAAAGGGATTATTTAACGGTACTATTTCTACAGAAGGACTTGATAAGACATGGAATGCAAAAGTATAAAGAGTATCTTGAGTAGATGTACCAAATGACAAGCTTGATATCTTACAGGATGTACACTGGTCAGACGGAAGTTTCGGTTATTTCCCAACCTATGCACTTGGAACAGCATTTGCGGCACAGTATGTACATGCAATGAAAAAGATCTGATGTAGACAATTTACTGGAAAATAATAAATTTGATGTAGTAATGAATGGTTAAAGGAAAATATTCATACATACGGTTTTCCGTTATGAGGCGCCTGAGCTTATGAAGATGGTAACAGGTGAAGAATTTAATGATAAAATTATTTCCTTGATTATATAGAAGAGAAGTATACAAAGTTATATAATTTATAGAAAAATTAAAGACATATCAGTTTAAACGGGTATGTCTTTTTGGTTGGCTCATATAAAATAATCTCACAAAAGATAAAAGCTTTTTACAAAAATATAAATAAAAATGATTTAAATTAATGTTTAAAAATGATATTATCGTCTATAATATGATAAAATTTATAGACAGATAGCTTTAATAAAGAAAATTTATATAAAAGTACAAGGAGAAAGATAATGAGCTATATCGAATAGAAGAAGATATAAGACTGATCGAAGCGGTTCCAAGTGAGAGACAGCTTACATATGAAAAATGGAGTTTTTGTTTTATTCATTTACAGTAAATACTTTTACAGGAAGTGAATGGGGTGACAGTAGAAGACGTATCCATTTTTAATCCTACAGAGCTTGATGCAAGGCAATGGGTAAAGATCTGCTAAAGATGCCGGTATGAAGGATTGACTTACCTGCAAACATCATGACGGTTTCTGCCTGGTCAGTCAAAATATACGGAACATAGCAAAGAATTCACCATACAAGACGGAAAACGGTGATAGTTAGAGAAGTGTCAGAAGCATGTAAAGAGTTTGGAATAAAAATTCGGTATTTATCTTTCACCATGGGACAGAAATAACAGTAGCTATGGAAAAAGGTAAGGAGTCGATGATTACTACGTAAATCAGCTTACAGAACTGTTGACAGAGTATGGAGAACTATACACTCATCTGGCTTGACGGTGCCTGTGGTGAAGGGGCTAACGTAAGGTTCAAAAAGTATGATTGGAACAGATATTACAAAGTAATGCGTGAACTCACAGCCTAATCGCAGTTATTTCTATTTCGGATCTGATGTAAGATGGTGTGGAAATGAGGCCAGTGAAGTCAGAGAAAGTGAATGGAGTGTTGTATGCAAAAGATATGACAGATCCGTCAATTACAATGAATTAAGTCAGCATGAGGACAATGAAGAATTCAGAGACAGACCTTTGGATGAGACTCAGTCAGATCTGGAAGCAGAAAGCGTCTCAAATGAAAAAGAGCATGTGGTATCCGGCGAAACAGATGTATCCATTCGTCCGGGCTGGTTTTATCATGAAGAAGGGATGATAAAGTTCGTTCATTTGAGAATCTGAAGACATATATTTAAAAATCAGTTGGTGGAAATACAACTCTTTTTATTGAATATTCCACCTCATGAAGAACGGAAAAATTCATGAAAAAGATAAGGCCATCTTAAAGAGATTGGGTGAGTTTTGATAAATGATACATTTAAAAATAACCTTTTAAAAATGCATTGATTACGACTGTTCCGGAGCATGATTGCGAGGTAATTCGCCTGACATGATGCGAACAGATGATTATAATACATATATTTTATGAATAAAGAAGGTGATAATAAATTACTGATTGAAATAAATTTGATGAGTGTAAGAAACTGAAAATATTTGGTTTTTAAAAAAGCAATAACCTTCAGTCAAAGAGTTGAAAAATTCAATGTATTTTAACGATGAGTCAGGAAATAAAATAAAAATTTTCGAAGGAACCACTATAGGATATCAAAGAGAATTATTGATTTAAAAGGTACTAAGACTGATAATCTTACTATAGAAATTGAAGATTCCAGGGTGCTACCGGTAATGTCTTTTGTTGGAGCATACTGATAAAAATAAACGAGGAGTATGAGTAATGAAAATTTATATGTAAAAATTCGGACTTTTTAGAAGAAAAATTAAAAAGCCGGTACAAGAATACTTATAGATGAATATAAACAAGTACCGAGCAGTTGGATATTAATGTAGAATTTTGTGAAAGCTAGTGAACTTTCGGTAAAAAGAAGGAAATGCTATAAGTATTATCTGTAAAGAACTGTCTCTATTATTACAGAGGGCTGACAAAGATACTTTATATTTAGATAAAAACACATATGAAAATACGGAGAAAGGCATATTTTGAAAACGGTGTTATGCTTGACTGTTCAAGAAATGCTGTATTTAGAGTAGAAAAAGTGAAAAAGCATTATTCTGAGTTCTGGCAAAACTTGGAATAGATGTGCTTATGCTCTATACTGAGGACACTTATGAGGTAGCTGATGAGCCTTATTTTGGAATATATCGAGGAAGATACACAAAAGAGGAAATCAAAGAGATAGATTCATATGCTTCTGTATTCGGGATTGAACTTATGCCATGTATTCAGACATTGGCACATTTACATAATGCCCTAAAATGGCGAAAGAGAACATCAAGGATTCAGTGGATATCCTGGAAGTAGGAAAAAGAAGAAACATATATTTTTATTGAAAAATTGCTTCGTTCTGTAAAGGAGAGTTTTTCTACAAAGCGTGTACATCTTGGAATGGATGAGGCTGTTTCTCTGGGTCTTGGAAATTATCTTAAAAATAACGGATATGAAAAGAGTTCCATGTTAATAAAGAGACATTGTAAAAAGGTCCGTGATATATGCAAAAAGTTGGATTTAAGCCCTATGATTTGGAGCGATATGTATATAACAGCAAACACAGGTAAGGGATATTATGACATTGATGACGATGTTGATTGTAGCCTGGGAAAAGCCTGAAAAAGAAGTTGGACTTGTATATTGGGATTATTATCACAATGACGAAAAGATATATGAAAAGATGTTGAAAGTTCATATGCAAATCTCAAATAATGTGATTTTTGCGGGAGGATCGTGGGTATGGAACGGAATAGCTCCAAACTACTCAAAAACTTTTGAATGTACAATATCGGCACTCCAAACATGTAAGGAGTTTAAACTGGGATGAAGTACTATGTACTGCCCTGGCTTGATAACGGTGCAGAGACACCTATAGATGCTGTATTACTGGGAGTTGCTTTATTTGGATATTTAGGCTTTCATAAAAACTATGACAGTGAAGAATTTTAAAGAAGAATTCAAAATTGTTGTAGTGGATATTTAGATGACTTTATGGTGTTGGACAGATTTGATTCGCTTTTTCCAAAAGAAGAGTCAAAATCAGCTGCAGAAAAATCCTTCTAAGTATCTACTTTATCAAGATCTCTGACAGGATATGATTATCATGTGAGAATCCGCTGTAGATACCAAGGCTTATTAGTGACAGCTTAAGATTAAGTGTTATGGAAAGTGAAAATCACTCAAAAATACTTGGAACTGTTTTCATATTATGAAAACTGGCAGAGGTTTTGAGCATAAAAGCGGATTTAGGAGTACGCATAAAAACTTCATATGAAAACAAGTGATTTGTATACATTAAAAACTATCTGTGAAAAGAAATTCCGGATACAATAGAAAATCTTAAAGTTATGAAAACTCTCAGAGAAGATTTATGGATGAGCGATGCAAAGCCATGGGGATATGAGACTTATGGATGTAAAAAGCTTGGAGTCATCACAAGATTAGAAAGTACAAAAGAAGAGTTTTAAATTATGTGGATGGGAAAAATACCTTGTCTTGAAGAACTTGAAGAGAAAAGATTACCGTATTTTGAGGATAAAAGCAGATAAACGAGAAAATCGCTGGAGCCAAATAATCCAGCGGATCGGATTTAGTGGATACAATATAAAATACGATAACAGTTAGAAACAAATAAAGGGGTAGAAATGTATAAGGTTTTTATTTGCTGAGGATGAATTATTAGTAAGATTGGGTTTACAAAATTCAATTCCATGGAGTAAATATGAAATGGAAGTTGCAGCATTGGCAGACAACAGCATGGAAGCTTATACAGGCTCTTTGAAGAGATACATCCTGACATATTGATAACTGGGACCTAGAATGGAAGCGAATGGACGGTCTGGAACTTGTTAAAAAGAGTCAGAGAAATAGATATAGGAATGTAGGATGGTAGTAATTTCACTGCCTGAATGATTTTTGAAACCTAAGGAAATTGATACCATATAATATCAATGCATATGTACTGAAAGGCAAGTATAAGATAGTAGATGAGTATGTAATGTACTGGAACAGACAAAGAATATCTTATACATCGAAGGACAGACTAAAAAGGTGATACCTGATTTAGAAAAACCTGAGGATATTATATCAAAAATATCTTTTGGGAGATACCGTAATCAGTTTGGAGGATGATTTTGAAATATTCGAACATTTATTGCTGCTTAGTCTGGAGGAGGAAAAATAAAGATAAGATAAATAAGCTTTGCAAATGGATTTTATATATGAACTGGTTAACTGTCAGATACCGGGAGAAATGTTGGTTCCTCTGAAGGACAAGAGAATTCTGTGTTTTTATAGAAGTACAGAGATGGATGAAGAATAAAGAGAATCAATAATTCCTATAGGTGATTTTTGGGAGTTCGTTTTAAAAATCACGCACAGCAGATCGTAAAAGCTGAGAATTTAAAAAGACTGGTTTGATAGAGCCTATGTACAGCAGTATGAGATAAACATTGATGAAAAACAGCGGTAAGGCATTGATTCAAAAGTCAATCGAGTATATGCAGGAACATTTCAGAGAAAGTTTGACCTTAACAGATGTTTCACGTACTATGGGACTTTCTGTAAAGCTATTTTTCGTATCTGTTTAAACAGGAAACCGGAAAAATTATATTGAGTATCTAAAATGAAATAAGGCTACTGTAACCATGAAAGACTTGATGAATACTGATGAGAAGGTAGTTGTGGTTGCACAAAGAACTAGTTTCAGAACTTGGGTATTTCTCAAGATACTTTTAAAAACAGACAGGAGAGTCACGGCAAGATGGAGAAAAATTAAACCGTTAATCGTATGAATTGGAGACAAAAAGGTTTTGTGTCTATTCGCAGAGCTTTTATAATTATAATCAGCTTTATGTTCTACATCACATACCACTACTGTGGAAAAAGTGGCAAAGCCGGAAATGAAAGGCTTTGTTTTATTAAAACTTTGGAACAGGCTGAAAAAGGATCTCGGAAAATATTTTTAAAAATGCGGAACTGTGTTTTGGAATAAATATGTAATATCGGATCTTGTGCGAGTTCGGGATATGAATATCCAAACAGCAATATAGACGAAAGCAGATTGAAAATGAAGATTTCGAGAGTTTTTCACTACGAAATGTTTGTAAAACAGAGAAATTTCAGCCTAGGATATTAAAGGGAGATGGAGTTGGAATTGTTTCTTCCGCACTGGGTAAAAACCGTACAGGATGACTCGCTCAAAATATCAGGAGAAATTTTAAATGTTTTACAAAAGGTAAAAAGAAAATTATCCTACTACTTGGGTACCAAGCTGGGAGCTGATATAAATGACACAAGCTTTTAAAATAATGTCACAGACACCTTCTTTGGTGAGGTATATAAAGTGGTAGGTGTAAAATATAAACCTTGAGAAGAAGGCTTATATTTTGTTGCCGTAAATGAAATAGATATTCAAAAGTACTTATAGGGCGGTTGCCTTCATGACAGTAGCTATGGGCTGTGGATGACAAAAGGTCAGAATTTCAGATGTCGATAAGAGTATGCTGGGAAAAGGAGTATTATACAGGTACTGGGTGCAAAAATATCGAATATCCGCTTGATTTTTACGGATGGAAATTATGTGATATGACTTCCCAAAGAAGAATATTTAAAGATGCCAATGAAATCAGAGATTTTCGAGATTATTGATTGTTATGTTTGCTATAGTGACGAGTCACTATGCTGTCATTTGGAGCAGAAAATATACTCAGCCGATAGAACTTACTTGAAAAATGTCATCATATTAAAAATCAGGAGTTTAATATTGATAAACCGACTTGGTTGGGAAGGAGCTGGATGGGTTAAATGATGATTATATTCCACAGCACCAAAAGTATATAAAGCGTATATAGAAAGATTAAAACAGGTAGAAGATGAAAAAGAGAGAGCTTTATGCTAATATCAGATGAAACCCTCACTTTTATTAAATTCACAACTCTATACGTTGGATGGCAATGATGACCAATACACAATGAGTTTACGGATACTTTGTGAGCTTGGAAAAATAATTACACCTGTACTGAGGAATCCAAGCCTAACTTGGAAAGTTAAAAATGAAGTGGAGTTCTTGGAAAATGTGTGCAGCTATGGTGCAACAGACATGGTATGAATGGAATATAAATGAGTTGTAAAAAGAATATATAGAGTTGGAATTCCCAAGATTATATCAACCATTGATTGAAAATTGTTTTGTACATGGAAGCGAAGTCAGAAGAGATACGTACAATAGAAGTTGTGATAAGATGTATTGATTATATGGATGTAAAGGTGATAAACAGCGGGATATTCTTAAATGAAGAAGAGACTTAGTCAAATAAGAAACAAGATAAAATCACTCTAAAAACATCAGATCATATAGGACTTGCAAATGTATCAAAAACAACTTAGGGTTGCTGTATGGAGATAATGGCAGCATGTCTGTTGAAACAGATTCCTAATGAAAAGCGTCGATTACATATACGATTTAATCAATATAGAAATGACAAATAAAGAAAAGAGTTTAGTCATAAATTGTAAAATAATAATGAAGTCTAAGACTTGACATATTTTATGGTATAAAGTGCAATAATCATAAAATATGTCAAGTTTTGTTGAAAATACGATAAAATAGTCAATCGACAAATAATAAAACATTTTAAGAAACTGTCTAAAATGATAATATAATTCTATTCAGATGAGAAAATATTTTGCTCAATAAAGAAATATTTTAACGGCGGTGCAAAAATAATAATCGAAATCAAAACGAACAAATTGAACGTGAATTGATGTAATTCAACACTGAATGCTTCATAGAAGCTAGGAGGAAAAGTACATGAAAACAAGGAAATTGACAACAATTTAGGTGCTGTTGCGTATTAACGCGTCACGTTTGTGATGTCGGAGGAGCCGATTCCGCATCAGGAAGTAAAACTGCGGCAAAGCAGTCCTGAGGAAGTAAGCACAGCAGATCGTGTGGATATTACTATAGGTGGATTATCTTTATCGGATTTCTTCTACAGGAGCCTGGGCCTATTTCAAAGTAATCAAGGCAGTTGAGGAGGTTTACCTGTACAATTACAACAAAGGCCTATGGATCGGGAAAAGCTAAACCTGATTTATCAGGTGGAAATACTTGTGATATAGTGCAGATATCGGATGGAAATATCGAAGGTGTTAAAGGAAAACATGCGGTAAACCTTGTGGATTATAAGAACATCGCACCAAATATATTCTCCGACGGAATGGATTACAGAAATAAAATCATACAGAAATTTAAAGGTGACAATGGTGAGGTCAGTACTTTGTACACCCAGAGTTGTTTCTAAAGATGTCAAAAGCTACGGTTCTGTAGTTCAGTACGAGTTATGTTTGTGCGATAGGATTGCATACAGATTGGAGCACTGACAATCACTAATGATGATGAATTATCGAAGCATTGATGAAAGGAGATTTATCCTAAGACGAAGACGGTGCAGAAAACATATGCAATGAGCGTACATAATGATGCGGACCTTACTATTTCTTTAAAGAGGATGTCTTGAGGGAGGATATTTAAACCTTGAAGACGGGACTTTATGTTCAGGATGCACAAAATGCACTTAGTAGTTGATGTGTATGATAGGATGAGAATGTTAAAACACCTTTCTGGTCGGTGTAGAATTCTATAACAAGCTTTATAAAGCGGATTATTAGATCCTGATAACTTTATTACAAAGGGTGAGGATCTTATAGAAAAGTATACTAAAGGACGAGTACATCGGCGGTACTGTAAACTGGTACTTCGGAACATATAACAGCAACAATAAGGGAACTGATAAAGAGTATGTTGTTTTAACCTCAAAATTAGGGATGGGTAAAATGAGCAAAACAAGCAGGATGGACAGGAAAGGTACTTATTTGTATCTTCTCATTCACCAAAATGTTGAGCGTGCTGTATGGTTCTTGATTATTTCAGAGGGTGAATTTGCAGAAGCTCAGATTCAGGTGTTGAAGGACGTTGGAGAAGGGTTCAGACGGAAAGCCACATTTAACGGAAGATACTATAAATATGAAGGTGTGACGAAGTCGCCAGAAGAGTGGAAGATGAGCGAATCAGCGACTCAAGAGTAGATAATCTTATCGGATGGGATTACAACAATGTTTTAGCGGACGGTGGAAGAGTTAGTCTTGGAACGATGAAGATGTAATGAAAAGACAGCCTTACAACAGCTGAGCTGGAACTTTGTGAACATTTCAGTATTTGATTACCAAGCGATCTTTTTAAAGAACAGGAGTTGAGGGTGACAACATGGATCTTGAAATCAGATTCAACTAATTTCGTATGTGCCTGATGACAATTCAAAAGAACATAGTACATTGACAGTAACTGTATTGAAATCACAAAGAATGCACTTCCGGACTTATACAGGCAGATTCAGATGAGGCATTTGCTGCAGCTAAAAGAAGCATTATTACAGCAGCTCTCGATGCTAAAGCGTAAAGAGTCTATTGATTGGTGGCAGAAGGCATGGGAGTTCCAAGAGCGCAATCGAGAGTTTAGAGAGCAAATAAATAGCGAAAGGAGCATGTGTATGAACAGAAAAGGGATTTATGACGTGATCAAAAGATTATAAATTGCTTTGGACAAATACCTTTTATCACATAAGTCTTTTGTTAGTTATGTTCCGATATTTGGCTGGATATATTCATTCTTTGATTATGTACCAGGAGTCAGTATTTTTGATTGTGACTTTGTAGGGGACTTGAGTACTTCAAACTGATTTTAAAAGATGACAATGTTTTTAAGAGCTAAAGAACACTGTGTTTCTTGCAACTATAATATATATGTTAACACTGCTACCTATGCTCCTAGCGATTTTATTAAATGAGCTTAAGAAACTATCCATATAGAAAATTTGCTGCAGACATTTACAACATTCCAAACTTTATAGCTGGGCATTATTTTCTCTCTGCAACGGCACTTTTGCATCAGACGGAATTGATAACTATAGCTTTGCTGTAAAGCTTGGACTTGGAAGATGCTTCAAATTCATTACTGGGATCAAACGAAGCAGTATATTGTTCCAGTCATTCCTTGTACAGTGGAAGACTTTGGGATGGAATTCAATCATTTATATGGCGGCTATTGCAGGAATTGACCAGAGCAATATAGAGCGAGAGTTGACGTTTGCAGGACATTTAAATGCGTATTCATATGTACATTGCCGATGATGGAGACTTTGTAGTGATTGTTTATATTAAATATCGGTAATTTTCTAAATACTCGGTTATGAGCACACCTTCTTTTTAAGAACTCATTAACAGCACTCTAATATTGAAGTACTTGATTTATATACATATAGAATCGGTCTTCAAAAATATGGACTACTCGACTATGGTGTTGCAATCAGCGTTGTGAAATCGATTGTAAGTATAACATTGGTTTTAGCAGCAAATATGGTTGCAAAGAAAAATAAGAGGCAAGGCCGTTATCTAAGAGGGGCATTATGAATAAGAATAAAAATGAAAGTTCTCACATCAAGAAAAGTATTTCTAGTGTTTGACCATTGTTTGATGATACTGCTTGCACTATATGTATTTACCCGTTCTGGTATGCTACTGTTACTCATTAAGCTGATACAACTGCAGCATCGGTGTATACACTCGGCATTATTACCAGCGGTTTTACATCAGTAATTACAAAGAAATTCTTTACCTAAAAGGATTCTTTCCGGCACTTTTAATGTCTTTGATAAGAACTGTGTCGGGACAATGACATCAGTATTTTGCTGTTCCTTTTTGGCATACTCTTTTACTAAGGACAAAGATGCAGGAGAAAGGTCATATCCTTTTGTAGTCTTTACCATGTCATATCAGTGGCAGTAGATTGCCATATATTGTAATGAAAGTCATAGGATTATTGAACTCATTTTGGGTATATATATTACCTTCAATGATTTCCGCTCACAATATGATTTTGATAGAAAACATATATGAGCAACTTATATGAACTTGAAGAATCTGCAAGTTTGGATGGAGCAGAGTATGATCATGTTTTAGATTTATTTCCGCTCTGGAAACCTATAATAGCGACTGTATGTGTTTGTAGCAGTTGGACAGTGGAATTCATGGTTTGATAATCTATATCTATACAAAGAGCAAATGAGATCCTGACAACATTACAGTGACTTTATTATATAATTATCTGAACGAGGCACAGGAGACTTGTGCAGACAATTAAAAACAGCTTTCAAGCGGAGCTGATACGACCAAAAGGCAATGGCAGTATCTCACCGAGGGAATAAGAATGACAATTACAGTATTGGCATTACCGATTTTTACTATATACCCGTTTGCAAAAATACTTCTCAAAAGGAATAATGGTAGGATAAAGGATAAAGAAAGGCGAGTTGAGTTTTCAACCCGTTTTATACTCTTTTTACCTGTCTGTTATCAATCTTATATATAGTAAAAGTAAATCAAAGAGCAGATTTTTGTCTTTCGGTGGGATAAATATCTTGCTCTCCCAAGCAGGATCGAACTTTTCATATATTTTCTCAGGCCACTGAAGGAATAGAAACGACTTGAAGCTGTAAACTAAAATGCAAGCTTCTCATTAAAAAAGAGCTGGTGTCATACTGACCGACATTTGAAGAGGACCATTCAAGGTCAAAGTATCTTACGATTATTCTTCATATAAAGAAAATTCGTACAAAGAGATAGTCCCATAATACCGTTTCTTTTCTGTTTTGGTCGTCAAAGCGCATCAAGGTCTATGAGCTCCCTGTATCATTATTACATACCAAAAAGGGTTGCAAATGCCTGAATCTTTCGGAACCATCAGTACACAGGCAATGGGGCAGTGAAAGGCATCTCTGTCAAAATAGCTAAAGAAAAAGCCCTTTCCTGCCTGCCCGAGCCAGTCATCTGAAATATAATTCACAAAAATCATTTGAAAAAGAGCGTAAACTCTACTTTAGAAATATCCACTGTTTTCCCATCGATTTTGTGATGCTTTGAAAACTTTCTTCCAGCTTTTCGGTCGAGATGAATTCATCCAGGTTAACCTTTTTGTAGTTTCACCAAATTTCATAAAATCGTAGCCGAAATTGTGCAGGAGTAAAGTGATATCTGACTTATTTCATAAAAGAGTATAAGATTTTTGTCTGAGCATCTTTTATAAATGAAGACAGCTTTCACTAGAAATATGTCTTCTATAGGATTTTATAACAACAGCCTTACCAGCTTACAAGGCAAAGTTAATAGGAGACTCTTTCATCTTCAGTGTAATAATAGATAAGCTTATCTCCCAAAAATACAAGAGAAGCATTTAAGGTCAGTGATTATCAAAACTTTCTAAAAGCGCTTAGTAAGGATCAAACTTTTTCTCAGGAAAAATGTTTATCCTTTACCATGATTCACTGCAATATAAAAGTACAACAATCAGTAAGTATGCAAAAAGATGAAAAAGTGAATGAAAAATCGTTAAAAATGTGTTCTATAGAAGTCTTTGAGGAAACCGTTATGGTGGAGAGAAGAAAAGCCCAAACTGTTTCCTCTGTATTTCCCCTTGATACACAAAAGAAATACAGTGATTACAAAAGCTGAAACTATATATCCTATATCTTTTATTCTGTCCCTCTAAAGGATAGAAAAATGACTTTCTATTTAAGCTTTTCTCTCAGTATATAAAGCATTAAAGTCAAAGATGTAAACGACTGCCACAGAGTAACCGCCCAGATTATAAATATTCTAGAGACTTATAGGGCATAGTACAACACAAAAAGGTTTTGCATACAGAATGTCTTTTATCAATCTTCCAGTAGGAAGAAAAGGCTTCCAAGAAGAAAACTTGAGTGAAAGAGCAGTTGTCCAAAGTGCATGGATCTATTTCCCACCTCATAAAGGTATGTTACGAATTTCATCAGGAGTGTGCACTTGCTATTGGAAAAGTCGAAGAAATTTGCCATAGAAATGAAGTATTCTTACGGCGTACTATAGTTTGAGAGTTTCCGGTAAACCAAGAAATGGCATGGTCTGTTTGGCCTGCCATGCTTTTATAAATAAAATCAGTCCGATAAAGACGGAATAAAATAATAGAAAAATACAAAGCAAAAGCCAGCTTGCAGCTTCATTATGGTTTAATGAAGAGATGGAGCGGCCTCCTATCATTGTATCAGTATCAAAACTTCCAAGACTTCCCGGTGTCATTGAAACAATACTCTGCTAGATGGAAGCTGACATACATAGGAGCATATTTACAAATGAAAATGTTGTAACCAAGTACTCTTTCCTGCTATGAAGAAAAATCCGAGACCTGGTACAGCCAATCCAAAAAGTGAGTGCATATGAGAGCAAGTGTACTCTTGCTCACTCCAGCAAATGGTCAAACCTTTTCTTGTAGACGGTGAAAGTAGTGCAGGAGAGTAGCAGAGGCAAGTACAAGCACAAAACTATATGCATTTTAAAGTACTATCTATCATGAGAAAACATATGAATAATGATAGATACAAAGCGACAATAAAGCGCCCGACATAAAGTACACAGCATTACCTTTGATATGCTCTCTGCCGATTGCTTTGCCTTCCTGCTCTTCGTCAGGAAAATATTGTATCTAGTCGCCATCCACAAGTCCCGCAGCCTACAAGATTATTGTAATGACATAGTCCATTGCTTTCTAACAAGCTTAAATATATGACATTTCTCTGCTCAGTTTTTGTCAGTATATAGTCAAGGTCACATCACGGAGAAACGCGTACAAGAATACCCTGAAATAAAGGCTAAAATCTGTACTGAGATAAAATGATCAAGTACATCTTAGTAGCAGCACTGCAAAGAAAGCAGTCTTTCATATGAGGAAAGATTCTATCAGAACCAAGATAGGTATACTGACAAAAGCAGCACTAAAACATTTTTATATTTTTTAAAAAGAGATGATCTTTTACATTTTACCTCCCGTAAAATTAAAATCACTAGGTACAACATGTATAGCTTTTACCATTTTGAAACAGTACGGTTAAGTAGTTACTGTCTTTTTGAATATTGTGGCCTTGGTTTTTCCTCTCTATAAACTCCCCTAGGGAAAAGTTCAGCAATAGATATGCTATGTGCTTTTGATATATATCATGGTCTCAAACTGAAAAACTATGACGAGGATATTTTGATTTGGAGAAAGCTTCTTTAGGAATATTCGAGATCTTCACGCAAAGGTGGAGCACCTTTGATCTCCTTAAAAACAGGGAAGATTATACAGGTTTTATAAGACTTCTTCAAGATAACATAATGTGTCGGGGAGAAATTTCGGACCCTTAAAAGCTGATATTGCCTGTTTGCAGATACCTGCGACTCTGTCGGTGAAGCGCTGGCATATCTATGGCAAGATTTGCACCGTCACTATGTCCTACCACAGACATTTTTCTATATTAGAATGAAACAGCCTCATCAAGACTGTCAGCCAGATAAGAAAAGCTATTTTCCCCAAAAATATCTCCTGATTTATCATGTCCTAAAGCTGTCTACAAAAATAAACATAAGTACTTGCTCAAAAACTCTTTTGCTCAAAATAACAGTCTCCAGATTGTTTCCCGTGTAAGAAGACAACCGAGAGCTCTCCTATGATTTCATAATGGATTCTTTCTCCGTTATTACGTAAAATTCCATATCATCACCTTTTCAATATTTTATTTATCAAGTTCCCAGCACAATGAAAATGAATTGTCAAATTAAATTTGGATCAAAAGAAAATTTTTCATATGTAGGAATAGAAAATCAGATTTAAAACCGGGGGTAAAAAATGGTATTATTATCTTTTTATAGTGTTGTATTAATATACAAAAAGAAAGAGAATATAATGAGTTTACCATACGATGATAGTAATGCAAAAGATATAGAAGATTATGCCAAAGCACTAATTGGTAGACATTTCAAGAGTTTATGAGTTGAATTTATCTCATAAAAAGATTTAGATACACTATCTTTCAGGAGCAGAAAGGGAGGATTAGGAAATCTGATTGAAGAACAGGTATTTTTGTTATGAAGCTAACAGCTCTCCTGAAGCAGATTTCCCCAAAAGCAGGGCTTGAGCTTTAAAGTAACACCATATAGACAAGAATGGAACAATAAAAGCTGGGTGAAAGATTAGTACTTGGTATGATAAGTTATGATTCGCCTATAGATGATGATTTTGGGTCTCATGCATGGAAAAGTGTATTAATTTGCTGATATATTATCTGAAATAAGAACTTGGCTAGCAAAATGTTTTTACAGAATTGATTATAAATTATTTACACCACACGATTTAGCTATTATTTTGATGATTATAAGGTATATCCGATAAAATTAAAGCTGGTATTGCCCACGAATTATCAGAGAGTGATACAATGTGGGAGCTTGTACAAAGGGCAAATGCTGAAAAAGAGTACTGTTCCACAGTATTATGGAAAACATTTGAACAACGAAACGAGCGTTTTGCCTTTTAAGACATCATACATGACGTATATTCTAAATCATTATGTTTGTGAAAAATGTAACACTAGTAGAGACTATAGTGGATGATGCTAATTTATTGGTGAAAAAGTCTTTGCAGAATTGTACAAGATCAAATTTAATGAATACAGAGCAAAACATGATGAAGAAAGTGTTGAAAAGTTTGGTGTTGTTTTTAACAAAAATCTTTTGGATTAGTTTAACTTTATGAATACTGGAATAAAAATCAAATGAAGCAGAAGAATTTGTAAAGCAAATATAACAGTTAAAAGCAATTAGAATAGAACCAAATGGAAGATGAAAAGAGACAGTCCACTTCCAACTTTTTAAGTTTAAAAGATTTAGTGAGAGAAAATGATTGGGAAGAATCAACAGATTTATAAATACTTGGAAGAAAAATAAGTTTTATTTGTGTATTTGAAAATAAATAAATCAGATAAGCATTAACATTGATGGGATGTCAATTATGGAATATAGCTGCACAGACTTAAATACCCATGTTTTTAAGTGTTGGAAAAGAAAGCTATTGATATATTAAAACCGGTGTAGTACTTAATAGAAATATACATCAAATGAAAGTGATTATTGAAATAATCTTCCGAATCTCGGACAATGACGGTTATATATAAGACCAGTACTAAAAATACGTAATTTGAAGATGGAAGTATATTTGGAAAAGGAAAACAATGAGGATGGTGACGAACTCCTGATGGAAGATGGATGACGTCAAAGTTTTTCAATGGAACACTTATTGTATCACAGCTAGAGATGAATTAAAATAGTAGTTGATCTCAGAAAGCAGATGCTATACTGAATAAAAGATAAATATAAAGGAAGACTGAATGACCGTATAGTGAATTGTTTACGGGTGTTGGTGGATTCAGATGTGGATTAAATAATATATCTAACTGGAAAAGTATAAAGAGAAAAATGAAACTGTTTGGTTTAATCAGTGGGAACCATCAGAGAAAACACTCAATATGACACACGATTAGTTGTATATCATTTTGGAACATGTAAAAGATATTGATGTGATGCAACTAATCTTGATATGAGAAAGTTGATAAAACACGTATCCCTGATTTTAATCTACTTGTCGGCGGTTTTCCTTGTCAGAGGTTTATTCAGTAGCATCTTCACTTTCTGATTCAAAAGGGAATAGAAGGAGGTGTGCTTTTGGTGGTCGATAAAGGGATGTGCTTGAGAGCCTCCTTTTGTACTACGAAAATGTAGACAGGCGATTAAGTCACTGGGCTTCACAAGAGGTAGAATTTTGCTATTATGCTTTGCTTGTTTTTAGAGATGAAGGGTATACAGTAGGTGGCGTGTAATAACGCTGCAGATTACGGATATCAACAAAAGAAGAAGGCGTATTTTTATATTCGCTTATAAGGATAGCACTAAATATGTGCAAATAATATAAAGAATGTTACAAATATTCGGATGATAATGATAAAGGGAAATTGCAGCTTTAGATATTTTAATATCAAAAGGCTACAAAAGACGTTTAAAGTTGAGTCTGAAAGAGTTAAAGAATATTAAAAGTAAAGTACCAGGTCTGGGAAGCATCTCAGATGAGTTTTCATTCAACTGAAATTCAGGTATAATGTTAGATAGTAAAATTTATACTATAAAGACTATACCATGCCATATGATAGCAGAATTAATTTGGGTGATATCATGGAAAACCGAGAGTGTAGATGATTACGTTTATTCCATATGATAGGCTATACTATCGATGAATCAGTTACAAAAGTGATGAAACACAGGAGCGTTACCTAAGAGGATAGGCGGACTTGGCAATATATCAAGGTGGAAAAGATGATAAGAAAGTCTACAGGGTAAGGTTTTGATTATATATATGGAAGCATTACATTTCAATGATTGATGGGAAGATAAAGTAGCTAGAACGATGTTAACATCAGAAGGTGGATTTAGTAGATCGACCCATATCAAGAGATAGCAGATAGGGATTCGACTGTTAACAGCAACAGAAGAAGAAAGGGATACAAGGATTTCTACAAATCATACTAAAAATGTGCTGATGAATGGAAGTATGAGAAATGCCATTAAATAAGAGGAGATTTATGATGGGAATACCTTGGTGATTGATTTAGTGAAAGATATGGGAGAAAACTCGGATATTTTTGATCGAAGATTAGAAATTTAAATATAAAAATAGCTTTTATTGAATACGAATATATGTATGGAAAGATTAAGATGAGTGAGAATATTGATAATGGATACAGAGCAAATATAGTATATTTCAATGCTTGATGCAGATAGAGATAATAGAATTTGATACAATAGTTGAAATACTGAACAAATGCTTTTGGAAAAATTACAAAAAGGGTTTTCAGAGGGCTTTTGCTGTATTAGATAATAATCAGGGACTGCTTTTTGGGCGCCAAAATTTGGATGTAATAGAAAGAAAACACGATGGAAAAATTTGTTGGTAGATGATGGAAATACTATTATTGAAGAGATTCTGAAGGAAAGATAGGTTTAAGTGATATCATTAGTAGTATTAGAGTTACATTTACATCTTTAAATGGTAAATAGATTCATTGGAGTGTATAAGTTTGATGAAAAGAAGTCTGAGCCTGAACTGCAGGTATTTAGAAGAATATATAAGGTAATAGACTTGGCGTTTTACTCATAGAAAAGGAGAGGATAATTTCATCAATGAGAAATTCAAAGGCAAAAAGATTTCTGTGGAAGTATTGAGCGACAGGTTGAGGAAGTGTCTCATAACCAAAGTAGATAAACGAGAGTTATGAAGGAATGATTTTATATCAGAAATTCTAAGGTTTGCTGCTTGTACAAGATAAGGAAACGCTGAATATGATCAGTTATGTGGACAACCAGCTCCATTTAAGGATAAAGATGGAGAACCATTTTTGGAAAAATCATCATATTTTTATGGATTAGTAGAGTGGAACTGTACAATTGATAATACCAGTGTCATGTGTCCAGGTGTCATCGTAAAATGCATATTTTGGATCTTCCGGAGATGTGATAAATTGATTAGGATAGCAAAAGAGTTTAATTAAATTATAATAAAGAAAAAGTTAATAGTCTTTATTATATATAGTATATGGTTAGTTTATCCTAAATTATTTATGGTGAATAATTAAATTAAAAGCAAAAGGTTTTGATATTCAAATTTATACTAGACTAAACTACTATATAAGTCTAACGGATATTGCTAGATATAAAAGTGATGTATTCAAAAATTGGATGAGAAGAAGAAAGATCAATTTAATTTCTTGGTTTATGTAAAAAGCTTTAAAACAACATGAATTTAATTCCTTTAGTGCCTCAAAAATGAGTAGAGAAAGCATAGAATGATTATTTCAAAAGGTGAGATATAGTGGTGAATTTGCACATGCAGATATTGTTTTTAATTTCTCCATGGATTTTTACTTTAAACTTAAATGCGTAATTCAAAGTTTATAAAAGACTTAAGTATATGAAAAACTCAAAAATTATCATTGAGGTTGAAATCTTAATCGAGAAATTTTCAAAGATACTTAAAACCACTAGAGCAAATTAAAAGAGTATCGCTTAAAGATCTTACCAACGAACAGCTATCCATAAATATTCAAGTAGACTTCATCGAGATATGACAGTTTAAAACGGTGAATGAGTTGGTGGGGAGATAAAAATTAAAGGAAAAAGGAGTTGAATATATAGTATTAAATCATTTTCAAGTTGTAAATTACAAAAATTGTAAGAGCTACACGTTTTCTTTCGTTGAAGGAGTAAATACAATTATTGGGAAAATGATTTCTCAAAATCAAATGCAATGACAGCTTTCTGCATATTGCTGGATGATTCATACTACTATAACACAAAGAATAAGGATAATGATTCGACACTTTTGAATAACTGAAAGGACATTGGATAATTTTCGGTAGTGAAACATTACCATCTGGATAAACAAACGAAATCATGCAGAACTACAGTAATGAAGTGAGGATTTAAACCTATATAAAAAGTGGAGATGATAATATTGGTGTAATTCTCTTTTCATTCGTCCACAAAAGCAAATAAGATTAAGTGAAAATTACCGATCCGATAGAATTTGAAAAAGAAACAGAATAAAATAAGAATTGCAGATTATGATTTTTATTTTACAAGTCGAGCACAAAACGGATTTTATAAATGAAAACAATATACACGCTGGATTTGATAACGATAGACAAACCTGACGAAGACAGATGATGAAATTTTAGGACAAATTAAATATAGCGTGGTGGACAGGATCATATAGTGGTATTTATTGATGCTTTTACGAGATGTAGAGGAATAGCGTACCCTATCAGAAGAGTATTTAATCGTAGAATCATTGATAAAAGAATCAGAAATCAGCTCAATTAAAGACGAAAGTATGAAATTGAACACATATCTGTTCGAAGTCGAGCAAGTAGAAACATTTGTGTCAGATTGCTATGTGTGGACATGATAGGTATTCTCCGAAATCATCAACTGGATGAAGGATGATTAAATCAGCTTATCACGATATTTACTTTAAAACCATCAAAACAGAATGATATGAATCTTTTAGGATTAGACATTTAAATATGATTTATATGGCTTTTGAAAATAGTTGAATATGGAAATCAATAGAACGAGAGAACTATATAAACATTATGATTGTTGAGAGCAGACACATATTCATACACACATATTCAAGAACTTACGTGATAAGTTAAAAGTTAGCAGGGACTATACACAGATATACTACTACACACTCAACACATTTGCACGAGTGAATGTTATTCAAAATATAAATATTTTGAACTTTGATAATAAAAGATTTCAAAGAATCCCAACAATGGACTGGACGAGTTTGTGAAGAATTTCTTAACAGAACTTCATTATCAAATTGTATTGAACGCTATCTGATGCAAAGCTACAGTATTGCCTTTCGAAAGGGGTCATGTTAGTAGAAGGAGATGGAGATTTTCAATTCCAATATTGTAAAAGAGTGTTTGAGTTTTTGGATGAGCTTGGAATTGGACCCATAAATGTAGGAGCGTATCCTTTGAATATGTGATCCATTGCAGATACAGAATAAATAGCTGCACTGACATTACTGAAAGATGTTCAAATAGTAAGCACCAGTAGTTTTATAAGATGCAAGCTCAAGAGGAGAGTAGAAATGAAAAAGCTAGAAACGCTATACGACAGAAATATATGGGTAAAGTCTTTCATGCTCCTCCTATAGCATTAGAAGTGGTTCTTTGCTGACGAATAATAGGCAAAAATCAAAAGAAAATATATCACTGAGTTATAGAGTTGAATTATAGTAGATTGCACATAAAGAAACATAAATATAATATGATACTGCTCGATGCAGATTGCTAATACGATTTTAATGTTAGCAAGAGATATGGAGAAGGTTGATAGCAAATTTTCTATCAAAGTATTGATAGTGCGGTTTGCATACCCACAGTATATTAGCTGCTGCTGCATTTGCAAGTAGAGAAATAATAAAATGTTGATATTATATTTAAGATGGTTGAATATTCTACAACTAGTATGAGGAAACTCAGGACAGTATTGATTAAAGAAAATTTCAGATACTAGATGTTACAGATAGAAAAATGTTGTATTCAGAATTTTAGAGATGCGATATGCAGTGACAATGTTGTATCAAATTATTAATTGAGGTTGATAAATATTGTGAAAGTTGGTAGAATAAATGGAAGATATGCTTTTATAGAATTGAATCCACAACAGAAAAAGGTGGCATGTATTGAAGATAGTAACATTTTACTTTAGGCTTGTCCAGGAAGTGGTAAAACAAGAACATTAATTTATAAGCTAGCATATATATAAAAATATGAGCTTTCAAAAAATAAATATTGCAATTACATACACAAATAGAGCGTTGATGAAATCAGAGAGCGTTGGAGAAAATGGATATTCGAAGAAAAGTGTGGTAGGGACAATACATCAGTTTTGTCTCTCGAATTTATTATCAGACCGTATACAATGTACTCACAATCGATTAAAAAGGATATCAGTATTATTGATGAGTGTACAAAGTCAATGTAGATGAAAATTGTTAAGAATCTTGATATAGACATTGGTTATGATAAAACCATTTGATTTTCCAGAAATTGTGAATAAGTATGAAGAAAAGTTATTAGGCTGAGAAAGAGATTGACTTAATGATATATTAAAAATATCATTTGAGTTAGTTAAGACCTCGTCCATGTTGCGAGAGAATATTGGAGGAGTTACGAGATCAATCTTAGTTGATGGCGTATCAAGATACGAATGAATTGCAGTATGGTATATTGGCTGTATAGTATCGGCTAATAAAAATATTATTAACTTTGTAGGAGACACGTGATCAGACTGTTTATGGTAATTTGTGGTATTGCAAAAACATCTGAAGAATTAGAATTAGAGTTTGAGTTAGCTTTTTAAAGAAGAAAAATTAGATGTTGTTATCGATCAACTCAGCGCATAATCAATTATTATTCTAATTTTCAGCTGAGCATGTTCACAATATATGCAGTTTTGAAATAAAATGAAATGGGTTGTAGTTTATAATAATACAATTAATAAAACAGATTTGTTTGAAGGAACAGTGAAATTGTAAAAAGGCAGATATCTAGGAATTCAGAGAACGAAATATGTATTATTGCCCCACAATGTGGTTATTATTTCCATTATCAAAACAATGAAGATGCTTTTACCTGATGTACTTTGATGCACCGAATATTACTCCAATGAAAAGTACGCATCCTATGAATGTGTTTTCTCTTTGCAAGGCTATATATTTACTGAACCTGGAAAAAGACGTGGATTAGATTGCAAATGAAATAGTTAAGATTTTATCGAAGAGTATAAAATAGAACTACACGAAAAAGTGAGATACATATATGATTTTAAAGGTAGTTAATTCTTTATTATGTGAAGAAGAGACTGGCTTGGATTATCTTCAAAGGTCGATTATTAAGTTCTTTCATATTTTTGGAGTTGATGGAGTCAGAGCAATTTCACAAAGATATATGAAAGTTTTGATAGTAAAATTAATGATAGAGTACAGCGCCCATGATTTTATCCACAAGTATTGATACTTTTTAAACAATGCTTCAAAGAAAAAGAAGGTGGTGATAAACATCATTTCACGGTAGAAAGGAAGAATATGATCAGTTATAGCATTTGGTATTCTAAATGGATATATCTCACACTGATACGATAATTCGGCAATCAAAACAATATCGAGAAGATGAAACTAAAAATTGTTATATGTGGTTTTGCTCACGAGCAAAAGAAAAATTATATTTGTACAGGAGACTAGAGTGAAGGAAAGTCCATGTACATCAACTGATGAGATGATTGAGAATTTGAAATTTGATTAGTTCAGTATACTTAAAAATGTGCAACGATTTATTTAAATTAATATTTGATATAGGTAAATTATTGTAACTCTCAGATTGTTGTATTAGCTATCCACCTGAATAGATAGATGATTTGACATCTACAAGTGTTGAAATTACTATATGATTTCACGAGTGGCTCTGCAACAACAGCCCATGCTACCATGCAGTTGAACTCTGAAGATAGCGAAGATAGAAAGCTTATTATGGTGCAACTTTACCGGAATTGCTTTTAAGATTATAAATAAAAATTTTTGATAGACATAATTTGGGGAAAAGAAAGCATGCAATAATTTGATAAAGATATAGAGAAAATCTAGAAATGATAAAAGATATAATCGTTAACCTTATTGTTGCATTTATATCTATCTTAGTGCAATTATATTTCAGAATAGGTTAAGATTAAAAATATAGCGTAGTCTATTTATAGGTAGCAGCTGGAATTGTAGACGATTTGTTTTTTATCTGAGAACTTTTGCTTTCTTTTTCAACTATCTAATGTGAGGATGGGAAGTAGATAATCCTTATTGTAAATCAATGAGATCAATTATAAGTCCATTGAGTAATACCGAACTTGTAGCGCTGCAGAAAATGACGTTAATGTACTGATGTTTAACCTCATGGTTTGATGAAGCTGATGTGGGCATAGAAGCATATGTTGCTTATATGCTATAAGAACTATCAAAATTCATAGATTTTGCATAGGGATCTGAGCTGCTGATAATACGGTTGGCATATTTAGTATTATTTTGGTTACATAGCTTTAAATACCTAAGTATCAAACAAAAGCATAGAGGCAAGGTTGCTAATCAATATCTTTGTATATCGGTTCATTGATGATCAACAAGCTTTATTAAAACAGATTGTAAGTCCAATAAAAATCTTGTAGAGGAGTGATTTTTAGAACATCCGGAACTTTGGTAAAACCGCAGAATTCTCTAAGATGTCGGGATGAATGGAAGACCAGTAAAAGAGAATCTTAGGAATAGAAAATAGCGCTGAATAATCAAATCCCAACATAGTAACTAAAGGATATTTACGATTTCTACCGTGGCTGCATGACGAATGTCTCCTCTAAAGGCTGTGGTTTATGTTCGTCTAACCCATTATGTTACAGACTTAGAGGTGATTTATATTAAGTAACAAAAAGTGTCGTATTTATGCGGATTCTGGAGCTTTGAAAAACGCCCTATACTTTAATATAAGTGAAAAAGGAGTAAATGGATATAAGGTTTTAAAATGTAGTATGTTTATTACTTCATTTATACCGTTATGGATTTCAACAATAGTGTCTGATAGTTGGGTTTTACTAAGTGGAGCTACAATTATTGAAATATGACAGTATACTATTAAGTATTATAAAATATATGTATATCTGACTTTGTATAATTGTTATTATAATAATTATATTTGTTATGATATCTAGTATTTCTTATATAAATAATTTTATAAGAGAGAGAAAATAATACTAATCCTCCTGAAGTATGTATATGAGTGCTGTAAAATCAAATAAATTTATCATCAGAATTTTTGTTGGCCCTATATTCTTCCGATGATAGCTTTGATTTTTGCTGATTTAAAAATTTAGTTCTATTTTCAATTTATTTTACTATACTTGCTTTTATGTATAAGAAATAACATGTGTATACTAATATGGAAATAAAGGATATAAGATGTATATATGTAATCTGAGAAAAATAATGTAGTGATGTCTATATATGAGGACTGTTTGGTTATCAGTAAAAATAATTTGACTATTGATATAGGAAATAATATGGCATATTTGGGATTTTGAAAATAATATTTATATTGATTTAAGGTAGAAATATGGATAAAGAGACTTTGATAGAAGAATTAAATGATGTTTTAATTGATAGCAAATACATGGTGCTTATATATAAAATTGATAGAAGAAATAATAATCCTTTAAAAGCATATAGGTTAGATTTAAAAATGATAGCTATATTCGAGATTATGCATCGTTAACGGAAAACATTATAAATTTTAAAGTTATAGACTCTATTGTAGATTATACCGGAGAAAATACATTATATCTTGTAATAAAATTGCAACAAGTAATGAACTTATAAAAAAACAATGGATTTATTTGTAAACGATATAACAGTTGCTTCGGATGAGAAATTAAAGGTAAATATCAAGGCTATGCTCTGGTAGGAAGTGAAACAAATAATGGAAGTAAATCTATTGTATACTTAAAGATGTCTAATCCGGTGATTTCGTTACAAAATAAACGTAAAGTTATATTTGCATTTGACTCTAATAGTGAATTGGTCGATATTTCAGATGAAGTATGTAAACTATATATGGATACAGATTGTATCGTAATAGATGATATGATTTATTCTTTTAACTATCAAATTTGAGGATTTATTGAATATTGAAAGACAATGTACAAAAATAAAAGCTAAAGCAATAGAAAAGATTAGCTCAGTCGATATATTTAAAATAAGAGAAATTTGAGCAATTGCGAAGTCATAAATCATCTAGAACATTCTTTACGTTAAAGCAAGAACGTTTGGAAAGAGTTAAAAATAGAATAGAAAAGAGAAAATTGCTCAAATGCTTGGAATTGAAATTTGTAATGAAGGCAAACTTGTTATAAATGAACAAAAAGAAGCTTCTACTACTATTAAGTATTTATGCTTTAAAATATTTAAGGATGATGAAACTGAGGAATTACTAGAAGGAATAATATAACTAATATTATTATAAAAATAGACAATAGTTATGAGGTGAGAAGTGTCCTATTTGTGGATATTATACTTTCGAAGGCAGTTTCGGACTTTCTCTAAAATATGTCAGACCGACAAAAAGTGAAACAGAATTAAAATGAGATTATTATATATGTAGACTGCTTGAATAAAGAAAAATTCAATAAAAGATAAAGAAATCACCCTATACAAGTCAGTTGATACAAATGCTCCTTTGATTGTTTTTAATACTTTTGAGGGTGACGGTGAAGGTGTATATAAAGAATTACAGAATATGGGTTGCTCTTTCATAAATTTACTTGTTGTTGGAAATATTGATTGGAACCATGATATGTCACCATGGTATATGCCTTCAATCTATTCTAAAGAAAAATCTTTTAGCGGCGGTGCAGATGAGTATCTAAGATTGCTTATAGATGAGATTTTGCCAAATGCAAAGGAGATGATAGAGGGAGAACCGGGATTTACAGGAATAGCAGGATATTCGCTTGCAGGTCTTTTTGCTGTTTATGCTATGTATAAAACTGATGTATTTGACAGAGTGGCAAGTATGTCAGGCTCTCTTTGGTTTTATGACTTTATGGAATATTGTAAAAGGAATGATTTTAGAAAGTTACCTGATAAAATCTATTTTTCTCTGGGGGATAAAGAGGCAAATACACGCAATCCTGTATTAAAAACTGTAGAGGATAATACTAGAGAACTTTCAGAGTATTTTAAGAGCCTTGGAACCGAGGTGATATTTGAATTAAACCCGGGTAATCATTTCACAGATGTAGTTCTTCGCAGCACAAGGAATAAAGGCAATTTTATAGTTTTTAAAAATAAAAGATTTTAATTATTCAAAATAAAAGAGAAAAAGTGGATTCGGAAGTCTAAACAAAATAGATGGATTTTCCAAACGAATGTAAATGATAATGTTTGAGTAGGCGATAGGAAGTTTAATCGGTCATGCGGGAAAAAGTCCGGTATAATACGGTGTGTTCTCGACTAATATGATTAATAGAAAGGAATTTGAACTATGAATGATCTTAGAGAAGATATTAATGATTTAATAAAGAAAATACCGGTGCTTATCCTTCAGTTTGGTTCGGATACATGAGACTTCGCCATGCCATTCGGTATAAGCTGGAACAGTGGATGAGTGAGACATAAAGAGGTAGAAGCCTGATATGTGATATAGAAAACATGGAAATCAGTTCACAGATTGCATTTTCTCCGCAAACTGACTGTACTGGTATATATGGACTGGTCAACTTGTTGCACGAGAGAGCGGTTATTTCAGTCTGGATGCACTGTTTTGGAGATATTGACGTTATCTCGAATTGAGAAATAAAGATTATTATGATTCATGGAAAGTCGGACAAAAAGCTGACAGTTATGCCTTTTTGTAGAATTAATACTTGAGATTATACTTACAACTCTTGAAGAGACAGTTGTGGTTGGAGAAATGTAAGGTGAATTATGGATTATTCGATTCATTTAAAAAGAACATCAGTTTGGGATCAGTTTATAGAAAAATATAAGCCGGATGAAGAATCTTATAAAGCCGTCCGATATATAATAGGTGCTTGCAGTGTGCCAGTAGATGAGAAGATCGCTTGATTTTATTATAGAATATGGCTTCGGTAATTATGGAGACAGTATTATAAAAGCTTATGAGATCCGGAAAAATACATGGACAGCTTTGTAGATGGCTTGAAAAGAAGACTATTTAGAATTCCTTTTATGATGACAGGCTTTTGGTGATTTGTTTTACTTAGAAATCTTGGTAACAGTGAATATGATATATCTTTTGGATATACATTACAGAAAGATTTTGTAGTGGCATATACCGTGGAGGAGTTTGTAGAATATCTTGTTGACAGTGAGGTTGAAGAAGATATTAAGGCGGAATCTTTTGATGAGGCAAAAAGAAGCTTTGAGTTCTGACTTTAAATGAGATATATTACTTTGCACCTGCTTTGGTAACAGGCGGTGCGGAAGAAATAAAATATGTAAATAGTTGTGACGCAGCCACTCATCAGTGAGTTACTCGTTTGAATGGTAAAATATAAAATGACTTTCATATACTAGGTTTAGCCTTTAGTGAATGAGAAAAGTCATTTATATTAATTAAAAATTTATAGAGGCACTGTTTTTAGGTCTTAAAGAAATTATGCTCCTATAGCTCCGGCATATCTTCCGAGATGATGTGTATGGATTTTTATGCCAGCTTTTGTGACATCAATTCTATAAAATATGGAGTGTAGCTAGTCCGCCTGTAAGCATGATTTCACCTAGGAGACCATGCTTTGTGACAGGTTTATAACCTTGTGCATACTGAATCTATTACTCGCAGCTATATTTTCTCTTTTCACCCTGGATCCTATATAGCTTATTACCTCTGATTCTGCAAATACTGTACACATGGAGCTTATAGAAAGTGAATCACCCATGGATGCAAGAGCATAAAGTTCTTCAAAGTCTGTGCCAAGTCTGTTTGCCATAACTTCGATAAATTTACCTGTACCTGCCGCACATTTATCATTCATTAGAAAGTCTCTTACCATACCGTTTCAAGGCTGATTATCTTTGTGTCCTGACCGCCTATATCTCATGATTCGGTTCAATCAAAAAAGTGCATAAGCACCTTTGCTATGGCAGGTTATTTCTGTTATAACTTTATCGGCATAATCCACAGATTCTTCCATATCCTGTTGCGTGCACAGTTCATATTTTCAGAAAGTCCGTCATCTTGTAACCTTTGTAATATGCTTTTTGCAGTTTCCTTACTGTTCCAACCTGTAGGTATACAAAAAGATTTGACAAGTTTTTCATCATCAAGTACTACCACTTTTGAAGCGGTGGATCCTATATCTATACCTACATAATATTGTTTATCCATTTGTTAAGTTTATCCTCTCATTATACAGCCACAGTTTCAGGAAGGCTTCAAGTCTTGTGTTAATCTGTCCGACATCAGCCTTTGAATAATCTGTTTCTATCTTCAGATAAGGTACACCCTTGGCAACCACAGCCTAACATTATACGATTCTATGGAGAATGTGCTGGCAGGCCTAAGTATTATTTCAACGACTCCATCCACCTGATGTTCATCTGTATCGATTATAAAGCCAAGTCTGCTGTCATTAGGGACTCGTACGGAGCAAATTGATACTGAGATATTTTTGCAAGTGCTCTTGTTACAGGTAGAGTAGTATCTACTTTTTCTATTTTCTCTGTACGTACTGCAGTTATCAAATGCAACTACATCGGCACCAAGCTCCTCCAAAACTTTAATAGTTTTATCTCGTACGCCGCCGTTTGGACATCCGGTTATCAATATTCTCGGTTTTCTTGCGACCTTACCCTTATAATTTGCCTCCCCAATCGGCCTTACTTCATCAATTGCTTTATCTGCTCTTACAACGTTCTTCCATACTTAGTATAAAACTATGTATCAAGTTTTGTATGATTTCATCCTGAGATAGGAGATGATTGAGTCCAAGTTCCAAGGTATTCAGTACCGATCTCTTTCAGATTTAATAATATTGCTTTTTTAACATCTTCTTCGGTAATTGTTACACCATAAAAGTCTTCAAGCTTTTTCCAAAATTTATGTATTTCCGCCTCCCACATATTAAGGGCAATTTCATCCCTTGAAGACGGAAGTTGCATAACATAGGTTTCCTTTAAATCATTCATAAAACCGAACATTTTCTCCGTCACAGGTGGTTTCACCTATTAAAGTCGGAAAAATAAAATATGGGCAGGTATCGGTAAGAGCAAAACCGTAACGTGCCTTTATCAATGGAACAGAGATTTGAGGGCAGATGTGCTTCAGCAGCACTTATAGGTTCTTCACTAGTTGTACAAGCGATACGGTATGGCACCTGCTGCTATAATCAGCAGCTCTGTAGAACAAATGAGCAATAAGTTCGACAATTTTTCCGCCATTGTCTTTGTGTTCCTTCATTTTATAAAAGCCGGCTTTTTCTTGCATCTAAAGAATCCAGTTATCCCGGAAGTCGTAACATAATAGAAATCTCTAATTTATAAAATATCACTATTTCAATAAATATATAGGTAAATTATATAAAAATAGGTAAACCTCAATATATCTAGTGATTTGATTTTTCAATATGTGAATGGCATTATTCGATTTAATGAATAAATACGAATATATTTAGAGCAAATATAAGCCGGCAAAATCCGGCTTAAATCAAGTTATTATTACTTATAGTATTATTTTCTTTTACGCAGTCAGAAAGATTTTCTTCCTGTTCTTTTGTATCAGTTGTTATAACAAACTCCTGTCCACGGAGGCGGTTTTTAATATTGATGAATCACCTTTGATAACGGGATGAAAAGGAGACCTTGCCAGAAATAGCAATACCCTTCTGCAAAAGAATGAGGCAATGCCGCACACTTCTGCGTGATCATGCGTAAGTACCAGCAGCATCATAATGAATATAGAGCATTTCTGAAATATATATACGGTTATTGGTATAGAAAAGGTTCTATACTGTAGATGCTATAATTATACTGCATTTCTTTTGTCATCTTTATAAACTTCACAATCTATATACCCGTAGATTATATTGCGGATAGGAGCACCCTTCTGTGTAGGATAACTTTCCACTTTTTAATCTCAGTTTGTCTAAACATTCCATAAAAAGAAAAATATCACCGACATCAACGCATGATTTATCAAGATGTGTTGCCACTCTCCCCATTGTCCAAATGTCCGGAACCCAGTCAACAGGTCTATCATCAATATCTTCATATATACAGGATCAGATGACAGGTAGTATAACTTTCAAAATCAAAACGGATAGCCACGTTATAATATCTCTATAGTCCTTATATGCATAGTCTTCTATTTTTCTGCTTTTTCTCGATCGGCAGTAGGAGGATAGTAAAGTACCGTCAGGAAGTATTGACGCCACTCTTCCGGATTCGTCCATTCCTTTCTACCAACATTACTTATGTCGTCCCTCCTTGTGATATAATTTTATACACTTATAAATACAAAGCATTTATAAACTGAAAGATATATAATGAATCGAGGACAACACTTGAAGAAGCATTTACTGCCTATACTGATGTTTTCTATATTCGCGTCTTCCAAGTACTATGAAAGTTCCGACGTTCAAATTTCTAATAACCTATTTAATTTTACACAATCTTTTTAACCCTTTATTTTAAAGGCTTTTCTGTAATAAAAATATTCAAAAATTTGATTAATAAAGTATAATACATCATAGTACTAATACTTTTTGTTTTAGAGGTGATTGTATTATGAGAAAAGAGAAAGAAAGAGCGGACTTATCTTCAGATGTATGAATCATTTTGAGATGGAGATAAAAGCAAACCAAGAACAAGAAATGTAAATCTGGAGCATTTGTTATGTTGAAGATTTGATTTCAGATGAGATTCCGATCATTAAATTCTATATAGTGACCGTAAAAGAGCAAAACGAGAATAGAACAGCTCTTTCTGAAAGAGTCACGTCCCTCGCATTTTCCTCTCCTGTTGAACTTAATATAGACACTTTTTGCCATCCTCTAATTGATGAGCTTGATGTTAAGGATACCATTGATACTTGCTTCATAAATGCGTTTTCAGTTTTCTGTATTTGATTTAATTACACAACTTATTTATGCAAGGATTATATCACCATGTCTAAGTCAAAGACAGCTTCTCATGTATTTGCATACCTTTTATGGTGCAGTTCAACCATCTCTGAAGACCAAGTGATAGACGGTGTTCTTTCATGAGAGTCTTATAAGAAGTATATTGATTTGTTTAATCACCCTTATGAAAAGTACTTTTAAAGAGGATTTAAAGCAATGTATTTCGATTGCTACATCTATTACTTTGAAATTGATATCTAGTGATGACATAAGCCAAAGCACTCTCTAAAAAGAGGCAAACAGACACCTGATAATAGGGCAAGCTTTGCTTTAGACGCCGATCGGTACCTGTCTCATGCAAATGTATCCAGCAATGAATCGAGAAAACCAGACATCAGAAAAGATTAGAAATGAAGCAACGACATAACGTCAGTGAGATCATACCATGTGGCTGATAAAGGCGTATTGTGCAAGAAATATTTGCTGCCGGTAAAGAAGCATGATGGCTAGTATTCTCAAAAATCAATCATGGTAAGAATCAGTGAAAAGGAAAGAAATGGGTTACTTGGAGAATGATACAAATGTCTTTCTAATTATACTGATGAAAGAGGTAATATATCTTTTCGTCTTAAATCATGTATTGACAGCTTTTGATTATAGTTTGCAGAGATCGATCCGAAACAGGAAAAGAAAGTGTTGCAAGGTTCTCAGAAAAGCGTACGTCTCTTATAATCCTAATCTTGCCAAAAACAAAGGCTTTGAAATACTGAAGATGAGTTGATAAAGCTGAGTCATACAAAAATAGTAAAAGATGAACTTGGAGATTGTGCTAGTATGTAGACATCATAACAAAAAGATAGTGCAGGCAAGACTATAAAAGTATAGATTTAAATAAATCTAAGATTGATGAAGACCCTAAATATGCAGGATATAATCTTTTAGTGCATCTGAGATAGATATGGAGCCTTTACAGGTATACAAAACATACCATAGCCTGGAAAATCGAGGAATCTTTTAGACTTACAAAATGCTACCTGACGTAAAGACCTGTTTATTTATAGAAAAAGAAACAATCTATGGGCATTTTTGATATGCCACCTTAGCTTATTTCTTTTTGAAGAGTATTGGAAAATCAAGTGCTTCAAGATAAATAAACTCTTATGACTATCAACTTTATGCGTGATTTTGAGGGTGGTAAATAAAGGTGATAATACTATATCAATATATCAAGATCAGGCTATTAACGAAAAGATTAAAAACTGGTAGGTTTTAGTAACTTGATGCCTCTATTTAACCAAATCTGAAGTCGACAATTTCTTTCAAAACTGTGGTTTTGGACACCTAGGAGTACTAGGTTTTGAGAGAAACGACGAAGTCAGGTACTATAAATACACAAGCATTTTATAAACTTTAGAAAGATATATAATGAATCGAGGACAATATTTGAAGAAGTATTTTCCTATACTGATGTTTTCTATATTTGGAGCAATCTGTCGTGCTTTGGTTGGCATTGGATAATTTATTTTATTTTAATTTCGACATATAGGAATATCACATCATTTGGTATTTTTGTTTATAAAAGAATATATAGCAAGAAGAGTGGTACAACTGCTTGGAGGACTTTATATACTTATATTTGGGAATCATAAAGAATGAAAATATGCAAAATAGAAGGTTTTTGTGCATATCTTTTACAGGAGTTTTGAGGCTGCAACTATTCACTATGTGGTGGCAAAGATATTTGTACGATCGTATTTGAAGAGGATGGGTGTGGATATGCATGTTGACGGCAATGATACTGGATGCATAGTAAGATCCATAAGCATGAAAGAGATATTGAATGGATAAAAGATATATAGTGTTTTTACTTTGATTAGGTTTTACTAGGTACTACTTTATTGCAAAGTAGCATCTTGATAGAATTAGCGCATCATTTATAATAGGTGAATTTTAGCTTTATTATATAGCAGGTATACACTGCCTATATATTTGAAGAGAAGAGCATTTTTGCAAAATATATCTGCCCTGATAACAGTTTTTCTAAAGCCTATGGAGTTATTTCTCTTTTGGTAGAATAAATGTGATACAGATAAATGTATTTCCTGCAATAAATGAAAAAGGTATGTCCTATGGATGTTGATATGACGGACAATTCAAAGAGAAAAATGGGCACAGAGTGTATTCTATGTATGGAATGTCGGGAGTTGTCCCAAGGATGCATTGAGGTAATGTATGATGAAAAACGTATAAGATTTCAGATATATATTATAGATGGATATTGTTTTATATTCATATTTGCTACCATGGTAATTTTATTTCATGGGTGAAATGCGAAAAGATATGTATTTTGAAGGGCATTTATTTAATTCAAAAACTTTGCAATACAACATCGTTGTATGGTTTGTAATGTTTGTTGTTTTCATTTGTGGTGACAAATGTGTTATCTCAAAGGACAGTGTTATTATAAAAGAATAGATTTGACGGTTCCATGGGAGGATATATCAAATATTACATATACATGGATAAAACGAATTTAGCTTATATCAACATGAGTGCTCATTTTATAATGTAAAACCATGGTAATTTACAGAGACATGATTATAAGCACGTGTATTACGAATATTTCAGTACTGTCTCTATTTGGCGTTAAGTGCTTTTCACCCCGTACGCAGTGGATATAGTATCTCAGTACTTACTACATTATTAATGTAGGTCATGAATGTAAGTGTATATATAGGATACTACTACTACTTACTATCAGGGTAAAACTGAGTTGTTTCTTACTCTTTTAGCATTATACATAAAGTCTATTATATTTCCTATCGTGATGCTAAAATAACAAACACGAAATATGGAAATTACCTAGGTATGAAAACCTGAGTGAGGTAGAAACCCAAATGTAATACATATAAAAACATCAAAACTCTCAAACCGGTTTTGCCGGAATGAGTTTTTCTTTACAATACTTTTCTTATATTATTTCTTTGATAGAATCCAGCTTGATTCTCGTCAAGTTTAATAAGTATATTCTTCATCTGTGTATAGTATCAAGGATTACTTATGTGTTTCTTACCGATACTGATGTCTTATATCCTCCAAACGGAGCTCCTGCAGGGATTGCATTATGGTATTTACTCAAACTCTACCTGTTTCAATACTTTGAAACACGGAACGTGCTTACAGATCCTTATCAAAAACACCGCCGCCAAGACCGTATACGCTTCATTGGCATATTTGATTACTTCATCTTGGTCTTAAAGCTTTATGATAACTGCTATATCTGAATATTTCTTCCTGCAGCATAAGAATCGTGGTTACATTTGTTATAAGTGTAGGCTTGTAGAACGATCCGTTTTGCAAGCTCACCTTCTGTATAGCGTGAACCACCACATGCGACAGTAGCAACCTTCAGCTACAGCCTGTCCACATGCCTGAATCTTGCTACCTGACTTCATCTTTATCTGTGAACCCATCTGAGTATTGATATCAAGAGGATTTCAACAACTTTGTACCGATCGACAGCTCTTTACAAACTCATCATAGATACCTTTCCTGTACCAAAAACTTGAACCCGCATGCAAAACCCACTTGGTTAAAAGAGGATACCAAGCTGAACACCGTCAATGGCAAGGTCAAGATCACAGTCAGTCAAAGAATATATCGCTGATTTCACCCAGCCTGAAGTGTTGCCGGTGGTATGTTTTTCAGCTGCTGCCTTTCTACTGGAATAGCCTATCTCGGTAGAACCTGTGAAGGCAAGCTCTAAATGCATGCGACCAGGATATACTGTCCTGACTTGCTTCCTGCGCCTGAGATACACAAATACACCATGGGAATAATATCCTTACAAGTTTTGCAAGCTCAAGTATTGAAAGAGGAGAAGAGCTGCTTTAATACTGTACAGCTATCCTGATGCAAGTACAGGTGCAAGCCCATGCCGCCACAGCATGGGAGACGTCTGGAACCATCTGTCCCACTACACCGATGAGGCCTCTGAATACAAGAGAGAGGCCTTTGAATCCAGAAGTTTAGCTATCTTCCTCTGTACGACTAGCGGAAGCAAAATATCTGGAAATGGTCTGCTGCAAACGGAATGTCATATCACACGCTGCACGGAAGAGGCTTACCGTTGTCATGCCTGCGCATATGTGTTACACCTCTGTTTGCGTCTATAACATCGGCAATCTTTAAAAGAATTTCAGCTCTTTTTATTTTATCAAGATTCTTCCATGAATCAAAAGCTGTCACCATGCTGCATTTGCGCATCATCTACATCTTCCTGTAGCCTCTGCCACACCTACGATTCTCTCTTGGTTGCCGGAGAATACACCAAAACCTCGTGCTGCTGCACTCTGAATTCTCCGTTAATAGCCCATATTTTTCGTCCGGTCTCTTTGCCACATTTAAAATACCTTTCTGAGTTATTAATCTTGAAACACTATAGATTGATTCTAGCATAAAAGAAAATAAATTGCCACATTTTTCAAAAAGCAGATAAATTTAACAATGAGATTACAGTTTTTAAATGACTATAGTTACAATTATTACATCTACTACGATTATAATATACTGATTTATTCGTCTTGTTTTTACTTAGAAACATTAGTGGATTGATAACTTATCTGCAAGACATTGTATACTATAATATGGTACTGGCGTGAATGGATATTCTTCAAAAGTACGACAAATTTTCTATATCCGTTTAATGTTTGGTAACCAGTAATCAAAGTATCGTATAGTCAGTGAAAAGAGTTTTCACGGAGGAAGATATGCAAAAGAAATATGTTTGTAGGAGTACGACCAGCCAGCATGCATTATACTGACACAGGTAACGCCTGCCTTGCAGTGAATAATCGGACACAGTTCGCATGTTATATAGTGCCAGTAGACAGACAGTGTAGCAAATAAAACTACAGATTTTGTATGATTAAGCACAGATATGTATACATATCTCAAAAGACAGCGATATAACCCATTACAGCAAAAGTGCTGAGGGTACGTCAGATCCAATAGAACCACACCTGGACTGAAGATATATACAGAATAGTAATAATAGGAAACAATAAAGATGCTTCCAAAAAGATCTCCTTGTAATAGGAGCAATCTATGCCAGTGAATATATTTCAGCTTCAGTAGTACGCGTCAGGTTAAAGATGCTTGACAAGAGCGGAGTGGCGATAAGAGTCTCACGCATGGGTACTATGTTCCATGTTACATCCTGATGGAGTAGCAATATCACAAAAGCGGTATGGCAGGACTCATCAGCAAGAGTCAGAAGGAAACATGAGAGGAGCTGATATCGTCTGGTGATCTTCTAAAGAAAATCTGTGGCGTTAAGCAACTGGTTTTCAAATAAATGGAAGAATAACTGAAACGGTGTGTGGACATTAACCACAACTTTCCCCACTCAGGGATGGAATCACAGAGCCGACAGTAGAAAAACCTTCAACGAACATTATATGAGCGAGCGCAGTTCTGGAAAGTGACATGGACCTTATATAAAACTGTGAAATACGAGTCCTTTCAGCTGTGCTTAACCATCGCGCGTTACAGGGACAGATTATTATTGGTCAAATCACATGCATCTGCAGAAGCTTTGGCAAAGACAAAGGATGTTGGCGCTGATAGTGGCGTCTGCATGCAGGATACAGACTTGTGGCACCGAAGCTGATTATCAAAATCTCGCACAGGCATTCTAAAGATTGGCTTGATTGGGAGAGGGTCTCAAGTGTTACAGCAGTTGAGGGCCTGACTAGAACTTCTCACCGGTACCAGCAGCAGATAGATACTATTTGGTGCCACAAATGCAGGAGTTTTACCCGATATTGTAAAATATATTGGCTGGAAAATAAAGAAAAGCCTTTAGTACATAGTATACCTAAGTCTTTGTTATTAATCAGTGAAATATAAGAGCAGATATCATCGCATGAACTGGAACATACTCAGCCAGCCGTATGCATCAAAAAGTATGGTAAAAGATTCTTTATTACTTTCTCTTGTACATGAAATAATAGAATAGTCCATACACCACACCATTACACTAATGACCAAAGAAGACCTTGATAGGTGTGGAATGATACCTGACCAAGGTTGAAAATGCAAGCACATACCATTTATGTATCATCTTTTACAGAGGTCAAAAGACGAGAAAGGAAAAATTCTTCATAAAATCCGTTTAAAAAGCATATCCGATTGCAAAGCGGTGAAAGTGCTAGGAATTTATTTAATGCTCCATCGGATTTATGTCTCAGTCAATCAAAATAGTTAAGAATGCTGTCACTGTAGTGACAAGGTCACCAAAGAGTCCCATAATTGAAAAAGAACTGGTACCCGATCAATTACAGACCAATGTAATTTATTTTCAACTGTTTAAAATCAAAGTTTTGATGCGTACAGCAACGCAAAATCTAAAAGAATAGATGAATGTAAAATTTCCGTATAGGCTGAAACTGTCTGAGGCAATATCCATAGATTCCGCTGAATCTTGTATAGCCCAGTGATCGGACTGAAGCAACTAGCAAATATTTGTGTCGATGTTATGACAATGACAACTGAACATAATACAGGTGGTAAGGATAACAAGACCATCCTGCCTAAGTCTAAGTTTCTGTCTGATCTCATCTCATTTTTATCTCTCTCTTCTATCATACTATATTTCTAAAGCAAAGAATATTTGCTCGAACATTTGGTGCCTAGAATAATATAAACTATATATATGAAAATCAATGTACAAAATAAATTAGAAACTTTTGAAATTTTAGGATACAATATAAAAGGAGGATGATTATTACATGAAATTAAAAAGACTCAGATATCTTCTTATGTTTATGGTGCATGTGCACTCCTTGGATGGATTTGGCGAAGTACTGGTTGGACTCTTGGAAACGTACGTCGGATATGTAAATCGTGGATACATCTGTATTTGCTGATCTGACAGTTTGGGGGACTCTATTGATTGCGCTTAATGCCGATAAAAATAAGAAAATACATCTAGGTAAGACGAATCTACCTGTGTGGCTGGTATTCCTTTTCAACTACGCTTTATCACCACAATACTGAAACTTGTTCTAGCTATTTTATGGAGCTTTATACGGGTGACTGGTTGGGGACCACAGCACTATTTCTGTAATGATGCAGCGATTGGTTTCATGGATGCAGTGTAAAATTTGGACCCTGAGTGATTGATAATATACCCAGATAACTCTGTACAAGATTCTTGTATTGAAAATCAAATCATGTAAACATGCTACTGTAACACTGGTATTATATTTGGCTGTGATTTGGGACCTCAGACCTGAAGCAACTTTATAGGAAATAATTCTTAGAGGTAGACAATGGATAGAGTTCCCTTTAAGTATGGGCATTTATGGTCATATCCGTATAGTCGGATCGGCAACTCCAACGAGCACTGTATTGTTTGTGAAAGTTAGCAGCGTGCGGATATATTCCGTTTTGCAGGCGGTATTTTGTGTCGTAGTTGTATTTGTTATCAATGTTTTCTGAAAGCTCGGGTTCACAGAGCTGTTTGCTTACTGCGTGGGCGAGACCGCGCAACAATGTAATACTTTACGCATTGTGCGGTGGACTGATGGCCGCACATATGGAAGAAACGAAGACTTGATTGCATCTGGCCACCCCAGAGTAGTTAATACGACAAAGCATAATGCTGCATGTATGGTGCAGGCTGCATGGCGGGAACTGAGCGCATCTGTTTTGGGATTGACGATGACAGGTAGTTTGGCTTCTTTTCAGTTTCAATCAAACAGCGGACTTATTTCGACCATTCTGGAGCAATGGTGAGTGGAACGATCTCTACAGCTTAAAGATACGGTAAAGCACCTTTGACTACATGTCACCACCATATATATTTTTACTTGGTAGCTGTTGAGCGAATATTTGCCGTTATTTTGCCAGATATCACCGTCTGTTCTCGCATGGTCGGGCGTTGCAGGGAAAAGACACGGTTTGCTTTAGCACTTTTAATTCATTTTGTGGCGTGATACTTGATAGTTATATTAAACGGATTTCATGCACCTAATTTGGCGTAGGAGCTTATATTTGCGTGGTTTCCACATTAGTTGCGTCAATGTCACGAAAGATATGTAAAGAAAGTTAAGATGCGTTTTAAAACATGAAGTTATAATTTTTAGAGTTACAATAAATAATAGAATCGAAAGGAGAATAACTATGAGGAACACAATGAATAATACAATGTGAATCTATAAACTACAGAGGCATAGTTGTTCGACGTCTATTATTCTAAACACTAGTTAGAGAATGAACGATAAAGCCTTTGAAACAGAAGAAAACAGAGGTTTTTATTTTGATACAATTAATGGAAAATACGCACAGGCGTGTATTGTGTGTGATGAAATCTGTGGAAAAATCCAGCGTGAAGAAGTAGGCAAAGTCTTCAGGTGAGGAATGATTTGTGACACGAAGCATCACAGGGCGCAAGATTAGGTAATGCCTGATGTCTCATCCCGGCGGTATAACCTGCACCGGCGCATTACAACACTGTGGGAGAGAGATTTTACCTTCGCGAACAGGATATTGCGCGGCAGGCGCTTGCGGTAAAACCTGCAAAACAAAGAAATGATCTGAAGCTTGATACCGTAATCAGAGATACAATGTTCCGCCGGATTTGCTGTAAGAAAGATGCACATGCATACGCCGACGAATTGACTTTAAGTAACTCAAATGTTTTTCACATATAAGATCTCGAAAAAGCACTGCTTAGTCTTGGTACTTTAGGTGGTGGAAATCACTTTTATTGAGCTGGATGTTGGCAAAAGACCCGAGTGAAGTTTTTCTTATAGTGCATGCAGGTGATGTTCATCTTGGAAAAGAAGCATTGAGTACTCATGCAAGGCGGACAGGGATGAACTGACAGACGAAAGCAAATGACATTCTTTTGGAAATGACCTACCCAAGCGGTAATTTGATGCAGATTGCTTACAGTGATTTAAAAATCGTGGAAGAGTATGCGATATTAAACAGAAAATAATTACACAGATTATAAAGATGAAGTGGTAAGAAGGAAATCACACCAATTATGGATTTTTTCAGGAACGTACCAGGTTAAGAAAGGGTGCCATTTCAAGGCCGATGAAAAGGCAATAACCCTATAAATATAATGGTTTTATAGGACTGAACAATGAATAGAATTGATGAAGAGTACTTAATGGTTTCGAGAGTTCAAAAGATATATCTATATTGCATAAGTAAGGATACTTGACGAAGCACCTTGTATATAAAGAGAGGAAATATTCAATTTATAACTATATGAGATACAGCAACCCACACCTGGGAGGAACCTGAATATAATAAAAGATGTTTACACATAGAAGAGAAAATGAGAAAGAATATTCATTGAACAATGATCATAACTGATAACATATATCCATTAATGAGATTGATCACACCACTGCACCCACCACCAAATTATATTGCAATGATTTACTGATATTTATAAGACATTATCATAGCTACTCTGCAAAGAGACCCAAGGACGCTTATAAAGGTCTATAGAACAGTTTAAGAGCAGTGTTGATATGGATAAAGACGGAATTGACGTATCAGAGTGACACATTAAACAGTGCTCTTTTGTATATACAGACAAAACCCAGCATGAGAGCAGATACTATATAGGTGGGACACCTGGATGACGGCAGGAAGC
>BNJU01002324.1_pt1 | contig 46182 bp, 45 predicted proteins | sample 8539281 | NCBI WGS metagenome assembly BNJU01 (sample SAMD00202456, study PRJDB9452) | human saliva metagenome | isolation source: human saliva | place: Japan
GCAGGATAAAAACATACTAAGATTAGTAGTGAAGAAATCTCCGACGGGAGAGTACTCACTACTTTTTCTTTTATATTAAAGCAGAAGTATCTTGTTATGTCGTAGCTTCTTTTTGGCGCTAGACGCCGAGTATTGAAAATGGAATCACCAAAATAAGGAATCATTCAAGACAAAGAGGAAAACATAATGCGGACAGTTTTTGGAATTGATGTGAGTAAAGCAAGCTCAGAAGTCGCTATTCTTGTGAATGGTGAAAGGGTTCATGGCTATACTATGCCTAATGACATTATCGGATTTTTCTCGTCTACTGGAGGATCTAAAGACCGTGAGCAATCCCGAAATTATTTTTCGAAGCTACTGGTGTATACTCTCGCCGACTTCAGGCCTTTCTAGAAGAAAACAGCTATGACTATACACGTCTTAATCCTTTGGAAGCTAAGAAGCAACTTGATGGATTACGAGTCCGAAAAACCGATAAGATTGATGCAGAGAAACTTGCTTCGTCACAATTTGTTCTAAACCGTAAGCCAACTTATGTTCAAGAAGAAGTCTATCAAAACTTGCATGATCTTAGCCGATTCTACCAAAATCTGACAGAGGATATCGTAAGGACGAAGAATAGGCTGCACAAAGTTCTTCAAGTCGCCTTCCCAGAAATCGAGAATCTACTATCTACTCCTACAGGTGAGCAATATTGGAATCGCGTGTCCATCTTCCCAACCAAGCATTGGGTGCTGGAACTATCAGAAGTTGAGTTGAAAGAAGCTATTCGCAACTCAACCTCTAAACGCATTTCAGAGAACAGAGTAGGTAACTTGACTGAGAAGTTAGTTGGATTGGCGAAGCAATCTTATGCTGGCATTTCAAAAACCTCTCCTATGGTAGAAGAGGTTAAGTATGATGCACAGGAACTTATAAGGTTGACAAACCGTCGGGAACAAGTATTACAACAGTTGATAGCGTTAGCTGAACCTCTACCTGAATATAAGATTCTTCTCTCTATTCCTGGTATCGCAGAAACAACGGCTACAAGCATTATTGGCGAATTAGGAGATATTCGTCGTTTTAAGTCTGCTAATCAAATCAACGCTTTTATCGGTATTGATCTCAAACACTATGAATCAGGAGATTTTCTAGGTCAAGAACATATCACGAAGCGTGGGAATCCTTATGCAAGAAAAATTCTGTACAAATGTATTCACAATATCGCTTCAGCTAGCCATACTAATCCTTGCCATATCGCAGATTTCAATGAGAAACGAAAAAGACAATCGCAGATAACTTCAACTAAGCCACATACGATTGCCTCTATACATCGTCTCATTAGGATAATGTATTATCTTATAATGCATAATAAACTTTACAACTATACTTTATTTCAAAGTCATTAAAGTCGTCTAAGCCTTATAATTCCAACACCTTGTTTCAAAAAAATGCCAGATAAGGTGTCATTTTTCTATGCTCAAATATCATAAAAAAATGGCTCGAACTATCCCTCAAAAAATTCTCTTCATACATTTTCAAGAATAATGGTGAGTCGGAAACCGTATTATACTTGACAAATGGTAGAAAAAGAAGTAAAAAAATGAACTGAACCCCAAAAGTTGGATCTTTTCTGTCTAACTTTTGGGGTTCAATTCATTTACAGGCTTTTCTGATAATTATCTGATTTTTTCCAACATACTTTCAATGTGTTGGATGGATTTTTCGCGTCCAAGTAAATAGATGGTATCTGGCAATTCAGGACCATGCATTTCACCTGAAACGGCAATACGGATTGGCATAAAGAGATTCTTCCCTTTGATCCCAGTTTCTTTTTGAACCGCTTTGATTTGTGGGAAAATATTTTCTGCCACAAACTCATCGTCTGACATGGCTTCCAATTTCGCTTTGAAGGCTTCAAGTACAGTCGGCACGGTTTCACCAGCCATGACTTCTTTCTCAGCTTCTGTCAATTCTGGGAAGTCTGAGAAGAAGAGGTCTGTCAATGGAACAATTTCGTCCACTGACTTCATTTGTGGTTTGTAAAGTTCCACCAATTTCTCAGCCTTGTCTGTCAAACGTCCTGCCTCTTCGAGGAATGGTTTGGCCATTTCAAAGATAGTCGCAAGATCTGCATTCTTGATATATTCATTGCTCATCCAGTCCATTTTCTTTTGGTCGAAGGCCGCTGGAGACTTGCTGAGGCGGTTTTTCATCAAAAGAGCTGGATAAGTTCTTCGCGAGAGAAGATTTCGTCTTCCCCACCAGGGTTCCAACCAAGAAGAGCGATAAAGTTAAAGACTGCCTCTGGAAGGTAACCTTTCTTCCGGTAATCTTCGATAAACTGAAGGGTATTAGTATCACGTTTAGACAACTTCTTACCAGTTTCAGAGTTGATGATCAAGGTCATGTGACCGAACTCTGGCGCTTCCCATCCAAGCGCTTCATAGACCATGAGTTGTTTTGGAGTGTTGGCAATGTGGTCATCTCCACGGATAACGTGAGAGATTTGCATATCGTGGTCATCGATCACAACAGCAAAGTTGTAAGTTGGGTAACCATCTTTCTTTTGGATGACCCAGTCCCCACCGATATTGCCGCCTTCAAATTCGATATCGCCTTTGACCATATCATGCCATTTGTAGATACCTGACTCATTCACTGCCAAACGAACCGTTGGAATCACACCTGCTGCTTCCCGTTCTGCGATGTAAGCTGCTTTTTCTTCTTCGCTCATGCCAAGGTATTCGTTGATGTAGCGAGGTGTTTCCCCAGCTGCTTCTTGGCGTTCACGTTCCGCTGCCAACTCTTCTTCTGTAACGTAAGATTTATAGGCTTTACCTTCAGTCAAGAGTTGGTCAATGTATTTTTGATAGAGTTCCAAACGTTCAGACTGGCGGTAGTTTTCATGCGTCTCTGGGCTTTCATCCCAGTCCATGCCCAACCAACGAAGGTTTTCAAGCTGTGAACGTTCGCCGTCTTCGACGTGACGTTTGCGGTCCGTATCCTCGATACGGATGATAAAGGTTCCACCATGGTGGCGTGCATACAAGTAGTTAAACAATGCTGTACGAGCATTTCCGATGTGTAATAGCCCTGTTGGACTTGGTGCATAACGCACACGAATATCTTTTGCCATATTTCTCTCCTCTTATCTTGTTCGCTATTTCTAGCTCATTTTCAATCGTTCCTATTATACCACAAAGAAAGCAGGACTGAAATGAATAAGTGACCTTTCTAGCCTTTCTTCCTATATATATGAAAAAAGCCAGAACAAATGCTCTGACTTATATCCAATCTATTTGTATCTTATTAAACGAACACGGGCTACGGATTGTGTCAAAAACGAAAGCTGAATAGCAATTAATTCAAGACACAGTAGCTGATTGGATTCTTCTGTCGCTTTCTAAGCTCAGAAGAATACCTAATCAGCCTTGTGGGGGGTAGGACGACGAAGCGTTTATAAATGATATCGCTTCTGTCCTACTCCTATTTTCACTGTGCATTTTACGGGCTTTGTATCTTATTTTAACCGTTCTTCTAATTCAAAATCGATTGGCAGGGTTTGTAAAAAGTGCTCCAACTCACGTTCCCAGTAGAACCATTCGTGCTTGCCTGGGCTGTGGGTATAGGTGACACCCAAACCTAACTTTTCTAGTTCCTTGACTTCAAAATTATTGGCCTCATAAAGGAAATCCTGCTCCCCACACCAGATCCAGAGTTTGGTCTTCTTATCTGAAAACTTCTTGGCAGCAGTCTCTAGCGAATAGGGACTGGTCGTCCAATCCTCAATCTCTCCAAAGATCCCCTTCCAAAAAGCTGGTTGCTCCAAGTCATTGTTTTCAAGGTCTCTATCGTGGAAACTCAGAGCACCGGAAAAACTAGCCGCATGGGAGAAACGATTTGTCTTGAGAGCCAAGAGCATTGATCCATAGCCGCCCATGGATAGACCCGCAATAAAGGTCTTCTCCCGTTTCTTGGTCATATTAGGGAAGAAGCGAGAAAGAGTCTCTGGCAATTCCTCCGCAATAGCTGTGTAATAGTTGTAGCCATACTGGGTATCTGTGTAAAAGCCATTATTGGTATTGGGTAGGACCACGATCAGATTGGTATTTCGCAAAATGCGCTCCACATTGGTCCGCTTCAACCAGGAGTGGTGGTTCCCATTCATCCCGTGTAAGAGATAGAGAACTGGAATATCGGTATCCGCTGGATCTTCCACGCGCGATGCATCGGGATAAAGGACGGACACGCCCCACTCCATCTTCAAGGCTTCTGAATAATACTCAATCTGCATAACTGCCATTTGATTTCCTCTTTCTACTGTTAAAAACACTCGGCAAGCCTCGGGCCGCCAAGCGTTTCGTTTTCTACTATTATTTCACTTCCATCACGACTGGTAGGATGGCTGGACGGCGTTTGGTTTGTTCAAACAAGAACTTAGACAAGTTGTCGCGTACCAAACCTTTTAACTCACCCCAGTCAAAGCTGTCTTGTGCCAAATAGTCTTCAACGCTTTGGTTGACCAATTCGCAACTTTCACGAAGAATATCCCGACTCTTCTTAACATAGACAAAACCACGGGTGTGCACGCGCGCTTTGGAAATAATCTTCTTCTCTTTGCGATTCACCGTGATCGCCACGATAAAGATCCCGTCTTCTGACAAGACCTTGCGGTCACGAAGGACAATATTGCCCACATCCCCAATGGCATTCCCATCGATCATGACATCTCCCGCTGAGACGCTACCGGCAGGGACGAAGTCCCCCTTTTCGTACTCCATCACAGTCCCGCGTTTTGGAATAAAGATATTTTCAGGCAAGATTCCGACTTCCATCGCTACTCGTGCATGGGCATCCAATTCACGGTATTCCCCTTGGATCGGGAAGAGATATCTAGGACGAAGAAGGTTAATCATCAACTGCAAGTCCCGTGCATTTCCGTGACCGGATACGCGCAAGCTTGACGTGATCAATTTGACAATGCCACCTGCTTGGTAGACCATGTTTTCCACACGAGCCACCACAGCTTCTTTGGCAATAGACGGTGTTGTGACGATGTAGACCAAGTCCCCATCTTTGATTTCCACATAGCGGTGACGGCCAATCGACATCTTGCGCAAACCGTTGATCGGCTCACCCATCCGGCCTGTTTCAAAATGATCAATTCATGATCTTCAAAACGGCTCATTTCTTTTGGCTTGATCAAGAGTTTTTCGTTGGCAAGAGACAATTTATTCAAGCGAATAGCTGTGCGGACGATGTTTTCCACATCAAATCCTGTCAAGACCACTCGACGGCCAGTCTCAGCCGCAGCATCAAAGACCTGCTGGATCCGAGAAAGGTTGCTGGCTACCGCCGCCACGATGACACGACCATCCCAGTCTGCAATCGTATCTAAGATAGCATCGCCTACTTCTTGCTCACTGGCAACTTGAATATTACTATCCGCATTGGCCGAATCACTCAAGAGAGCGAGCACGCCTTCGCGTCCAATCTCAGCTAGACGAGCAAAGTCTGTCGCGTATGACTCGCTGGCAGTTTGGTCAAATTTAAAGTCTCCTGTATAGACGATATTGCCCTCAGGAGTGCCAATCACAATCCCGATACTTTCAGGGATGGAGTGGGTTGTTTGAAAGAAAGAGACGACGGCATCGCCAAAATCAATCTCAGAATTCTGATCGATGACATGGAAGTCGTTGAATTTCTTCACACTGTCATTGCTTTTTACAAAGAGTTTAGCCAACTCAATGGTCAACTCTGTCCCGAATACAGGGACTTTCGCTTCCGCCAAAAGATAAGGCAAGGCCCCAATGGCATCCGCATGACCATGGGTCAAGAAAACACCCGCAATGCGGTCCTTGTTTTCAAATAGATAATCCATGTTGGGGATAACGACATCCACCCCAAGTTGCTCATTTTCTGGATACTTCAAACCTGCATCCAAGACAAAAATCGAATCGTTCACTTCGGCAACGTAGAGATTTTTCCCATTTTCTCGAACACCGCCAAGAGTGACTAATTTAATACTACTCACTGTTGTCTCCTTTAGTGTGATTATTTTAATACTTACGGTCCTTGGTCGCCCAAGTCGAATTACAGCTTTGCAAATACTTGCATATCCACTCTATTATACAATTTTTTTCTCTTTTTTTCAAAAAGCTTTCCACAGCAAAAAAGTCCTCTCATCTATTTCAGATGAGAGGGCTTCTAAAGCACTCTATTTTTAGGGGAAAAAGACCCTAAAGATGGTAATCTCCCCGTTTATTTTCAATGATCCGCATGGCTGCCTTGATCACATGAAACTTGCCTAACAATTCCTCTAGGCGTTTACTATTTCGCTCGCTCAATTGGCCGTTCTTGACCGCTTGGGACAGGTGATAAAAGTCATCCAAGTCCTCCCCAATGTTTTTCAAACAGCTCTTTGGCTTCCTTTGAGTCGGTAGCGATTGACTAGGTGGTTCACATCTTTTTTTGAAGGAAGCGACATTGTTTTCGTGAATGTCCGTATAAGCTTCCTCTTCTTCCTTAGATTCTTGGTAATTAACCGCCTTAAAAACAGGTGATAAACTCCCGACTTTTGATATTGCAGACAAAGATGACGCCATCACTGGCTACATAGGCTTCTGTGTTGGCGGGTTGAACCACATTACTATCATAAGGAGAGAGGGAGGAGAGGTGTTGGTTGATCCACTTATTCAAGTGCTGATCATCTACGCCAAAGCGCTCAAAAAGCTCTTTGCCGAAAAATGGTCCCGACAACTATATTCTTGCGCATACGACAATCCCATACTCTCACCTCCTCCTGAGTATTTTATAAAAATGGCCTCCAGTCTTACGGGACTAGAGGCCTGGTCTGCTTCACTGACTTGGTGCAATTAACCTTTTGGCTAACAAAACAATGTTTATGATGTTGATTTCATTTAATAGTATTTGTGTAAAAATACCAGAGGTTTTTCTTTGCTATCCCAAATCCAAATGATTAGTTTTTCGATTGGACGCATCGAAGTTTGAAAAACCTTTACAAAAAGCTTCTACCTACTATTTCCACGTTTTCTTATGTCTCCGGACAAACTAAGCAGGCTTGCCCGACCGTCCAACCGATCCGACACACACGACATGACTGCTCTTTTATGATAAGAGCATGAACAGATATCAGCAAAACAGGCCTAAAAACGAAGTAACCTAAATTTTAACTCGATAAGGCATTGGTATCAATCCCTTCTTCATCTTTCTAACTATATTATACTCAGCTACCTAAGCAATTGCAAGCGATTTCGGCTGAAACTAGTTCCTATTTTTATGCGGTTTTATAGATGATTTAAGGAAAAGAAAAGAGGATGGGACAAAAGTCCTAGCCTCTCAATTATTTTTGGATTGTCGAGCAAGACGCAGTGGTTGAGTGAGCTCTACTACGCTGATTTCATCAGCTTTTACAGCCCTACTCAACTGTGCGGAGGTGGGACGACGAAATCGAATTCTAACGAATTACCGATTTCTGTCCCACTCTCTAGCATGCAGACAAACTACTTCTCCATCAAACAACCTAAGTGATGTCGCTTCTGTCCTACTCCCTATTTTCACTTTGCATTTTACGCCCTTTGTATCTTAGTCTTTCTCAAACAATTGATAATAGTCTGCGATGGTCATTTGGGCTTTTTCTTCTTGATTGAGGTCTTGGACGATGTGTCCGTCTTTCATGACAATCAAGCGATTTCCATATTTCAAAGCATCTTCCATATGGTGGGTGATCATAAGAGCTGTGAGGGCATCTTGTTTCACAAACTCATCCGTCAAGGTCATGAGCGCCTGACTGGTTTTTGGATCCAAGGCAGCAGTGTGTTCATCTAAAAGCAAGAGTTCTGGACGTTTCAGTGTCGCCATCAACAGGCTCAAGGCTTGTCGTTGCCCCCCTGATAGAAACTCAACGGCTGTGTCGATATGATTTTCCAAGCCATTGCCGATCTTAGCAAGGACTGTTTGAAACTCTTCTTTATAGCTGGCCAAGTGACGCGGGATCAAGCCACGTTTTTCTCCACGAAACTTCGCTACCAAGAGGTTTTCCGCTACTGTCATGCGAGGTGCCGTTCCCATTTTAGGATCTTGAAAGACCCGTGATAGGTATTTGGCTCTCTTTTCAGGAGAATAGTTGGTTACATCTTCCCCCAAAATATAAATCTTCCCACTGCTCACCGGAAGCGTCCCAGCAATGGTATTAAAGAGGGTTGATTTCCCAGCTCCATTGCCCCCCAAAATCGTGATAAAATCATGCTCTCGAATTTCTAAGGAGACATCATCTAGAATGACTTTTTCTTCATTCATCCCATTGCTCACAGCTTTGGTGACATTTTTTAATTCTACAATTGCTGTCATTTACTGAGTTTCGCTCCCTTCATGATTTTTCCCTTAAAGGTTGGAATCATCAGGCAGATAGCCAAGATCAAGGCACTGAAGATTCGAATATAGCTGGTATTGATGCCAAGGGCGATCACAGCCCAAATCAAAAATTGGTAAGCGATCGATCCGATCGCAATACTGAGCAAGCGCTCTGTCAAGGTGACATTTGAAAAGAGAACCTCTCCAATAATGAGGCTGGCAAGCCCAATAACGATGACACCAATCCCACGTGAAGCGTCCGCATAGCCTTCTTGCTGGGCCATCAGTGCACCAGAAAGAGCAATAATCCCATTTGAAATGACCAAGCCCATCAATTCCATCCGATCAGTGTTGATCCCAAAGCTCTTGGCCATATCTGGATTGTCCCCTGTCGCAATATAGGCTTGACCCAAGCGTGTATCCAAGAAGAAGATCAAACCAAGGATCACAAGCGTTACGAAAATCAAGCCAATCAGGATCTCATTGAACCCACTGGCAAAAGGAAGAAATTCCTGAATTTTTTTATAGCCCAGAAGTCCTAAATTAGCCCGCTGCATGACAAAGAGAATAACCGAGTTACAAGATGTCATTACAAGGATCCCTGACAAGAGTGTGGGGATTTTCCCTTTTGTATAGAGAAGACCCGTCGCAAGTCCTGCCAAGCACCCTGCACCAATAGCAGCCAGCGTCGCAAGGAGTGGATTGACCCCTTTGGTAATCAAGGTTACCGCTACCGCTCCTCCAAGCGGGAAGGACCCTTCTGTCGTCATATCTGGAAAATCTAGAATTCGGAACGTCATAAAGATTCCTAACCCTAAAATGGCCCAAATCAAACCTTGTGAAACAATTGAATTAATCATAGTTTCTCCCTTCGATAATAGTAGTTTAATTGTATCACAAATATGGAGGAGAACCTATAGGAAATTGTCATCAATTCCCTTTTCATGCTTTATAAAAAAACCAAAAGGTTGTGCCTTCTGGTTTTTAATCGTGAGATTTTTTAAAGGATTAAAAGAAAATCTTAGTCTTCTTTTTTCTTTCTTGACAAAGCATAACCGGCAGTAGCTAAACCAATAAGTGCTGAATAAGTCATGAATGATTGTTCAACTGAACCAGTATTTGGCAATGATTTCTTAGATGATTCTGGTTTTGATTCTGGCTTAGGTTCTGGCTTAGGCTCTGGTTTTTGGTTCTGGCTTAGGCTCTGGTTTTGGTTCTGGCTTAGGCTCTGGTTTTGGTTCTGGCTTAGGCTCTGGTTTTGGTTCTGGCTTAGGCTCTGGTTTTGGTTCTGGCTTAGGCTCTGGTTTTGGTTCTGGCTTAGGCTCTGGCTTAGGTTGTGGTTTTTCATTTTCCTTGATAAGCACAACATTTTTATTCCATTCAACAACTGGTTTTTCTGTTTCTTTCTTAACAGGATCCTTCACCAACTCAGGTGCTTCTGGTTTAACCGGTTCACTTGGTAAGACAGGTACAGTTTTATATTCTGGTTCTGTCGGTGGAACTGGTTTTTCTTTAACAGTTGGTACTTCTGTCAATTCTGGTTTTTCAGGTTTAACTGGAGGTGTTGGTTCTGTTGGTTTAACTGGCTCTTCACCTGGATCTTGAGGGAAGCCAACGTTTGAGTTGATAGAGAACCAATAGAGAGTTGCTTCGCCTGTTGCGTTAGCACCTTTTGCTGTAAATTCAAGATGACCATCTTTCAAAATAACAGCAGCACCACCATAGTAAAGGTAAGGGCTCTTAGGATCATCCCAACCCTTAGTTTCACTTGAAGAGTCTGCATTAAATGTAGCACCTTGAGCCATGTATTGGTTTTGTTCTTTAGCAGATACTTCTTTTGTCGATGAATCTTGGTCTACACTTGAATTTGGAAGTTTAATAAACTCTTTGTCACCAATGTTTACAGACTCAACGTGAGGAGTATCTTGGTGTTTCATTTTTGGTGTGTATCTCAAAACACCTGATTTAGCGTCTACAGTGTAAGAACCGATAACGTCTGATTTATCACCGAATGTGTAATCTTCAGTACCAACTGAGTGACCATTTCCGCCACCAGATGCGTTCACTGTTGTAGCATCAACTGTTGTTTCTTCAGTTACTTTGAAGGCATCATCAACCCATGTTGCTTTTTGAGCAACAATTTTCAAAGGATTATCAGCATTGATATCAACTTCTGCACTACCGAAGTCAGCTTTACCGCTTTTCACAACAACGTCTGCACCATCAAGTTTTGGTTCACTTCCATCTGAATATGGATCCCAAGTTCCACGAACTGTATTGCCTTCGCTATCTTTAGCTTCAACAACTAGAGGACGAGGTTTGTCATTTTCAACATAAGATGCACCATTCCAGTGGTTAAGTGAGTTAAGGGCAAGGATTGCATTGTGTTGTGACAAATCAATCAATTGGTCATTTTCATCATAAAACTCAATGTCAACACCAACTGTAACTGGGTTTTCAGTATCAGTTGAGCTACCAATTGTCATTGTAACCGCTGGATCGTTATAAATTTGAACGATTCCTTTTCCATCTGATGATGGAAGGCTCTTCACTTCGTATTTATAAACAACTTTTGCAATACGTTTTTCTTCGCTACCTTTTACAATTTTAGCTTGAGTAAGTCCTGTGTATGTCACATCAAATTTATCTCCGACTTTTACAACTCCCCACTCGATTTCATTGTTAGCATATGGGTTTGTAGTTGTCAAATCAGAATCTTGTAGATTCTTAGTTTCATACATCTTAGTAGCTTTACCATCACCGTACATACGAGCTTGACCTTCTTTTGTCAAGTAAGTTGTTAATCCAGTTGTTTGGTGTGTGATTTTAGTTGTTTCACCATCAGCAAGTTCTTCAGAGAGGAATGTCAAATCTTGTTTGTATTTCTCAGGATTTCCACCACGCTCTGCAACCATCTTATTGAAGGCATCTTTAGCATCATCGTATTGTGCTTTTTTCTTGTTGTAAATTTCGAGCTCAATCAAGTAAGCAGCTTGTGCTTCATCATAAGCAGCTTTTTTAGTCTTGTAGTCAGCTAATTTAGCTTCATATTCTGCTTGAGCTAATTTATTACTTTCAGTAGCTTCTTGATTTGCTGTTACAGATGCATTGTATGCTGCAAGTGCTGTGTTATATTCTTCAAGAGCTTTTTCATAAGCAACACGTGCTTCTTCATTACTTTTTTCTACTGCTGTTTTTTCTGCTGTTTTTTCAGTCAATTCTTTTTGGTAAGCAGTAAGTTTTTCGTTGTAAGCAGCAAGCTCTTTATCGTAGTTTGCTTGTGTAGCAGCATTTTTAGCATCAACTTCAGCTTTTTCTTTTTTATAAGCTTCTTGATTTGCTGCTACTTCAGCTTTATAATCAGCTACTGTTTTATTAATATCAGTAACTTGTTTTTCGTAATCTTTAGCAGCAGCTTCCTCTGAATCTTGCTTTTTAGTCTCAGTTTCTTTTAACTTCAAGACCTTCATTTGTGGCAGCAGTTTTAGCTTCTTCCAACTTCTCTGGAACCGCAACTTCTTTTGTTTCTTCTCCAGCTACTGTTGTAGTTAAAGTAACAGGTGTAGTTGCTGATGAAGTTTCATCGGCAGATACTGTAGCAATACCTGCAACAGCAATACCTGCAATAGCAATAACTGTTGCGACTGCAACAGAACCAAAAAGCAACTGAAGTTTTTTCTCAAGGCATACTTAATCGTTTTTATTATTCTTTAACGATGACATGACAAACTCCTTTTTAATTGTTTTTTTATTTATGCTTCTCAAGCAAAAAGAATTTTTGTTCTTCGACGTCAGAAAAAAATCGTAACAAAAATTATTTTAAAAAGTCAAAGTATTTTTATTTGTTTTTTTACTTTATTTTCAGGAGTTTTTTTATTTTTGATTTCAAAAAGTTTACGTTATTGTTGACATTTTCCTATGATATGTCGTATAATTTCAACTAACAAAAATTTAATGATTGGGGGATATAATGAAATTTTCAAATAACTTTTCTCAAGAAAAAGGTCATGGCTATTTCCGTAAGCGAAATAAAGTACTTGTATCTATGATTACGGTCTTTGGTTCCTTGATGTTAGGTTCTGTTGCTATGGCAGATGAAGTTGCTTCTACTACAACTTCAACAACAAACGTAACAACATCAAGTCAACCAGCCACTAGTACTGAAACCACTAGTGAGCAACCTACTACAACAACTAGTGAGGAAAAACCCAAAGACTTCCTCAAGTGAAGAGACATCATCTTTGCCTCAAACTGCAAGTGCCACTGAACCAACAACTCGTAGTACTTCAGCGGCAACAAGTACTTATAACACACCAAAAATCCAAAACGATGTAACATTTAATAAGGCCACATATAAAAGTGGTGAGGATGTTAGCATCTCAATCAATAATCCTGACGTAACTTCGTCTGATTTGACAGTGTCTCATTTAGACAAAGTTATTTATGAGTTGAAAAATGCTCCAGGAAATTCACTTGTCATTCCAAGCTCTGTTTTTCTCCAAACTCTGGCTATCTCATTGACGTCATCGGAAAGAATGCTGATGGAAAACAAGAATTTCACAAGGTGGCTGGTCTATCAGTTGAAGATGATTGGACTGTATATCCACGTTATGGTGTTGTAGCAGGTTCAAAAAGACAATCACAATTCGATCACTAAAGAGCAAGTGGAAGGATATAAAAATAGTATTGACCAATTGGCCAATATGCACATCAATAACTACTTCTTCTACGACGTTTATAATACACCTGCCAACCCATTCCCAGCTAATGTTGAACGATTCACACAAGATTGGGCTACTTTCTTGATTCCGAAAGGTGAGACTGACCCCGAAAAACGTAAAACATACTTACCAGTTATTGACACAGATGCCGTTAAAGAGTTGGTTTCTCATGTCCATTCGACTGGTGCTAAAGCTATGCTTTATAACATGATTTACGCTGTGTCTCTTGATGAAAAAATCCCAGACCAAGTAAAAAGTGCGATTGTACGCAACTTACAAGATCACTTCAACTTTGGAAAGACTGGTGATATTACAGCAACAGACATCCAACAATTTCTTGATCCAGGAGATCCGAACTGGCAAAACTTTATCATCAATGTGATGTTAAAAGCCATGAAAGAAGGCGGCTTCGATGGTTGGCAAGGGGACACTATGGGGACTAACTTGGTTGAAAAAGTTAACGAACCTGGAAAAGCTTTCTCTTTAAGTGAAAACTATCCAAAACTAGCCGCAGCTGCAACAGAGGCCCTCAAAAAAGAAGGCTATGACTTCATGATCAACGATATCTCTACTGGAGATGCTGATCGATTAGGAAAAACCAATGTCTCTGCACCTTACGCGGAAGTTTGGGGAGATAGCATCGCCTATGATTCTACCTATCAAGCCTTAACACGCTTGACTGAGCGTATGCGAGATTTATACAACGGAAAATCTCCAATTATCGCTGCTTATACTCACCGTGAAAAAAATGCAGCAAAACTCAGCAAGGACAATGAATTACTAACAGATGCAATTATTGCAGCAAGTGGAGGTTATCATATGACCACTGCTGCTCTCAATACATCTCAAGATGAAAAAGGTTTTGGTGTTATTCAGGCTGAATGGTACCTCAATCAAAACTTACCAGTCAATGCTGATTTTGCTAATGCAGAATTTAACTACCAAGAATTTATCGTTGCCTACCAAGAACTCCTTCGTGGACGCGACACCTTGGCGCATGATACTCGTCGGATTGTAGACAATACAAATGTACTGGTCAACGGCAACTTCATCGGATCCAACCTGGATAATGCTGACGGGGTTCAACCTGGAACTGTTTATACCATTACAAAAGAAACCAAGACAGGTGATCGGATTGCTCACTTGATCAATTTGGTCGGCATTACCGAAAATAAATGGAACAGCGCTGTTAACTCCACTACCAAACTGACTAACATCCAAGCTTTGTACCACTTGGTAAAATTTCAAAAGATCAGGCCGAACATGCGAATATCTACTGGGCTACCCCAGATGCAGTAGATGGAAAGTATAATATTAAACTTCGCGAAACTACTGCTAATGTATATTATGATAGCGGGGCTGGTCAATGGATGGCTGCAATTGATGTTCCTAGCCTGGATGTATGGGATATGCTCTATGTCAAACTTAATGAAGTTGCCCGTGTTATTTATCAAGATGAAAATGGTAAAGAACTGGAACGTTCAAGCGACTTTGTTGGCCATACTGGTGAAAAGATTGACTACTCAACAAAAGATACGATTGCTAAATACCTGAAACAAGGTTATAAACTAGTTGAGAACGAATTTGATAAAAATGGACCAGTAAAATTTGACCGAGATGCTTCAAACATTAATGGTGATGGCGTACAGGAATTCATCGTTCGCTTTACACCAAAAATTGTAGATTTTTCTGAAACACAACCAATTCGAGTTGGCCAAGTTGTTCCAGGAGATACCGATGGTAGCATCTATCCAACTCCTAAAGCTCCAAACGGAAAATCTATTAGTGATCTCAATCATTTATCAGAAAAAGTAACTCGTACTATCACCTATGTTACTGAAGATAAGAATGGTAACAATCGTCAAGAAGCTGACATCGTTTCAAAAACAGATAGTTTAAACTTTAGCCGAAAAGGAACTATCAATTTGGTAACTGGAGAAACAACACTTGAAGATTGGGTGTCTAAAGACGGTACTACTTTCGCAGATTATGAAAATCCAGTCAAAAATGGATATGTTGTCGTATCTAAAGAATCAAATGCAACAATCTCTCCTGATCTTAATAAATCTGGAGGTCATACTGGAATCCTAGCTGAATCTGATGACATTTCTGATATTGTTGTCTACCGACCAGTCGGTGTTTATACAATTAGTTATGCATCAGGAAAAGAACCATCAAATGCTATTAAAGAGATTCCATATTTAAATGATTCTTCTAATCCAACTGCTATTTCAGCGCCAACTGCAACTTTACCATATATTGAAGGGTTAGAACCAAAAGATGCTCGTGGACAAGTCTTAAACCTTGTGGATCCTCTTGACGAGACCAAAGGCTATCTTCTTCCAAGCCCTGATTCTCCAACAGCTGATACTGCTATTACCTATGCCATCAGCAAAGGATCGGTCAGAGTACGATTCCTCATTGAGGGAAGTGACACTGATCTGCAAGAGGCGCAAGACCTTGCTACAGAGGTAGATTTCGGCACCAAGTACACCAGTGAGGCCCCAACAGAAATCACAAAGGATGGTCGTATCTACCATCTAGTTGGACACCGTGCTGATTCTGCTGATCCAAGTGGCACAGTCACTAAGGGAATGAAAACGGTCATCTATGATTACAAGTTAGCTACGGGGACGGTCATCGCGCGATTTGTCATCCAAGATACGAGCACTGAATTGCAACCAGAACTTGCGGTTGCAACGAATGTGGACAATGGAACCCATTACGTCGCTAGCGCACCAGATGAGATCTCCTACGACGGCCACATTTACGAACGGATCGGTGCAGCTGATCAAACTGGGAAGGTAGAAGTGGGGACAACCATCTTGATCTTTGCCTACAAGGTCAAAGAAATTCCTACTCCACAACCATCCCCAGAAACAGAAAAAGAAGAAACAGTTAGCCCTCTTCCTTCCGTGACAAAAGTAAACACGACTGATGCTCATGAAGAAAAGGGATCACCACTTCTTACTAATAAAGAAGAGGAGAAACCTCTTGAAACTACAAGCCAAACAGAGGAACTCCCTGAAGTTGTTCCTAACACCACTCAAGAAGGAACTCACCTACCTGCAACAGGTGAAGAAACCTCTCAGCTAGCCCTACTTGGACTTGGCATCTTGGCAGGTTTGGCCAGTCTTATCTCTTACAAAAAGAAACAAGAGTAGCTCTAAAACAAAAAGAAACTTCCTATGGAATTCTGTTCCAAGGAAGTTTTTTTATATTTATACAACTCATTCAGAGTCTAGATCCCATTTATGAGGGCGACTGACGACAATAAGGGTGTGAAGTACTACCACTCCAAACCCTACTGTATTCCAATTCAAAGTGGCTTCATTTCCCTTGTTGCCGGCAGTTTGAAAGATCAAATTGCTTTACTAGTATACTGTTTTCTCTACTTCAAGTCAATGGATATTCGCTGAAACTAGTAACAGAATGAAATGACTAATCGAATAATTTCTGAAAACATTTCATAATATATACGCAATTTTTTTCTAAGCTTTTAACACCAAACAAAGAGGCCTTGCTCTTTCGAGCAAAGCCTCTTCCTGTTGGATCTAAAATTGTCACCTCATCAACAAGTTTGCTGATGTCACCTCAATTTTAGTCTTCGCGTTTTTTACGTTTTGCAAGTCCCGCAAGGCCAACCAAACCAAGTGCAGCACCTAACAATGCAGCAGATGCTGATTGTTCTTCACCAGTTTCAGGAAGTGCTGGAGCTGGAGGTGTTGGCGGTGTTGGCGGTGTCGGCGGTGTTGGTGTTGGTGGTGTTGGTGGTGTTGGTGGTGTTGGTGGTGTTGGTGGTGTTGGCGGAATAACAGTGTTATTAAACTCTGTATCTTCTGGCAACTTAGTAGTAGCTACTATTACCTTACCTGCTTTATTCACCACGATACTAACAGTTGCAACCATCTTATCGTATACAACGCTAGAATCTGTGCCACGGATTTCTTCTACATGATAGAGATGAGTTCCTTCTTCACCACGTTTGAATTCAAGAGCAGTTACTTCTTTTCCTTCTTTATTAGTATATTTAACTGGAGTGAATTTAATGTTTCCATTAGCATCATTTGTTACTGTTGTAATCACAACACCATCTTTGTCTTTAAGCACAAAGCTGAATTCGTTGGCTTTAAGTACACGGCCTTCCAAACGTTTCGTGAAGTTGAATTCTACTGAAACAGGGATGTTCACAACACGTTTTTCAGTTGGTTTGTTTGGTTTCTTCACTGTCTTGCTTGTTGGATCGTATTGATGTACGATTTGAGCCGCAGTGTTTTCAATGTCCACACCATCTTTAACAGTATCTTTCACTGTTGCTGGGATATCGAACTTGTAGTAACGTCCAAACGCAAACTTAGTTGTGTCGATCACTGGAGTATTTTCTGCGTCTCCAAGTGACTTAGTCAAGTCCGCTTTAGAAGTTGCAGAGATCACACCGTTTTCAACTTTGATATCAAATTTAGCAGTCACATCTTCGCCTGTTACAGAGTCGTAAGCTTTGATGTTTGCAACATTGATGTCAAGTTTGTCTTCTTCGTAGTCATCAGTAACACCAACAGATTGGATGTTGTGCGCTTCAGTGAACTTAGTTGTATCCAACCACACTTGGTAAACAACCTTATCGCCACGTTTCACAGTCTTAGTATTGATGTTTGCTGCTTCATTATTATCAGCCTTATCAGCGTAAGGATTTGCGTTTGTTTCCGCAACCTTGTCTGCCAATTCTTTATCATCATCAAGAAGTGATTTACCAGTAAGGTCGAATTTCTCAGCGTTCAAGATGTATTTCTCTGGGTTGAACTCTGGAGTTTCTGGAGGAGTCACCTTGTTGTTAAATTCTTTGTCCGCAATGTCGCCAACTTTCGCGATCAGAACTTTAGCTGTTCCGTCGTGTGAAACTGTGACTGTTACATTCGCTTTCATAGTGTCGTATGTAACGGTTGCGTCTGTTCCTTTAACTTCTTCTACTGTGTAGTTGTGAACGCCTTCTTGACCTTTCTTGAATTCAAGTTTAGAGAACTTAACGTTACCTGAGGCATCGTTCTTAACAGTTTCAAGAGTCTTACCTTCTGAATCTTTAAGCACGAAAGCTGAATTCGTTAGCTTTTAAGCTCACGGCCTTCCATACGTTTAGTAAAGTTGAATTCCACTTCAACTGGCACGCTGTTGACACGTTTTTCAGTTGGTTTGCTTGGTTTTTCAACTTTCTTAGTAGTTGGGTTGTAGTAGTTGACTACTTGAGCCGCAGTGTTTTCAATATCTACACCACCAGGAACATCAGCTTTCACTGTTGTTGGGATGTCGAACTTGTAGTAACGTCCGAATTCGAACTTAGTAGTGTCAATAACTTTGTGTGTTTTCCGCATCGCCAAGTGACTTAGTGAAGCCATCTTTAAGGGTTGCAGTGATCACACCGTTGTTCACAGTAATATCGAATTTATCTGTTACTTCTGCGCCTGTTACTGAATCGTAAGCTTTGATCTTAGTAGAATCAAGTTCCAATTTAGCTTCATCGTAGTCATCTGAGATTCCTACTGATTGGATGTTATCCTTGTTAGCTGCGTCGAATTTAGTTGTATCAAGCCATACTTGGTAAACCAACTTGTCGCCACGTTTAACAGTCTTGGTATTGATGTTTTCTGCTTCGTTGTTGCCTGTTTTGTCTACATATGGATCTGTATTTGTTTCACCATATTTATCAGTCAACTCGTCATCATCATCAACGAGCTTGTCGCCTGTGATATCGTATTTCTCTTCAGAAACAACATATTTCTCTGGTTGGAACTTAGGTTCTTCTGGAGGACGAACTGTGTTATTGAATTCTTTATCAGCTGGTTCTGTCACGTTTGTGATCAAGGCTTTGGCTGTACCATCATGAGAAACAGTAACAGTTACAACAGCAGCCATTGTGTCGTACTCAACAGTTGCGTCTGTACCCTTAACCTCTGTTACAGTATACTTGTAAGTACCTTCTTGACCCTTCTTGTATTTAAGGGCAGTAACAGTTTCACCAGCTTTATTAGTGTAATCTACTGGGGCAAACTTGATCTTACCAGCTGCATCGTTGGTTGCAGTCGCAATCACAACATTGTCGCTGTCTTTCAACTCGAATGTGAATTCGCCAGCTTTCAAATCACGGCCTTCCAATTTCTTAGTGAAGTTGAATTCTACTGAGATCGGAACACTGTTAACACGTTTTTCAGTTGGTTTGTTTGGTTTTCAACCGTCTTGCTTACTGGGTTGTAGTAGTTAACAACTTGTGCTGCCTTGTTTTCGATATCTGCACCAGCTACAACATCGTCTTTCACTGTTGCTGGAATATCGAACTTGTAGTAACGTCCAAATTCGAACTTAGTTGTATCAATGATTTGAGTATTTTCAGCGTCTCCGAGTGACTTCGTGAAGCCATCTTTGAGGTTCGCTGTCAGAACACCATTGTTATCAGAGATATCGAATTTCGTCGTAACGTCTGCACCAGTAACTGAATCGTAAACCTTGATATCTGAAGCATTAACAGTCAATTTATCCTTGTCGTAGTTATCTGTGATTCCTACTGTTTGGATATTGTCTTTGTTAGCTGCATCAAATTTAGTTGTATCCAACCATACTTGGTAGTAAAGTTTTTGACCACGTTCAACTGGTTTCGTATTCAAGTTTTCATCTTCGTTGTTGGCAGTTGTATCGACATATGGATTTGTATTTGTTTCACCATATTTATCTGTCAATTCAGAATCGTCATCAACGAGCTTAGTACCTGTAATATCGAATTTCGCTTTAGAAACAACGTATTTCTCTGGTTGGAACTTAGGTTCTTCTGGAGGTGTTACACGGTTGTTGAATTCTTTATCAGCAGCATCTGTTACGTTGGCAACGATTGCTTTTGCTGTACCATCATGTGAAACAACCACTTTAACAGTAGCAACCATTGTGTCGTATTTGACAGTTGCATCTGTACCAGGAGTTTCTTCAACTGTGTAGTTGTATGTCTTACCAAGATCATCACGACCGAATTCAAGAGTCTTGAAGACGATCTTACCAGCAGCGTCATTCTTCACGCGTTCAACTTCAACGCCGTCTTTCTTCAATACGAATTCGAATTCGTTGGCTTGAAGTTCACGACCTTCCAAACGTTTCGTGAAGTTCATTTCCACTGGAACTGGAACACTGTTGACACGTTTTTGTGTTGGTTTTTCAGGTTTTTCAACTGTCTTGCTTACTGGGTTGTAAACGTGAACTGTTTGGTTGGCTGTATTTTCAATATCAGCACCAGCTTTAACAGATTCTTTCACAGTTGCTGGAATATCAAATTTATAGTAACGTCCAAATTCGAACTTAGTTGTGTCGATAACAGGAGCATTGACTTTATCTTTGATAAATTCACCTTTAGAAGTTGCAGTGATCGTACCATTTTCAACTTTGATGTCGAATTTATTGGTTACTTCTGCACCAGTTACTGCATCATATGCTTTGATGTCCGCTGCATTGACATCCAATTTATCAGCATCGTATGTATCAGATACACCAACGTATTGGATGTTATTCGCTTCAGTGAATTTAGTTGTATCAAGCCATACTTGGTAAACCAATTTAGAACCACGTTTAACTGTCTTAGTATTCAAGTTTTCTGGTTCGTTGTTGTTTGTCTTGTCTACATATGGATCTGCATTTGTTTCAGTGTATTCATTTGTCAACTCATCGTCGTCATTCATCAACTTGTTACCAGTGATGTCGTATTTCTCTTTAGAAACGACAAATTTTTCTGGTTGGAATTCTGGAGTTTCTGGAGGAGTGACTTTGTTGTTGAATTCTTTATCTGCAGTACCATCAGTAGCGTTACCGTTGGCATCTTTACCACCAGTTGATGTAACGTTTGTAACAGTTGTCAATGAGTGACCGTTCTTGGCAACTTCAACTGTAACAGTTGCTTTCATTTGGTCGTAAGTCATTCCAAATTCTTTATCTGCAGGAATCACTTCTTCTACTGTATACGTATGAGTACCAACTTTCGTATTGTCGAATGACAATTCTGAGAAGGTTACGTTACCAGCAACATCATTTTTCACTGTTTCAACTTCGTTACCAGTAGCATCTTTCAATACGAAGCTGAATTCACCGGCTTTCAATTCACGGCCAGCCAACTTCTTAGTGAAGTCAAATTTTGTTACAACTGGAGAAACCACATAGTTGTTAAACTCAGTGTCTTCTGGCATTGTAACAGCTGCGCTCAAGAGACCTGTAGCTGCATTTTTGGTTACATTAACGGTTACGACTGCGTTCATTGGATCGTAGTCGATGTTTGTATCTGTTCCAGCTTTTTCGCGCACAGTGTAAGTGTGTTCACCTACAGCGTTGTATTCAATCGCATCAAATGTAATAGATCCATCAGCTTTATTTTTCTTAGTTTGGATCACATTGCCATTTTCAAGCAATTCGAATGTGAAGGCATCTGCTTCAAGTGCTTTACCTTCAAGACGTTTAGTGAACTTGAATTGAGCTTGCGTAGCAGCAGGTGTGAAGGTATTGTTGAACTCTGTATCTGTTGGAAGAGTTGCAACAGCAGTAAGCGCATGGCCTGACTTCGTAACAGTTACTGTTACGTTCGCTTTCATTGGGTCATACGTCATACCTGCTTCAGAACCTTGAACTTCTTCTACAGTGTACTTGTGATCACCCACTTGAGCGTTTGTAAATGTCAAGGCATCGAAACGAACACGTCCGCTAGCATCGTTTTGTTTTGTTTGAAGGACTTTACCATCTTTGTCTTTCAATACAAAGCTAAATTCGCCGTCTTTCAAGTCACGACCTGCAAGAGCCTTGCTGAAGTCGAATTGAGCAGTCACAGGAGCCACAACGTGGTTGTTGAATGTCTTGTCATCCGCACCAGTTGCTTCACCGCCTGTTGAAGTCATTTCAGTCTTGGCACTCAAAAGACCTGTTGCAGCATCTTTCGTAACAGTTACTTTCACGCCGATTGTCATTTCATCGTAGTCTACATCGGCATTGTTGCCTTTCACTTCTTTAACAGTGTAGTTGTAGACACCTTCTTTATCAAATGACAATTCGCTAAAGTTAATCTTACCGTTAGCTTTATTGGTAACAGTTTCATTAACATTGTTATCACCAGTCAAGGTAAAGCTGAAATCACCAGCATTCAAGTTACCGTTTGAAAGTGATTTATCAAAGTCAAGATTTACTTTCACCGCACCTGGAGTGAAGGTATTGTTGAACTCTGTGTCCTCTGGAAGCATATTAAATGCTTTAAGTACATGACCTTCCTTCGTAACAGTAATGGTCACTTCAGCCTTCATTGTATCGTAAGTCATACCAGCTTCTTTATCTGCTGGAATCACTTCTTCAACTGTGTAATTGTGAGTACCAACTTGAGCTTTGTAAATGTCAAGTCGTCAAAAGCGATCACACCATTTGCTTTGTTCTTTTTCGTTTGAATAACATTTCCAGATTCATCTTTAAGAACGAAAGTAAACTCATCATCTTGTAACTTACGACCTGCAAGAGCCTTACTGAAGTCAAACTTAGTCTTAACTGGAGCTACTACGAAGTTGTTGAACTCTTTATCTTCTGAAGGAGGTAAAGAAGGATTTTTAGGCTGACCATTTTCATCCTCGCCTTTAACTGAACTATAAGAAACGCTTGCATTCAAACTGCCATTTTCTTCCTTAACTGTGACTGTCATGGTAACTTCCATGTCATCATAGTCAACATCAGCATCTGAACCCGCAACCTCTGTAACTTTGTATGTATATGTCCCAGCTTTAGTGAATGAAAGCTCTCCAAATGTAACTTTTCCGCCTTGGTTAGTTACCGTCTCTGTGTGTGAGGCAGTATCACCCGTTGAAGTAATCTTAAAGCTGAAATCGCCATCATTAAGCGAACGTTTGTTTTCTGCATTTAAATCACTAAGAACTTTAGTAAATTCAGGCTTAACCTTGATGGTTTCTGTCTTGTCGTAGTAGTAGATTGGTTGTTTGTATGGTGTCAAGGAGTTGAGCAAGTCAACGTTGGTACCAATACCTCCTACTCCACGTTCCAATTGTGAATTTGGTGAAAGGTGACCGATATTGTCTCCCAAGAAAGGAACAAAGACTGTCTTATACGGAGTGTAGTTAGCAGCCCATTGGAAATCGAACGGAACTGTCTTACCATTTGGATGATTAACGCCGTCAGTACCAGTGAAAGCTATTGTATTAAGAGGTGATTTCTTAACAACTAGTTCTCTAGTATTCGCTTCTCCCGGCTTGATTGGTTTGGTTTCTGCTAAAAGCATATAACCATCCGTGTTTAAAGTACCATCTGAACGTTTATTTTGTTGCTTTGGATCTAGAAGGTAAACACGAACCACTACAGATCCATCTTCACCAACGATTTCCTTGATACGTTTAATCCCAGCACGCTCAGCATCCATGAATTTGGTACCAACGGTGTAAGGACGGCTTACATAACCAGAAGTTGTATCTGGATCAGCTGTTTGATATAGGGTATAAGCTGTTTCTCTAGTAATTTTATCCGTGAGTTTTTCAGTCTTTGTAAATTGACGTTCTCCAGAAGCTGTGAAGTTTTTGACCTTCCTTCGCTTTCAGAGTATATTTGGCTAACTCAGTTTCACTTCCATTTTCTTTATAGTCCTGAGTTGTAACAGACTTACCAGTTTCCTTGTAGGTAGGGTTTTTCTTGTCAACAAGTTTATAGTAAGTAGTCTTTTCAACAGTAACAGGAATCTTAAAGTTTGTATCCGTAACTTCACGACCATTATAAGCAGGTTCAACTGCATTCAAAATATCGTTTGAGTTACGTGCAGAATATACAGCCATATAATGAGCTTGTTCAGCTTCAGTAAGATTATGACCAGGAGCTACCAAAGCTTGAATCGCTGGACCAACTTCAAATCCCATTTGAATAAATGGTTGGTCTGTCTTACCAGGACCTTGACCAGCACCTGCTTGATAGTCTACTTGTAGGGTCAACTCATTATTAGATTTTGGAGTGGTCGTAGTGAATTTTTGAATACCACTAGTTGCAGTGACAGTATGTGTTTCAACTACATTACCCGTATTCTTATCAATCAATTCAACCGTAGTATCGGTGGAAGTACCAAACGTCTTATAAGCACGCGCATAATAGTTTGTATTATAACGGGCATTGAATTTTGTCAGATTCCAGATACCAAAAGTATAGAAGTCACCTTCTTTAGCTTGGTAACCAGCAGGAATTGTTTGAGAGTGCACAGATGCTCCGTTAGGATCTGTCATGTCTGGATCAGCAGCGACTTTATCAGCTATAGCCGTTATAACATCAATCGGTGCTACATTATGGTCTGTCAATGCACGACGTCCACGACGACGGCTACTTGTTGCCAAAGCTCCACCATTAGTCATATCAGTTGCTGCTCGATCGAGTACTACACTGCGATCTTCTGTTGCAGAATCTGGTTTAGGAGCTTCAGTACCACGAAGTAATGCTGGCTGCGCTGTAGGTTTGAGGGCTACTGGTGTTGCTGGTTCTTCACTTGCAGCTGCTCTTTCTGAGCTTTCATCTGCTGCAACACGAGTTACAGTAGGTTTTTCTGTAGTAGCTGTTGTTGTAGAGGCTGGTTTAGAGCTTGACTCTTTTTTTCTTCTCTACAGGTTTGCTGGTTTCTGATGACGCTGTCGTTTTTGGAGCTTCTTCAGATTTTTTTAGTTTCAGCCTTTTCTTCTTTTTTTAGCTTCTGCTTTTGCTTCCTTGTTTTCTGTAGCAACTGGTTTCTCAGTTCCTTCAGATTTTTTTCAGTCGCTGAAGCTGGTGCTTCCGAAGTTGCAGCAGAATTAGAAAGGTCTACTTTCGGTGCTGGTGCTCCCACACCATAGACTGGGGAAGCAGCTGGTGCTTCTGCTTGACTTGACTCTGGTGTAACAGGTTGTGCTGCTTCTGAAGCTGCTGTTCCCGCAGATTCAGAGGCTGTTGTTGCTTCATCCGCTGATGCAAATTGAGCTCCTGCAGCAAAGAGTGCTGTTCCTAAAAGAACTGAACAAACCCCAATGCTATATTTTCGCAATGAAAAGCGCTGGCGCTTATTAAATACATCCTTCATTTTATAGGGATCTCCTTTTCCATATTTCATGATTCCATGATACAAATGAAATTGTAACATTCTTGATAACAAGAGTCAATCTGGTGAAATTAAAATGTAATGTTTTTTGTAAAAATGTCATATTATACCACATATTTTTTTAAAAATTTGTGTCAAATTGTCACATTTCTTCCTATTTGGTTCACTTTTTTTACACCAAAAAAAGAAAAGTACAGGAAAACTAAGATCGTTCTGTCTTCCTATACTCTTCTATATCATTATTTCACTTCTGAGATCAATCCGGTGTCCACATCATACACAGCTCCCGAAATAACGACGTCCTCTGGAATCAAAGGAGAAGCCTTTTAAAAGCTCCATATCCTCGCGGACACTCTCCTCAATATCTTGAAAAGGAAGGAAATCGCGATCTCCTACATCCACACCCAGTTCTTTCTTGAGATGCTGACGGAAGCCTTCGTTTTCAAAGGTCTGTGCACCACAGTCTGTATGGTGCAAGACCACAATTTCACGGGTTCCCATTTGCTGCTGGGAAATGACCAAGGAGCGGATCATATCATCGGTCACGCGCCCTCCAGCATTCCGCAAAATATGGGCATCTCCAAGAGCCAGACCTAGTGCAGGCGCCACGTGAAGACGGGAATCCATACAGGTCACAATGGCTACCTGTGTTTTGGGCTTAATCGGAAGACGGAGCTCTCCATGTAGCGCCACATAAGCTTGGTTGGCTGTTAAAAAATTATCAAAATAAGACATGGTCTCTCCTTCATTCCTTTGAAATTCAAATTATCTATTATTTTACCATATCCGATCCTTTCTGTCAGGAGATACCTCCTGTCATCTGTCACATCTGAAAAAAAGCCTTAAACTTCCCGTTTAAGACTTTTCTACTATTTAAATACTTTCTTCAAGACTTCAGCTAGTGTACTCACACCGACCACTTGGATCCCCGATGGCGTCGTGATCCCCGTCAGAGAATTTTTCGGAACATAAATCTTGGTAAAACCGAGCTTGGCAGCTTCATTGATCCGTTGTTCAATCCGGTTGACCCGGCGAACTTCTCCTGTCAAGCCCAACTCTCCGACGAAACATTCCTGCGGGTTGGTTGGTTTGTCCTTGTAGCTCGAGGCAATGGCAACTGCAACCGCTAGGTCGATAGCCGGCTCATCCAACTTTAACTCCTCCAGCAGACTTAAGATAGGCATCCTGATTTTGAAGCAAGAGGCCTGCGCGTTTTTCCAACACCGCCATGATGAGACTGGCCCGATTGAAATCAAGCCCCGTTGTCGTCCGCTTGGCATTTCCAAACATGGTTGGTGTCACCAAGGCCTGCACTTCAGCTAGAATCGGACGAGTCCCCTCCATGGTCACAACGATGGACGATCCAGTCGCGCCATCCAGGCGTTCTTCTAGAAAGACCTGACTGGGATTGAGGACCTCAACCAGTCCACCTGATTGCATCTCAAAGATCCCAATCTCATTGGTGGAGCCAAAGCGGTTCTTGACCGCTCTCAGGATCCGGAAGGTGTGGTGGCGTTCGCCCTCAAAGTAGAGCACCGTATCCACCATGTGTTCCAGCATCCGAGGACCCGCCAAGGTTCCTTCCTTGGTTACATGCCCCACGATAAAGATAGCAATGTTATTGGTCTTAGCCAGCTGCATGAGCTCAGCCGTCACCTCGCGTACCTGAGAGACCGACCCCTGCACCCCTGAAATCTCAGGAGACATGATCGTCTGAATAGAGTCAATGATCAGAAATCAGGCTGGATGCGCTCTACTTCTGCCCGGACACTCTGCATATTGGTCTCGGCATAGAGGTAAAACTCGCTATCGATATCTCCCAATCGCTCTGCACGGAGTTTGATCTGCTGGGCCGACTCCTCTCCACTGACATAGAGAACCGTTCCTACTTGAGACAACTGGGTCGACACTTGGAGAAGCAGGGTCGATTTCCCAATCCCTGGATCTCCCCCGATGAGAACGAGACTCCCTGGGACCACTCCTCCACCGAGTACACGGTTGAATTCCTCCATCTCCGTCTTGGTCCGGTGAACATTGATAGAGGTCACGTCCGCCAATTTCATGGGTTTGGTCTTTTCACCCGTCAAGGATACCCGTGCATTCTTGACCTCTGCGACCTCGACCTCCTCGACAAAAGAAGACCAAGAACCACAGTTGGGACACCGTCCTAGATACTTGGGTGAATTATAGGCACAATTTTGACAAATAAATGTCGTTTTTTTCTTTGCGATGATAAACCTCTTTCTAAATCTCTATCTCACACTCAATCACTTGGCAAAAATCAATCTTCTCATTTGGCACAAACTGGCGCATAAGCATTCCGTGAGTTACAATGATAATAGTTTTATAATTTTTATATTTTTCCAAAGCTCTTAAAAAACGATGACGCATCTCTAGATCAGTTTCATAGCGATAAGGAGAATCTTCAGATAAAGCTCCTTGATGTTTTAGATAATATTCATGAGCTACCAATACACTAGTTAAATCAGAGTTAGTGCCATCTAAGTCTGGACGCCACTCATGAAAAAACGGCTCCACAAACAAGTCCAATCCTGTTTCAACTGCTATATAATGTGCTGTTTCTAAAGCCCTCGTCACAGACGATGAAATAATAATCTCTGCCTTTCCAAAACATACAGTTTTAGCAACTTCTTTTGCCAGACTGCGACCTTTTCCTGTCAATGGTGCTAAATCACGACCAAAACCACTATAGAGTTGGGGATTTTCAAGTTTATCAAGCATACTATAATCTGGCTCCCCATGACGGACAAAGATAATCTTCATCTTATTTCCCTGTACTTCCAAAAGCCACCAGTCCGCACGCCATCAGCCTCATCTCCATCTGCAATTAAGAAAGGAGCAAAGACAGCTTGAACCACACGTTCACCGACTTCAAGGACTACTTCCTGGTCGGTAATATTTTTCATCTGAGCAAAGATATGGCCTTCATTTCCTGGATTTCCGTAGTAGTCTCCATCGATAACCCCCACAGAGTTGATTAAGACCAGGCCTTTTTTGCGAGGGTTAGAGGAACGGTCATAAAGATAGAGCACCTCACCCGCTTGCATATAGGCCTTGACCCCAGTTGGCACGAGGACGATTTCTCCTGGTGCAATGACCGTGCGTTCTGCCACCTTTAAGTCGTAACCAGCTGCGTGTGCTGTCTCCCGTTTTGGTAACAAGTCCTGATTGGTATAGCTTGATACAAGTTCAAATCCACGAATTTTTGTCATCTTCATTCCTCTTTCATTCTATATAGTTTCCATCTCTTCTATTATACCATCACTTTGCCCTAGCGTCTCCCCTCTACTACTATTCGTATTTTTAAAAAGAATTCTCTTCAATCTGGAAGTTACATATTGTTTTCATGTTTTTTTCTGAAAACAAAACGCTATCATGACTGATATGACATATAATTTGTGCTAAAAAAATGCTATTTTTAAGCTTGAAAATAAGCTTTATTTTTTTGCTATAATTCCTCTGTAGGGAATAATTTTAAAAAGCAAAAATATTTTTACCCTATAAAATTATTTTGTGGAGGTCGTGTCTCATCCATTCTTATTACCAACAGATAGGGTTTGAAATATCCAGATCTTTAAGAGTAATCAGGCATTGATGATTAGGCACTATTTTTATGAAAAGGGAAGATAAAATGAAAAAGAATAGGAATATTAAAATTTTTCTCATTTGTCCTTTGTTTAGTGGCCATGCTTTTCGCTTTTGGGTCTGAATCGCACTTCAGCTGAAACTCCTGAAGTTTCAGTAACTGGAAAAATTCGTAGATACAATCAAAAATGTTAAGGTATCAAATAATGAAGGCGGAGTTCTCGACTGGGAATTAAAACAATGGGCTACATTCCGTCTTAATGCAGATTTTGATTTATCTGGAAAAAAATGTTAAGGCAGGAGATCAAACGATAATTACGGTGCCTGATGCGATAATCATTAACTCTGATAATATTGAAATCAAGGATATCAATACAAATGAGGTGATTGCACATGCAAAACTAAGTGCTGATAACAAGTCCATTACTTTAACTTATACGGATTATGTTGAAAAACACTCAGATACTCACGGATCTTTCTTCTTCTATGCTCGTGTCGATTTCAAAAAACACCCTCAACAAGGAGAAATTCCAGTTGAGATTACGATTAATAAAGAAACAATACCTGCTGGTAAGGTATCATTTACTGGTATTGGCGATGGTGATCCGTCTCTTTATCAAAGACTAGTTGGGTTAACGAGAATGACCGAAAAGAGATCCAATACACTATTTCAGTCAATCGTACAAAACAAAACGTCAAGAGTGTAACAATTGAAGATCACTTGAAATTTACAAATGCTAGCTATGTAAAAGATAGCATTAAAGTTATCAAAGGTAAATTCTCTTATGAAACCGGTGAATGGGTATTCTCAAACCGTGTTGATGTAACAGACCAACACAAGATTACAGTTAGTGAAGATGGACAATCTTTCGTTGTCGAATTAGGGGACATGACAGAAGAAGACCAATATCGTATTTCTTATAACGTACGTTTAAATTATGAACCCGTTGATGGTGAATTATTGAATAATGACGCTACATTAAAAGGTGAAGGTGTCGTTGTTAAAGAAGTGACAAATGGTGCTTTAGTTCAAATTGCTGGTGGTGCTGGTGTTGGTTATGTTTACTCAATCAACATCCATAAAGTAGATGAGGCGAATCAACCACTTAAGGGTGCTAAATTTAAAGTAGTTCGTCAAGCTAATAACCAAGTTATTGGTGAGTATGTATCAGATGATAATGGTAATATTGCTGTTAACAAACTGTTGAAAGATAAATATATTATCACCGAGGTTGAAGCACCATCCGGCTATATCATCAAGGATGCGGATACAGAAGTTAACGTTGATGATTTTGGAGCTGATCGTTCAGCAACTAAAACAATTGTGAATCCGAAAGATAAGCCAAAAGAAACACAAGCTACCATCGAACTAGAGAAAGCTCTTACCGGTCGTGCTCTAACAGATGGCGAATTCAGCTTTGAATTGTACGAGGGTGCAACTAAGCTTCAAACTGTTACCAACAAAAACGGAAAAGTAACATTTGCACCAATTGAGTACACCGAAGAAGGTGAACACACTTACACTGTTAAGGAAGTAGCTGGAAATACCCCAGGTATTACCTATGACAAGACTGATAAACAAGTAACTGTTAAGGTGAAAAAAGATGGCGACAACCTGAAAGCAGATGTGGCTTATCCAGATAATAAAACCTTCTCAAATACTTATACGGCTCCTCAACCAGCAAAAGCTAAAATTTCAGCTAGCAAGATTTTAGAAGGTGCTGAATTGAAGAATGGCGAATTCAATTTCCAATTGTTGGATGAAACCGGAAAAGTTCTTCAAACAAAACAAAATGCTGCAGATGGTACGGTAACCTTTGATGACATTTCATATTCATCAGAGGACGCAGGAAAAACCTTCCACTACACGATTAAAGAAGTTATTCCTGAAAGCAAAGCAAAAGGAATGACCTACGATGAAGGAAGTATTGATGCTACTGTAACTGTCACAAAAGATGATGCAAGCAATACACTCAAAGCTTCTGTGGCATATGGTGATAAAACATCCTTCACCAACAAATTAGTAACAACCTCAATTCCACCAACTCCTCCAACTGTTGACAAACCTGAATTGAAGCTTTACAACATTCAATTGCACAAGGTGAATGCGGAAGGAGCCGCACTTGCTGGTGCAGTATTTGGACTCTTTGAAGCCGATGGTACGACTCCTGTAGCAAATCCTTATGGTGCAGGTCAAGCAACTGCTACCTCTGATGCAAACGGTCTTGTAACCTTTACAGGATTAGAAGCAAAAGATTATGTAGTAAGAGAGCTTACAGCTCCAGACGGTTACCAATTATCAGATGAAGTCATCAAGATCGCAGCTAGTGATTTGGTTGCTTCAAACAGTGTAGTGGATAAAGGAAATGTCGTTAACAAACCGTTCACTTCAATTCCACCAACTCCTCCGACTGTTGACAAACCTGAATTGAAACTCTACAACATTCAATTGCACAAGGTGAATGCGGAAGGAGCCGCACTTGCTGGTGCAGTATTTGGTCTCTTTGAAGCTGATGGTACGACTCCTGTAGCGAACCCTTACGGACAAGGTCAAGCGACTGCAACTTCTGATAAGGATGGTCTTGTAACCTTCATTGGATTTGAAGCGAAAGATTATATCATCAAGGAATTGACAGCTCCAGCTGGCTATCAATTATTGAGCGATCCAATCACTGTTACAGTGGAAGACTATGTGAAATCTACAAACTTTGTAGTGGACAAAGGAAATGTCGTTAACAAGAAGACACCTCCAACACCTTCAACTGATAAACCTAAAGGAAATCATCCTTCTGGTAAACAATCAAAAGAAGGTAAGAAACAAGGCCTTCCTTCTACTGGTGAAACAGTAAGTACTGGACTTATTGCAGCAGGGCTTGCCCTTGCAGGTGCTGGAAGCATGCTCGTTGCTAAAAAACGCCACGAATAATTCTAAAACAGGTTTTCATCTAGCATTGCTAGATGGACCTGTTTTTTATTGATGACAGTCCTGTTTTCTGATCTTATTCCCGGTGTTTTTGCGCCCTTTCTAAGGCACAAAAAAGAGATCAGCTCAAGTCCAATCTCTAGCTTCATTATAATTCCTGTAATAAATAACGGAAGAGTTCTAAATTCCCTTTTTCTTCATTGACCAAGTATTCTGGATGCCACTGCAAGCCCATAATCCGATGGCCGTCTACTGCTTCAATCGCTTCGATGGTGTGATCGCGCGGATCAAAGGCGGTCGCACGGAAATTTGGTGCAAGATCCTTGATACTTTGACGGTGAACGGAATTGATCCGACTGGCCTGACCAAAGAGTTGCTCCACCACACTACCTTTTTTAGTCTCGATAGAATGGGAAGTCCCAAACGGAAGTCCTTGCCAATGTCCTTCAATCTCTTGGTTGAGTGTTCCTCCAAAAGCTACATTGATCAACTGAACCCCACGGCAGATTCCTAGAACCGGTTTGTTTTGGCGTACTGCTTCCTTCAGCAGGGCAAGCTCAAATTGATCGCGTTCGATATTGTAATCATCACTTTCGATGGTTTTTTCTTCGCCATAGAGACTAGGATCGACATTTTGGCCTCCACTTAAGATCAATTTGTCAATCGTTTCAACATAGTCCTTAACCAAGGAAGGATCTCCCATCGGGATGACCATTGGAAGTCCACCTGCTTGACGGATCCCTTCCGCAAATTGACTAGACACGGAGGAATGAAGGTTTTTCCCTTCCGGGTCCACCGGACAGAGATTAGCGGATACTCCAACAATTGTTCTGCACATATTCATTCCTCCTTCATTTTAACTACTACTTATCTTACCACCCATTAGTGATAGTGTCTAATATGTATTTTTTTAAAGCCGTGATAGATTTTTATTTATCACCCTCACTTTCCTCACAAAACAATTGATGATTATACAAGTTTTTTTACCTATATTATGTTAAAATAGAGAGGAAAATAGAATCGTCCTTCAAAGGCGCACATTAGGCTGTTTCGAAGGCGCAAGCGCTAGATTCCTAGCCTTGTTGAAAAAATAGACATAGAAATGGAAGATACAATGGAAAAACAAACCGTTGCAGTATTGGGTCCTGGTTCATGGGGAACAGCCCTTTCACAAGTCCTCAATGATAACGGCCATGAAGTCCGTCTCTGGGGAAATATCCAAGAACAAATCGATGAAATCAATACCGCTCATACCAATCAACGCTATTTCAAAGACATCGTTATTAGCGATCAAATTACCGCTACGACCGATCTGACAGCTGCTTTGGACGGTGTGGATGCTGTCCTTTTTGTCGTTCCTACAAAGGTGACCCGCTTGGTCGCTAAACAAGTTGCTGAAACACTGGATCACCCTGTCACAGTCATGCACGCTTCTAAAGGATTAGAACCTGGTACACACGATCGGATTTCTCAAATCCTCGAAGAAGAAATCCCTGCCTCTCTTCGCAGTGAGGTAGTGGTCGTTTCTGGACCGAGTCATGCAGAGGAGACCATTGTACGGGACATCACCCTCATTACAGCTGCCTCAAAAGATTTAGAAGCTGCACGCTATGTTCAAGAACTCTTTAGCAATCACTACTTCCGCCTCTATACCAATACAGATGTTATCGGAGTGGAAACTGCTGGAGCCTTGAAGAATATCATCGCTGTTGGAGCTGGAGCCCTACACGGTCTTGGTTATGGGGACAATGCCAAAGCAGCCATCATCACGCGCGGTCTCGCTGAAATCACGCGCCTTGGCGTTAAGCTCGGAGCTAGCCCATTGACCTATAGCGGTTTGTCTGGGGTCGGTGACTTGATCGTTACCGGAACTTCTGTTCACTCTCGCAACTGGCGAGCTGGGGATGCTCTCGGACGTGGGGAAAAATTGGAAGATATCGAAGCCAACATGGGTATGATCATTGAAGGGATCTCTACGACCAAAGTCGCCCACGAGCTGGCCCAAGAATTGGATGTCTACATGCCGATTACACAAGCCATTTACCAAGTCATTTATGAAGGGAAAGATATCCGCGAAGCAATCCACCACATGATGAGCAATGAATTTAAAGAAGAAAACGAGTGGAAATAAGCCAACCACCCTAACATCAATCCTACCTTTTAGAAAGGAAACTATATGACTAAAGTTAGAAAAGCAGTCATTCCTGCGGCTGGTTTAGGGACACGCTTCCTCCCAGCTACCAAAGCTTTGGCAAAGGAAATGTTGCCAATCGTTGACAAACCTACGATCCAATTCATCGTAGAAGAGGCTCTGAAATCTGGAATTGAGGAAATCCTTGTCATAACAGGGAAGGCCAAACGTTCGATCGAAGACCATTTCGACTCTAACTTCGAATTGGAATACAATCTCGAGCAAAAAGGCAAGACTGACTTACTCAAGTTGGTCAATGATACAACAGCGATCAATCTTCATTTCATCCGCCAAAGTCACCCTCGAGGTTTAGGGGACGCTGTTCTTCAAGCCAAGGCCTTTGTTGGGAACGAGCCTTTTGTCGTTATGTTGGGAGATGATCTGATGGACATCACTAATGATGATGCCTTGCCATTGACCAAACAATTGATGAACGACTACGATGAAACCCATGCATCAACCATCGCTGTGATGGAAGTCCCTCATGAAGAGGTTTCTTCTTACGGTGTGATCGCGCCTCAAGGCGAAGGTATTAATGGTCTTTATAGCGTTGAAACTTTTGTAGAAAAACCAAAGCCAGAGGACGCTCCAAGCAATCTCGCTATCATCGGGCGCTACCTCTTGACTCCTGAAATCTTTGATATTCTTGCAAATCAAGAACCAGGTGCTGGCAATGAAATTCAATTGACGGATGCAATCGACACCCTTAATAAGACCCAACGAGTCTTTGCCCGTGAATTTAAAGGCCAACGCTACGATGTAGGTGATAAATTCGGCTTCATGAAAACTTCGATCGACTATGCCTTGAAACACCCTCAAGTCAAAGACGATCTCAAACAATATATTATCGACCTTGGAAAAAAATTAGAAGCATCTGAACAAACTGCAGACTAAAAAAAGAAGGAAGAGATTTCATTCTCACTTCCTTTTTTTGTTGTATCTTATAAACTGTATCGTTTAATGGGTTCTACGTTTTTCGATGTAGTAGCCAAATCCAAAAACTATCAAAAGAACTCCGCCTACCATTGTCGCAATGGAAATACTTTGACCGGTTGATGGTAATTTTTTCTCACCTTTCTTCTCTTCAATTTTTGCTGCAGATTTATAAACTACACCATAAGTTGAGAAATGAGAGGTTGTAAATGTTATGGCTGACTTATCTTCATTTAGTTGGAATTGGAAGGATTCCAATTGACCATTTTCACCTATACCATAAACTGCTTCTACTTCTTTTTGGCTATTTACTGGAATGGTCACAACAGTTGGACTAATTTGATGTACAGGATTATTTTGGTTCGATAATTGAATATTATATGCCTTGTACTCTTTACCAGCTAGTTCTTTAACATCTTTCAAAACTTCGACAAGGAGACTATAGCCACCTTGAGCAAAATCAGGGTTTTGCAAGACGATACCTGTTGCCTGGTCTACTAAAATATACGAATTTGTTGGTAAAACTGGACGACCAACGGTACTAACACTGTTACTGTTTGTAGGAACAATAGTAGTTGTACTACTTGGTGTTGTTTCTTCCTTGCTTGGCTCGGTACTTGATTCGGTGCTTGGTTTCGTTTCTTCCTTGCTTGGTTCTGTACTTGATTCGGTGCTTGGTTTCGTTTCTTCCTTGCTTGGTTCTGTACTTGATTCAGTGCTTGGTTTCGTTTCTTCCTTGCTTGGTTCTGTACTTGATTCGGTGCTTGGTTTCGTTTCTTCCTTGCTTGGTTCTGTACTTACTTCGGTGCTTGGTTTTGTTTCTTCCTTGCTTGGTTCTGTACTTGGCTCTGTGCTTGGCTTTGTTTCTTCCTTGCTTGGTTCGGTACTTGATTCTGTTGGATCCTTGTAGTCATCTGGTAAAGATGCACGGTATGGATCATCTGTACGACCTGCTTCTTTAAGAGTTGCAGATAATTCAGACTCATATTGCTTGAATTGTTTGAAGAGACGTTCAGACCGAGCTAAAGCATCCTCAGTCACTTTATCTTCAACTGCTTTTGCTGCAGCTTCATCAGCTTTCAAGACTGCATATTTGCTATCACTAACCTTCTGTTCAATGATCAATTGTTCTTCGAGAGCTTTCCAGTGATTTTGAATCGATTTTCCAAAGAGGTCTTGATTATTGATGGCCATCTGGTCAATATGCCATACTGTCCAATACCATGAATTCGGATCATAGGTAGCAGTTTGAGGTTTGAAAGCCTTATAGGTATCTTTTACATTTCCATAGAATGGAACATAAGGAGTATTCCGTGAAGGCCCCATGCCGAGCCATACAGTTCCACCAAATGATTTTGGAAGGTTTGGATTGATTTGATAGATATGGGCATCGATGACGTTTTCGTTTCCTAAAGCATACTTATATTGATCTTTCCGAACAGTATCGTTGCTACCATCATCCCCTTGTTTCTTAACACCGATTTGATCATCTGGTACAAAGCGTCCATTCAAGTGTTCAAAACGGTTCCGTTGCAAGGCAAAAGCATCTTCCAAGGTGTATTTTTTGTTTGGATCTGTTGGTGAGCGGAAGAGTTCGTATTCATCATCTTCATAAGTCACTTTTGAATTTGGATCCAAAAGAGTGATTCCTGCGTAAGTACGTGAACGGTCTCCTTCAGCATATTTTTCTGGTCCATAAGATTTAGCGATATGGAAGTTACCGTCTTTATCTGTCTTGTAGTTACCAGATTCTTTGGCTACTTTTTCGACATCTTTCGAAGCGATCACATTTTCCTTGTCATTCAAATCCACATGACCAAGGTAGTAGGTATTTGCAAAGACTGCATATTTGTCTTCTGGGACTTTTACCGCTACATATTGGTGCCCAGAAAGAATTTCCATATACCAAGTTTCATTTTGGTCTGCAAAAACGACAACATTCCCTTCTGCTGATCCTTTTTCTTCAATGACTTTAGCTAGGAATTCAACCCCTTCACGAGCAGACTTAACGCGTGGTAAAACCACGTCCAACATAGCAGCTTCTGGAATCCCATTTTCTGTCAATGGGTCTGTCTTCAAAACCTTTTTGTTTGGAATAGCTGTAACGGTTGATGTCATAGAGACGCCGGCTTCGTTAAATCCATGTTCACCAAAAGCACCGTTACTACCATCTCCACGAGCCGAGTCATAAGTCGCTGTGTATTTCATTTCACTAGCAGCATGTGGATAGGTAAAACCATTGGATTCGTCTTCCAGTTGATCCCCTTCCTTATAATTCTTCGCATCAACAACCACATAGTTCTTGTTGTGCTTGCCACCATTTGGATAGTAAGGGTAATCTTCTGTCCGACCAAATAGGGTGGTCCCATCCTTAGTCAATTGCCGACCAATGATAAAGCCACAACAGGCTTGAACGGCTTGAACTGGTAGGAGCAAAAAAATGTCATTGCTACCAATGAAAGTTTAAATAACCATTTTTTTCATGGCAAATCTCCTTTTCAAATACTCCTTTTTAGTAAAAAGGATAGCATTCCAGATTTTTTTATACCTCCAGTTTACATCTTTTTTTATTCATTTTTTTGCAAACGCTTACCAGACCTGTTTTTTTATTCTATTTTTTTCCTAAATTATCTTTCTATCAACTCATTTCTATGTAAATTATATATATTTATTGAGATTTCAAACAATTTTTCTGTTAGTTTACGATTTCGCTACATTTTTTAGGAAAAAAAGAGAGTGGGACAGAAATCGGTAATTCGTTAGAATTCGATTTCGTCGTCCCACCTCCGCACAGTTGAGTAGGGCTGTAAAAGCTGATGAAATCAGCGTAGTAGAACCCACTCAACCACTGCGTCTTGCTCGACAATCCAAAAACAATTAAGAGGCTGGGACTTTTTGTCCTAGCCTCTTCTTAAAATAGAGTCAAGATTTTACCCTAAGAAATAAAGCAAAAAGCAAAGAGATAAGATAGGGCTGCACTCATCTGATAGGTTCGGTTCATAAAACGAGCTTCCCCTCTTACTGGAAAGACATAAGCCAACATGACCCCAGCTACTAAGCCACCGATGTGCCCCGCCATACTGATCCCTGGCATGAAGCTAAAGATCAAATTGACCACAATCAAGCTGGTATAGGACTGACTCAAGTGGCGAATATAGGGACTTTGGACAATAAAGCGCAAAGCACCAATGGTCCCAAACAGTCCAAAGAGGGCTGTAGAAGCTCCTGCTGCAATCACATCTGGCGTAAAAATAGCAACAAAGACATTGCCCATCATGCCTGATAAGAGATAAAGAGCTAAGAAAGCCTTCGATCCAAAGAGATCTTCCGCTAAACGTCCCAAGTAATAGAGGGTGATCATATTGAGCACAAAATGTTCTAGGCCGATGTGAACAAAGGTAGCTGTCACTATTCGCCATAACTGGCTAGGATCGACTTTCACAACATCTCCAACAATACCACCACTATAGTAAATAGCAGCACCTGTTTGGTAGTCGCCTCCAAATCGGATAAACATGGAAAGAAAGACTGCCGTTGTGACGAGCAACAAGAGGCTCGTCACAGGATAACGACGATCAAAGAGTAACTTCATAGACTAGCACCTCCTGGACTGCCTGATCAAACGTATCTGGCTGGAAATCCCCTTGCTGGATGGAATAAATCGTACTAACCGTTTTTCCAGTAAAATCTTCTAAATAACGATCATAATAGCCACCACCATAGCCAATTCGGTAGCCCTTTGACTGGAAGACCACGCCTGGTACATGGATCAGATCAATCTCTGACTGATCCACAAGCTTCCCTTTTTCATTGGGCTCCAGCAAACCAAAGCGTGTCTTTTCCAAAATGTCAGGATCGTATTCCACAAATTCCATCTGCCCTTGTGGATAGGTACGGGGAACACAGACGCGTTTCCCAAGTTGAAGAGCTGCCTCGATCAAGCCAGCTGTGGAAACTTCATGGTCAAAAAGACAGATAGGTCGCAAGGGTCTTTGCCTCCTGAAAAGCTGGTAGCTCCAAGAGGCGCTGAGTCAGCTCTTCATCTGCTTGAGTTTTCACGGATTCTGGCAACTGTTTCATGGCTGCTATGGTTTCTTTTCGTAGTGTTTTCTTCATGCCTACTCCTTTTGTCTAGCTTTTATTGTATCATTTTTTAGGAAAGATCCGAACAGTTTTTTTATACGACAAAGAAAAAATCCAACTCCAGACGGAGTTGAATCAATCCTTATTGGTTGGCTTTCATTTTCAAAAAAATTTACCAATGTTTTCCACAGCAAAGGGAAGGGCTGCTTCATTTGGGCTCATCTTCGGATGGTGCAGTGCATAAGGGGTATCAATCCCCAACCAGAACATGACACCAGGGACCTTGCTCAAGAGAAATCCGAAGTCTTCTCCTGTCATCGCAGGCAGGATATCAATCAGGTTCACGTCCTCCTCAGCTGTGAAAAAGTCCATGAGTTCTTTGGCCAATTCTGGTTGGTTTTCCACAGGCAGGTAGCCCCTTGCTTGAGTTCCAGGTCCAATTTCACATCAAAAGGCTGCTGCAATTCCTTCTGCAATGGCTTTGACCCGTTTTTGAGTCAAAAGATTCATCTCCATGGTCAAGGTCCGAATGGTCCCATGAAGGAAGGCTGTCTCAGCAATCACATTATTGGTTGTTCCTGCATGCATGGAACCAAAGGTCACCACAGCACCTTCAATCGGATCGACATTTCGACTCACGACTGATTGGACTTGGGTAATGAAGTAAGAGGCTGCTACAAGAGCGTCATTAGCCTCATGTGGAAAGGCCGCATGCCCTCCCTTACCTGTAAAGGTAATCTTGACTTCACAGGTCCCCGCAAAAGGGTACCCGTATTGGTCGCAATGTCCCCCACCTTCAAATCAGGGCGCACATGCAGACCATAAAAATTCATCAGGGAGCCAGTCGCCAAAAAGCATTGTCCTTATACATGAGCATCCCACCAGCTTCGTTTTCTTCAGCTGGTTGGAAGAGAAAGAGCAGGTTATTTTTGGGTTGCACTTGAACCAGTTGGTCCAAAAGCCCAAGGGCTGTCGTCATGTGCATATCATGACCACAAGCATGCATCCGTCCTTCGTGCTTGGAGGCAAAATCAAGGCCCGTTTGTTCCACAATCGGTAAGCCATCGATATCCGTCCGCCAACCAATAGTTTTTTCCGGAGCAGACCCATGGAGATAAACCAGGATCCCGGTCCGCCAAGTCCGTTGCTCGACAAAGTCCTTGCCCGCTGTGATCTCTGCGATTCGCTCTAAGAGGTAGGCTTGGGTTTCAAATTCTTCCAAGCCAATTTCAGGGATTTGGTGCAAATCCCGTCTGATTTTGATTAAATCCAATGTCATCGTCGTCTTCTTTCTATTAGAATAGAGGCCTTGCGGCCTCTACTATCAATATCTTATAAATTACGCAAGGCGTCTTCTAGTGCTGTTTTTTGTTGTGTTTTTTCATCGATTTCCTTGATGATGCGAGCTGGGACACCAGCTACGACCACATTTTCAGGGACATCTTGAGTAACGATAGCTCCAGCGGCAACGACTGAACCGTTCCCTACTTGAACCCCTTCAATCACAACTGCGTTAGCACCGACCAAGACATTGTCACCGATCCGAACAGGCTCAGCAGAAGCTGGCTCAATGACACCCGCAAGCACGGCACCTGCACCGATGTGGCTGTTTTTACCAACTGTTGCACGGCCACCGAGGATAGCCCCCATATCAATCATGGTTCCTGCACCGATTTCAGCACCAATATTAATGACAGCACCCATCATCACGACAGCATTGTCTTCGATGGTCACTTGGTCACGGATAATAGCACCTGGTTCGATACGCGCATTTAGATAGCGCTTATCAAGCAAGGGAACAGCTGAATTCCGGCCATCTTGTTCCACCACATAATCCTTGTTTTCAGTCAAGTTAGCAAGAAGGGGGCTCGATATCTTTCCAGTCACCGAACAACACATTACCTAGTTTTGTGACAGAAGCTGGAACAGCTGTTGCCAATTTCCCTTCAAAGGTTACTTTCACATTTGTTTTCTTCTCTGCATTTCCAATAAAAGCGATAATTTCTTGAGCAGACATTTTTTGTGCAGTCATGAGATTCTCCATTCATTTCAATTAAAAGGTATCCATATTATACCACAATCCTAGTGAGATGAACACCTAAGGCGATGTGGATGTCGCCGGATCCTCCAGGCCTGTCATTTCACTGATGGTGCGATTGCTTCCAAAGTGAATAATGACTGAGTGCGAATCAGAAAGTTTATAGTAAAAGATTAAGAAGGACTCTGAACTCATCATACTCGACCAAGAAACACTACTGGGAATTCCGACTGTATTCACAAGATCTGCATAGCTGGTTCCTATTTTAATATTGGCAAAAATCCTCTCTGTTTAAACTGCCATTTTTATTGGCTAATCGCTCACTGTTTAGGGTTCTCAAAATCAAGAGAAGATAAACGGTCACCAACAATATTTGAAAGTAAAACTGTTACGGAAGAAGGAGATCCTTCCGACTGATAATCCAATTGTGTCATAAAAGGACTGACACCACCTTCTTGGTAGGTTTCTTCCCCACCACTAGCCTTCCCCAGTACAGCTACCACATCCTGCGGAGACAGATAAGTTGAAGAGGTACGGCCTTGATCCCCCTCACTTAAACCAGGAATCAGGGAAATCGCCTTCTCATAGGTCACTTGAAACTGAAATTCACCTTCCGGTGCAATCAAGGTACTATTACCACTCTTCAAGCTTTCCTTTCTGACTCCATAAGACCGGCCAGTACTTCCGTATTCACTAGTAGTAGAAGAAAGGATGTTCCTCACTATGGATACCTCCTGAAGCCAGATAGGCAAATAATCCCAGCATGGCCAATAATCCAAAAAAGGCTGCCAGCGAAGACCCTCCACTATTAGAGGAAGGAGAGTAGGTTTTCGCCCTATCCGATTGGGAGTCTAGTACAGGTTGTCTTGGTTCTGGGCGCCTGCTTCCCCCTATTGAAGCCAGGTCAGCTTCTGAAATCAAGCGACTCCCACCCTGGTGCTCTACTTTTTTCTCAGCTGAAGGAGACTGCCCTATTGTATCTTGTGCTGGTGTTTCTGACCTTGTTTCTTCTGTTAGTGGTGTAGCAAGAACGACCTGAGCTGATTCGTCTTCAGGTGTAGTAAATGAGCCTTCCTTTGGATCATACGATTCCTCCTCCACACCAATCGCTGGTTTGTCTTTTCGTTCCTCTTCTTGTTTCACCTCTTCCTGAAAAGCAGGGACTTCTAGCACTTCTGGCTCTTTTGCGAGCGTATCTTCTAGCTTCTCAGGACTTCCTTTTTCTAAGGGTGCTTCTTTCGGCTGGCCTTTCGAAAACCGACTCTGGTGCTCATTTCGTAGATGCGACCAGTCTTTATTTCCCATTGTCCTCTCCTTTTATTTAAAATGCTTCGGCTGATTTTTTTACTGTGCTGTAGATGTAGAGGAAGCTGGTGTGGTCGCTACCTCTTTCGATTTGATATCCTTGATGGTTTGCCGGCTATCAAAATGGATTTGAACCGTTTGAGAATCCGATAATCGATAGGTAAAGGAAGGCGCTTCCCCGTAACCTAAAAGCCCAGATACATATATTTCATCCGGAATCCCTACCGTATTGAGTAGGTCTAAATAAGGCATTCCGACCTTGATAGTGGCAAAATCGTCCTTCGTCAAGCTCCCATTCTTATTCGCAAATCGGTCACTTTTTAAGTGTTTCAAACTTAAAAGAGAGATCCTGTAAAAGGCACCTGTTTTTTCAAGAAGAACCTTCCCATCTGCATCCTTTGATTGGTAATCTAATGTCAGCAAAAAGGGACTGGAACTGCTATCACTATACGTTGCTTCCCCACTCCTTGCTTTACCTAATGCTGCAACGACATCTTGTGGATCTACCGTCCCAAAAGAGGTCTTTTTTTCTTCCACTGCAAAATTAGGAATGAGAGACATGGCCTTTTCATAGGTTGGCTGAAATTGAAATTCATTAGCTGAGGCGATATAAGAACTATTTTCACTGGTCAGATATTCCGTTCTGATACCATCACGTGATAAACCATTGATCCCCTCACTCGAAGAAGATGAAGAAGAGCTTTTATTAACTTCGTTTTGAAGCACAAACACAAAAGCCATTAACAAGGCGAACCACCCAAAAAATCGCAAAAGCGAACCAATCCCCTCTTTTGAGGAAGAAGGGGGAAGACGCCATCGTATCTGAATGGCTTCTAGTATCCTGATGATTGTCCATCCCTATTGAAGCCAGGTCAGCTTCTGAAATCAAGCGGCTCCCACCCTGGTGAGAGGAAGTTGCCTTGATGTCTGTCCGTTGATCGTCCAATGATGTCTCCTTTCTTATACCAACACTAATTTCTTGGCTTTTTTCTTGAATTCCATCACCACTTCTGGCCTTCCTGGTATCTGGTAAGTCGCGCGATAGCCCATTCCGCCATCTGGCATTTCCCCCCAGACCAAGCGTTGAGGATTTCCTAGTTGCTGAATAAGCTGGGCGAATTCTGTACCTTTTTTCTCTTTTTCAGTAGTGATTTCTTTCTCACTGTTTGTCTTCTCTTTTGCGTCCAACAAATTCGTCGCATCCACCATCGTCAAGCGATACCCCTGATCTTTTTCCTGTTCAAACCACAAGGTCACACTTTCTTGCCCTGATCGGTTTGCTTAGCCGCATAGGTCAAGACGAGAACCGTTTTATCACTTTGGGCTGTCTTAGTGTAGCGAACTTTTTGAGCTTTTCCCCATTCCGTCACAACTGTTTCCAAGCGGGTTCCTGGTTGCTGAGTCTGCTTGAGACGAACTTTCAAATTCGCCACAGCTTCGATGGTCCATTTAAACTGCTTGATTTCTTGTTCCTTGCTGACCAAATTCTTGTAATCCTTTGGTTGGAAACGAGTCAGTGTTTGGTCCTCCTTGGTATCGGTTCCCTGCTCTTGCACCTGGATGCTTGCAATCGCAAGTAAGAGTCCTAAAACAAAACACAAAAACGGCAGCAAGAGTTCTTTTCGATTCTTTTTCATCCACTCGATCATCTGCTTCACCCCTTCTTCGTCAAACGATACTGACCAGTCTGGTCGCGTTCAAAGGTCAAAGAGACCAGTCCATCTGTCACCTGATAAGACAGGGCTAAGACTTGCTTGTCCTTTGCAGAGGTCAAACTAAGAGAATTGGGAAGACCTGATTTTTTCAAGACATCTTCTACCGCTGTCCCTTTTTCCTTTTTTCCATCTAGCGTCTGATAGGCTGTAAAATCTGCCAGTTTTAAGTTCTTTTTGCTCTGATAGTGTGCCGACTTGGGCGCAAATCCTTGAATCGAGCTCAAATAAAAAGTATCATCCTGCTTTTGAAATTCTATGGTATAAGGATGAATCCCCTGCACAGGAGCCCCATAGCCTAGCTGGACTTGCGCTCCAAAACTCGTATCTTCTTGTGTAAAACTCGCTACTTTTCCAAATTTTTTGACGAATGCAGATAAAGTCACCCAATTTTTTTGTGTCTTTCCTTCTCCCCTTGCAAGCTCCAGTGAAAGCAAATTTTCTAGATCCGGCTCTTTGGAAGAAGAAGCGACAAATCGCTGACTATTTTCTTTCATTTGAGACAAACTCAACAAGTGATCTTTTGGCAAGGTTTTAACTGGATGAATCATAAAAACCAAGCTAGCACCAACGACAAAAGCTAGCAAAGCACTTGCAAGTGTTTGGAGGATTTTCTTATGATCTCTGATCCACTTGTTTAATTTCTTCCATCCTTTATGCTCTTTCTATTCAAACTCTTTCTATTGTATAGAAAATTAGCGTATTTGTCTCGTCTTATCCCAAAAAAGAGGCGCTTGCCTCTTTCTTTTATTCATTGATTTAGTAGCTGTCTTTACTACTCAAGAGGAAATCTCCATTTTCTTGGCGAATAAAGGTCAAGTCCACATAGTCCCCATTTTTCTTTTGGAAGTCCATGAGCATTTCCACCTTGTCTGAATAATCAGATGAACTCACCGTCAGATTGACTGCATCACCGTATTTTTCTAAAAGCTCTTTGTAAGAGGTTCCTCCAGCACCGGTCTCACTATTTCCAACTTTGAATCCATCTGCAAAGTTATCCTCAACCGTAAGATTTTTCCCAAATTGATTAAATTCAAATTTGACAAGCTGTAATTCTTTTCCTTTCTTAGAGTAAGTCGCTTTGACCTCTTTATTATAAGAGTTATCATCCCAAAATAATTTCAATTCTCCACTTTCAAATTGAACAGAACTAGCCTTTCCATAAGCGTCGACCATTTCCTCAGGAGTCTCCCCAGAATCCTTTCCAGTCAAAAACTGAAGTTGCTCGATATCAGATTGTTTCCAGCTAAAATTGGCTTCCGCGTCTTCTGCGGTCAATTGGTCCAAATCGATATTGGAAGACGAACCAGACTGGTTGCCTGACCAAGAAGTCTGCTTTCTAGATGATGACGTGCTAGGGCTAGCATGACCAATTAAATAGCCACTGACTCCACCGATGAGGAGACCCACTAAAATTCCAAGGGCAAAACGAATCGCCTTCTTGTCAGCAGTATCCATCGGTCTTCCAACAGGAGAAAGAGGAGCTTTTGGAATAGGTGTCTCAGGAACAGGCACTGTTTGCGGACCAACTGGTTCAGCTGCCATATTTTGAGGAGCTTGAGGCGCAGGCTGGAATGGAGGAGTCGGTTGGGGAGCAGCAACTACATCTGGATGTCCTCCAACAGTTGCTTCATCCACCCTTGGAAGCTCCACTGCTTCTGAAATAGCTGGCTTGTCTGCCTCTTCTTTCATTGCTTCCGTCTCCGTCACTGAAAGGCCACTAGCTTCTGGAACGACCAAGTCTTCGGCTTCTTCTTTTGGGACAAAGGCTGGCGCAGCCACATCAAATTGAGGCGCACCCTCTACGGGAGTATGTTTCATAAATTGTTCTTGATCTTTCTCGGACATTTCGAATTCTCCTTTTTATTCTTCTCTTCTACTATAACATAAAACCAAGCAAGGACCAACTCCTGTCTGTTTAGACTGAAAAAGATCGGAGATAGATCGGACCTTTTAGAAACTTCTATTAAAATTTCTTTCGAAGGGTGACAATCGCAATCAGATTACCATATGATCGAGAAACATAACTAGATCGTGTTTTTATAATTAATTCCAGGGGACAAAAAAATATGAGTTTGTTTGTAAATAGACAAAAACGATCTTTTTCAAGATCGTTTTGTCTATTGATTAAAGACGAGCGTTGAGTTCTGCTCCAAGTTCTTCAAATCCTGGTTTTACCAAGAAGGGCAAACATATTTTTCTTGTA
>BNJU01005376.1_pt1 | contig 46147 bp, 78 predicted proteins | sample 8539281 | NCBI WGS metagenome assembly BNJU01 (sample SAMD00202456, study PRJDB9452) | human saliva metagenome | isolation source: human saliva | place: Japan
TACCTGCAAGAGCGGACGGTATTGTATATATTGATAACAAGGCGGTATATGAAAGGCGTATATTAAAAGATCAGAATATACTGGAAATCGGAAAGGAAAAATTTATCTATGTGGTATTTGAAGGCAAATATGGGAAACTTTGGCAGGAGTGTCTGAAAGAAAAAGAGCAGTATAAAGAAAAGGAAAAAGAAGATACAAAGATAGGAGAACAATTAAGAAAATACAGACTGTTAAAAAAGAAAATGATTAGTGAAGAAGAAAAATTTGTAAAAAGAAGAGTTGAAAAAGGAGCAGATTTGACAGAAGAATACCCTGTTTGTGGATGGCTTGTATGTACAAAGGGTGTAAGACTTGGTAAATCTTGGGTGCTTGTAGAGGAAAAAAACTATGTAGGAAGTAGTGACATAATGATGATACAAATACTTGGAGATGAGGAAATTAGAGATAAGAACCATATCGTGATAGTGTTCGATATTAGAGATAAAAGAGCACTTTTGTTAGGTGAAGAATGTATGGGATTTGTAAGGTTGAATGGTAAGGCGGAGTATAGAGCAAAAGAATTAAATAATGGTGATAAACTGTCGTTTGGTACCGGTGAATATATGTATATTGATTTTGTCGGCAGCATACATAATTGGGAAGGTAATAATTAATAGGGCAGTGGATATTTAATAACATAATCGGATTTGTGTAAAATACCTTTGTAAATAAGGAGGTTGATATGAGAGCAGAGCTGTTGTATGTTGAAGGTTTTGATTTTTATCAATATAAATACTTATGAAAGTACAATTATTCCAAATCAACATGGAACTGTATTTATAAAAGGAAATATAAGAAAAGAAAGTAGACAGGATTGTCTTGCAAAGAGTAGGAGAACTTATAAAAGTATCGGCTAAAAACAGATGAGAACACTATGAAACTTATGTTTTTCGGCATTATAAAAAGGATGTGATATAAAAAGTAACGGAGATGTACACGAATTAAGTTTGAAGATTGTCAGTCAAAGTATAGAGATGGAGAAAAAAGAGCATTTTAGGACATTTCAAAAAACAAGTACACCATATGAAGAAATATTGGAGTTAATTGTTAAAGAATATAAAAAAGGAGCTTTTATAATTGCAACAGAAAAACAAGGTGGAGTAAACGGATTTTTTTCATGTCAATATAGAGAAAATGACTGGGAATATAAAAAGACTTGCAGGAAATAATGAAGATGTGGTTTACCCTGACTATATGACAGAGGGAATCAGATTTTTTATTGGAGTTCCAAACGGAAGAAATATAGGAGAGATAAAAAGTGAATACTATGAGTTTGGTACTGTAGAAAAGGAATATTTGGGGATTTTATTTGAGGAGTTGGCTTACAAACTGGTTTTAAGAGACATCTATGATATAGGTGATAATGTTATTTTTAATAGAGAAGAGCTTAAGGTCATCAGCAGAAAATCAAGTTTTGAGCATAATGAAATTATACATGAATATTTATTAGCAAAGAAAGGAAGTTTAAAGGGATTTCCATATGATAATGAGAACTTAAGCGGTGCAGCGGTATTTGCAGAAATAACAGGTGTTGAAAACGAACTGGTAAGTGTGGCATTTGATGATGATGAAAATGATAACAGTGGGCATAGCTTACTAAGTTATGCCACGATCTATTCAAGTCCTGACGGAGGTGGATGGTATTGCATGCCTGAAATAGGAGACAGGGTTATGGTAAAGTTTCCTGACAATAAAGATAATAATGCCTATGTACAGAATGCGGTTCATGTAGGAGCCGGAGGCGGAAGGGACAACCCTAAGGTAAAGTTTTTTAGGAATAAAGAGGGAAAAGAGATAAGGTTAAGCCCCGAAAGCATTACAATTACTAATAATAAAGGTACGAGTATAGAACTTATAGATAATGAGGGTATATATATAAAAAGTAGAGGTGTATTGTCAGTTGATGCAGAACTTGAGGTAGATATTGAAAGTAAATCTTCAAGTATAAGTGTGGTATCTAAAGATAGCATACAATTTAATCAAAATGGAACTCAGGTGGAGTTGTCTGATAATGCTACTACAAGAGGCTCAAAAGGTATACCTGACATAATGGAGATGAATGTATGGAACAGCATAAAAAGGTAAACCAATTTTATATAAGTTTTGATAAGGAACTTAATGAACTGTCAGTACAGGGGATTGAAGAACTTGAAATGCATTGGAAAAACCCATAATGAAGAAATAGAAAAAGACTTTGCTTTTAATTATAAATACACTGATTTCTAAAAAGAACTGAATTAAAAACATGTAATAATTTCACCATTATGTACAAGCTTTTATTACCGGAGAATATGAGTGCTTATTAGTTGCATATGATGAAAATATTTATTTGGATATGAATGAAGAATATGAAAGTTTTAAAATTCCGGGTTTAGAGAAAGTTGTAAAGGATGATATAAAAAGGCTTAGTTAAAGAACTTGAGTATAAAGATATTGAAATAGAAGAATATAAAATATCACAACTTATGTTTGATTATGCTTTTATGTATTTTGATACTTTAAGAAATTTATTCAATGAACTTGTTATAAAACTTAAGCAAAAACAAGGACTTGAGCTTTCAAATATTGATATAAGCTTTGGTTGGTATATGGAAAGAAGTGAGATACTTGGAGGTGAAAGACCATGATTAGAAAATATTACTTGATTTCACAACAACCCGGGCTTCATCCTCTGCCAAGAACTATAGATTGGAATAAAGGAGTAGATAAGACTTTTTTAACAGAAAATCTTAGTTATAAGCAGCCAACGATTAGCAGTGTTTTAGTTGAAAATTCAAATACCATTGAAATTATATATCCGGACATACTGTTTATTGATTTCATCCCGGTATTTTCAGAAAAAGCTATAGAGGTATTAAAGATATATGAGCCGGCTATGACAATCAAACATGTTAATCTTATAGAAGGAGCCGGAGAGGATATAAAGCCATACCATATACCGATATTGAAAGAAGTGGATTGTCTTTCAGAAAAGACTATATTCAAATGTGGAAGGCAGATAGATAAAGGTGTTTTAATAAAGAAAAATATACCCGATTTTTCAATATTTAAGATAGCCGGAGAGATAGATAAGCATAAAACAGTAGTAAGATTAGATCTTGCGGAAAGCCTCCTAAAAAAAGAAAAATTAAAAAGGAGTGACACTTAAGGAGATGGAAGTTATATAGAGAAAGGAGAGAATATGACTCAGGATGAATGGCTGTTTAAAAATAGCAGAAATACCTATAAAGAATAAAAAAATGTATAACTACTATGGAAGCGGACATAGTGGATATCTGAATGCAAACATTAGCACCAAATGTTAACCAAGTAAGTGATGTGGAAAGACTTAGAATAATAGAAAAATGAAAAACTATTGGAAAGAACATAAGCCTTCAAGTTTAGAGTTTTTGGTTAATGATGCAATAGTTAACTGTGATAAAGGTTCCATGTTGTCCAGAGTTAAGGGTAAAGATCATGGCGTATATACAGACAAACAGGGTGGACAGGCTCTCTTAAATGAGGATGACAGGAAATTAGTTGAAACTGATTTGACAGTATTTGGGAGCTGCGCATGTGAGGCCGGTAAAAATAAATGTAAGGCTAAAAATTTTTCTAAATGGTATGGTGTAAATTCAAATACACATATAGGAAAGGGTAAGGCATCGCTTATAATGTCTTCATATATGATCTGTCCATATCATAAAAAAACGTATATATTAGGCCTGTAACATCAGGTCAGGAATTTACCTTCACAGAATCATTATTCAAGTATCCTAAATTTGTAGTGGAACAAGGTATGGAACATGCATATTTCAATATAAAATATTGGGATAAGTATGACTTTGAACAGGCAAAAATTGATATGACAATAATTAGAAAAGCTTGCAATACGTAATATATCAATAATGGACCAAGGTGTAGAAGGTACTAATACAAAAGGGTATTATGAGAGAAAGTGGATTGAATATCTGGCTAAGTATATTATTAATTGTGATGATAAAGTAATGTTATGTAATATTATTAATAAATTTTATGGGAGGCAGATTTTTGCTAAACTTAGTGTGGTTGTAAAAAGTATTCTTTTAGAAAACTATAATTTACTATTACAGTATGCAGAAACTATGTTTTGCAGAATTTTAAATGAAAATAGTAGTACAAATATTATTACAAAGATAATGATAAATTATTTTTACTATTAACTATAAAAATTTATTAATCCATATGTAGTCAATAAAAATGAAAATACTATAGATTATATAAAAATAGATACTATAGCTGAAAATATAGAGAGCTATTATGAAGGTGGTATAGATATACAATATTTTTACTGTTGATGCAGTAACATCTATTAGACCAAAAACATACTTATATATCAAGAGCAACTATAAATGATGATACATCAAATATAACGAAATTATGGGAATATTTCTCAAAGAAAAGAGAAAGTCTATTTGTGGAAATATTAATAATAAACCTTTAGCGACAGCAGCGATTATAGCAGTTCCGTCAGTGGCGAGTATTCTAGGGTTGACTGCTACATTGGCATCAGATATAGCAAATGTAGCTTCAGTTGTTTGGACAGTAGGGGGCAGCTTTTTAGGGGCAAAACTTGAAGGAGATGAGGCTGAAAAGTTTGAGAAAAAGATATAGTCAGTCGAGAGATGAACTGTCAAAATTGCTTTGTCAAATAAATGTTTATACCATATACACTAATAGTGATGAGGATTCAAATAGTTTCTCATATCAAGTGTATCCAAGCAATTTTAACTGAAACTTTGATTGATAATTTTATAAATAATATAAGTAGAATTTATATAAAAAAATCTAAAAGATACATCAAAGGAAAAGTGTCTTATAGATATACTAAAGTTGAGAGATTTATTAGATAAAAAGATCACGGTTACAACAAAAATAAATTGTTTAATAGTAGCTCTTACACTTGATAACGTAACAAACTTTGATGTATTTGAAGCTGAGGATATTAAAAACAGAATCACAAAAAAAGATCCGCTAACACAGGCATTAAAATATTGAGAAATTTGGCTAGAGAAACTATTGAGGACATAACATATGTCACAGAAATACAATCTGGAAATACAAGAAATTGATATAGCCAAAAACCATATTTGTAATGAACGATAATGTAGATACTAGTAAATTATTTTACAGATATTTTGATGTAAAAGAATATTGGAGATTAGATGAAAGTAAAAAGATAACATTTATTTTGTCAAGTATATTTGCTATAACGTTTCTAATTTTTGCTTTAATAGTATATGTACTACCTATGTTCGACTTTATGTATACTCAAACAGCAAAAGTACTTTTTTAAAAAGGAAAAACAACAGAACAGGATATTAATGAAGGCGGAAAAAGGTCTAAGAAAGTACAACAAGGAGAAGAAGGTGTATATTTTGTATATAAAGACAGATTAATGTATATGGGAAATGAAAATGCAGAAATAAGAGAGATTTGTAAAATGCAAGGAATATTTCAGTATTTTAGTAAAAGGATAAAAATATTTTTTTCTACGAGAGGAAAGCGGTAACAGTATTTACAAACTGAACACAGATGGAGAGATAATAAGCATTATTTATGACCCGGGAATAATGTACCTTGAAGGTAATAATATATATACATTAAGTGGAGGTACTGAGTTTGAAAAAAATATGACTTTAATGGGAAAAGAATTTTTAAAAATGATTTAGGATATAATGGGTTTGATAGGGATAATACTATATTTAATAACTATGTTTTTAACATAGATTTTTTTAAAAAGCAGAAGTTTATGTACCAAAATATTATTTATTTGATATTAATAAAATAAAATATAAAGAATACACTCTGCATTTTTCAAAAATACTATTTACCTCCGAAACTTGGGATTCTTATTCGAGAGAAGAAGTTATACCTTATGATTCATTTGCAAAAGAGATAGATAAAAAAAGGTAAGAAAAGGAAAAAAATAATTGATAGAAATTTGGATAACTATGAACTCCAAAGTATTGAGTTGTCAATTGAGGGATTTCTCAGAGGTTTCAGATGGATACATCTATTTTCTTGGAGAGCAGAAACTTACTTATAGAGATAAAAATTATAAAGACAAGCTATCCGAAACATGAATGAGTATATAAATACATATGAAAATGAAGAATGTATGAGCAAAATAAAGTATGATGTAAAATTATATCCTATAGGCAGAGTTAAAGTGGATGATATAAAAATATATTGGATAGTGCTGCTATCAGCTATGATGTTATAGATAGACCATTAAGTAATGGTCGTAATAGGAATGACTTTATTATTAGAGACAAAAAGGTATATATATCGTATATTGAAGATTATGTAGAGAATAATCAGGAATATAGGAATTGAAAATATATGAGATAGATGCTGAAACCGGTATATCAAAAAGAAGTTTACACAATGAAGGGGATATCTGTAGATGAACGTATGATAGAAATCTTTGTAACAGATAATTATATATTTATTTACAGATATTGATAATTCTGGGAAACTGTGATTACAAGGATAAATCGTGACGGCAGCAACCCCTATATTGGTAATGGATGAAAACGGTGAAGTTGTTATGAAACCTGTTCAATAATTATATGGAAATTTATTTTTAACCTGATATTTTTAATTTGTTTAAAGGAGAGCGTATGGCATACTCACTGGATGATATATTTATAGAAAGTATTTTTGAAGTAAAAGATATTTATAATGTCAGTTTTAAAATCGAACCCAATACACATCCGGTACTTGCGGTTGAGTGTTCGGTTAAGGAAAAATCAAAATATTGAAAGTATTGTGAGAAACCTATATGAAAAGAATTTAACACTGTTTACATATATTGGTGAGCAAAGGAAAGGCTTATTTACCGGTATTGTTAAGGATTGTAAGTTAGTATACAACAATAAAATAAATACTCTTAAAATAAAAAGTCGTGGGATTTAGTGTAATGCTTGATAAAGAAAAACATACAAGAATTTTTTTCAGGATGAAGAGCTTACATATAGAGAAATATTAAACTATGTTATGCCTGATACATTAGGGTAAAGTAGTATTTAATAAAGAAGATACAGGAGTTGGGAAGTTGCTGTTTCAGTATAATGAGACTGATTGGCAGTTTATGAAAAGAGTATCAGGACTTGGAGAGAGCATACTTATACCATTATTTTATGAAAATGGAGTGAGACTAAGCTATGGACTGCCAAGGTCTGCGAAAGAAACAGAGTTACAAGAAGATTTTTATGCATCAGGTAATCATATACATGATAAATCTAAAGACTATGACATAGAGGGAGTTTACCATATGTTTTATTCAGATGAAGATTACGAACTTGGAACTGTGGTCAAAAATAGGGGGCTAAGATTTATAATATGTGAAAAAGAGGTACAGACAATTGAAGCAACTCTTAAGTTTCATTACAAAGTTTGCAAAGAAGGAAATATAAGAAGTAAGAGGGTTTATAATGAAAGAATAAGAGGACTTGTAATATCCGCAGAAGTTGTAGATGTAAAAGCAGAGGATATATTTGTAAAGTTCTCCACAGACAGCGGATTGGAGAAGAAAAGATATAAACTTGAGTGGTTGCCTGTTACAGGAAATGTAATGTATTGCATGCCGGAAATTGGAACAAAGATAAAAGTATACTTTGGAGATATGGATGAGAGTAAAAATGTATTTGCCATAGAGTGTGAAAACATGTCAAAATTTTCCAATGAAATAAAGGGTATAGTTACAAAAGACGGTAAGACATTGCATATAAAAGATAACGGAGTAGAGTTAAAAGCGGATAATAAGGTGAATATATCAGGTAAAAACCTTACATTCAGTTCGCCTGATTCATTAATAATGTCAGCACGAAAAAAAGTAAAGATTAAATCTGATATGATGGAAATAAATGCAGATAAGGATATAAGTATCCAGAAAAAATAAATATTTATTAAAATAGGAGATAGTGTATATGGAATATTATGATGAGCAGATAGTTAAGGCACTTCATATACAAAGAAGGGATACTTTCGGAAGTATAGACGAGGGATTATACATAAATAATGAATTAATCCATTTTAATAAAACATTGCTTTTTAATGGTAGAGTAAGTGTTATGTTACCTGAAAACTTTGTTCCTATGTTACCTGAGATAGCAGAAATTAAGTACTTCAGGAAAAAGACCTGATGAGATTTATACAAGCCTTGATATGTCTGTCAATTTTACTTTTACGGATCTTGGAATTTCAGGAAATGATGAAGATACAAGACTTGCGGTGGGACTTATAAAACAGATTATAAGAAATGCCAATCCGGGATATGAGTTTTTTTGAAGAAAATGAGGATGTAGAAAAGAAGTTATTATAAATAGATTTGATTTTCAAAAGTTATGGAATAGATGATGAGGCTTACAACATAATGTATCTTGCATGTACAGGAAAAACTATACTACAGGGAACTTTCAGTTGTTTGTATAAAGATAGAAAAGAATGGAAAAGAGCGGCATTGGAGGTTATTAAAACAGTTAGTATGTATCATGGGAGGGTAAACAATGAGTAAGACATCGTTAAAAATAAAAAGAAATATTGATATACACAGTAAAAGAACAGTTTTTATAGGCAATGAAACCGGAGAATATGCCAAATCACAAATAAATAAACTTCCCAAAGTAGATATGAGAAGAGCATGGCAGGCGACATTGGGAGCTATCCCTTCTATGGGTACTGTAAAAGGAACGGAAACAGAGACTATAAAAACATACATAGCACAAATAGCATTAGGAAGTATACCTACTGTGGTAGGAAGCAGTGAGGCATTTAACCCTGCAAATTGGAAAAATGGAGATGTTAATACTTTATTTGCAGATAGTTTATATGGGGGAGGAATATCAGGAGTACATACAGGAGCGGCTCAAGCCGAGGTGGAGCCTAAGAATATAGTATTGGGAGCAGTATCATATGTAGGTTGGGTAAAAGATAAAAATACGGGAAAATGGAAATATCTGAATCAGGATGGAGAGGCAGAAAAAGGATGGAAAAAGGTAGATGGAAAGTGGTACTATTTTGACGGTAGTGGTTATATGTCAACAGGTTGGCGTTCTGTAGATGGAAAAATTTATTATTTCCATAGCAGTGGTGATATGTTGGCGTCAGGTTGGGTTCAAGATAAGAACAGTGGGAAAATGTATTGGGCAGATGCTGAAGGGGCTATTAATAATAAAAATGGTATAGGGTATGATGAAACTACAAAAGATTTAATCATAAAGTACGAAGGAAGTCCTTTTTAGAAGTAAGAATTAATAGTTCACCAGATAGTTATACTATTGGCTATGGATATGATTTTTCAGAAAAATGATTCAGATATGTTCAATAGATTTTTTTAACAAGAAGTAGCACTGGGAAAATAGTGAAAAAGATGTTCGTATGACACAAGGAGAGGCCGAAAAACTTATAAAAAGTTGTTGCAGATAAAAAAAGGAATAACAGCGGGAGTGAATGATTTTATTATTGGATTGGGTTCCGTAATACACAAAAAGTTTATTTTTAACACAGAATCAATATAATGCATTATTTAGTTACTTTTTATTCTAATGGGAAAAATGTATTTAGTGATAAGAAATATGAAGAGTGGATAGGTCTTGGAGGAGAATATGCGAGGAGGGCAGAGGCGAGGAAAGAACTTAGAGATTATATTATAAATAACAATGGAAAAATATGATCCGAAAAATAAAAAGAGTTATTTATAAATAGCAAAGGGGTAATATTAAATATGATTATAAGGACAGAAGGGAAGGAGAGGCACAATTATTTACTAAATAGAAAAAAATCTCACTTTTAATATTTGCTTTGTTTCTAATATTTTTAGTACTATGGTATCAAATTTGATTAATAAAAACCAAATACTCAATGGGAGTGGGTAATCAAACCAAGTTTATATAAAGATATAAGTTTTTAGAGGGAACTTATTTAAATTTTATAAGAACAGTGGAGAGGTTTGTATTATTGATGCAAGTACCAAAGATATCTATGAGTATCCGCTTTTTGATGATATTGATTTTGATAGAGAAAATGTATTTATTGCAAATAAAAATTCTTCTTTTTTTCTATGTTGATAAATCAGGCAACAAGTTATCGGATAAAACTTATGAAAACATATATTCTTTTAAAGATGGTTTATCAGCAGTTAAGCTTAAGGGTTTGTGAGATTCATAGATAAAAACTTCAATCAGGTTATTGATTTTTAATTTTTTTATGATGTACATTTATTTTTATGAAAAATTATGCTGCGGTTATGGATAAGGATAATAAATGGGGTTTATAGATATAAATGAAAATATAGTAATAGACTTTCAATATGATGAAGTAATGGATTTTCATGAGGGCTTGGCAGCTGTTAAGCAGGGGGATAAATGGACTTTTATAAACAAGAAAGGAATTGTAGTAACAAATACTTTTTATGATGAAATTAGTGATTTATATGAAGGTTTTGCCGCTGTAAAAAGGCAAGATAAATGGGGCTATATAGACAAAAATGGTAAAGAGGTCATAGAATGTAAATATGATGATGCACATAATTTTAGTGAAGGTCTTGCTGCTGTTGCAATTAATAATTATTTGGGTGACGGTTATATTGCATGGGCTTACATAGATACTAAGGGAGACATTGTGATTCCTTTTTACTCATACAGTGCTATAAGTGGAGTTCCTTTAATTATTGGTGAATTTCATGATGGGAAAGCCTTTGTAACAAAAGATTTAGTATCTGTTATAGGGAAGAATGGAGAAAATATTTTTCGAGGTAATTCCTTGTTTTTTGTTTCAAAAGCGAAATATTATAAAGAACATTCAGCAATGATTGGCTACATTTATTCAGATTCAAGTATGAAGATTAAAAAGTACGGTCTTTTAAATTTAGAGGAGAGGAAGTATTAAAACCAATATTTGATTACATAGAAGACATATATGGAAAATATATGATAGTTGCTGACATAAAGAATGGAACAGATATGAACTATGGCATAGTTAGAATAAAATGAAATATATTATGGCTATGTAAAAAGACCAAAGTTATATCATTTGATATTTAAAAACATAAAAAAATAGTTAATCATTGAGAGGGCTATTAAGGGTATAAAAACACATAGGAATTATGGTGATGTGTTTTATTGAATGATACCTTTTAAAGATGGAAATGATTATCATGAATTTATAAATTATAATTACCATACTGAACATATAGTTGGAAATTGATACTATGTATGTACTATATTCATATGGACACCTCCTCCAAGTATAGTTTTTTTGTGTTGAACTGGGGACTTGGAGGTTTTTTTATTATAATAAAAAAATGTCAAGATTGGTAATACCCAAACCTCAACATTAATTATAGAGCCTTTTTATTGTGCTTTTTATTATATAAAAACTGATAATAATGTGTTACTTATAGAAAATATATATGACATATATTATTAAAATATAATGAAAAAAATAGTGCAGAATTTGTTATAATTAGAGTGGTATTATTTTCGTAAAAAAATAAATAATAAGATAAACGAAGATCCGATTTTTTTCTGTTGAAGAAGTAACAAAATTGTAAATGGAGGAGATACAGCCTTAGATGAAAGGAAAAAGGCTTATAAAAAAAGTGCTGTGAAAAGATTAAAGAGTAGGCTATTACAGATAACGGTTATATTTTTAGTGATAATAGTTGTTAGTACATCTTGTAAGAATGGTAATATAAACAGAGGTACATATATATCAAAAGAAGAACAGATTAGTAATAATGTTCCACAATATAGGATAATAAAAGATAAATTTGTTTTAAACACTACTAATATGGAGATGCATATAGAATATCCTAGTATTTTTGAGATGTCAGACATTGAAAAGCAGGAACGGATTAATAAACTGATTTTTTTAACATCGGTGGGACTTTATTATAATACGTATGTACATAATAAGCTTAAAACAAATAGTAATTATACAATTGTTCATAATGATGATAAGTATATCAGTGTTAAGTATGACGGTTTTTACTACAGTGGAGGCAAGAAGACCTAATTATGATTGTTTTTTTGTTTAAATATAGATTTAATAAAGGGTGAAGTAATAGGGTTGGAAGATGTAATAGATATAGAAAAAAATTAAGAGTTAAATTTAAAAAAATATAATTTTACAGTAGTAAAGGGGCTTGATGAAAATATTCCTTTAGATGAGAGCGGATGGGGGAATTATTTGATCATTATTTGGAATATCATGTGATATCTGGTGATGAACTTCATAACTATGATTTTTATTTTACAGATAATAAGATAGGGTTAATTATAAGTGTTCCGGTAGATGCAGGAGGGTCATATATTATTCTTGAAAGTAGTGATAATCTGAGTATGGATGATATAAAAAAAGTAAAGTTTATTGTGGAGTATGGTACTAGGGTGTGTCTTAAAACTTAAAATTGTACAATACCTTATTTTTTGATAAAATATAAAAAACAAAGTACTGGAGATTACAGCCATGAGACAAAAACGCTATGAAATGTCAGATGAGCAATGGGAACAAATTAAGGATTTATTTCCAAAAACCAAAACCGGTTGTCCGCCTAAAGATAAAAGACTGATGTTTAATGCCATCTTATGGCTTGCAAGAAGCGGTTCGGCATTGCGTGATTTACTTGAATGCTTCGGTTCTTGGAAAACAGTATACAGTCGCTTTTGTAAATGGCGTGATGATGACACGCCGTTTAACATATTCCATGCTCTGAATGCTGAGGCTGATTATGAAAATCTCAGTATTGACTCTACGAGTGTCAAAGCCCATCAGCACAGTGCAGGTGCTAAAAAGGGGCTGTAAATTACAAAGTAAATCAACATATCGGAAGAAGTCGTGGAGGTAATACAACCAAAATTCATGCCATAGTTGACGGTTTTGGTAATCCCATATATTTTGCACTGACTGCCGGAAGCGAACATGATTGTGTTTGTGCTTTGGATTTACTGTCAAAAGTCAACATTGAAGGCAGTAATATCCTTGCTGACAAAGCATATGGAAGTTTAAAAAAATAAGGGAATATATTACTTTCCAAAAAGCTTCTATACTATTCCACCAAAATCAAATGCAAAAAGAAAAGTGGAATACGATAAATGGCTTTATATAGAACGCCATTTGATAGAATATTTTTCTCAATAAGATAAAATATTTCCGTAAGTTGGCAATAAGGTATGATAAATTGGCAACATCTTTTCTTGCCTTTTATTTACTGTGCCGCAATATTTATTTTGTGCAAATAGTACAGTCTGTTATAGTTTTAAGACATACCCTAGTATATCCACAATTAAAAATCATCTGTATTATTTGAACTTACAAACTATGAGGATATGCTGGATGATATTTATGAAGATGGAAATTGCTATTTGGGAAATTATAATTACTATACTGAACATATAGTTGGAAATTGGTACTATTATGAGATATATTGGTATCATGGTTTGTAAAATAGAATATAAAAAGTTTAGAAAAAAACAGGTTCTTTGTCAGTGTTGGGGTGGGTTGATTTTTAAGCCCACTTTTTATATTTGAAATTTTTGTACTTACCATTTTGTTGGGCAGAATATATTTAAAAGCTGATAAATATTTTTTGCACAACAAAAATACCTCGTCCCCGGTCATTTTTTTAAGCTGTTGCCATTAAAATTCTATTCCTAAAAATATTTAAAGTTACGTACACCATAAGATATTCTTTTAAGTACTTTTTATCTTGTTATTAAACCCTTCTGTAGGTCCATTTGATATATGTCGGTACTTAAGTGAATTTAAGATGTATTTGTAATTATTTCTGAATGCTGTGATTGCTGCATTAAACTTTTTTATACCGGAACTTTCTACCTCAAGCATCCATTCGTGAAGGAGCACTCGTTGTTTTGAGTATGATTTTTCATCAAGTAGCTGGATAAACAGCTCTTTTATGAAATGTGCTTTCTTAAGTCTTCTCTTAAGTCTTCTGAATACTCTAACATTAGTCTAAGTGCTGCCTTATTTTCTTCAGACAGAATTGATTCTCTTGTCGTTATGATGTGCCTGCTTCGCTTGTAGTACCTTCTAAGAGTCTTTGACATGTTATTTTGCACATTCTTTCTTACATTCTCAAGAGCCCAATATACCTGCCTTATAAAGTGGTACCTGTCAATAACTATTTTAGCGTTTGGAAAATATGTTTTTAGCCATATCTATGAAAGTCTTATTCATATCGCATGAGAAATATTTTTACATTCATACGTTTAGACTTATCAAGAGACTTAAAATATTCAACCAAACATGTACTCTTTCTTGAGTAGAGTATATCTAATACCTTATGTTTTATAGGATCGACAACGATAGTTTGATACTTTTCAGTTCCCACATTACCTTTAAACTCATCTATTGATATAGCTTCTCCAATCCTATCAGATGAATTGTTAAGAGTGCCAAGTACTTTATATACAGTGTGGGTAGAGACATTAGCTCGGACAGATGCATGCTTAATGTTTATCGAGTCATAGAAAGAATGAGCAATAAACTTGGTCAGCCTTTGAGTTCTATGTAGATACCTTGAAACGAAATCATATGATTCATAAAAGTGTTTGCCACAGTTAGGACAATGATAACGTCTCTTTTTAAGGTGCAAGGTACAAGATTTATTTTGAAAAGGTATATCTTTAATCTTTTGAATTCTGTAATCGTGTACCTTAGCAGTTGCATTATTGCATCGCGGACATTTATGTGGTTTAGGGTCGGTTGTAATCAGAAACGAGATATCATCGTCTTTTACACAATTAACATTGACTTTTACATCATAAATGCCTAAAATCTTATTTAGGTCGTTCATATGGACACCTCCTCAAGTATAGTTTTTGTGTTGAACTGGGGACTTGGAGGTTTTTTTATTATAATAAAAAAATGTTGAGATTTGTAATACCCAACCCCAACATTAATTATACAACCGTGTAAGATATAACCACATAGTTTGGAGATTATTTTGATGGCAATAAGAAAAGATAAGACAATGTTTTTGTAAACTCTTTTTGGTTGGTATAAAACTGTTTTGTAGGATGAAGAGCTTAATGGGGAGTTGGGATATTTCAGGTATCGCATATACAATAAAGACATGATGTGAAAAAGATTGTTAGTCAGCATGAATTTTTAAATTTTAGGAAGTAAATTAATAAAAAAATAATATTTTTTTATTTTATCCGTGACTTTTTGATATATCAAAAACACAGTTTATAAATGTAAGAATGTTAGAAGGCTCCGCACAGAAAGGTGGAAGCTTTTGAAAAATTTACAGATAATAAAGAGCGTGGAAGCGGAGTTTATAGGCTTCATGGAACAGTCTATTTGGAACTGTGCGAGGAATGTTACCAGAAAAAGTGTCAGCAGAGGAACTGAGGAACAGCGGTATATCGCTGGAGGCATTGTATAAAGGAGAGTATATAAATTATATACCGGTTGAAGATAGGCATGATTTTGAAGATAAGTATGAAATTATGAATTTACAGGTTCTTATTAAAAGCGATCTTCTAAAAGTATTGTTTGACAGACTTACACAACGAGAAAAACAGGTGTTGATACTTTAGAGTAGGCTTTGACTATGACTATGAAGAGATAGGTGAGATTCTTGGAATTACTCCCAAAAGGGCGAAAGACTACAAGTATCAGGGATTAAGAAAGGTTAGGAAATATAAGAATGGCAGAAATAAACAGAATTGACTATGAACTTATTGTATCTGCCACTAAAGGCAATATGGCAGACATAGGAAAAATATTAGAAAACTTCAGTGGAAAGATTGAAAAAGTTATTTATCATCTGGCACCATGGCTGCCTGAAGAATGTCGCAAGGACTGTAAGCAGGAAGTTATGATTATGCTTGTGCAGCTAATACAGACAAAATTTAAAGTTTAAGAAGTGAACAGGGCTTTTCGGCATTCTTACATCCTTTATATTTGTCGTTCTCATAAAGTCTATAAGAGCTATGTGTTTAGTAGAAATGTTGTCTTTTATAGGCTTTTCGGACTGATAAATAAGTCCAGTGTAAGGGTAGCTACCTTGTTAATATATAGTACTTTGAAAATTGAATATAGTTTTACTTTGCAGAACAATCGGAGCGTTAAGCCAAACAGTAAGTACGCCAAGATGCAACTTGATGTAAATTAGTAAGAAAAGCGAATACTGATATAAGTTGCGGAGCGTCGTATATGTTGCTGAAAATGGGATTGGGGTTCCTATGGCGATGATGCGTTCCTTAGTTAAAGTTACTTCCCAATAGATAGGGGCTGAAGAAGCTGGTGGAATTCCAATGTGATCTTACCCGGATCACTGCAAAGTAATTTTTATAAAAAAGATTTATCAGTTAATGAATACATATTTTATTAATAAAAATATGGAAAGTTAAGAAGGAGGTGATTTTATGTATTGATTATCAAGGCAACAATATTTTTGGTAGGAGCTGATGGCTATGAAAAAGAGAAAGATGATGATAATCTTGTCAAAATGTATTTTCAATAATATGATATTTTATGTGCCAAGTGATGTTTTTTCGATGGTTCTTCTCCGTACACAGAGATATTCAACAAAAAAATATGTTCGTTATAAGGAGGGTGCAGAATTGTATAGCATGAGTGAAAGGAAATTTACGGAGCTTGCAAACAGTGCTGATGCTGTTATACATGTGGATAAGATAGCGCTTGTTGAACTTGATAAGGTTGAGAAGTATATAAGGTTTAATAATTCATGATATTCAGTTGAGGGATTTGTAGGGTAAATACTTGACATATTGAAGGACAAAAAGTATACTGGATGTAGGTTGAGAGGAGGTGGGCTTATTTGGCTAAGATGGGAAGACCAAAGGCTGAAAACCCGAAGTCAAGCAAGATATCAATCCGCTTTACTGATGAAGAGTATGAGCAGTTGAAAAAATGTGCAGCCCAAAACAACCAGACCATAACAGAAGCTATACGCAAAGGTGTCAGACAATTGTTTGAAACTATGCAACAGTAATTTTGCAAAATCTCTTTCCTGAATGGAAAGGAGATGGGTTATGTCAAGAATACGCAAAGATACTAAGGGAAAGGTATTACATAAGGGTGAGGACTACAAGAAAGATAAGAAGCTTTACAGATATTCGTACACAGATTCTCTAGGAAAAAGGAGATGCGTTTATGCTAAGAACTTAGAGGAACTTCGGGATAAGGAGAAGCAACTCCAACGAGATCAACTTGACGGACTTGATATTTATGTTCAGGGCAATGCGGACGTAAATTATGCATTTCATCGTTATATTGCCACTAAAACAGAACTTCGCAGCTCAACAAAGACCAATTATTTGTATATCTATGATCGATATGTAAAAGATGGATTCGGTAAGAAGAAGCTTTCAGAGGTCAAATATTCTGATGTGTTGCTGTTTTACAATGCCTTACTTGGTAAGGGGTTATCAATTGGTACAGTGGATTCTGTTAATACAGTATTGCGACCAACTTTTCAGCTGGCAGTTAGGGATAATGTTATCCGTAACAATCCGGCAGATGGAGCTATGGCTGAAGTCAAGAAAAAGTGGGATGGGAACATAGGTATAAGACATGCACTAACGATTGAGGAAGAACGAGCCTTTCTTGAAAGTCTTGAACTCAAGAAAAATCTTAGTTGGAAGCCGCTGTTTATTGTGATGTTTGGCACCGGTTGCCGAATAAGCGAGATTATAGGTCTGCGTTGGGATGATGTTGACTTTGAAAAAGGGATAATTACAATTGATCATGATGTGACATATTATCCCAGATCTGACAAGAACTATAGGTGTGAATACGAGCTTGCCCTTCCAAAGACAGAGGCGGGAATAAGAAAGATTCCGATGCTAAAGAAAGTTAAGGATGCACTTGAACTGGAAAAGCAAAATCAGAGAGAGTATGGTTATCATTGTTTGGTAGAACTTGGAGGGATGAAAAATTTCATTTTCTGTAACAGATTTGGAGGGCTACAAAATCCTGCCAGTGTTAATAAAGTTATTAAACGCATAGTATCAGATCATAACTCAAAGGAGATAGTGGATGCAAAAAGAGAAGGCAGAGAGCCGGTCATAATTCCAAATTTTAGTTGTCACATCACAAGACATACCTTTTGCACAAGGCTTTGTGAAAATGGAACCAATGCCAAAGTGATTCAGTCAGTGATGGGACATAAGGATATCCAGACAACATTGGGTATATATGCAGAAGTATCAGAAAATAAAAAAAGAAAGATATATTTGAACAGTTAAATAATCAGGATGTTATTTAGGAAGAGTTCTTTGAGAGACTCCCAAGTACCACAAAAACTTGATTAGTACCATATATGTACCACATATTCTCAAATGAATAGTACATGATAATGCATGGTAACGGAAAATAAGCTGATATATTGTTTTTACAGTGCACAATAATGCATTATATCGACATAGTAGTTAGCAGTTTTCCCAACAATGAAGAGCCTTGACAAGCCGGCTAATGCAGGAAATGAAGAGTCTTCAGATTCAAATACAGGCTTCTTTACACCTAATGAGAAGATAGATTTCTCAAATGTAAAGATTGAGCCGCTATTTGAAGAGAGTGTAGACTTTGATACATTCTCAAAATCAGACTTCAGAGCGGTAAAGGTAAAGAACTGTGTTGCAGTTCCAAAGAGCAAGAAGCTTTTACAGTTCACTCTTGATGACGGAACAGGCAAGGACAGAACAATTCTTTCAGGCATCCATGAGTTCTATGAGCCTGAGGAGCTTGTTGGAAAGACACTTATAGCTATAACAAACCTTCCACCAAGAGCAATGATGGGAATTGAATCATGCGGTATGCTCTTGAGCGCTGTAAATGAGCTTAAAGAGGGCGAAGGCGAAGAGCTCCACCTTATAATGGTAGATAATCATATACCGGCGGGAGCTAAGTTGTACTAAATATAAAATTTCTAAAATCATGATGTCAGAACTTAGGTTTGAGAATAGGATCAATAATTGATATGCATGATAACAAGAGCACTTCTTAGAGATAATCTGAGAGGTGCTTTTTTTCGTACTAAAAAATATATCAGGCCGTTATCTTATAAAAATAGATTGCGAATAGATTACATTTCGCAATCAAACAAGATATAATGAAGAAAAACAGGAGGTGATATCTATGGCAAGAACAGCAAATGTATTTGCACGTGTAGAGCCTGAAGTACAAGAACAGGCGGAGCAGGTGCTTGACAGGCTTGGTATCCCGATGTCCAATGCAGTAGGAATGTTTCTGAGGCAGATTGTATTACAGAGAGGGATTCCATTTGAAATGAAACTTCCGGCTTATGAAGAGCCGGTTGCATATGGGTCGCTTACAAAAGAACAGTTTAATACAGAAATAGAGAAAGGCATAGAAGATATCAAGGCCGGCAGAATATATTCGGCGGATGAGGTTGAAGCGGAAATCAAACGGGAATTTGGTAAGAGATGAGTATTGAAGTGGAAAACCTTGACTCACTTCGTAAGCTGGTAAGAGAGTTGCAAGCAGAAAATACTTTGTTAAAGAAAAAATTAAAGAAAGCTAATATAACATATCCGGAAAGTTGTATATTTGAAGAAAAGATAGAAAATACGTCTGAGTTTGATCCGTATCAAGGCGAAAGAATTATCAGAAAGTATATTACTGAAGAAATGGCAAATAGGGTACTTTTGCAATGTTCTGGGGAGAACAGATGTGTATGCAAAGAGAGGGAAAAACGGTGGATATTTTCCTCAATGTAATAACCGCTGGAATGATAGACTTTGTCCCAAACAGCAAGGTGAGAAAATACATTGTGAAGATTGTAAGAACACAAGCTGGACTAAACTTACTGCTAAAAATAGTGGAGCACTTGTTAGGATATAAAGATGACGGTTCGGATGTTATAGGCGTCTCATCCATTATTACCGGATGGTACATGCAGGTTTATAGTATTTGACTTTGATAATCATGAAAAAGGGTGCAGAAGAAATAGATTTTTGCAAAATTCGACTAAAGACTGGCATAAAAGAGGTGGAAGCTTTGCGTCTTATTTGTGAAAAAAATGGAATCATTCCGCTGGTAGAACGTTCAAGATCAGGACAAGGAGCACATGTGTGGATATTTTTTTCAAAAAGCCTATTCCTGCTTCCTTAGCACGCAACTTCGGTTACCTTTTTGTTGGATAGAGGTCAATCTTTAATTAATATGAAGTCATTCCAATATTATGACAGAATGTATCCGTGTCAGGATAGTGCAAACAGTATAGGAAATCTTATTGCTCTGCCATTGCAGGGAGGGGCATTAAAAAATGGAAATAGTGCCTTTATTGATAGTAACTGGAATGCATATCCTGATCAGTGGGATATTTTATTAAATCATACAATGAAGTTGTCTATGGAAGAGATAGAGGCCTTTTATGGAAAAAAATGGAAGGCTGAAATCACTGAAGCAACAGGTGTTGGACCGGATAATATGGAATGTAGACCCTAAACCATGGAAAAAGAAACAAGTATTTAATAAATCTGATGTTGTAGGAAAAATGCATATTATTCTTGGCGATGGGGTATGTAGATGCATTGAATCTTATGCCAAGGATACAGAATCAAATAAGAAGCTTGGCTGCATTTGACAACCCTATCTTTTATAAGAATAGGCGCTTAGGATATTCAAATTATTATAATTTTTAGTGCTGTTTATATGGGAAAGGATATTGACGGATATATTCGTATTCCAAGAGGACTTAGAGAACAACTTATAAATAATTGTAAAGAAGCCGGCATTGAGTACGATATTAGTGATCAAAGAGAAATGGGAAGACCTATAAAAGTTTTTTTTAATGGAGATTTGCGTACAGAGCAGGATTTGGCGGCGGACAGAATGTTACAGCATGATCATGGAGTGCTTTAGTGCAACTACTGCATTTGGAAAAAAACAGTGGTATGTAGTTATTTGATATCACAAAGAAAAAGTCAGTACATTGATTCTTCTTCATAGCAAAGATTTGATTGAACAGTGGGTAGAAGAATTAAATAGGTTTTTAATTATAAAAGAGAAACTACCAATTTATAAAACAAAGACAGGTAGAGAAAAACGAAGAGATAGTGTTATAGGAGTATTAACAGGTAATAAGAATACACTTACAGGGATTATTGATGTAGCTATGATTGGGTCAATGTATAGTAAGGGAAATTTCAACGATTTTATTAATTCCTATGGACTGGTCATTATGGATGAATGTCACCATTGTGGATCTAATACCTCGATAGAAGTAATGAAGAGAGTGAAATTCAAGATACGTTTATGGAGTTTCAGCAACACCAAAGCGTGGGGATAGTCTTGAAAAAAATAATATATATGTTATTAGGTCCGATAAGACATAGTTATACTGCAAAAGAACGTGCTAAAGAACAAGGGATTGGACATTATGTATATCCAAGATTTACAAAGGTTATTGATACAAATGAAACTATGAACGATATTAATGCTGCTTATAATTTGATAAGTAACAATAAAATAAGAAATGAAATGATTGTAAATGATACAAGACAGGCAATTGCCGATGGGAGAATACCACTTATTCTTACAAGATATAAGGAGCATGCAAAGAATTTATTTGATATTCTGTCAGGTGCAGCAGACTATGTGTTCTTGCTTTATGGTGATAATAGTGATAGTGAGAACTCTGAAATCAGAAAAAAATTTAAAGAAAGTTCTAAATGAAAAATCAATTATTTTGATAGCTACCGGGCAGAAGATTGGTGAGGGATTTGATTTTCCAAGATTAGATACATTGATGTTGGCATCACCGGTTTCATTTGATGGAAGATTGGAGCAGTATGTTGGGAGATTACATAGAGATTATGAAGGTAAGAAGTATGTAGTTGTTTATGATTATATAGATGCTCATTTAAAAGTTTTTGAGAAAAATGTATTTCAAAAACGTCTAAGAACTTATAAGCGTTTAGGATATTCTCTAATTTCGAATAGGATATTAGATAAAACAAGTTGCAAATGCAATTTATGATTCAGGGAACTATATTGATATATTTGAACGAGATATTATAGAGGCAGAAAAGAGAATAATTATTTCAAGCCCACATATTGTACAGGAGAGAGTTGATAGAATAATTTATATTACAAAACAGCAGGTGGAAGCAGGATGTAAGATAGTCGTGATAACAATTGATCCTGAAAAAAATGAGCTTTGGAAGCATTAATGATTATCATGAAATGATTAATCAGATGAAAACATCAGGAATACAGGTTGTTATTAAAGATGAAGTAGATGAACACTTTGCAGTCATAGATGAAGAACTGGTATGGCATGGTGGTATGAATCTTTTTAGGAAAGGAAGATGTGGGATAATTTGATAAGGATAAAATCTGCTGTTGTAGCAGAGGAGCTATTGGAATTATCGTTTGAAATTAGTAGTTTCAAACTAACGACATCAATTCGTTGTTTTTCGAATATTTGTAGATACTGCCAATGGTATAAACAAATAAAATTTATTATAAGTCGGATGTTGAAAAGCTAATATTTGCAGTAAAGATAAATTGGTGTAGTTGACATGTATGGAAAGTTGCAAAAAGAAAAATTAAAAATAAAGATATGCAAAATAAACCTCAGAGGTTAATTTAAAATTTGACAAAAATTTATATTCATGTTAATATAAATTTACCTCAAAAGGTAAATATATAAGAGAGGCAATGCTTTGGATATTACTTACAAGAATAAGAAAATTGAAAGGATTTGTACGGATGCCAAAACAGCGGAGAGAACCTATGGTCGAGAAATGGCAGATAAAATACATCAGCGTATAGATGAAATTTGTGCTGTAGACACGGTTGAGATAATGATACAGTTTCATATCGGGCGATGTCATGCACTTAAGCAGAATAGGAAATGACAATATGCAGTGGACTTGGTTCATCCATACAGATTGTTATTCGAGAAAAATTGGTAATGAAATTCAAATAGCAAATATTTTTGGAAATTGTTGACTATCATTGATGGTCAGTATTTTAAGTCGGGGAGGTAGCACAATGGTTAGAAGTCGCAGTTATATTGCAACGCCACCCGGAGCGACAATTAAAGAGCAGTTAAACGACAGGGGAATGAGCCAGAAGGAGTTTGCTGCCAGAATGGATATGTCTGAAAAACATATCAGTAAGCTCATTAATGGCGATGTACAGCTTACACCTGAAACAGCAGTCAGATTAGAGATGGTTTTAGGTGTTCCTGCTAAGTTTTGGAATAATTTGGAGTCAATCTATAGAGAGAAGATTATTAAGGCAGAAGCAGAAAATGCAATGGAAGACGATAAAGAGATGGTAAAAAAAATTCCTTATAGGGAGATGGTAAAATTCGGTTGGATTCCGGATGCCGTAGAATCTAATGAAAAGGTTGTTAATCTTAGGAAATTTTTTGAGGTTGTTGAACTTTCTCTTATCGGAAAGGAGCAGATTACAAGAATTGCATGTAGACGTTTGGCAATTACGGAAAAAAGTGATTTGGCTTTAATGGCGTGGGCTCAAGAAGCAAGGATTAAGGCGCGTAATATTCAAACAGCTTCCATAAATATCAAAGGGTTAACTTCAGTTTTGAATGATATAAGAAATATGACGGTTCTTAGCCCAAAAGAGTTCTGTCCTAAGATAAAAAAATATCTTGCAGACTGTGGTATTGCTTTAGTATTTTTGCCACATCTTGAGGGATCTTTTCTACAGGGAGCTTCTTTTATAGATGGGAATAAGATTGTTCTTGGACTTACTGCAAGAGGAAAGGATGCAGACAAGTTTTGGTTCAGCTTATTCCACGAACTTGCACACATTGTTCTTGGCCATGTAGGGCAGACAAACGGTACATCTGAAGATGATGAGAAAGAGGCTGACAGATGGTCAGGATGACACTGATTGACTCTAAAGACTTTGAAGATTTTAGAAGAAATGGAGATTATTCAGAAAGCCAAGTACTTCAATTTGCAAAGGCACAGGGAATCGCTCCGGGGATAATAGTCGGAAGAATGCAGTTGGAAGGGATGATTAAGTATAGTATGTTAAATAATTTGAAAGAGAAATATGAAATAGTTATTTAAGTATATTATCAAAAAGTTTAAAGTGGCGGAAAAATTAGAGATTTGATTTAATCATAGGTGGAAGAATTAATATTACTATATGATTATGGAGTCACAAAATAAAGTAAAAAAACTAAATTATATGCTAAAATAAAAGGGCGATCCTATATTGGACTGCCCTTTTAGTATACAAATTTCAGGGGGATATAATGAGAGAATTTAAAAACGAATCAACACTTATTAATGGCAATCTGGCATTGTCTATAGCACCTGCACTTACCCCAAACGGTGTAGAGAATGACCCTTTATTTTTCAATGGAGAAATTATATACCCGACAATAGTTTCAGGTGGACTTTTGGTACTTGCAGATGTAGTCAGTACAAGATATTTTAAATACGTACCGGTCGCACAAAGAGACCCTATTCTTTCTGCGCAGGGGATATATTGAGAGCGGAATGCTTTTCAGCCTGCAATGGTGTTTATGCAAGAATGGATCTATTCCAAAGTGCACTGGACGGGGAGATACTTTATGGTACTACAAATGTGGATATAGGCAGTAATCTAAGAAAGTCTCTTTTTAATGTAAAGCAGGGGGACAGATTAAAGTTTCGTATAGGAGATGACGGATGGAAGGCTCTACACAGTAAGAATCTTGATAGTAGTGTGTTGACAGATATACATATACAAAGACCTGTAAAAATGCCTGACAGATGGGTTAGAGCACTTGGTAACTGTGCTATACTACATCAAAATATGGAATATAAATTCCACATTGAGGGAATGCAGGCAAAATCATTTATTGCAATGCTGCCGGCGGCTACAGGTAAGGAGAGATCGGGATGGTTGACACCTACAAAGACAGGTGTAATGTTAAAGCCGAAAGAAGAGAAAAACAGTGTATATATTAGCGGACTGCATAGACTCAGTGCACTTAAGAGGATAATGAGTAATGTAAATGCTGTTTATTTTTATGCACCGAATGATGATGAGCCGGGGCAGATGATGATTGAAGTATGTATGACAGGAGCAAATATTACCCTCAGTTTGACAGCGAAAAGTTATGAAGGGTATTCAGGCGAGGGAGCATTACTTGATTCGCTTTCAACTCCTAAAATACTTGAATGTGCGGATAAAATTGATGATATATTAAACTTTGAATCAAGACTTGATATTGATAAAATATCAAAAATCAATTGGAATAGTAAAAAAATGATATGAATGATGCAATGGAGCTGCTTGCCGTTTCAGGGAAGCTTGGGTTTGATGTCAGAGATAGAGCATTTTTCCATAGGGAATTGCCGGATGATCCGGATAGAGTTTTTAAAGGATAATCCAAGGCTTGTGGGTGCAAAAGAAGCTGGTTGAAGATACTGAATATATTGATGATATATATGGCATGTAAAATCAGGAGATACAACCTACAGAGTTATTTATCCGACAGATGAGAACCTTGAGAATGCAAAATGCACCTGTACATGGTATCTGAAACATCAAAACGGTAGAGGACCATGCAAAGCATATTTTGGCAGTAAAACTAAAAAAAGGAGTATAGTATGGCAAGCAAACTGGAAAAAGCAGCAGAGATATATCGTTCTCTCGGTTATGAAGAGACAGATTTTGATGATATTTTTAAATCTTGGAATAGGAAGCAAAAGAAGAGCAAAAAAAGAGGCAAGAGAAGGATTAAAACTGGAGACTGGACAGAGATAAAACAATTATCAGATAATACATATGGATTTGTTTCTGTGGTGGATGTAGATCTTGAAAAGCTTGCAATCTTTGCTATAAGAGTTGGAGTGGATGCCAAGCGAGCTGCAAATATTCTTAGAAGAAGTAGCGAAGTCGCTCTAAAGGCTATTGAGGATAGAGGTGAGACTTTTGCAATGAACTTTATACAAGCCGCCTGTGCTTTAAACAGGAGAATATGGGAGCATTCCATGTCAGTGCTTGGTATGTTGGCATTAAAACTTGTGCATGAAATGAATCTTGAAATTCCCGAATCTGTAGAGTATATAAAGGACTGGGCAGCCGCAGCGGCAATACTTTTGACGTTAAAAAGAAAAGACTACAATTTTGATGAGGAATTTGTAATTGAAAAAGAAGAGATTTTAAGAAGGTTCAAAGAGCATATAGAAGCAGGTGTTGCCTTGAATGTGCCTGCAACCGGACCTTTTTCAGATTTACTTATATGGGGTGTACAAAATAATCTTATTGCGAAAGATACCGCGATGGAGCAGGTATTTTACGGACTTAGCATCGCACAAAGGCCGGGAGACAGAAAAGAATATGTAAATGTATTGGAACAAATCGGAATTACGGATGAAGAGATAAAATCAAGAGTAGAAACAATTATTCCACTGCTTGGTCTCGGAGAAACGGCAATACTTGAGCGATTTGCACCTGTACTTATAGAGAGTGCTACTGAAGATTGGTTATATACAATACTTATTTCCTGTAGTTCTGCAAAGGTAAAAATCAAAAAAATTGATTTTAAACACTGTTTTTAAAAAGGGAAAAGCCTAAGTCGGTAAAAGAGTATGAAGAATGGCTTCTACTTTATAAGCAGGATGAGGATAAAAGTATAGCAAAGCTTGCGGGAAGTATTGAAAAGGCTTGGGGACTGGAGATAGTACAGGAAGATGTAAAAGAAGAGGTGCAAGGGCTTTGGAGAGAAACACCAAAACTTTGGGAGGTGCTAAGGTTTGAAATAGGAGAAACTTCACGGAAAAATCTTACAGATCTGTTGACAGAGATTTCTGACAGAAAAGAATATATTGACGATGTGGCTTTCGAGAGATTTATTGCAATGGCAAATAATATTGCACATAAAAATCCTGATGAAGCAAAAATAAGTCTGTCAGGAATTACAATAAATGATTCAAGCGGTATGTCGGCACTTGGAAGATGGGCAAAAAATATTGAGAATAATGTATGTCCGGACAGTAAGACGAATGAATGGAACGGTGAGAAGGAAGTCTTAAAAATCAGGTATAGCGGATTAGTTTATACAAGAAGAGTAGTATTATTTGAGTCGATAGATAAATGGCCATGTATATTAAGTACACCAAGTTATGAGGACCTAAGCATATCTTTACCTGATTTAACAGATAGACTTATCAGGTATAAGAATGAGAATTTTTTATATGTCGCTGAACCGGATTTACAGTTTGCAATTACAAGGCTTGATATTGAACGTATTACAAAAGAAGATAAAAAAAGGTTTTTGGAAAAAACAGATGGCTTAAAATTAAAAATTTTACTTCCCTTGGGAGATTTTTTAAAGGATGAAAAGGGAGAAGATATCTTTGCTGAGGAAATCATAAAAGATTACTTGGATGACCCATATGTTGAACCTAAATTTTCACTCGGAAAAAGCGCATATTGGAGAGAGGACGTTGATGTGCCGAAAAGCTTAAAGGCATTTCCTTTTAGACTTTCATGGTGCTATGAAGATATGTATTCTATATTTCCGACCTGGGGAGATTATTCACTTACTGCAATACGAAGAGATACTGAAGTCTATCATAGTCAGGGTATAAATTTAAGGCAGATAGCAAAAAGGAGAAAACCTCTTACAAAAGGTGCAATGATGAACTGGATTGCAACGAGGAGTAACTTAAGTGATGAGAATGCTGCAGATATTATTACTGCGACTAATGAAGCATGGGAAAGGGGGCTTCTCTTACCGGGAGTTGCAGATATTTCATATTTGGATTGGAGCGGCGGTACACCGTCAAACTTGGCAAGTCTGGCTTTTTGCAATGGAAAAATATGGCTAAAGACGGTATGCTGAGTTTGGTATGGATGGCTGCCTGTGATGTAGTGGAGGTATCGCTTAAAGCACCTAGAATGCTCTCAGGAACAGCTGAGATTGTAAAATTTCTAAGAGATTATCTTGACGAAGTTATTTTTTGCAGTAGAAAATAAGCTTGCCCCTAAAAATGCATTGGAAATGAATGCCGTAAAAATCTCGCTACAAAATCCGGATCTTCAAAGGCTGTAGAATATGCCAAGGAAATAGTGAATAAGCTAAATTCTCTTGGTATGGATATAAAAGAAGAAAAAGTATGAAGAAGTACAGAATCAAAATATACCAAATGATTTTTGATGAAGTATGGGTAGCATTGCCGGAGGCAAAAAGCTAATCAATGATAATGTGAAGTTTGATATAAATGTATTTGAAGTAAGAAAAGGCGATAAAGCTTTCAGCTTTAATTTACAATTACCGGATATCTCAGACAGGCTGTTTCAAGTATATATTTACGGATGGTTTTACGGAATTCAAAAAGAGGCTCAGATGTCGGGAGCTGTGGCCGACAGCAACGGAAAAATCATAGATGAGAAAGAAAAGAGCGTATGGCTTCATTATGACCCTGAAAAGAAAAAGGTTGTAGTAAGTAAATATAGAAACTGGAGAGGTGAAAAAGAAGGACCACTTGAGGGTGACTCAACACCTTACTCAAAGATATTTTTGACTATTGCAGTAAGTACTCTGGCACAGGATGGAGAGAGTATTTATGGCGCAAAAAGTCTTTTCAGACAACTGGCGGACTCAGGAGATTTATCTGTAGAGAATTTAAGAGAAATCATGAGAGAACTTTTATTGCATGAGGAGATAAGCCCTGCAAAACTGGTAAGAATAGTTGAGAAAGAAAAATAAGCTTTTTAAGTATATGCTATGTAATGCTTGTTGAGTGTATCAAATACGCCGGAGAGTTTGTTGTAAAAAAATAATAAGCCGCCTGTATGGATAAACAGAGTTTTTGGATATCTGTACTTATTATGCCGACTATTTAAGGGAAGCAATGAAGAGAGGATTTATTTCAAAAAGAAGATGCCAAATGGTCCGGACTTTTAGAAATTGCAAACTGTACTGCCAAGTCCACTGCAGTGAAGAAGGCAAAGAGTTTGGCAAAAATACTGGGGATAGGATGAGTTAAAGAGCAGGTTTTTAGGAGCCTGCTTTTTTAATGTGCAAAATATTGTACATTCTTTATGCTATTTTTAATATAGAAAATAAATCGGATGAAGAAATTTTGGTATAACTAAAGAGGGAGGTTGATTTTGAATAAATATGACAAAGTAATCAGGGAAACAGTTTGGAATTATACAAGGTGAAAAAAATATCTTGTTTTTTATTAAAACCGGTAGAGGTGGAAGTATAGAAGGTTTTTGAAAATAAATATTTGAGTATATGCAGCTTTTTATTTGAAAAATATGGTTATACATTTGTTGTTTCCGCCAATCCTAAAGATTCGGTATGTGATTTGGAGGAAGAAATAAAATGTATAAGTAAGTATGTTGGGGATTATAAAGAAATAATTTTTGTCGGAATTTCAAACGGAGCTTTTATAGGTGCAGCTCAGTGTAGAAAAAAATTGAAAAATAAAGAATGCTGTTTTTGATTAATGCTCCACTGATGATCAACTTTCATAAAATAAAAAGAAGGTGTAGAAAAAGTTTAGAGGAGATAATATGTTCTTTCTGTATGGTGAAGAGGATCCTTCATTTCGCTATATTGAAATTTTTGAATGTTATAAAAAAATACTGCCTGTAAATATAAAATAATTAAAGGTGAAGGACATGATTTTTCAACAGAATCTTTGATATCCGAATTAAATTATTTTTGACGGGTTGAAGGCGGAAAAATAAAGGTAATAGAAAAAAATCAGGTTATATTAGAGGAGAAGAAAATGAGTGAATTTGATAAAATTATAGGATATGCCGATATTAAGTGGAACTGATACGTTTTTGTGATGTACTAAAAACTTTAAAGATTATAAGAGGTTTGGTGTAGAAATACCGAGGGAATGCTTTTGCATGGTGAGCCGGGTATAGGAAAGACTATGTTAGCTAAGAGCTTTTATAAAAGAAAGCAAAAATAAAATCATTTACAATAAGGAAGGATAAACACAGTAGAGAGTTTATTAATAATATCAGAGATATATTTGATAAAGCAAAAAGAAGAAGAATTTGCCATAGTATTTTCTGATGATATTGATAAGTTTGCAAATGAGGATGAGTATCACAAAGATGCTGAGGAATATGTAGTTGTACAGTCCTGTATAGATGATTGCAAGGATTCAAATGTCTTTGTTTTGGCTACAGCAAACAATATATATTGCTTACCGAATTCACTTATGAGAGCAGGACGTTTTGATAAGGTTATTCAGATGACATGCCCCGTTGGAGATGATGCCAAGAAGATAATAAAGCATTTTTTAAGTAAAAAACAAGTGCTTGGAGATATAGATATAGATGATATATCAAGCTTTTATGGAAGGACACTCATGTGCAGAATTGGAAATGGTAATAAATGAAGCCGGAATTTATGCGGTATTTGACAAAAGAACAAAGATTGAGCAAAGAGATATTATAAAAGCGTGTATGCGTTTGATATTTGATGCGCCTGAGTCGGTAGAATATATTGACAGTAATATTTTTAAAAAAAGGTTGCCATACATGAGTCAGGACATGCTGTTATTTCTGAAATATTGGAGCCGGATCTGTAAATCTTATTTCAATCTGCGGTTACTCAAATAATTCAGGTGGGATAACCTCTGTAAGAAAAACCTGAGGATTATAATTTTAATGTAGTTGCACAAGAGAATGAAGTCATCAGAAGCCTAGGAGGTAAGGCTGCGACTGAAATAATTTATGGAACATTTGATCTTGGCTGTGAGGAAGATTTGCATAAAGCATTTGGCTTGGCTACAACATTTGTTGACAATTACTGTGCATATGGATTTGATGCTTTTGAAAGAGGTAAGTCATCCCAATATTTATTGGAAAAGTAAGGACAGAAAAGTTGACAAAGAGATGGATAGATATTATAGAAAGTCAAAGCAGATTATTGCTGAAAACAGAGGATTTTTTGATGCCATGGTTCAAGAACTTTTGAAAGAGAAAACACTTACTAAAAAGCAAATTAGAAGTATTCGAGAAAGTGTAGTTATTAGAGATTGAAAAAGGTTGTAATGATGTAGAATAAAAATAATTATACATTATAAACTTAATGGAACAAGTTATTATGGGGAGGATTTATGGGATTTCGATTGATTCTAAAGTGCTTGGACTTAGAGAGCTAATAAAGGTAAATGAAGGGAAAGATATAGCATACCTATTTACCAGCGTCCATATTCATGGGAAGAAAAACATAAAAGATTTTTGGCATCTATATTTGATGCATTTAAAAGAAGTCAATGAAGAAAAGTGCAAAGTAAATGTAAAAACCTGTGTTTTTCGGTACGATACAGCTTAATCATAATAAAGATGATAATACACTTGATATTGTTGACGGTCAACAAAGACTTACAACATTTCTGCTGTTTTTGGACTTGCTTCAAAGAAATGAAAACATCCTAAAGAGTATATAGATTGCAGTAAGGTTATAAAATCGGAGAAGCTTTAAAGAAGTATTAAAGGATGATAATATTAAAAATACTTCTTCAAAGTATTATGAAAACAGGAAACTACTAAAGAAAGAAGTTGAGCATTTTGAAAAAGGAGTTTAAAGAAAAAAAATGAATTCTACACGGAATTGAAAAACTTTGTTTTGGATAATGTATACTTTGTACAACTGATTACTGAAGAAATGGATTTATCCGAAGTGGTTTCGGTTTTTAATACTATAAATACTACCGGACTGGATTTGAATGCAACAGATATTTTTTTAAAGTAAGATATTATGATTATCTTAGAGGAATCGATAATACAAAAGACTGGTTAAAAGAAATAAATTCCTGTTATCAATCGATAGATGACAGCAATGAGAAACTTGGAAAAGGCGGGAGAACAGATCAGACAAAATTTGATATGGGCTGGGTTTTAGATATCTACAAACATATAATTTGTGCTGAATTCGGATGGGGATTTTCTGAAGTATCCAAGAGTAATCAAAAGTTCTTTGATGAACTTTTTAAAGGGACAAGACTTACAGAGCAAAGTGACCTAAGTGTGCTGGAGTTTGACATATTCAAGCATATAGTAGATGGATTTATAGATTATTGGCGTTGGATTGAAAATGTAAGGTATAATGGCGAACATCCTGAAATAGCAAAAGAAATCTTCTCAATTTATTTAGTAGAAAAAACCAGATATAAAAGGTATTGGACCATACCTTTTGTGGTTGCATACTTTAGGGCTAAAGCTGAAGGAAAGAAATGGAGTGATTACTATGTAGATTCACTGAGAGTAAATATGTATATGTTTAGATTCTTTTTAATCTATACCGTTGTCAATGACAGAGTAATAAATCCTGTTCAAAAATAAGGTTTGTGATAAATGCTTTAAGTGGTTTAAGGAATGTAGCACTGGCGAGATTATAAGAAACATTAAAAAGTCTTTTTGTGGTCACCTGTACGCAGTAATGAGTATAATCCCTATGATGATTTTTATAAAACTATTAAATCCGCTTATTTGACAATGGGAGTAGGGTTCACCTTGTTTGTACACTGACTGCACTTATTGATGAGGTGAATAAAGGGTAAAAGAACGTGATATTTATGATAAGTTTTTTAACTATGAAATGATCAAGGATTCATATGATATTGAACATATTGAGGCGAGAAATAATTTTAAGGATGATAAGGACAATGTAAATGAGTTTAACGGAATAGGTAACTTGACGGTACTTGAGCGTAGTATTAATAGAAGCATCAAAGATAAGCTTTGTAGGAGATAAGACCGAAGAGTATAAGAAATCAAAATATGCAGCAGTCGGAGTATTTATACAGGAGTTTGGGGACAAGTGCAAAGATAAATGGGATATAGAATGTGTTAGAAAAAGGAGAAAAGAAGAAATTAAAAAGATAAAGAGTTTTATGAAAGGAGAATTGTATTTTTGTATCCGAGGGGGAAGCTTAGGTGTATGGTATAGGAAATAAAAAAAGATGTTGAATATGTTCATACTGGAGATACTTCGCAATTATACCGACGAAGATCATTCCTTGACACAGCAAGAGATTATAAAGCTTTTGGAAAAAGATTATGGAACGGTATGTGACAGACGCTCTGTAAAGAATAATGTCTTGTTATTGAAAGAATTTGGAGAGAGTCATGGATTTGAAATATCCATGGAAGACGGATATAGGATGATTTCCAGAGAGTTTGATGATACGGAACTTAGGATACTTATAGACAGTGTTTTTATTTTCAAAAGAATTTTCTTCAAATCAGTCCAAGGAACTTATTAAAAAGATAAAAGGGCTTTCAAGTAAATACTTTTAATGCAAAAAGTATCAAATATATGTAATATACCTGAACTTAACAAGAATATAAACAGACAAAACATCTACTCAATAGATAAGATAAATGATGCTATTTCAGAGAGACATAAGATCAGTTTTATATATAATGATATAGGAACGGATTTTTAAGCTTCATCCCAGAAGAGAAGAGTGTTATATTGTAAATCCATACAGGATAGTTGCAAATAACGGGAAATTTTTATCTGATAGGAAATTATGACAAGTATGATAATGTAGTGCATTTTCGTATAGACAAAATGACGGAGGTATGAACTTGAAGAAAGAGTTAAGCCAATGAAAGATGTACCTGAACTTAAATCCGGGATAAATCTTCCAAAGCATATGGCTGAACATATTTATATGTTCAGCGGAACAAGCACTGCTGTTAAGCTCCTGACAACCAAAGATATGATGTCTGAGTTGGTGGATTGGTTTGGGACTGACTTTAGTATTATTAAAAAGATGAAGACTGGATTACAGTAAGAGTCAACTGTAATGAAAAAGGCAATGAAATTTTTGGGCATTGCAATACGGGCCTTATGTAGAGGTTTTTGGAACCTGAAAGTCTTAGAAATCAAATTAAAGAAAGTATTGCCGATATGTCAAAGAAATACTCGGATTGATAACTTTAATTTGGTGAAAAGGAGTAGCTGTCATTTTTAACGGACAGATGCTCTGATAAACTTCAATCATAACAAAGAAGTACTTTTGTAGATTGGAGGAAGAAGATGATAGCACAGATGAGTAGTAAATCAAAGATTTATCATAGACCGGGATGCAGATTTATAAATCAGAATCAAAGAAAAGTCATTGATAAGCTTTGAAATGGATGACGGCAGGATTAAATATTTAAAGCCTTGTAAGTGCTGCTGTAATATCAAGTTTTTTTATACGATGGATATAGAGAAAAATTTAAAGGATGTATTTAGAGATTTACCTATTTGGACAGAGCTTAAGGAAGATTATATAGGAGTACATACAGATTGGTACAATTGGAGAATAGGTCTAAGTGAATCGAGTCAGGAGATAAGGCTGTACCTTGAAGAGTGGAATGAAGAACTGCAAAAAGATTTGTTAATCAGAGTGGATGAAGTCGGAAAAAGTAAGAATCTGAAAACAGCTATGAGATATATTGCAAAGGAAGAGAGGGTGGCCTTTTATCCTTGTAAGTATAGAAAGTATGCACTTGGAATAGAGTACTTAGCTAAGAAAAGGGGAGTGCAAATAGAGTTTGACGATACCGATCTTTATATTCTTACAGATATGGCGGCTTGGAAAATATCGTATGTACAATACTTTGACAGGTATAAGTTATTGCATTGTCCATTTGATGGAAAGCCTCTCACTATGGAAGAAGCAAAGACTGCACATTACCATGTACAAAGGGATGTGGTAAAGAATCAATCACCATACAATCATCTTGAGTATATTGTAAGACATGATGAAGCAAAAAAGTTAATGCAGGTTAGTTATAAGAAATTGCCGAAAGTAACAAAGCAACAAAAAAAGTATTATCGTCAAGCTGAAAACAGGGAAAAAAAGAAACAGTATAAAAAGGGTTTGGAATCTATTTGCAGAAACTTGAAGAGGAAAAGGTAAAGCCAATTCTGTAAAAGCACTTTTAAAAAGAAAAGAGCGTGAATTAACGCTTTTTTTTATTAAAATAAATCCAACCGGACTCGTATACTACAGGTTTAATGACAGGTTGGATACTATATAATATACTTAGCTCATCAAAAGCAAAGTATGTCTCCTATAGTTCAATGGATAGAATGATCGGCTACGAACCGGTTGATTCGGTTCGAATCCGGATAGGAGAATAGATATTTTACATCAATTTGGTTGTTATATATCAAATTATATTTGGGCAGGTGTCCCGAGTGGCGAAGGGGCGGACTGTAAATCCGTTACAAAAAGAAACACCGCAGGTTCAAATCCTGCTCTGCCCATTATTTTTTTATTCTGTGTTAAAAGATATAAGTTTGTAAGAAAATAGTGATATAATAAGTATGTGAGAAATGCTTTTAAAGTATTGAGATTTAAACAGCGAAAGGAGATATTATGGCAGGAGATTTCAGATACGACATAGTAGAGGAGATTGGAGTTTTATCAGAGAATGCAAAGGGTTGGAGGAAGGAACTGAACCTTATTTCATGGAACGGCGCCACACCGAAGTATGATATAAGAGAATGGGCGCCTGAACATGAGAAGATGGGAAAAGGAGTGACACTTACAAAAGAAGAGCTTGAGGCACTGAAAAAGTTGATAAGCTTTTAAGGAGATAAGAGTATGAATGTTGTGAAATTGCCGAAAAACTTCAGGACGGCTTGTTATGATGTGATGGATGACAAGGAAGGTTCATTAGAAGCAATTGAAAAATTCTCAGGAAAGTTTCCGCATCAAGTTGCCGCAGTTTTGGCTGAAGCGGCTTATTTTGACGGGGATTTTTCCAATGCTTTGGACAGAGATATTACGGTACTGCCTTGGTTTGATGAGTGGCATTATTCAAATGTAAAAAGATGAGCATATGGCAGCTATGACTACAGCCGCTATAGTGCTTAACAGGCAAAAGTGAGTTGATTGATATATTTGAAGAAGAAAAATAAGATTACAGGGTGAGAGCGGTAACGGGTCCCAAAAATTTTTCTTTTATTGATGCGATGCTGGAATGTTTAAAGACCGGAGTTATGCCTTGTAATCGTATACGTGGTGATGCAAAAGTTTAAAGAGGCAAATGACCCCAAATCAAAGGAAGAGCTTATAAAAGAGGTCAAAGTTAAAAATAAAAAAAGATTGAAGAAGGCAGTGTAGCGTGGAGGACAAAGCTTTTTACATTTTGTCGCCTTCAGGGATATCCGAAAGATGCTCTTGAAATATTTGAAGAAAGAATGAAATGTAAAGATGAAATGAGCGAACTTGACTACATTGAGGCGATTAAGCTTTACAGACTCTTTGAAAAATATGATGAGGCAATGAAGACAGTGGAAGAACTTGCAACATCAAGACTTTGGGTGGTTGCGGCTGCAACTCAAGTTCGGCCTATGAGTTTTTTCCTAGAGCCTGTTTTATGCCCATATCTGCTTGAATCTGAGAGCTTAGTACGTATTCGCGAAGCGTCAGTTATTGATAACGGTAGCTTGATCCGCAAATAAAAAGGCATCCTCTGACAGAGGATGCGCTTATTTTACTTAAAAACAAGTGTTGAAATCACATACAATATTCCGATATGCAGAGGATAATAAATATAGAAGAAATTTTTTATACCCTTTCCTCTTTCACCGTTGTACAGTGCTATCGGAACGGCTGCAAATATCATGATACTTTGAATCCTGTCACCGACAATAAAAATATATGTCGACATTGCAACCAAGACAAGTATCTGAAGTACTCTGCTTTTTCTGAATATATAGAATAAAAGCCCCAAAAGTACAAAGAGGCAGCCTCCCTCAACAGTCAGGATATTTGGAAGATACAAAGAGAATATCGCGATATAACGTACAACATTAGGCGAAACGCTTTCACTTGCAGAAAGTACTCCTCCAATGAGCATAGGCAATGTAAGCAAAACAGGTACAAAGCATAGAAGTATCGAACCTATTATCTTTGGTACAGACTTTTTGTGGATGCCGTCTACAAATATATCCCAGAACAACATATATAATCCTGTGACAAAGAATGTACTGAATGCATTATTTATAAGTACTACATTATCGTTTGGAAGAATACCCTGCAGTATAAAAGTAAAAGTTGACATAAACCAGCTTGCAATCAAAAGTCTGATTAAATATCTTTTTACTATGTGTGTAGTGAAAACTCTCTGAAGAAGCAAATAAAAACATAGGAAATACAAGTCTTCCCAACATAGTAAGCCACATAGGTGCTCCGACATGTGAAAACATTTCATGAATGTGGTCAATGAACATCAGTGCGGCAGCAATAAGCTTAAGTGTAGTAGCATTTAAAAACTGCCAATTAAATTTTTTGGTTTCCAATAAATAACCTCCTTGAAAATATCGCTATATTGTAATAAAAACGGTAGAACATGTCAATATGGTAAAGTCAATTATTGCCCGATACGTTGACACGGGAAAGCGGTAGGATTATAATATGGTGATACTTGAGAACAGGAAAACCATGATACACTAAAGTGTTAAGTTTTGACCTGATGGGTATAATATAGAAATATAAACCGATATAGTTTTGACAGGATGGTGGTAGTATGAGACAATGTATGGATTCAAGCAGTCTACATCGCAGACTGAAAAAGATAATAGGTCAGGTACAGGCAATAGATAAGATGGTAGATGAAGATGTACCGTGTGAGGATATACTTTCGCAGATAAACGCCGCAAAATCAGCACTGCACGGATGCGGTAAGGTTATACTTGAAGGGCACATCAAAACATTGTGTACGTGACGGTATAGACCACGGGAGATGTAGATAAGACCATAGATAATTTTACAAAAGCTGTAGAACGCTTTGCAAATATGGGATAGAAACAGCTTTGTACTAAGCAATAAAACTTCATAATAAGCACATAAAGCCGATATTTAGTTGTTAAGATTAGATATCGGCTTTTATTTTAAATTCTTGACAAACATATACCCTCTATAGGTATAAACAAAAATATTGTTTGAAAGAAGGCTTATATGAAAGAGTTTATGAGCAAAAATAGAAGACCTTATGGATTTTGGAGGAGTAAAGAAAGATATTATATTCCTTTGTATATCAGGAGCTGCACTTTTTCAGTATTACAGGATGGATAAAAAGCACCTTTTAATTTGGCGTGGGTTGCTGTTATACTTTGCGGAGTTCCTATAATACTTGAAGCGATAATCGGACTTACAACGGAGTTTGATATAAAAGCGGATGTATTGGTATCTCTTGCACTTATCGCAGCTATCTGTATAAGAGAGGATTTTGCAGCGGGAGAGGTAGCCTTTATCATGCAACTTGGAGCATTACTTGAAGACATAACGGTTGCCAAGGCAAGAGTGGGTATAGAAAAGCTTGTGAAGCTTACACCTAAGACTGCCAGAGTTATTGAAAACGGTACTGAAAGAATAACAGATGCCGATAAAGTGAAAAAAGGTGAGATTATAAGAGTGTTGCCCGGTGAGAGTATACCTGTTGACGGTGTTATAGTATCAGGTACGACATCAATAGATCAGTCTGTAATGACAGGTGATTCTGTACCGGTGGATAAGAGTGTCGGTGATGAGGTGGCAAGCGGTACAATAAATCAGTTCGGCGTATTTGAAATGAGAGCAACTAAGGTAGGAGAAGATAGCTCTATACAGAGAATGATAAAGCTGGTACAGTCTGCAGATGCAGGCAAGGCAAAGATTGTAGGTACTGCAGACAAATGGGCGGTATCGGAAGCGATATAGCTATAGAGGCTGCAGATATAGCACTTGTGGACGATGATGTGAAGGAACTTCCACATCTGTTGTCACTCTCAAAGAGGATGATGAACACGATAAAGTTAAATATGTCATTTTCTATGGGACTAAACTTTATTGCAATAGTGCTTGCAATTACAGGTATTTTAAATCCTATAGTGGGAGCATTGGACACAATGCAGGTTCGATAGCGGTTATAATAAATTCTTCACTTCTGCTTAGGTGGAAAGGTTATATATAAAAGAGCAGGCAGTTCATTTTTGGACTGCCTTTTTAATGATTTAGTATATAATGATACGTGGTCAATTTGCAATGTTTGTATGAGACCGATAATCAAATACTATTTATAAAAAGAGGAAAAATGAGCGAAAAAGAAAAATGCTTGCAGGAAAGATATATGACCCTACAGATGAAGAACTGACAATATTGAGGACTAAGGCACATAGACTTTCACAGCATTACAACACATTGTTTGAAGGTGATGATTTAAGGAATACTATTATAGATGAGCTGATACCAAGTAAAGGTGAGGGACTTTATTTACAAGGCCCCTATTTATTTTGATTACGGTATCTTTACAAGCTTCGGGAAAAACTGCTATGCAAACTTCAACTTTACAGTACTTGATGTATGCCCTGTGAATATAGGAAGTAATGTATTTTTCGGACCGAACTGCAGTCTTATGACACCGCTGCATCCGTTAAGGTGGCAGGAGAGGAATATCAAGTTTGAGGATGATAAAACAGCCTATGACGATGAGTATGCAAAGCCTATAAATATAGGTGATAACTGCTGGATTTCGGCAAATGTAGTGATAACAGGCGGAGTGACTATAGGAGAGGGCTGTGTGATAGGAGCAGGAAGTGTGGTCACTAAGGATATACCTGCAAACAGTCTTGCGGCAGGAAATCCTTGCAAAGTTATAAGAGAGATAAAATGAAAAAGACTCGATAAAAATATAAAAAGAATTATTTTGACAGATAGGAAATAAGATGAACAAAGAAATATTAAAAAGAGTGGTCAATAGATATCGTGGTGGATATTATTGCAGGTATACTTATGGAATAGGAACTTACTGCTTTTGCAGCAGCGTTTAAGTTTCCGATGGTGGGATTTACAGGACTTGCACCGATACTGTATCAGCTTTTCGGATTACCTGTAGGTATCGGAACTATAGTTCTTAATATACCTTTTGCCATAATATCATATAGGGAAATCGGAAGAAAGTTTTTATTAAAGTCAGTCAAGTCAATTGTTATAACATCAATAATGATTGATATTGTTGCAAAAGTTGTGCCCGGCGTATCAGGGAGAGTATATACTTGCAGCCATATGTACGGGAGTTATTTCCGCAACAGGCTACGCACTGATATTTATGAGGGATTCATCTGACAGGCGGAGCCGACTTTTATAATGGTGCTTATCCATCATTTCTTCCCACATTTTTCACTTGGAAAGATAGCGCTTGTAATAGACTCCTGTATAATTGTACTTGGAGTTGCACTTGTATCAAAGAATGTAAACAGTCTTATATACGGACTTATTATTGCATATCTTGTTGCTACAGTGCTTGATAAGGCGATGGACGGACTTACAGCAGGTAAGCTTATTATGATTATATGTGACAAGCCGAAGGATATGGCAAAAGGAAATAGCAAGTCTTATAGACCGCGGCTCCACATATCTTAAGGCTGTGGGAAGCTATACCGATGAGGAGAGAGATGAGTTATGTGCGCCTGCAGAGTAAAGGAAGTACATACCGTGCGTCAGGCGGCAAAGAAATTGGACCCGAGATCATTTGTTATAATAATTGATTCAAATGAGGTTGCAGGAGAGGGATTTAGACATTTGTAAGGTGATATATGAATATATTTGAAGAAAAGAAGATAAAAGTAGCGGACGCAGTATTGGCACTTGACCTTGACGGAACATTGACGAATTCAAAAAAGCAGGTAACTGAAAATACAAAAGTGGCTATAGCCGGATTTATAGAAGCGGGCGGAACCGTGGTACTTGCCTCGGGTAGACCTACATTCGGTGTAATGCCTGTAGCAAAGACATTGGAACTTGATAAAAAGGGAGGTTATATACTTTCATATAACGGCGGTTGTTTCTGGATTGTAAGAATAATGAGCAACTTTTTATGAAGGAATTGACACATGAGTACCTGCCGATACTTGAAAAACAGGCAAATGAGTTCGGCATCAACCTTATGACGTACAACGGTGACAAAGCGTATGCACTTGATATAGACGAGCAGTACTATATGTTGGAGATTACCATCAATCATTTTATAAGAGTAAAGGCAAACCCTTTGACTCCTCAGATTACCTTCCCGATAATCAAATGTCTGATGACTGCGGACGGCGATTATCTTGCAAAGGTTGAAAAGGAAATGAAAAAATACTGGGAAGGCAAGTTGAATATTGTTCGTTCCGAGCCTTATTTCCTTGAGGTGACTGAAGTGGGTATAGACAAGGCGAGTACGCTTACCGGTATGGTAAAAAAAGCTTGGAAAGAGTGTCGACAATCTGATTTGTTGTGGAGACGGATTTAACGACCTGTCAATGATAAAGGCGGCAGGTATAGGAGTGGCTATGGCAAATGCACAAGAAAAGGTAAGGGAAGCGGCGGACTACATCACAAAGTCAAATGATGAAGACGGCATCGTGGATGTGATAGAGAAGCTTTTTGAGTGGGAGAAATAGGAGGAAGGGAGGAATCTGATTCCTCCTTTATTATTATGTTGCATTTCTTGATTCTCTTATATCTTTAAAACATATGCAAAGATTTGAATATCGATGAAGTGAGTTTAATTCTTGTCTTATAAAGCTCCACGATTCCTTGTAGTCGTCGCATACTGAAAAGTCGGAGTCAGATATGAAACTTAAAAATTCATCTAGTTATCCTTATACTTACAGGCAAAAGTTAAAAGCGTCTTTTCTTTATCTCTATTTGTACTGTTTAGTTTATTATACAGTACATGGTCAAGGTTACATGACATATAGTATGTGTGATACGGGATGGTTGCCCAAACCGTTTTTTGTACTTGAGACGATCCATATTAGCACTTTTGTTATGATTTCTATTTTTAATATCTGAAGGGTGCTTTGTCTCTATGCCCGTTAGCGAGTATAGAGGTCTATCAGTTACAGATTCATTTTCAATAATATAATCATCGCTTATATATGCCCCGTCGGTGTCCATTATATGAATGACTTCCAGAAAGTCTTTCTTGGTAAAATGGTTGTTTTTTTGCAATATTGTTTTTACAAGTTCGCAAACCTTAATAACTATATTTTTTAGGATTGCTTTTTATCATCAGATGTTATATCACCATGTGTTATTTCGACATGTACGGATTGTTTATCATAAAGTCTGCTAAAAAAATAACACCTAACGCTTCGTCATCAGACGGACCTTCTACAATAATAAAAACGATTTTTCTTACGAGCCAATGATATCACCGACCTCTCTGAATGCAAGTGCTATTTCCGAGTTATTGGTTGTATCATAAATTTCTTCATTCTGTTCACCAAGTACAATATCACGGAAGTAGAAATCTCTTAGTTGTTATTTTCTTTTATATTAGATAATCTTATATATCTGTTGTCAGGATTTGTTGTTGTAAAGGCAATAAATCCACGGTCAATAGTTTTCCAAAGGTCTTAGATTGTGCGATGTAAAAAAATAAGCTGTCCCTTACCTTTTTCCGATAATATTCGCAGCAGTTCTCCAAGTAAGTATTCAAAAATACCTGAGTCCAGTTCATCAATAGCTATAGTAATAGAAGATACATTATACATAATTATAAAAAGTTGGAGTATAGATATTATCTTTTTGATTCCCTCAGATTCATAGCATAAAGGAATTTGTTTATTATTTTTTTATTTGACATAAGTTGAAAAGAATGGTTTTTAACACCGTCAGCAGACACAGTCAGACCCATGTCCATTATGCCTATAGTTAGTCCCCGGTACAATTTGTGTAAGTACCGTATTCATATTTTTATAATATCATTTATCATAATGAAGGTATCCTCAGGGACTTCACTTGGTCCGTTTCAAATGTAATGCAAGGCTACCTACCGCGCTATGATTTCCGCTTTTGTATCTAAAATGCAATAGGGTAAAACATTCAGACTTAATACTCCGCTATTGGATGTTTCAATGATGAACAGTTCACAGTTGCCATAGTAAACCAATCGGTCCAAAAATATATTTATGAAGAGAATATATACTGTCGGTTTCTTTTTCATCATTTTTTTCTTATTACGTAGATTTTGTAAAAAAATTCTCTTGAGAAAATAAATGATTGTGATGAGTTGGAGGTTAAAGCCTTCAAAAGTAATAAGTTTTTTTCTTTAATTCTTTATCTTTACCAAAGAGAAGCTCATATTTGCCGGCAGGTGAGAATATACCATCTGAAGATGTGTCGATGAAGATACTTTTTTTCGCATTTTTTTAGAGTATCACTTGTGAATGAGTAGCTTATAACTTCATCATATATTTGAGCTTTTATTGTTGTGGCAGTATCACCTATAGGCATATTCGGTTCTACAATACTTTTTGGCAGCTTTTAAAGAGAAGTCATAATAAACTTCATATGTTCCGTTATTACCTGCATCAATCTGAAAAATGAAAAATGAAATTTGGAACAATCTGAATTAACATTGATATAGTCGGCATATTTGTCGGGGACCCTGCCTGCCACAAAGTAATAATTTCAAGATCTGAAAAGCGTCAATTAAAGCGGTCTTTCCGGATCCGTTCTGACCGTAAAGTCCAAGAATACTTGAGCTGAAGTCTTTCCTCTTATTTATTAAATTTAGAGATCCGTTATTAACATTTTTTTAAAAATTTGTAATTTTTAAAATCTACCATCCTAACTATGGATTCAATCATAGAATGCCTCCTGTTATGTGTATTTCTTCTTATGTAATAAGTATATCATAGCAGCCAAAAAAAGTCAATTAAGCCAAGAGATAGATACTAAATGTATCAAAAATACTGTTCATTATTTAATAATCAAAAATAAAACAAGATACACAAAAAAATATAAGTGACTTACCGATATGATTAATGCTAACCTTTTTTTAGAGATATGGTATATAATAGAACACAGTATGATGATATAGAAAAGATAAGGAAGGTATATATGAACAGAGGAAAAAGACCTAAGATAAAAATTACTGTTACAGACAGAAGGGGAAAGATGGGTTGCCACAGAGGACACCATGTAGGAGAAGTGTTTGATTATGACGAGGACAGAGGAAAGATTTGTCCTATGGCAATGCACTGCGCCTTCCCGTATATAGATATTTTAAGATATGGCGGAAGCCTTCCCGGACAACCTGAGGGTTGCGCCGAGTTTTGCTGCTCCGATGCGGATGTGATTTTAGTTTTTAAGGCGGAGATGGAAAAATAACTGTAAAAAAGCAGAGTCGGAAAGGTACTTATGTTAGGTAAAACACATTTTTCAGTCGGTATGGCGGCAGGTCTTGTTGCCTGCAGGCCGCAAAGTTTGTCAATGCTTGTTGCAGGTACTGCAATAGCCGGATTTGGCGGAATTATCAGTGATATAGATGTCGGAACGTCGGATGCACATAATAAGGTGGATCATATTATCGGATTGGCAGGACTTAGTATCTTTGGGGTAGTGGTGGCAGACGCCTTATTTCATGTAGGTATTTATAACAGATTGATGGCAGACAGCAATATTGCTCGTATTATCGTGGGGGTATTGGCATTTTTGGGTATATGTACATTCGGAATGAGGCAACCGCACAGGTCGTTTATGCATTCATTTTTAGCACTGTTTGGTCTTAGCTTTTTTACCTATATTATATTTCCCGATATTACACCGTACTTTTTTGTAGGTTTCATATCACATATGGTGATTGATGCGTTCAACGGAAAGAGAGAAAAGATATTTTGGCCTTTAGGTAAAGGCTTTGCGCTGCGTATGTGTAAGGCGGACGGACTTGTAAATAAGCTCTTATTTCATATATCAAATATTGCAGTATTTTTGCTTATACTTACATCAAGACCGGTGCAAACTACGACAATGCATATATTTAGTATAATACATTGATATTAAAGACATCCGAAGCGGTGTCTTTTTATTTTGCAAGTAGAAGGTATTTTTAACGTACAGCTTCTTTTATATAATGTCTTTATAAGAATATATAAAAAAATGTGAGGTAGAGTATGTGGAAAGAGCAAAAATACAATGAAACAAAAGAAGTGATACCGAAGGATCAAATTATATTGTCAGGTATAGTATATATTCCCGATCATTTTGATAAAGAGAGTAAGGCAGATAAGCCTGTTGCAAGAGAAGACGGAAAGGATGTTTGCAAAAAACTTCGTGATTACAGAAAGCAGCTTGCTGCCATGAACAATATAGAATTTATCAGTGAAGAATGCGGCCATGTGGGACCGTGTGCAGGTACCTGTGATAAATGTGATGAGGAAGCACAGTATTTAAGCGATGAGCTTTCAAAGATACCTGAGAAAAAACAAAAGATACCGAGATTTGAGTTGTAGGAGGGATTATGGGAAAAGTTTATCTGAAAACAAGATACGACAGCGGGATGAATATGTTTATCCCACACAGCTACAATATTGCAAACGCTATGTACGGGTTTAGGGAACTTGGAGCAGAGATAATTCCGTATCAAAAGATAGATGAGATATATGACAATGTTAGAAGAGAAGATATTGTTTTAGATTATATTGACCAATGTAAAAAGTATATTTTTTTAAAAATTCGGTATTGTGCCTGATGTTCGGACTATCCGGATATCCTAAAGCCCTTTTTTGGCAGAAATATTTGGAAAGATACTATAGACAGTATCTCATCTAATGAAGAAAAGTGGTCGGCAGGATATTTTGTGAAGCCTATAAGGGGAAAGGCCTTTTGAGGAAAGACAATAAGCAGTATATCTGATCTGGTAGGCTGTGGAAACTGTTATGAAAAATTATGAGGTGCTTGTAAGTGAGCCGCTTGATATATGTGCGGAGTGGAGATGCTTTATTACATACGATAGGATTGTAGATGTCAGACCGTATGGAGTATTGCTTGATACTAAAAGAAAAAGTTATATGTATCATTATGATGCGAAAGTATTGGAGGCTATGTTGGAATCATTCAATAAATGGGAGGAAAGACCGCGGCTTGCAGTATGGACATATGTGTTACAAAAAGACAATAAGACATTATTGGTAGAACTTAATGATGCATATGCGCTTGGTTGCTACGGGATTGGCGAGTATATATTATGCAAAGCTGATTTTCAGCAAGGTGGAGTCAGCTAACAGGTGTAAAGGATGAGTACCGCTTTTAAATATTCGGTTGAATGAGGAAGAACAATAATGAAAATAATA
>BNJU01004963.1_pt1 | contig 46097 bp, 65 predicted proteins | sample 8539281 | NCBI WGS metagenome assembly BNJU01 (sample SAMD00202456, study PRJDB9452) | human saliva metagenome | isolation source: human saliva | place: Japan
GGGCCCGGAGGTGGTCAACATGATCTTGCTGGTGAAAAGAGCAACTCGACCGTAGCGAGTTTGCGAAGAAAGATGCTACGTTTATGGCACGAAGGTGTACTGATGCGCTGGTCGAACTCGTAAGTGCGAACACGACCATGGGTATCGATCACTATCTCGATCGTTTCAACTGTGGCGTTTTCAGCTTCTTCCTCGAAGGCAACCCTGTCGCCCCACCCCACGGTACTTTACTACCCGGTGTGTTGTACTACTGAACTATCAGCGTTTTACTTCGCGGATCCGAGACGATGAAGGCGCTCCTATTCGGGTGATATAGTCACGAAACGGGGCACATATACCAAAGGCCATCAATATGGCTGGTGACACGGAAATGGTGAACTTTTCAAAAGCCGGTCGCTGGTTGCAGGTACGAATGGGACGCGGACGTCTCCCTCTTCCAAATTCCCATAGCTGACTTCACTGCAGTGCCTTCCGTGACGAATAATACAACATTTGGACACGTAGCTGCATTACTTCCAACTTGCTCTACTATCAGCCCAAGGGACATCATCCCAAAGTTCTATCCCCTGAACTTTTGCCAAGTTGCGCAACAAAGCCCGACGATTTATTCACGACCCGAATGCGCTCATCAGCGGTCTGACACCATTCTAAGTTTGCGATGTTCGCGAAGCGACGTAGCACAAGAAGACCAGAATTCTTCCACCCCTTACGGCTTTTCAAGCTTCAACAAGAATCACAACACCGAAGACTATCACGATAACTGAGCCCACCACCACGCAAGCGATATCGACAAGGCTATCGCTCACATGCGTGGGTATCCGGTTGCGCACCCGGTATCTTCTTCATCGACGAACGTATCTGCAAGATTCAGGCAGAAGGCGGCAGTGCCCGGCCAGATGCGTTTGTCCACCGACGACGCGGCCCCGGCGATGCTTCAAGAAGCAGGGATGTTGGTATGGTGACCGACTTCCGCAACGATCTCTTTCGAATGCCCGCCTACAAGGTGACCGACACCAACGGTCGCATTGCCGCTGACTGCAACAGTGGCAACGGTGCAGTCGGTTTCCGCTGTATATGACAATGACCGGTAAACTTACGGCGTGTCGAACACTTACAACTCACTTATCTTGCCACAATCGTACGACAGCGTTACTCGTTGTTCGCGCCTTTGGTAATGGTAAGCACAGGTGCCTCCGGTGTTGAACATACCGGCCAGCCTCGATCCCGCCAAGACCATCACCGGTATTTCGGTGTCATGCAGACGCTGCCAATGATAACGGCAAGGTTACGATCTTCCACGCTCTGTTGTGATGCGGAACGGCGTGCGCATTGAGAACGGTATGTCGTTACCCGGCGGTCGTACTGCCGTGCGACAAAGGTCGAACTTTTATAAATTGTTATTTGAGGACCCCGCGCTCGTGAAGAGTGCGGGAGTTTTTGTGCTTCCGCACAACGTCGACGCAAAAATGTAGTCGAAATTGTTTACGCCATTTATTCGGGAACTTTGTACAGTAACGGCCAATGATGGTGCATGATGCGCACAAAAGGCTCTCTACCTGAACAAAAACGCTTCGTAGGCGAAACAGTATGCTTCCTTCTCCTCTTCCTGCCGTTTTTGGGAAGTTGGTGTCACCAGTTCTACGGGTTTGCCGTGAAGTGCGTCCGGCATGACCGAAGCTAATGTCAGTCTATTTGTTGGGCGCACCGTGAAGCGCGCGAAGAGACGCCGGACTGCAAATGGCTACCATTGGGAGCAACCGTCAAGTAACAAGGCGCGAAACATAGAGTTGAAGTTTCGTGGAAGGGCGTGTGGTGAATTTACTTAGGTGAGGTGCTCTGTCGCTGGGCGAACTGGTTTTGAGGCTGGTTCACGCCGGATCGCGCGAGGAAGTCAGCGAAGATGCCTGGCACACCGTGACATGTTTAGAGTTGTGTCGGCGGGTTCGGACGGAAAACGCCCCGGCGGTGCCGATCGTCTGCCGCGACAACCGCAACTCCCCAGGACGGCAAGCGCGCGGTTTGCTACGCGTCATCAGTCGACAGTGAGCGTTTGGCGGCTGATCACAGCCCAATTTGTCTTTGAATTACGATGTATCTCTTGCTGATCGACACCTTCACTTTTTCGAGTTAATGCACGCAGCGCGCACGCTGCTTGAAGCCCCGGCACTGACTGTGGCGACCGCTTTACAGCGCAACCAAAATGTTACGCAACAACAACTATATGTGCTGCGGCCACCGCGCCCGGCGGAGCACCGGCGGTTCGCGCGGTTGGCAGCGACGGAATAGCCGTGACCGACGGTTCCGCCTCGCGTGGTGGAAACCACCGTCGATCGTCGCTGCATTCGTTGGCTGACAAATCATCACTGACTGCAGGACGGAACGCTCATCGACGAAGTGCCTGTTTCGTTTTCGCGCGCCGCACTCCACACCGGCGGAAGATGCTACCGAGATTTCGCGTGTCACGAAGTTCGGCTTGCGCCGCATCGTGTCGTCCAACCGCTGATGGCAGCCGGCGCCACGCCAGCAGAACCCGGAGAGTTCACGCTGACGTGCGTTCTGAATGCGGGGACCTGTCGCAGGCCGAAGCGGTGGCCGACTCATCGTTTCCGTCCACGTGGCGGCATCGCATCGTGTGGCGATGAGTCAGACGCGGGCACCAGGTCAGCGTTTGCCGGCTTGCGCGATCAGTTATTGCGTATCCACCTCCTCACTTGAGTTGGAATCGACCAGATCACGAAGATTTGGAGTTTGCCGACCGTCAGGTTGATAGTCGCGGCGGCGGTGGGCCGAGACGGTCTGGTCGGCTAATTCGTTCTCTCACGGCAATGCCCCGCGAATGCTGCCGGTTACCGTCGCGCGACGAACGTCAAAGTCGACGTTGCTCAACGCGCACAAGACGATCGTGATTGTAGAGCGACGCACGGCACCACGCGCGATGTGGTTGAGTGTATCATCACCTCGTGTTGGAAGTGCGTTTTTTCCGCTTTATCGACACTGCCGGCTCCGTGCGACACCACCGATCAGGTGGAACAATGGGCATCGAGCGGAGTTGCCGGTACAATGCGGGCGTAATCAGATTGCCTGATGTGACCCGTGAAACCCAGCCACATGTTGGCAGAAATAGTCTTTTTCGGCACGCAACGAGGGCGCGATGTTTGCCGGGTCAGGCCGATTGTTTAGCCGCCCTCGCCGGTGGGGGAAGAAGCTGCCTCATGCCGTGCGAGGTGCGTGAAAAGCGCGATTCGCGCCGCCGCGCTCATGGCGTCGATCCGCAGTGCTTTTTCCTCCGCCCGAGAAGGGAGGCGGCGCCCTGCCCCAGATCGGTTGGTTTCGACGCATATGGCACAGGAACGAAAGCGACGGTGACCAATGCGCGCCACTACGCCGCACTGACCGCCGCTTCGACGATGTGGTGCCGTGTGTGCCGCGGTTTGCGGGCGGGGCTTTCCGGCGACTTAGTGGCACAAGACCTCCGAGTATCCGTTAATACCGAAGCCAAAACACTGGCGGCGAAGTGACAACAGACGAGGTGCTCGGCACGATATTCAAGAACTGCGGGCAGCAGACAGAGAAGAGGGAGAAAGGCGCTCATTATGAGCGCCTTTTTATTCGTATGTATACCAGCTCGGTCTAAGCCCTTCTAAAAAATAGGTTCGTCTTTCGACACGGCAGGCCTCAACTATCGGAAACCCTTTCGGTGCGTGCCCGGCTTCCACTTCAGCCCCCCAACGCGCATGCGTGGCGCGCGCGTCCGCCGTTTTCGTTGCCTTCACTCTTTCACCATACGACCGTAAATCGCTTCGAAACAGCGACTTGAGGGTGAAGATTTCACCCTTTCCTCTTCACCGGTGAAGGCAAAGAAGAGTACTACCTTCACTCGCCAAACGCACTGGATCAATGACTGCGGGCGAAGGTGGCGGGCGAAGGCAAGAATCGAACTGCTGAGTGCGTTGAAGCGCAGGAAAACCTCGTTCGCGCGTAAGCGTCAAGGCGGATGAGGAACAGTGAGTGGCTATGGTGCTGAACGGAAGGCTCCTTCCCCAAAAAGTGGGAGAAGAAGAAAGAAGGTGTATCGAAAGAAAAGTCCATAAAGTTTATTCAAACTTCTCATTCTCGAAAAACAAAATATTTTTTTCTCGAGTAGTCTGACAGTTGAAACCAACCGTAATTTTGGTGCTTGATAAAACACAATTTTTCATTCCAAGCCGCCCTGCGGCGTCCATATGGAAGCGTGTGTCGATAATTTTTTCCTCAACTATCCGGCGCAAACGTTTTGACTTACAGAACTGGCGCGATGTTGCCATCTCAACCATCTGGATAGACAAAAGTGCTGTTCTGGCGCGTCTTCACGCGACCGTTATTTATATTAACATTATCGAAGCAATAATCCACTGTTTATGGTATGTGCCGCTGTTTGACAGTAGTTTGAGCCGCCTTTCCTAGGCATACTGCAAGGTTGTCGCTTCAGAACGAGGAAACCAAGAAGATCAGCGTGCTGATTTCGGCTGGTTGCGGTCCGCAAAGCTTAGAAGCAGTGACCACATCCTGACCAAAGTCGCCCAAGCATCTCCTCTAGCATCTCGCCGACCATAGAAAGTGAAAGGTGGATTCCTTTAGGACCGGTAAACCTCAGGTATGTATAGGTGCACCCTCTTCTTTCTTCGAATTCGTATTTGACGTTATAGGACTTCATCGGCCACATTCCATCACAGTAATCTTTTGGAATGTCATCTTTAAGAGTTCGTACTTTTGATGCGTATAAGCAATCCTTCTCACACTCTCTGACTCTATGGAAAGAAGAGGACATAAAGCCCTGGACAGATAATTGGGCTCTATAAATAGTGATTAGCCCTCTTGCTGGCTAAGGAATTTATTCATCCGCCAGTTTGATGAGGTCTACATGTTTCGAAAATACGAGCCCAGACTAGCTTTGATTTGTTCTTCCAAGCGCGTAGGTTCTCCTTTCGTATTTTGTCATTGATTGCATGGTACATCATCGCCGCACAAACTTCAAAATAACACGATTTTCATCGCAACGCCCATCAACAGGCGTTGCGATTCTCGAGTGCTGTTCTAGTCAAAGAGTGAAGGTTCGGCGGGTGGATCATCGTGGGTATCCAAGACCTTCAACCAATCTTTTTCGGGATGCTCGAAGAAACTGTAGCAGTCAATGTAGTACATGAGCATGATGCGCACCATCGTGGCCAAATTAGAGAAACTCCAATTGCGTTTGATCCGCTTTTGCAGTACCATGAGCAGTAAATTGGCTATCAATGTGACCCAAATCTGAATTTTGATGGCATTGGCGCTCTCTCCATAGAAATATCTGAGGGGAAAATTCTGTTTGAGCTGCTTGAAAAGTAGTTCAATCTCCCATCTTTGGCGATAGATCTCGATGATGTCTTGAATCGACATTTCCATGTCATTGGTTAACAGTGAGATCAGTTTGGCCTTGTGCTTCTTACGGTCAGCGTAGGTGATGATTCTTGCCCGGTGTTTTAGTACCTCTCCTCCTTTGCCCCGTTTGGTGAACACCACTTGCTGCACACGGTGTACCATCACCCCTTCCTGTGTCATATACATCACATCCTCAAGGGTTTCGTACCGGAGATTCTTCTTCATCTTGGTGACATACGTCACGCCGGCTTCCGTCATTTCCTCAAACTTGGCATAGTCGATATAAGCTCTGTCAAAGGCCAAGATATCGCCGCTGTGGTAGTTGGAGGGGCGGAGCATAAAGGAGTCCCCTTTTGCCGCCGAGGTGAAACGAATGTCGGAGGGCACAAACTCGTTGGCATGAATATTGGCGTGAACTTTGATGCCGCCCTTCTTTTTCCCGGTCTTCGGATGCCGCCCGACACCTTTGAAAATGAGATTGGAGAAGAGCGAAATGGTCGTCGAATCGATGATTTGCAAGCGTTCGATCCACTTTGGACACCCGCGTCGTCGGCTGTCCGCGGAAAGCACGTGCTTATAAGTGGCGTACAGCTCTCGGTAAATGGCTTCGAAGATACATTCGTTGCGGCGCAGGTTGGCATCCGAGAGTGTGGAGCGGCGAGGCATGGCGTTAATGCCCAAATGTCCCAATTTACGGGCTTCGGGCAACATAGATGCCACGATTTCGCGCAGCGAGTCGAAGCGTTTGACCACTGCATAGAGCATAACGACCAAATGTTGCCAAGCATCGAAGTGCTTGACGTAGCGTTCTCCTCCGTTTTCTTGACTGATACGGAGAATTTGTGCTTTGTCGAGTAAACTTATAAGCTGGCCGTACATCGGCTGTCCGAGAAAATGAGTACCTTTGTTCATGGTTATCATGTTTTGTGGTAAAAACAAAGATAAACCAAAAGGCTGAAGTCCAACAATGGACTTCAGCCTTATTTTATGTGGAGAGAAAAACTTTTACCGGACAGTAATAATGTATAATATTGTCGAGGATACGTCCTTTGTGAATTACCTCTACTTTGATTTTGTCTAGAAGAAAAGAAGGCGAACTTTTAGGGATTCCATACATAAAAGATTATGTAGCAATGTAATTCCTGCATTGAATCAATTCCCTCAATTTTGTTGCTCATTTAGCCTATTTATTTCCTTTCAGTAAAGCGATTGATTTGAATTTTTGAAAACAACAAACGCTCTGCGCCCATACTTTGTGGCTAGTTAGGGTTGATGTGAGATATGGTGAGCTGATTAACGATGTTGTTGTGGAATTCCAATTATCTTATAGAAGTATCAGTAGCCCATCTTTTCTGTCTCAATGAACTGATCAGTAATACTGTAAATAAGCAGGAGCGCATTTAGAATAGAAAACATTGCTCCTACGAATCCTCCAAAGAAATTCCCAAAATCAGCAGCAAGTTTTGTGTCGATGGTCGAGAAGTGTTGAAGTATACAGGACTGAAAGATAATAAATAGGAAAAAGAGAGGAAGGTTCCTACAAAGAATATCGATTGGAGAGGTATTTGAATATTGAAGAGCTGCTGGAAATAAAGGATATTATCTTATTCATTGGGATTGGGAGCTCGAATGAATTAGAGCCCATGTGCTAAAAACAATTAGTTTGAAGATAATGGGCAATCGAACTTCATAACGGATAAATAAAACCTCGACTAAGGGCATGGCGTACCCACTTTCCCCTTTATAACATTAGTCGCATGACTATTTATCTTTCACCTCATCAATCTTGACAATGCCGTTGACAATGGCATAGATGGTCAGCCGCTCACGGAGTGAATGTCCAATTTGCGCGAGATGTTTTTGCGGTGTGTGAGGATCGTGTTGATGGATGGAAAGAGCTGCGCCGCAATCTCTTTGTTGGTGAGTCCTTTGACGATATAGGCGATGATTTTCGTTCTCGTTCGGAGAGCGCGTTGGCATCGTCTTCGTTGTTGGGCAGTCGGGTCTGTAGCAGACTGCTCTTCGAGGTGCTGCACCGCGGAAAGAAGAGCACTTCCATTTCCGCAGTGGGCGCGGAGGTCGGCTTCGCAGTTGTAGATGCTGCAGAGCACGTTGCAAAGCCAGGTCGCTCGATGCGCCTTCTGCGGAGTATAATATTTAATGATGATGTTTTTCGAGCTCTTGCAGCTTCTTGTCCATCGCATCGCGCCCTTTTGGAGTATTGCTGAATGCGGAAATCAGAGACAATCTCCGAAATGAGGCGATCGACGTAGCCGTAAATTTGGCGGTTTTCGTGCCCATGTGTTTGCGCACCTCATCTCATATATTCGTCGTAGAACTGAAGAATGAGGAAGGCCACCCCGTTTTGTCGTGAGCAGTCGATGGCTTCGAGGAGTTTGCGGCGGAGGTGTTGAGTTGGAAGTCGAGAAAGAAATCATGTGCCGCACGAAGATGGCGCACGAGGGTGAGCATGTATTTTGGTCCACATAGAAAGGGAGCAACGGAGGGTCCCTTTCTTTCATCACGTTGGCGACGGCCAAGAAAGTATTGGTGTCCACCTGCGAAGCCTCGCACACTTTTTTACAGTACGCTCACCCACGCCCAATTGAATGCTCGAAACGGCTGATCATTTGGAGTAGTGAGCTGTGAAGCGATGACTTCGCACATCTTGTCTTGCTCAGTGTAATTGAAAGCTCATATAGTATTTCGTTGAAAGAGGGTTGAAGCATCTCAAAAAGGCCGTGCGCGATGCGAAAAGTCAACATTTTGCGCCGCACAACAGACGCTATAGGGCAAAGATACGATGCGAGTCGATAATCACTACATGGGTATCTCTTGCGATTTTTTAAGACTTTAAGCCCCAAAATAACTGTAGAAATACCCAAATGTAGTGATTGCGTTGTTTAGAGAAGTCCGTAATTTTTGCAGTGAAAATTCAAAGGAGACGAAATGAAAACCCGAAAGCGATATCGCGTTGTCCTCCTGTTAGTGTCGCTTTTGCGAGCACTGCCGTCGCACAGATCCCATCAAGCGACAGCATTATGGGCGTAGGTCTCGACCCTTTCGAAACCCACACTCCCCGAAGCTTTCGGTACAAAATCACAACGTCCTGACGGAATGACCGGTGCCACGGCGCAACATCGCGACTGTGCGCATGGCAAAAACCAGTGCGAAGGCAAAAAGAATCCCGTACACGACGAGGTACGACGGCTGCGTCGTTTTCCGTTTGGGCGGTTATGGCGAGATATGGTTTCGGCCTTCAAAGATTACGGCATGAATCGCTTTCTACGGTCATCCGAGGGAGTCCGAAAGAAACACGCGCCACGATTTCGATTCTCGCTTTGTCTTGGCACTCGATTATAAAAGTTTTTCGCCCAAATGGATCGTGAGCGGAGATCGAATTCGAGTCCGGTGGTACCGGAACCGCCTCGAACTCGAAAAAGCCGAGAATGGCGAATACGAAACCGAGTTGGAGAAGGTGGTGAAGTGGCCATTGAGCAATTTCATATCACACGTTTGATTCATCCCGCCTTCAATGTGCGTGTCGGCCACATGATTGTGCCCGTAGGCTTGACCAATGCGCACCACGAACCGATGAATTTCTTCGGTACCGCGCGCCCCGAAGGCGAATCCACGATCATTCCCGCACCCTTGGCACGAGACAGGTTTGGCTTTCTTCGGTAGTTTCGCAGCGTGCCGCGCGTTTCAACGCTACCAGGCGATGGTCGTTTCGGGCTTGAACGCCAATGGTTTCGATCGCAACAACTGGGTGCAGAAAGGCAAACAAGGTAAATTTGAAGAAGATCGTTTGCAACATCCCGCGTTTGTTGCCCGTTTAGATTGGACAGGTCTTCCCGGTTTGCGTGCCGGCGTGAGTTATTATCACTGCGGCAACGCCGGTGCGAATGCCGATATCCCCACGATTTATGCGCCATACAGTTCCCCGTCAACATCTTTTTCTGTCGATGCGCAGTACGAACACTCCCTGATGTTATGCGCGCGCTAACGTTGACCGGCACGCTGGCAATGCCGGAGAACTGAGTGCCCGCAACAGCAACCTCAATAAGCAGCCCTCACACGCGTTTGGCACCTATCGCCAAACGTGCCGTGAGCTAGTGGTGGTGAGTCGGACTGAACTTTGCAGCATCATCGTTCGCTGTGGTCCCGAAGATTTGCCCGAAATCATTCCCTTCGTTCGCTAGCGAATATTACAATGCGCAACAAGAGGGCGAGAACACCCGCACCTTCATTTTCGGTGATGGATCCCCGTTTCAAGACCTCCATGTGGGTGTTCGGTCTGAACTATCGCGTCGGCAACGGCATTGTGGTGAAGGCCGACCACACGACGCGCCGCATCGGTGGCGGGCAGTTCAACGCTGACAAACGAATTTGCCCTCGGCGTGGCTTTCAATGCGTGGTTCCTCAATAAATAAGCCGTCCTTACGAAACCGTAAGCCGTGTTCTTCCCGGTACTTTTCTGCTCCCCAGCGTTTTCTCCCACCGACATGCTCGCAGCTTCACGAAAATGAAGGCGAAAACATGACCACGGACAAGAGACACCTCAATCAGAATAAAAACTAACCCTACAACAGATCTCTACAAAATAACCTATTATGAAAAAGTGTGTGTTTGCCCTTGCCCTTCTCCTCGGGAGTCGGCACTTTCACCTCTTGCGGAAGCGACGAACCCAAGAAGGTCGTGAGCTCAAATCCTTCCAATTTGGACTACTCGTCCAATGCCGGCAACTGGAACAGCTACGCTCATCTCTCGTAGCGCGCCTGCTTGTCAACGATTCGAAGACAGCTGTTGCGGTGCTTGGACCGAACAATATGAGTCGGACTACGATGCCGAAGGCAATCCCCTGTCATCACGCTCGCTTGTTCCAAGGCGAAACGCCTTACACTCAAAGGGCGAAGACGGCACGCTCGGCACGTACGCTCTTATTTCAAGACTCAACTCGACGCGATTGAACAGATTGTCGACGGTTGCGTGGAGATTTCCGGCGAGGTCGGCGAAAAGAAAATCGGCGATCCTCGAGAAGTACAATAAAGGCAAGGTCACCGAAGCCCTTTCATGCCGTGGAATCTTGGTATTTTGGCACTCTCGCGAAGACTATCAGAACAACATCTTCTCCATCCGCAATGCGCTTCTGCTCTCGTGACGGTAAGTTCGATCACACCGAAAACGGCGTGTCTCATCCTCAACTACGTAGCCGCTGGGGCAACCACCAGCTCACGCAGAAGGTGTTCAGGCCGTCAACGCGGCTGCCGCTGCCATTAAGGCCATCCCCAGCCCTTCCGCAACAACATCAACAGCAAGGAAGCCCTTGCCGCGCAGGAAAGCCTGCGGTGCACTGAGCGAAGTGCTTGAAAAAGAGCTCAAACCTTGGTTGCGCGAAAATGCCGATGAGGCCGCTTACAAGCAAATCATCAAGAAGTATGTCGACGTGGTGGTGCTGCCCACTTACAAAGATCTCGTGACGAAGAATGAAGCGTTGCTCAAATCTGCTGAAACGCTGCGTGCAACCAGCAACGAGGCCTTCAAGAATGCCGCCAGCGCCTGGCTCGAAGCGCGCGAACCGTGGGAAACGAGCGAAGCCTTCCTCTTTGGTCCCGTTTCTAAGTTCAATCTCGACCCCAACATGGACTCTTGGCCTCTCGATCAGGTGCAAATCGTCAATGTCCTCACCACCGGCGACTATTCTCAGTTGACTTGGAAACCCGGCTGCCCAGTCGGAAAGCCATCCAGCAACAGAACACGCGCAGTTACACCCTTGAATACTTGCTCTTCAGGGCGAGCAAAACCCGCACTGGTGAAATAAGTCATTCTAGTCTCGTTTTTGAACCATATCGTCCTGCCTCTTCTCGTGCGGAAATACGCAGGGAGCACATTATGTTTCAAAGAACGTTATCTTCCGGAGGAGTACGCCGCACGGGGTTGCGCCCTCCCTTCTGCATTTCAATCTATCGCCGCAAAGGCGTCGCCGCGCCGGCGTGCAGAAATCGGGATGCGTCCGGGGCAGTTGTGCGCATGCGCACGGCCGACCGCATTGAACTGACGAACTGTTGCGAACAAAATTCTCTTCTCCTCCATTCTTCTTCTCGGCGCTATGGCCTTTGAGCCCAGCTGCGAGAACGACGATTTGCAGGTCACCGAAACCGAGCATTCCCGCCGGATATGCCCCTTCTGCCGTGGCATTTCTGACCGGCTCCGATATGAGGTTCGTCGTTGGCCCACGACCAGAAGTTCTCGCTTTCTGGTATCGGGGCGTGGCTCGATCGTTTCCAAGAATAGGCGACGGGATTCTTTGATGAGTGATCCCGCGCTCGTCGTCCGACGGACTCGGCGTTTATGCCGGTTACGCCTCGCGGCGTTGCCACCGCAACGCCGGTCGCACTGTGCCCGCCGTCTGGACCCGGCGCAAAGACGGCGCATACGGCTTTCAAGGCGACTACGGCTTCTCGGGCCGTGGGCAGTTTACGCATCACGCGACCGCAGCGCGTCTGAAAATTATGGTCGCGCTGCATGCGGCCAGCATCTATGGTGTCGACGCTGAGGGCAAGGCTGCCGTCACTTGGCGCTTACGAAAGGGCACCTTCCCGACGGCGAACTCTACGAACTGGCCGCCCGTCCGCACACCATCACCGACTCGGTGTCGCCCGGCCCCGACGGCAAAACCCATTCGCCCTGAAGATCTTCATTACCGCACGGTGTTCCGCTGTGCCACGTCGGCGCATGGGACAAATGATGGCCTCGACCCGAAAAAAGTGAAGCCTTGGCGCGCCAAAAGCAACTATCCCGGTACGGCATCTCCGGTCGTGCCAACTATATCGAGCGCGGCAAATATCAACTCGGTCTTTTCGGGCAATACAGGCGCAACATGCCGACCTCACCATCGAACTCCGGTTTCTCCAGCGACATGGGTGTGACCAACAGTCGCTACCCGAAGAGATTTCGAGGGACAATCTGAATCTGCAAGCCGGTGCGATAAGTTGGCTACCGTGGGCTCGAGTCTCCACCCAAGACATGGAGAACGTCGATCTCATCTCACACCCTCGGTGTGCCTGCCCGTCGCAACGTGAACGACCCGAAGTGAGCGCGGCGAACAAATGTTCTATCAAGCCAAGTGCCACCTCCGCCACGTCACCACCTTGCGTACGCGTCTCGCGGTGCCACCTTGCTGGCCGGCACCGAATTGCCGTCGGCAACGGCAAACCCGATCACTATTCCGACTATCTGCTCCGCGGCATGAGCGAAATCATGGGCGTGGGCCTCAACGACAACTATGTGAGCGGATTGGCGCGACGGTTGCGAATGACTCCTTGTGGGCGTTGGGCTAAGAAGAGAGGTGGACGGCCACACCTGCTTTTTACATGACGGCCGTGCGCTCTTCACCGAGGCCATTCTTTGGCACGGCGGTGAGGGCGAGGCTTCAAGCGTCTTTTCACGAAGATGCCCAAGAAAGACCAGCAAAGCCTCCTCAAGTTCCTCGAATCGCTTTGATTCAACCTTTTCCTCTTTTCCTTCTTTTCACATTTTGTCATCACGACTCACTTTCAAAAATGAAACATATCCTCCTTTGCTTTCGCCGCCTGCGCGTTGCTTCCGCTCCACGACAGGACAGAAGCCACCGCCAACGGGAGTGGTGAGATCGACGACAACCGCGCCCTCACCGTGCGCGGCAACAACGGTAGCACTGAGTTTCAAACCCTATCTCATGGTGCAAACTCACGGCGCGTTCAACTGGTACGACGATGAAGGCCTCGACAAGGCCTACAACCAAGACAACGTGGCCAATTCCGGCTTCGGCTTGCCGCATGCCGTGCTCGGTTTCACCGGTAAAAGTCTCCGACAAAAGTCGCCTACAACCTCTCGTCAATGCCCGCTGCCGGCGGTGCCAACGTCTGCAGCAGGCCTGGTTCGACGAAAGTGAACAACGGCTTCGGTCTCCGTGCGGCAAGTCAGCAAAACGCCCTTCGCCCACGCCTATCCTCACCACCGCTCGGCGAAACCCTCCCTCTGCTGCCCACCTCGCTCACGGCTCCCGTGATTTTGCCCCCACTCGCTCAATGCCGTCAGCGCCCTCCATGGCACACCGGTTTCGATCTCGGTGCGGGAAGCCCACGGCCCCGTTTGCCGTGGTAGGCCCAGCAGAATTGAATCTATCAGGTCGGTGTGTTCAAACGGCATCGCACGTGCCGGCTTTGACCGCCGCCACGAAGACCTTTCCCGACGATCAGCACATCCCTCGCTGCTCACGCCGGTCGCCTCGCCCACTATCAGCCTCCTGGGGGCGTGTGATGCCCGCGCACGCAAAGGCAGCAAGCACTCAATGCGCACCATGCTCGTCGGCGTGAGCAGCGGTCTCACGTCGAGGAAGCGAAAACGAGAGCACCAACGACATCGCCTCGTTTTGAGTTCGCCATGCTCTCACCACCGTTGGTATTTCGCCGCCGAAAGGCTACGCGCCACATGCATGGGTTTCACCAGCACGGCGAAGATCGATCGACAAGTTCAACTTCGGCGGTTGTGCGCGTGGCGAGTTATTTCGCCACGCGCCCAACTGCAGTGTCGCCGCGAAGCGCTGGCAGATTTCTTCGATCGCAGGCGGCATCAGGCCTCGACGCACGCTCACCCGCCCGCCCTCGGTCTCAACTATTTTGCTTCCGGCACGGGGCTGAAGCCTCGGCCGTGTATCAGGCTGACACCGGTCGCTGGAAGCACAAGACGCAGCTCGACCGCGGACAACGACGACCTCGGCATTGCCACCCGACAGCGCCTCATTGCGCTGCAATGCTCTGGCCCCAGCTTTCCCGCACCCTGACATGACCAGAGGTGCCCGCTTTTGTGGTGTTGTGCCGCCGTGCCGGTGTAACCCGCTTGCGACTCGAGCAACATCGAGGAAAGACGCTGGCCACCGCGGCGCAGCGCTCAGCATCCGCCTGGGCGGCGAGACCGAGCGGCGCCAGAAACGTGGGTGATCGCTTCCAACTGCGCTCGCCGCCTCGATGGCGGCAGCGACTGCCGCTGGCGCAGAAGAAATCGCGACGAAGTTGCTCGACGGCGACTCGGTGAACTTTCGCGCTGAGCGGCATCTCCGCCGAAGCCGAGAGAGTAGCGGTTGTGCGTGGTCGATCGGAGCGCGCGAAACGCGCCGCCACCTTTGCCCGATTTCAAACTCAACGCCGAGATGTTTGAGCGCACACGCGCGACACCCTGCGCTTCGAGGTGGGGCGCACCAGTGTCGACTGACGGCCAGCGTGATCGAGGATCAACTGTCTGATAACCTCGCAGGCGCCACGGCAACAACGGTCGCGCCGCCGCTGCAGGATGGATGCCGCGCAAAGGTGATCGCGCCTACGCCGCGCGCGATGGGCGTAGCCGCGCATCTTCGTGACGCACGCAGCAGCATCGAAGCCGGCAATGCCGACAACAGTTGGCTGGTGCGCGCGTGCTCACCGAGGGCAACGCAGGTCTCACCCACTACAAGACCACATCGCCCGATTCTCAACAATGAGCGCGACAGCAAAAGTATTTTACGCCCTCAAAGACTGGATCAACGCCGAGCGAAACCCTAATTTTACGAGAGTCGAGTAGGCTCAAAAGCTTCTCGCGTCGTGTCCTTTTCAAAACAATGGACTTTTTGATCCTGGGAAGAAATCGGCAGAGTTGTGGACTTTCTTCCTATATCTCCCAACTCTGGCCCGAGCGAGTACCACGTTCAACTCCCGCTGTGAGCCCACAAAACGAGGGTTTCGCCCAGCATATGCTCGCCTACAGCGGTTTTCGAGCGTGTTTGCGCCGAATTGTTGCCTCGCCGATGCGCGCCCTGTGCTCAAACGCTACTTCGTGAGCGACGCCACCAACCAAGCTCCGCTCATGGAGTCGGAAACGGCGTGCACCGTCTCGGTCGTTCAGCAGCCGCCGCTCGACGGTTCGAAAATCAGTCTGTGGGTTCTATTTCTCACGGGCGCGACGTGCAGCGCGCCGCCGGCGTTACCACGGTGGAACACGGCGGTTATCGCCACCTTTCGGCACATGGGCATGGAAAGCCCCGCCGGCGATTCGGCTGCACAAACCGAGGCTTTGCTCACCCGCTACGAGGATGAACTCACGGCGCAGGGTGTCACGATTGCCGACGACTGCGTGCGCACTTGGTTTTTCGTGCGCGACGTCGATACCAACTACGCGGGTTTGTCAGCGCGCGCCCGGACAACTTCCTCCGCGTGGGAGTTGACGCCCGACACGCACCACATTTGTCGACGGGCATCGGCGGTTTGCCGGCCGACACGCGTTCGCCACGTGCAACTCGGCGGCTATGCGGTGAAAGGCTTGGGCCCGGGCAGCAACGCTACTTGTATGCCCTCACGCACCTCAATCCCACCATCGAATATGGGGTGACGTTCGAGCGCGGCACGGTGGTCGAATACGGCGATCGCGCACAAGCCTTCATCAGCGGCACGGCCTCGATCGACAACAAAGGACAAGCGGTGCATGTCGGCGACATCAGCGCCAAACCCACCGCATGGGAAAACGTCGATGCGCTTTTGGCCGAGGCGAATGAATCTCGCCGAACAGTGCGCAAAATCACCGGTCTATCTCCGCGATACGGCTGACTATGTCACGGTGCGCGAGCCTCTCGCCGGGCGTTTTCCATCGTCTCACCGTTATCACCCTCGCCCCCGTGTGCCGTCCCGAGTGGCTCATCGAGATGGAATGTATCGCCGTAGCCGATCGTCAGCATGAAACTTATCGTCCCTTCTAAACTCCCGTTCTATCTTCTTGCTGTGCAGGTCGTGGTGCTCATCGTGGCCACGATTGTCGAGCACCATATGGGGAAAGTACGCGGCCTATGCCCACATCTACGGCAATGTGCTCTTCCGCTTGCTGTGGGCGGGCATTGTGCTCACGGGAACTTGGGTCATTGTGCGCCGAAGGCTTTGGCATCGGTTGCACGCCCTCGTGCTGCATGCCTCGTTTGTCGTGATTTTGGTCGGGGCGCTGTGCACCGCCTTCGGGGCTGTGAACGGCAACCTGCATTTGCGTGTGGGAAAATCGTCGCGCCTCTTCCTTACCGACGACAAAGACGTGGGTCGACTGCCGTTTGACGTGAAACTCACGCAGTTCACCGTCCACCATTACCCCGGCACCGACACGCCTGCCGACTACGAAAGCCGTTTGCGTGTGGCGGGTCGCGACTATGTGGTGTCGATGAACCGCATTGCCGAAATAGACGGCTGGCGCATTTACCAAACTTCCTACGACACCGACGGAAAGGGCAGTGTACTCAGCCTTTATCACGATCCGTGGGGCATACTCCTCACCTATGTGGGCTACGGACTCCTGTTTGTTTCGCTGCTGTGGTCGTTGTTGGCGCGCGGCGGCGCGTTCGCACTTTTGTTGCGCTATCCGGCGCTGCGCCGCACCGCTTTGTGCTGCTCTTGGCGGCAGCGTGGGCAGTATCGGGGCTTCAGCCGATTTTTTCCGATGGAAAGCTGCGCACCATCGCCCGCAGCAAGGCCGACAGCATCGGGCGGCGACAGATCGTCTACAACGGTCGCGTTTGTCCGCTCAACACCTTGGCTGTGGATTTCTGTAAAAAAATCTCGGGTAAAACGAGTTTTCGCGGACTCACTGCCGAACAAATCCTGCTTTCGTGGGTGTATTATCCCGACGAGTGGCAAAATGTAGCCATGGTGCGCATCAAGAACAGCGCCTTGCGCGAGCGGCTGGGTATCGGGCGATTATGCTCGTTGTGGCGCGGTTGTATGCCGCGGCGGTCACCGTTTGCGGCGACGATGGCGGCCGAACGCGACCCTTCTTCGTCTTGGCGCGCGCCATTCAGGACACCGACGAGAAAGTGGGACTGATTGTGATGCTCACAAAGGCATCGCCTATTCGCCCCTGCCGGCTGAGGCGAAAGCGGCACGTTGTCGAGGCATGCGTCACGGGCCCGAAATCGTCTCACAACCGCATCCGCCGTGAAGATCGGGTTTTATGTATTGTATCACCCTCGGTTTCTTTGGCCTTCGGTGTGCAGGTGAGTGGTCGTCGACGGTCGTGGCTCGACGGAGTTTTCAGTGCCGTCGTCACCGCCTCTGTGCCCGACGTTGTGGTTTGCTCCGCTGGTATTCTGGCCGGTTTTCGTGCCGATGAGCAATGGTTTTTGAGACGATGCTCTTTGTTGGCGGTTTGCGCGTTGGAGGTGAGCCTTTTGATGCGCCGCTTTCGTTTGTCAGCGCCCTTTGGTTTTGCTCATCGCCGGCTTTTGCGCTGTTGGCTCACCTCTCTGACATGAATCCGCAGATCACGCCGCTCATGCCCGTGCTGAGTTCGCCCTTGCTCAGCCTGAGGTCACGATTATGATGTTCTCGCACGCGCTGTTTGCCCTGACCAGTCTCAACATGGCTACGCTTAGGTCTGTCGCGCTGCGAATCGAACGCGCGCGTCGAGCAACTCACGGTGCTCAATCGTTTGCTCCTGCACCGGCGGTATTTCTCTCTCGGCCGGCATTTTCATCGGTGCGGTCTGGGCCAATGTCTCGTGGGGACGTTATTAGGGCTGGATCCCAAGGAGGTGGGCGCTCATCGCGATGTTGATCTACTCGCTCTGCATCCCGGTTTGTTTCTCCCGCGTTGCGTCAGATCCGCGCGTTCCATTGGTTCGTGCTCTTGGCCTTCCTGAGCGTGCTGTTCACGATTTCGGGGTGAGATTTCTCTCGAGGGTCTGCATTCCCTACGCTTAGGCCGTGCTGCACGTCGGTTTCTTTCGGAGAAAAGGCGCGAAAAATGAGCGGTATATCTAGGTATCTTTGTGGCAGCGAAAACCTTGCACTGGCTTTCACTGTCCCTTGTTTTGCCCTACATGACTCAAAACAGGGCAATGACCTTCAAAACGAGTTGTTCTCGACGAAAGTTGAGTTCGACTCTCATGGCGTTGAGGCTATTGCCGAACAGCGTCGTCCGAAACGAAAATTAAATTCTGCAAATGAATACAATTCTCGCCCCTGCTTGCCGTCTTGTTCGCCCTTACGGCGCCGGCTTGCACCAATCTGTTGGTAGGCAAGAAAGCCCTCGAAGAACGGAGAGGTTTTCATCACTTCACAGCGCCGACTCTACGGCATGCCATGGCCGCTTACTCCATTATCCGCGGGCAAGCACGCGCGCGCACGATGCGCAAAAATCGTAGACGGCGACACCACGAGCCCTCCTCGGCGAAATTCGAGGCAGCCACACTTATAATGTGGTGGGCAACATCAACGAGCACTAACTCGCGCTATCACCGAAACGACTTTCGGCGTCGCGAAGAACTTGGCCGAAGAATCGTGGGCGGTATCGACTATGTGTCGCTCATGGCACTCGGACTGCAGCGCAGCAAGACCGCTGCGAGGCCATCCGCGTGATGACGAGCCTTTGTAGCCGCCACGGTTACGCCTCGAGGGCGAATCGTTCTCGATAGCCGACCCCAACGAGGCATGGATCCTCGAAATGATCGGTAAAAGGCGACTCCGCAGTGGCGCTGTGGGTGGCTGTGCGCATCCCCGACGACGCATCAGCGCGCACGCCAACCAAAGCCGTATTCACGCGCTTCGATTTGAAGGACAAAAAGAATGTGATGTACTGGAAAGACGTGATCACGTTCGCCCGTTCGAAGGGTTATTTCAAAGGCAGCGATGCCGAGTTCGTCGTTCTCCGAAGCTTCATGCGCCGACCGACTTTGGTTCGGCAGCGTTTCTGCGAGGCCCGCGTTTGAGTCCTCTTTTCAACCGCTTCACCACGGGCATGGAAAAGTATGTGCCTTTGTGGACGTGTAAGCATCGGCACGTCGGAAGTGATGCTCGCTACGTAGCCTCACCACCCCGTGACCTTGAAGAAGTGATAGCCGCCATGCGCGACCACTCATGAGGAAACGCCGTTTGACGGTACGAAAGATGCCGGTTCGGTGTGTGGAGTGCGCCCTATCGTCCCCTCGCCGCCCATGAGGGAGCACAAAGGGGAAGAAGTATTTCAACGAACGCCCCGTTTCGACTCACCAAGCCAGTTTCGTGATCGTGTGTGAACTGCGTAGCCGCATGCCCAACGCGGTGGGTGCCGTGCTGTGGTTTGCCAACGACGATGCCAACACCACGCCCTTCGTGCCTATCTCACTGCTCGCTCACCAGTGCCTGAGTGCTTTGCCGACAGCACGGCCAACGATCACACCTTCTCTTGGAAGTCGGCCTCTGGTTGTGCAACTCGTTTCGAACATGGTGTATCCGCGTTACTCGCAACTGTTCCCGGCTGTGGCCGCTCGTCGCGATGCTTTCCAACGTCGAATGATCGAAGCCAAGCACGCGGCCGACGCAGCGCTCTTTGCATAAGCACAGGCCAATCCTGCCGCCGCGACGGAGAAAGTGAATGCCTCGCCGCCCAATGGTCGGGCGAAATGATGCGCGAATGGAAAGTCGCTCGGCGAATATCTCTATCCTGCAAGTACAACGACCAAAGTGGTGAAGAAGGAAAACTTCCGCCGGAAAATGGGAACTCACGCCCGACGATATTCTGCTGTTGATCCTGAACGCCCGGCTTCCTGAGAAGTATCGTGAGGTGCTCATCCGCGAAACGGGTGAAAAATGCCACAGCGTACCCCAATTCTAAGCCGGTCGTACGCAACGGCGAAAGGTGATTCTCCGCAGCAGAGAGTCACCTTGTAATCTCCCCGTTTGTCGCGCCTAACATAGAAGCCTACAGACCGCTATGATAGACTCGCCATCACCGACCGCAATCTCACTGCGCGTTTTCGCCTCGACGCTCGCAGATCGGAGAAGAAACGCTCCGTTTGGCCGAAAGCGAAAATCGGGTTGCGCGAATGGCAACCCACGCCTGAAGACTCGCTCGCCTCGAACGTGTGCACGAGCTCGAAGCCTGGAACGAAGAGATGCTCAAAACGGATAATTTCCGCAACTTGCTCGTCTCGCAGGCAGCCGATATGCGCGTGGTGCTGCTGCTCATTCCGGTTGCTGTGGTACTGATGCGCCTCGTCAAGGACAACCCCGATGCCGAAGCGCGCCGGCGCTCGACTCGAGGCGGCGCACGTCACGCCCCTCGCCCACAAAGACTGGACTCTGTAAACTCAAATCGGAATTAGAGGACTTTGTCGCTCAAATACCTGGAGCACGAAGCCTACTAGTATGATCAGGGAGGCGCTCAATGCCACGAAAAAGAGCCGCGACGCCTATATTGAGAATTTTGTGGCGCCGATTCATCAGATGCTCACCGCCGCCGGACTGCGCTACCACATGAAGGGACGCACGAAAGTATCTCATTCCATCTGGCAAAAGATGAAGAAGCAACATTGTGGCTTTCGAAAAGTGTATGATCTCTCTACCACTGCATCATTCTCGACTCCAAGCCCCTGAAAAATGAGGTGGCTGACTGCTGAAAAGTCTTCTCGCTGATCACCAATCGCTACGAGTCGAACCTCAAACGCCTGCGCGACTGGGTGACCGTCCCGAAATCTAACGGTTATGAGAGCCTGCATGCCACCGTCTTGGGACCGGAAGACAATGGGTGGAGGTGCAGATCCGCACCGAACGCATGGATGAAGTGGCCGAACACGGCCTCGCCGCACACTGGCGTTGGCAAAGGGGGTGAAGAGCAGTGAGGGTGGGCGTCGACAGTTGCTGGCCGATACTCGCGCCGCCCTCGAAGTCGGCAAAGATCCGCACATGTCGACGATGGAGTGCACACGGGGCTGAAGGAAAACTCTGTCTGCGTCTTCACGCCAAAGGCGACCTCTTTGCTGCCCGTCGGCAGCACCCGTATGGATTTCGCCTATCTCATTCACTCGAAATCGGGCAACCGCTGCGTCGGTGGTATCGTCGACGGCAAGAATGTCGCTCGTCAACCGCTGCGCAGTGGACAGCGTGTCGAGATTCTCACCTCGAACACCCAGCAAACCGCGCCTCGAGTGGTTGAACATCGTGGTGTCTTCCACGCCCGTTCGAAGATTCGTCAAGCCCTGCGCGAAAATGAAGAGTCGCGACAGCGCCAGGGACGCGAAGTGCTCGAGCGAAAATTGAAGAATCGTAAAGCCTGAATGGGACGAACGTGCCCCAAACCAACTCATCAAAAGAAACTGGGTTATATAGGAAGCCGGCGACTTTTTACACCGACATTGCCGAAGATAAAATCGATCTCAACGCCCTCGCTCCGACACCTGGTGCCGAGTTGCAGAAGCGCGTTGGTGGCCGGGCGGCACGAAGTGGCAGTGCGAAACCTTCAGTTCCCGACGCGCTCCACGGTCGATGCGGGACAAGAGGACGTCTTGGTGATCGGCAACAGCAATCTCGAAAAGGCGTGCACCTCAGATGGCACGTTGCTGCCACCCGGTCTACGGCGACGAGGTCTTCGGTTTTGTCACCGTTTCGGGCGGCATCAAAATCCACCGCGACAGTTGCCCCAACGCCCGCGAAATGCGCGAACGCTTCCCTACCGCGTGGTGAAAGTACGTTGGGCCGGGCAAAGGCGGCAGCACGTATCCCATCACAGTTGCATGTGGTGAGACAGGACGACTCTGGGCATTGTGAACAACATCACGTCCATCGTCTCGAAAGAAGAGCATCATGCCCGCAACATCTCCATCGAAAGCAACGACGGGTTGTTCTATGGCGAGTTGACCGTCCTGGTCGACGACACGACAGCTCAATTCGCTCATCAAAAACTCCCGCACCGTGAAAGGAGTCAGCCGTCTGGACGCTGAACAGACCCTTCGCGGACGATAGATTTGCCGTTTCGTAACTTCGCGTTCGTCGCAGCGCTTTAGCATAAAACGTGCGATCAAACCATGGTTAGCAAAAACCGCTGATCTATTTGGCGGATTGCCGAAGTTGCGTTATATTTGCAGTATAAAATTCGGAAACAGTCATCTAATATGGAACAAGTAAAAAGAGTTTACACATTCGGCGACGGAAAAGCCGAGGGCGACGCCTCGATGCGTGATTTGCTCGGTGGTAAAGGTGCCAACCTCGCCGAGATGAATAAGATTGGCGTGCCCGTTCCTCCCGGGTTTACTTTCATCACCACCGAAACGTGCAACGATTATTACCGCGTAGGTCAGGAAGCCATCATTGCCGAACTCACCGATGCCGTGGCAGCCGCCATTGCTACAACGGAAGTGAGCATGAACAGCAAGTTTGGCGACCCCACCAACCCGCTGTTGCTCTCCGTGCGTTCCGGTGCGCGCGCATCGATGCCCGGTATGATGGACACCATCCTCAACCTCGGTCTCAACGACGAGGTGGCCGAAGGCTTGGTGGCAAAAACCGGCAACCCCCTACATGTATACGACTCCTATCGTCGTTTCGTGCAATGTATGGTGACGTCGTGCCTCGGCATGAAGCCTGAGAACAAGGAAGACATCGATCCTTCGGCTATCATCGAGGAAGTGAAGGCCATCTCGTGGCATTCACCCCTCGACAAGGATCTCACGGTCGAAGAACTCAAAGATCTCGTTGAGCGTTTCAAGGCGCGCCATCAAGACACAGACCGGCCACGACTTCCCACCGATCCCCAAAGAACAACTTTTGGGTGACCATGCGCCGTGTTCGCAGCTGGATGAACGAACGCGCCATTCTCATCGTAAGATGGAGTCGATCCTCGACGAGTGGGCACGGTACCGTGAACGTACAAGCCATGGTATTCGGTAACATGGGCGAAACCTCTGCAACGGTGTGTTTGCTTCAGCCGCGACGCCGGTAACGGTGAACCTCTTCAACGGTGAGTGCTTTGGTCAACGCACAAGGTGAAGACAGTGGTGGCCGGTATCGCACGCCCCAGCAGATCACCAGTATCGGCTCACAGCGTTGGGCAGAACGTGCCGGTATGCAGCGAAGAAGAACGCGTTGCCAAGTTCCTCCACTGGCGAAGCCATGCCCGAAATCTGCAAGGAACTCGACACCTTGCAGAACAAGCTCGAGCAGCACTACCGCGACATGCAAGACATGGAGTTCACGGTACAGGAAGGCAAACTCTGGTTCCTCCAAACCCGTAACGGTAAGCGCACGGGTACCGCAATGGTGAAGATCGCCATGGATCTCCTTCACGAAGGACCTCATCGACGAGAAAACCGCCATCAGCCGCGAGCCCAACAAGCTCGACGAACTCTTGCACCCCGTCTTCAACAAGCGCGCTTTGGCCGGTGCTCACGAGATTGCGCGCGGTTTGCCCGCTTCTCCCGGTGCCGCCTGCGGTCAGATTGTCTTCCACGCCGACGATGCCGAAGAATGGCACGCAGCCGGTAAGAAGGTCATCATGGTGCGTATCGAAAACCTCGCCCGAAGACTCTGGCCGGTATGGCCGCCGCCGAAGGTATCCTCACGGCACGTGGTGAGTGACCTCTCACGCAGCCGTTGTGGCATCGGTATGGGTAAATGCTGCGTATCGCGTGCCGGTGGCATCGTTGTGGACTACAAGGCACGCACGCTCACCGTCGACGGTCAGACGCTCAAGGAAGGCGACTCCTTTCGCTCAACGGTACGACCGGTTGTGTTTACGCCGGCGAAATCCCACCGAAGCAGCCGAACTCAGCGGCGACTTCTCCGAACTCATGGACCTCTGCGCCAAATATGTTTCGCTTGCAGTGCGCACCAACGCCGACACGCCCCAAGACGCCTCGTCGCCGCCAAGTTCGGCGCTGTGGGTATCGGTCTTTGCCGCACGGAGCACATGTTCTTCGAAGCCGAAAAGATCGTCGCCATGCGCGAAATGATCCTCAGCGAAACCGTTGAAGGTCGCGAAAAAGGCCTCGAGAAGATCCTTCCTATCAGACAGGCTGACTCCGGCATCTTCCGCGCCATGGACGGTAAGGCCGTCAACGTGCGTCTGCTCGATCCCCCCCTCCACGAATTCGTTCCTCACGATCAAGCCGGCCAAGAAGAAATGGCCAAGGCCATGGGCGTGACGGTAGAACACATCCGCCAGCGTGTCAACTCGTTGGTTGAGGCCAACCCGATGCTCGGACACCGCGGTTGCCGTCTCCGGTAACACCCCATCCCGAAATCACCGCCATGCAGACGCGCGCCATCCTCGGTGCCGCTGTGGAGCTGAAGAAGGAAGGTCTCGATCCATCCCGAAATCATGTGCCCCTCACCGGTATTCTCTGATGAATTCGAGCCAAGAGAAGGTGATTCGCGACACCGCTGCGCTCTTCGCCGAGAAGGCGTGAGCGTAGACTTGCAAGGTGGGTACGATGATCGAAATTCCTCGCGCCGCCCTCACAGCAGATCGCATCGCCACCGTGCCGAGTACTTCTCTTCGGTACGAACGACCTCACGCAGATGACCTTCGGTTATTCGCGCGACGATGCTGCCAGCTCTCCCCGTCTACCTCGAGAAGAAGATCTCAAAGTCGATCCCTTCCAAGTACTCGACCAGAAACGGTGTCGGTCAACTCATCCGCGCGTAGCCGTCGAGAAAGGTCGCTCAGTGCGTCCCGGAACTCAAGCGCGGTATCTGCGGTGAACACGGCGGTGAACCCAGCTCTAGTGAAGTTCTGCTCACCGCGTAGGTCTCAACCACGTGAGCTGCTCGTCCCTTCCGTGTGCCCATCGCACGCCTTGCTGCAGCACAGGCCGCTGTGGAAGACGAAAAATAAAGCAATCTATCTGAGTTCTGCTGTCGGGCTTTGGCCCCGACGGCGGAACTCTGCTGTTTTTAACCTCATTAAACTTTTTCTCAATGAAGTATTTTCTTTATTGCCTGAAGCACTACGTTGATTTCAACGGCCGTGCACGCCGTGCAGAGTTTTGGTACTTTGTGCTCTTCAATTTCATCATCGCCCTTGTAGTGGGTGGTGTAGGCCATGTGATTGGTTTCGACCAACTCGGCTCACTCTATTCTCTGCTCGTACTTCTTCCTCTTTGGCCGTTTCAGTACGCCGCCTGCAAGACATTGGCAAGAGTGGTTGGTTCCTCCTTCTGGGATTTATTCCTCTTGTCGGCGTGCTGATCTTGATCTACTTCTACGTGCAAGACAGCCAGCCCGGTGAAAACCAATATGGTGCCAACCCCAAGGATCATCCTGCACAATATTGATAGATGATACCTTGCGCCTGTGCTTCGTTAAGCAAGTCGCATACATCCTCTAGTTTTGCTCTCGGGAACCGATGTTCCTGAGAGCTTTTGTTTTGATAACTATGCAATATCGATTTGGCAAAATAGATTACTACGGGCCGGATGGATTAAAGAAAACCATTCCCTCTATCATTCATTTAGGGAATGCTTCAAAGTATGGAATATTTTTCTGGTCTGAAGTGAATCACATAGATCTTGAGTATGCAGAGGAAATAGTTTCCTCAATAGAAATGCTACTGAGAGGCGAAGTCGACTTTTATGAAGGTTTTGGCTTTGAGATGTATATGATAGAGTGTGATAGAGAAAAAGCGGTAGTAAAGAATGTAGCAAAGACGACCAGGTAGAAGCTATTATTCCTATCGAAGAGGTTTATGAACTGATGAGAGACTGGCGGGATTTTTCAACGAGAGTATTATCACAACCATACCTCATCATAGAAAATGGTAGGGATATGAGCGCTCCAGAATTTACGTAACAACAAGAGGTCTTGGAGTTTCTATCGAAGACGGAACTGAAATTTGGAAGATAACACGTGATGGTAAGCAAACTATACGCAGTATTTGAAGAAGTGAAATTACGGTTTTTGAAATGATGAAAATAGAAAATAATACAGGTGAGAGGATTTTGATTGGGGAAGAGATTTGCTATTGCATAGCTATTGCAATAATGATAACGTGTGGTTCTGGCATATCTATACGCAAAGAAGAGGTTGATTCATGTTGTTTCTCAAAAAGCGGAGAGTATTTTTGAGCTATTCCTTGAAAATGGATCAGAAGTATCCTTATTCTGCCCACGAAGCTCGCATGTATTGCACTACTTTGGGGTACAAGTATGATGTTGAGAATATATATGGCATGGATTATTCATACTATATCCAAACGAGAACGTAAGACGAGAAGATACTTAAAGTTAAATGATCGTGATGATAGTCGAATAGAAGTTCCCTATGAGAAATTCATGCTTCTCTCTCAATTATTTGGGAAGAGCGAGAGCGATCTCTGATTTTTGTTTTTGATGTAGAACCGTTGGTCTATCTGTTCAAAGACTGATTCATATATTGAAGAGAATCTGCATGGGTGCATGGCAAACAGCATATCGAAATAAGGAAAATGAATAACGGTTGTATTCGATATAGCTCAATAGCAATATTGCTTTTACTGTTTTGCTATTGTCTTGTCGTTATTCCCCATATCCTCTCCCTTCTCCTATTGGTGTGGAGGATAAGACCGCACCAGTGATCATTAAGCTACAGAATGATAGCTATGCGCGGATGAATAAGAGTGGATCCTCGAGGGGCGGTTCGCGTAGTCTTCACGTGAGAAGCAGTGCCCTGGTGTCGTGACTTCGCCGAAGCCGGTGAGCATAAGATGCGCCTTCGTGTGAAGCATGCCGTTGAGGAGAGAGTGAGCATCAGCTTATACGAGTAAATTCTGCGCTTTTCTAGCCTCCATCACTCCAAATATCGAATGAACCGGCAATATCTTTGAACTCATTTGGAACTGGGCTGAGAAACATCTATTTCTAAGAACAACAGATGATCCAAACAAAGAGTTGAAGCAGGAATAATTATCTGAGAATGTACAGCGGCTCTTTTCTATTTTCAGTATAATACATACAAGCTCTTTTGCTTTATAGCTTTAGAATAAATGATTTTCCCTTGAGAAAGTCTATATTTAAACGAGAATCTTTTCTTTCGACGACAAAATCTGAAAAGTAGTCCCAAATTCATGACTACAGGAATATTATACATACACCTCTTTGTTTTCTTTTCTTAATGCTTCGGCTATACGCTACTTTTGAGTCTCTATTTTAGTAGGCATTACTCCAAAACTCCTAGGCATCTTATTTTGTTCGATCACCAGTATCAAATAAGATTTTTGTTTTGTCCAGCAATCTTTCCTGAAGATGATATGCTTGAAACGCACCAGAATAGTCTTCATGATTCTTCCAATGTAACTGATACTGATATTGGGGATTACTGTGTCGTTGTATCATAGAGAACTTTCCTAAATCAAATTCCCAATAGTCACGTTTTAGGACATCTCCTCCTATAATAAACTTGGGGGCATATTGGACAAACATCCCAGACAAATTAAGAATATAGCAGCATACGTCGTAATACTTATGTCCTCCTAGGTTAATACTGCTCTGATTGAATTTAAAAGAGACGACCTTCTTTCGTTTTGTGGCTGCCTGTCAGCATTACTTTTCTCTATTTTGATGTTACATGAATCCGTCGCAAAGATAGAATCCATGATGCATACTGAAGCTCCCGTATCTATCAGCGCAGAAATAGGAATTTCTTTTCCCCCATATGAGAAAGAAGCATCAACATACATCCAATTATTCTTGATGCTAATAGGAACTCGCGCAGCTGCACTTCGCACTGAGATGATGAGTGTTGAAAGTAAAAATATGGAACGACTAATCATTGTATAATAGTTGTTGAGGAGAAAATGAATCGATTACATAGGAGGTTTCTTATCAAATACAGAAGGATAGAGAGCGTTTTCGCTTCATAATAAAATAACATGATGAACAACTTTGCAAAATCTCAAATGTGGTAGCTTGTGCAAATCGTCAATATTGACACATAACACTATAATCACACACACAGTCTGACTAATACTCATATGCGCTTGCTTACGGAGCAAGAACTCTAGAAATATTTATGGAGGAAATATCTATACCTCTATTTGGAATTGGATAAAGAAGCATTTCGTTCATGTAGATAGAGATCCTCAAATGGAACCCTCATGGAGATTACTTTACCCAGACGTTTTGAGATAACAGGAGAGCCTGCATATGCAGGCTCTCTTGTTGCATACACCTACTTACGAGCAAAATCCTTTTTCTAGTATAGTCTATAATAAAGGTTCTACCAAGTAGAAACTCTATATTAAGATAGCCTATAGATTCATTTGTCAGTAGAAAGTCTATTGGCAGGTTTATAGAAGAAGTGAAAACTGTGCCGCTTGGACTCTTTTCTCTGTTTTTCCATACTATAGGTGTGAAATATTAGCAAATTCTTTTACAATTGTATCAGTGAGGTAGAATACCCACCTCCTTGGGTAATTGATTATAGCGAGAACCTGTATCAAAGAGGAAAAATGCCTTCTTGCCATTTACTTTGGCTTTTAACACAATACCATTATAGAATAAGGCACTACGCTTGTCCCAAGTAATAATGGTCTTTATAGGAGAGTGAAGAGTTTTTATCTAAAACATGCTAAGATGCAACTCTTGAGATTAAATTTCCATAGCTCTTTGCTCAAGATATCTGCTCCAATGATAAAGCGATGATTTGTTTGGAACTTACCAGACAAATCTATTATGGCGCACTTGACTTCTGTGAACTCTTTTCCTCCCACACATAAAATAGGAATTGTGGTGTAGAAAATACGAGTTCTATCTCGCGATGTGTTATATCCATTATAATCAGGATTCTGGGGCGTAATTCCACAAGAATCTACGGCAAAAGTTGAATCTATAACACAATAGGTGCATCCTGTATCTATCATTGCAGAAATTGGAAAACGCTTATCGCATATATGAAAAAGATGCATCTACATACATCCAATTATTCTTGATGGTTATTGGGACTTGTGCAACAGAACAGAGTGCCGATACGAGGAGTAGCAAAAGGAAGGATAAGTGGCGAGGAAGCATAGAGATATTTAAGTTGAGAGCATAAAATGAAGCCTTTGCAAATGTAGGTATTTCTGGAGGTACATAATAGAAGTAGTATTCTCATTGAATGCACATTTTGCATTTGCCATAAGGCACACACTCATAATTCCTCAATAGTATGACAAACAATCATATGCGCTTGTTTGACGGGCAAGAACTCCTGACATTTATGGAGGTAATATTCACTTCATGTACTGGAATTGGCTCAGCATTTTACTCTCTCTACGTAGAATGATCTCAAAATTGATCTCAACGGAGTGGGTTAGAGGCTCTTTCACAATCTGAGAATTCTTTCTCGAAAGTCACAAAGGCGAGATGCAGTTAAACTGTATCTCGCCTATGTGTCATCATATCTTTTTATTCGCCTTTAATCTAAAATGAATATACATTTTGTTCTTGTAGTCTAGAACAATAGACTTGCCCCATAGGAATTGTGCATTGAGATAACCTTGTTTCTCGGGAGTAAAAAACATGTCTATTACCTTATCAATAAAGCCAACTTTTAGTTGTGCCTGCTCAACAACTTGTAGCTCTTTTGATGCTCAAGGATTCTGCAATATTAGCTGTTTGCTCTTGTTGAGTTTTAGCTGCGGCTATACCTAAAGACTGAGGAACATTTCTTCTACCGCCAGTATCAAATAAAAGTATCCCTTGCCATTAACTTCTGCCTTTAAGTACGATGTCATTATGAAATCTGGCTTTCCGGCTTGTCATTTTATCTTCTGCTTGCTGTGGTAATTCTGTGAGGAACGATAAAACACTGTTTTTAAGGTCTATGTTCCACAAGTCTCTGCTTATGATATCTGCACCAATGATAAAGGAGGGGGCATATTCTTTAGCCTTTCCTTGCAAGTCCACGATGATGTATAAAACATTGTTATCACACTTTTCTCCACAGCAAGTTGGTAAGTTACTCGAGATACCGACATCGGAGCCTTTTGCGTGCTGTAGCTTATAAACGTAGTATCGATAGTAGAGTTGTAAATCTGCGGGCAAGGTGGAGTCTATCAAACAGAAGTACACCCAGTGTCACACTGCCGAGGTGTGGACGTTTTTCTCTTTGAGACGATAGCATGGCATCTACATACAGCCAGTTATTCTTGGATGTTCATGGGAATTTGTGCTGTCGAGCTGATAACAGATGCAATGGTTATTGAAAAGAGAACAAGAATGCGATTTATCGCGTTATGCAGAGGGCTGGGGATAATGATAGAAGAGAATGTAATTGTATGATGCAAAGATAATGCTTGGTCAAAAAAATCTATAAATGAAAAATAACAGCAGGCCTAGACAAAAGCCGGGTTTGAAACACCAAAAGCAGAGTTCTTCGAATAGCCCTAATTTTTGCACTTGCCGGTTGACTCTACGGATTGAATCAAACGAATCAGACACGCAATGCATTGCGAGTGCCGGTGCCCAACGCGTACGCGTATACGCGCGCGTCCGGCGTTTTTCGATTTTTCCCTTCACCTCTTCACCTGTTCGCGGCAAAGTGTTGATGACGAGAGTTAAAGGTGAAGGCTCACCCGTTTTCCTTCACCTGTGAAGTGTTAATGATCGCTTCTTCACTCGTAATCCACAATTTGACAGTGAGTTAGGGGTGAAGGTGAAGGGTGAAGGCAGAAAAACAAAACCCGTTGAGTGCGCATGTGCAGGTGCGTGTCCGTTTGGGCGCATCGTTCGTAGTGCGCGAAGAAAGCGCGAAGTGGTGGTCTGCTCGAGGGCGACTTTCTCGAAAAAGGTGGAAGAAGAATGCAAACAAGAGCGTTGCAAGAAAATCCACTTGTGGGGACTGTAATTTAATTTCGCGATATATCAACTTTTCTTGCTGTAAATTTCGATTATTCGAAATAAAAGATATACCTTTTGCCCTCGATAAAACAGCCAACCTTCCTTTTTCCCGTCGCTCTGCGGCGTCCCTATAGCGCAACCTCAAGGCTTCAACCCGACGAATCAGTGCAAACGTTTTTTGACTTACCGAACACAAACGATCGGCCCATGCTGTCGTGTCGTGCGCTGATAAAGCCAACAACGGTTTATGTACTTCGGTACTTATGCGTTCTTATAGAGCGTATTAGCCGGCTGGTCTGCGCTGCGAAATGCGGGCGAACCTGCCCGTTGATCCCACGAAAATCCCCCGTCGAAGGATGGACTTCAACGGGGAGGGATAATCGCTATGAAGAAGAAGGATGGGGAAGAACTTATTCCAACCCAGGGCAGAAGCACCGAGAACGGCGGCTTCCGAACTTTGAGGGTCGAAACGAGGAGTTTTCGCCTTGACCCTGAAAAATCTTCAACACATTTTTCATCGTAGCCTTGCGCAGGCTCCATGAGGTAGTCGCCGGCTTTGGCCAAAACCACCGAAGAAAACAGGCCTCGGGCGAATTGAAGGTGGCAAAGTCGGCAGCGAGCGACGGAGAGGTGCCGGCGTATTCGAAGATGTCCAGCGACTTTGGTCGCCTTTTCGCGCTTGAACACGTCGAACGAGGTGATCGATTCGGGATCCAATTCGCGGAGGGGCGAGGGCGTACGCTCTTGGCGAGGAATTCGCGTGCGGTGCGTACACGCCGGTAGCCGAACAGTAGGTCTCAGCAGCTCTTGCGACCGCAGCCGCAGGACGGCCGGCTTCGAGTGGTCGATGACCACGTGTCCGAGTTCGCCGGCGAAACCGTCGGAACCATAGACGACGCGACCGTCCACGACGATGCCCGAAACCTAGCGCCGGTGCCGAGGGTGATCATGATGAAGTTCTTTCATGCCGCGGCGCCATGCCGCGTCATTTCGCCCAGTGCCGCGGCATTGGCATCGTTGGTCACCGACAGGGCACACCGAGGGCTTCCTCAAAGAGGTCGCAAATGGGCACAATGCCTTGCCAACCGGGTTGGCGGCACGTTCGATCGTGCCGTTATGAGAAGTTACCGCTCGGCGCACTGACACCCATACCGCGGATATTGTCGATGCCGCCTACGACGTCGAGTGCGGCTGAAGGGCGTCAACGGCCGCTTTCACGTGGCTGCATTGATGTCGGGATAGGCCGCGTTTTTGATGGCTGTCTGCGCGATGATGGTGCCGCGCTGATCCACGATACCGAAAAACCGAGTTAGTGCCACCATGTCGAGTCCGATCACATAGGGCTTTTTCGAGTATTTCTTCCATGAGGATGCTAGTTTTATTCTTTATTTTATTTTCGTGCTTGTAAATGTAGTCAGAAAATGCCGAGCATCCAAGTTTTCTCCCCGCTTTTTGTTAGCCCACATTGCAAAAATAGGTGGAAAGCCCGTGGTTTTTCTGCGCATTGCATAAAGTGCTAGCGCAATATGCAATGCGTTGCGCAGCGAGAACAGAGACTTCGCGCTTTTCGGGCGTGATTGTCTGCATCTCTCGCAGATTTTATAATTTTGCATCTCAAACTCACTTCCTTTCAAATGAAAACTACTTTTTCTTTCTCCTCTGCGCTGCGCTGCGGCGGTGTTGAGGAGCCCATTCTCACGAGCTGTCGACGGAGTACGCCACGGCAGCCGACAGTCTTTGGTGCAAAGTGGTCACGAAGGCTGGACAAGCAGCCGGAGAGTCGTCCCATCGTTCAAACCCTTCTTTACGCTCGGGGGCTACATTGCGAAGGCTGAGCTGGACCGACCGCGAAGGTGCTGCAACTTCGAGCAATTTTTCGATGCGCTATTTCCGCTTTTTACGGTAGCGGTTATGCTTGGCGTGACGTGTTCTATCGCTTTCAGATGGAGATCGAGCGGTGCGCCGGGCATTGATCGCGGGCCGCGTTTGCTCGATGCGTATGTGGAGTGGGCGCAAATTCGGAGACTGCGTGCGTCTCGGGACAATACCACGGCCGTTGGTTCGAAACCGATTTCTCCCTTGTTCAGGGACTCGGTTTCTCGCAAGCGGCTTCGAAATCGCAGAGCCCTCAATGATCGAATCGGAGCACACTTTCCCGAACGGTCGTGACATCGGTGCGCAGGTGGCAGGTGACCTTTTTCCCCATGGCAGGTGGTCGCAAACTCTGCACTATCAAGGGGCTGTTCAACGGACAGGGTACCAATCACGCAGACATCGACCACTTCAAGGATTTGATCGGCGGTTTGTGGATCTGTCCCGTGGAAGGTGCTTTCTGTCGGCGCTTTCGGTTGAAACGGCCGTTTCACCGATCCTGCGAAACCTACGCTCAACTCGAGCGCAGCGCTGTGCGCTTGGCTTCATGTGTATGGGCGTTGGAGGCGCGCGGCGAATATGTGCACAGCACGGCAGCACGACGAAGGTGGTGCGAACGAGAGCGACGGTTGGTATGCGATGGCGGGCACGCCCATTCCCGATGTCAACGCCTGAAGGTGGGATGGCCGTTGGGCTACCGCGACGACGCCACCACCTGGCAGGGACCGAAAACCAACTGGGGCCTTTTCGGCTAACCACCGATTCGGGCAAAACTACCTGTTCCAACTCAATTATACCCATACGAATGATCGCGCGGGCCGATCGAACTACTACCATAGATGTCGTTTCGCCAAATTTGTAATCCACAGGGAACGACCGCAAAGAAGTCGTTCTCTGAGCATAATTGTCGATGTATCGGATATTGGAGAAGAATGGTTCTGAATAAAATATAATCGTCGGGATTTGTTGGGGTTTATTTTGTTCGGAATAGATTTGTTTGTAACTTTCGTGACAATGAAAAAGAAAAACACGACGCGATCTATGTGCTAATGCAAAGCGTCTTGTCATGCGCGTCATTCAACACGCTCATCATGGAAGAAAAGACATTCCAAAATCTGAAAACGCACATCCGTTACGGGAAGAAGTTTTTGTTGTGAACTACGAAGGAGCAGACTACAAATCGTTAGATTATTTCCTTTTCAAGAGACACAGCAGGAACCGGAAGAAATTCATTGTATTGTAAGGACTGATGAAGACGGAAAAGCAAGTATTGTTCAGTGCAGCATTAGCTAGAAGAAGAACTACCCGCAAGGAGAGAGAGCAATTATGATTTTACTGTTCGGCGTGCTTATCCAGACAAAAATACTATGAAGTAGAAGATCGTTTCGGCTTTTTCTTCGACTCATACCGATCAAGTCTTGCTTTGAGCGTCAAATTATGACGTGCAAGTGTTGAGTATCATGAAAAGGTCGTTTGGAAATTAAAATTGAGCAGAAGCAGGGTGAGCTTCTTCTGGCAAACCCTGCTGACTCTCCATTTAATGAGCATACCTTTTCTGCGGTCATCGAAAAGACCTCGGCCGTCGTCCCACGTTATGGGATTTGATGAACTTTGTTGCTTGATTTTTGGGCAGTAACGAACCTTTTGAACGCCATGCGGAAAAATGGGGAGAAAGACTCCAGGGGATCCTTTATTCGAGACCACCGAGCGAAGCAGCGAATGAATCCGAAGGGGAACGGCGTGCGGGAAGTTAATTATCAGCGGGTTAGCAAAGGGCTGAGCGAAATCCAAAAAGAGCTGCTGTTTGTTTTGAGTCGACGCAGACGCTCAATCGGGCTGAAGAGCGTCAACGCGGTACTTTTCAAGAACGCATCACGACGTTGGCTGAGCAGTGTATGTTTTACATCAGTGCGGCCAAACATATTGAAGAAGGCGAGCACACTCAAAAGTGATTGATAAGTTGTTTAGCTTCGCTCGAGGCTTTCATTATATCTTCGTCACGTCTGAGAAACTCGAGTTGATGATGCATCTTTACGTTGTTGCCGGACGATGGAGCAAACGGATGAATGCTTGAAATCATCGCGAGCAGAAGAACGTTATTGGAAAACCGATACCTTCCGTCGGGCGTGTCATTCGTTTGCTCGAATTTTTATGTGTCTGAACTATATGATGACGTGGCCAATATCGTCGATGAGAAGCACCCTGATTTCCGCAACGTCTTCAAAGCGCCTATCCAACTATTCTTTGGCTGATCCCAATCGCGATACCAATTTGTTTGATGCGCAGCTCAACTATGCTCGTTTTATGTCGAATGGCTTGTTTCCTCAACGGGCAACACCGACGATTTTGACTTTTGTCGTTCAGTGCTTTGCCTTTGCCGATGCCGTGGCTATTCAGGCTTCTTCGTGCCACACTCGGCAGATGCCAGCAATCTTCCGTTCGTTGCAGCCCGCTCATCTGAGCAAGTCGATGAAAAGCTGCTCGCGATTACAGCAAAATGCTATATGAACGAGGGCATTCGTTTGAATGTGACGCCGTCCGTGTGAATATTGCCACACTGAATGGGGAAAACCAAACTGCATAGTGCCTCAAGAAGAGTATTTCTGCGGTTTGCAAAATCTATGCGCAGAACAAGCGACCTTGATGAATTCCGGACAAACTAAGTTGTCTGATGCTGCAGCTAGCTGGAATTGGATAGTATCTTGAATTGCGAGAGAAGCAGAGAAGAACGTCTCAAGTCGACAAGAGAAAAAGAAAGGTCTGTCCCGGAGAAAAACAGGAGGTGTATATTGCTCCTGTATTCCATTGATCCGCACATCGGAAATGCGTTTCTTTGTCGCATAGATGAGAAGGACGCGGAGAGGGTGAAGGCATCTTGACGGAAGAAAACCTTGCACCTCACCGAGTAAGTGTATCAGAGAATTTCAATGGTAAGAATCCGTTCTGCAGGACTGGCAAGCAACTCTGTGTAAAGGCTGAAAGTCGAGGAGCTCGAAGAGGATGTTTGTCTCCATCTACCAAGAATACGCGCAGGAAGACTTGCGCAACACTATACGGCCTGGTGATCAGATGAAGGGAGTAGTGATGCATCACCGTGCGGCGTCAGGTTGGATAAGGTGCCGAGAATGGATTGGCGTATGCTTCGAAGCAACGGAGACGACTATGACCCTGGCGGCAGGTTCAATGGTGGAAATCGAATTTCAAGAAACTTCCTCGAAGCGGTGGCGCGTCCTGATCGTAGAGGATAATGTGGGCGTATGGTTAAACTCGAGCGGAGATTGTGGCCAATATGGCCGCCGATTGTGGAGGAGAAAGAAATTGCTTCCCGAAGCATGCCTCTCTGAGGAAGAAGAAGCGTTTGTAGTCCAATTCTCTCTTTACAGCGGTATACTGCAATGAACTTCTTCTCGTATGTACACCCGATTGCTCAACGAGAAGTGAACTTGCTACGCCAGATCATTATGTTTCTGCCGCTCGTCTGCCGGGCCAAGCTTAACGGATTCATAGCCGAACGAGCGGAGTCTCTATGAGTAACCGCGCACTTGCTCGGCATGTTAGAGTTTTACTCCATCAATCACCTGACCCGATGAGCAGAGCGCGTAGGAGAAGACTCGACACCTGTCGTGCCCTCGAGCACAGTGGCGAGATGGTCATTTGCGCGAAAATATCGGCGTGCTCCTGCGTGCTCGGTTGCTCGACTCGAGCCGACTGCGCAGTGGGATGTGTCTGAAAGCACGCATAGGCGGCGAGGCCGTTGGTGTGCCAGTTGGCGGCGATCGTGATGTGCCGCCCGATTAAGTTGAGCCGTGACAACTGAGTCAAACACACGAAGAGATTGTCCGCGCACATCAACGAGTGCTGCACATCAGCGGACGAGAAGAGAGGAAAGTCGACGAGGCGTGAGGATGGTTGTTGCACTGAGTTCAAAACGAGCATCGTCATCCGCCTGAAAACCACATGGAAGATAATATAAACGCAGCGGACCTCGAACATTCTCCGCAGTGCCAGGTGCCTTCATACAACACCAAGGGGCGGCACGCTCTATATGAGGCGTGAACGATCGCGGTATTTCCGTCGGAATCAGCAATGACTTGCAGTATAAAAGGCTTATAGTAACTTGAAAGGGAAAGACCAGTTGGACGAATATCACGTTATGTGCCACCGAGGTGCGCAATGCCTTTTCTCCGTCCTGCACCTCGCTGATTATTTCAGTGTCGGAGATGTGTGACTATGACGGAAAAACGGTTTGCAAGGTGCGCAGTGCTGCGCCCCTTCGAGAGTTGACCTCGGTTGGACGGTAGTGGTTATGAGCGACAAGGCTCGGAGGAGCGACACGACTGGAAGGCGAACAGTTGACCTCATTTTGAGCAGCCGCAAAGAGCGTTTCCGAAGGAGCGAGAGCCAGCGGTGCTTAGGTCGAATATCGCGGCGGAAACCACGTGCGCCTGAAGATACGAGGCGCGGTGGAGCGGTGGATAAAACTTTCCAGCGAGGCGAGTCGAACAACCGATGAAAAACAGCGATCTCTCTGCCGAACGCATCCTTCGAGCGACCATCGCACCGCCACCAAGCGCAACAACAATGTATTGTTGGACCACTTGGAGGACTCTTCATTCCTCCTTATGTTTTCTTGACCTTTTCGACAACTCTTAAAGTGTGCTGCCCGAATACTTTCAGGAGCGGAGAATGAGGATGGGCTCACCTTGGCGTCGCAGCGACAGAAGAAAACGCTTGGTCGAGGCTGGGATTACGCCGTCGGAGGGTTGGTGCGCATTCCATGAAGCGCCGTTCTCGACAAGGACGACCATAAGGAGTGAAAACTTGCGTTGGAAAGCGAGGTGGTTTTGCCACGATTGCGAAAAGAAGATGATGCGATTACTCGATTCACCGCAGACCGTAATGGCGACCGTTCGATGCGTTTGGACAGCGCGCGCAATCAGCGAAGGTGGTTCTCGCAAGCGCGTGGCGAAATGCCTTGTCAAAGATAAATTCGAGACGTCTCGTGACCTCGGAAGTGCTTACTGAGCATTACATCACGTTGTTGGAAGAGAGAGAGCTGCTAGAAGAAATTGCTCAACAACGCCGGAGGCGCGCGTGGGTGTTGCCTTCGCATGCAAACGAGAGCATCAAATGCACAAAAGGTGCCCAAACCATGGGCATTGGATCCGAATCGTGATATGTCGCAATCACGGAATAAGCACACCCTTCTAGATGCAGATGCAATGCGCTACGATAGCGTCGATGGCAAAATGACAGCCCGCTGTTCACGCAGGTGAATGGCGGAGCTGTTTTGTTGTTCAAACCGAATGAGGTGTTCTTCCAGAGCAAGTGCGGCGGTGGAGCAGCGTCGAAGTTTGTGCGAAAAGAAGTGGAGTTTGGAAGAAAAGCAGCGCGCCAGTGCGAGCTCCAGTGCATCTTTGCGCTAAAGTCCTCAACCACGTGCGAGCAGTTCAGCACTCGATCTCCAAACCGTCGTAGGCGCAGAGGCCGCGCCTTCGGGCAGTCGAGCGTCGGCTTCGCACCGTCGCCCGGCTTGGTGACACGTGGATGCAAATAGGTGCGCGCGGCTCCGACGCAGTCGTGCCGCCATGGCGATGGCTTGTTCCGAGCGTTGGTGCGTGTTGTTGCGGTTCGGGACGCAAAGCGCTCACCACCAGCGATGCGCACGCGCAGCAGTTTCGGCCATTCGCCGTCGGGCGGCGCGGAAAGGTCGGTCATGTGGGCCAGATCGCCGATGCGAAATCCCGCAACCGAGACGTCCGTGCATCACACGGATGAGTGACGGTGGCACGGCCGCGGTAGAACGAGTGGTCTGATGGAAAACCTGCATCGTGAGTTGCGGCGAACCGGGGTAGTGGTCTTTCCCGAAAGCAGTAGCCCATGTGCCGGGAGAATGGGGTGGCCACGTTGGGTTCGGCCCACACCTCGATGGACTGGAAGTGGAGAGCGGGCGGAGATCGTCGAGTCCCCGCGACGTGGTCGAAATGTTCGTGGGTGAGGAGCACGGCTTCGAGCGCAGGCACGGCATAGGAGTGGGGCGCTTCGTGGAGTCCCAGCGGGCGACGAGCTTTTCATCGCTCATTTTCCAGCCACGCGGCGCTCGTGATAGGGAGGGTGCCGGGGCCGAAAGGGTGCTCGGCGATGAAGCGCAGCATCTGCGACGGAAAATCGGGGCCGCAGTCGATGAGCAGGAGACGATGGTCGTTGGTCTCGAGCAGTGCTGAACAGCGCGAGCGGCGATCGCGCGGATCGGAAGAGGTGCACACGGCGCAAGCGCATCCCATCTGCAGGACGCCCGAGGAGGTGCCGGTGCCGAGAAATAAGTTTCATGTGCGGAGTGAGATATGCTGTGCGCAAAGATAATGACTTTTTCATGTCGTGCTCCGGTGCTAAAATCGCGTATAAATGCGTATATTTGCCCAGCTATGCAGATGAAACGAAACTATCTCTCGCACGGACGACGCGCGCAGTCGGCCTGAGTTATTCCTATCGCGACATTTGAAAATTGTTTTCCCCTCCTGCTCAGTTCCATCGTCGAACAGTTGATGGCGATGACCGACACGGCCTTTTGGGACGTGTGGGCGAGCATGGAGTTAGGGTGCCCGGCACTCGGAGGTATCTTCTTCATCGCAGTGTTGTCATCCTCGTTAGTTCCGGTGCGCAAATTCTCGCGGGCGCCACACGAGAACAAGCCAGAAGACACGGAGCGTGTTTTGGCACAGCTCTGTTTCTCACCACGCGTCCACCGTTTCTGCTCATCGGTACCAATATGCGGCCCCGCTGCTGCGCTTGTTCATCTCTTCGGACGTGTATCATGCCGCTGACTTTACTTTGGATTGGCGCATGGGGGCGGTGACTTCAGCATGGTGTTTGTTTGTTTTCGCGCCTTCTTTGTCGGCACGACACAAAACCGAGTGCTCAAATCAATGCGCAGGTGATGGTTGCTGTCGAACGTGGTGCTCAATCTACGTGCTGGTGTTCGGTCACTTGGTTTCCGGCGCTCGGTATTGCCGGTGCCGCCATCGCTTCTTCGACTGCGAGCGGCATCTCGATGCTCTTTTCATCGTCTACACGTTCTCAAAGGGAGCTATCGCGTTTGCGCTCCATCGTTTGCCGAAATTCAAATTGCGTTTGTTTGCGAAAAATGCTCACGTGAGCCTTGGACGATGGTGCAAAAGTTTTCTTTTCGCTCATCACCTGGTTCTTGTTCTTCATCGCGATCGAACGCCTTGGCCAGCGTGAACTGGCCGTGACGAATGTGCTGCGCACGATCACGGTTTCACCTTCATGATGCTCTCGGCTTTTGCCCTCACAGCCTCGACCCTGACCTCCTAATTTCTTGGGCAGCGGCTATCTCACCTGTGTGCGTCCGATGGTGTGGCGTGTGATCTGTGTGGCTTATTTCGTATTGATTCCGATTTGCTGCTCATTGTGATCTTCCCTGTCGAGGTGTGATGAGTATCTTCACCGACGAAGCACCGATCATTGAAGGCGGTGTCGCACCGATTCGGGTACTGGCCTTGAGCTATATCTTCGAAGTGCTCTGCCTTTGTGTTCTTTTCAGGCCATTTCGTACGGGCAACACGCGCATCTCATCTCTACATCGAAGTCTTTCTCGCTCGTGGTGTAGTGCTGCTTCGTCTACTACGCGGTCTACCTACAGCATTGTTCTCTGTCGGTGGCTGTGGTGAGCGAGATCCCTATGCTCCTTTCTTTCTTGTATCGTCGGCTTGTTCTACATGCGATTCGGACGATGGTATCAGAAAGAGTGTAGTCTCGACAGAAATGCGCAATAGCGCAAAACGAAAAAGAGCGACAGTTTCTCAAATGCCGTGAAATGTTTGATGCTTTGCGGTGCGCAACACGCTCCAGAAGCTTGAAAGTGCTCGAGCACCGGACTAGTGTCCTGCCGTGTCTTTACTGTTTTTCCAAGAGATCTTTCTCGACAATGAAACGCTTGCTCCCTATGCTCTCTCTTTGTGGCGGCCGTACTCGGCGCATCTGCCCAGCAGGTCGAAACCGCCGATGTGTATTTGCGTGATGGTCGCATCGTCGGCGGCCGCATCGTTGAGCGGCTGCGCGGTGGCATGATTCGTGTGCAGACGGTCGAAGGCCAGTCTTTCACCTTCGCCCGGGACTCAGGTGCTCAGTGATCGATACTCGCGTTTTTCGCCCTTTGCATGCAGGCTCCTATGTGAGTGGATACGTTGAAGCGGGATATACCACCCCAATCAGTATGATGTGCAGCTGACCGGCGGTTTGCGTCTGCGCAATTCCTCTTTATCGGCGCCGGTGTGGGGTATCGCGCAACCCGATGCAGCGGCCAATGCTATCCCGGTCTATGCAGCGGGGCGTTTCATCCTACCGCTCATCACGGGATTGAAACCCTATGTCGATGCGCGTGTCGGTTACGCCATTCCGGTCAACGGTACGGACGTGTCAGGGCGGTGCCTTCTTGGGTTTGACTACCGGTGTGAGATCAATCGCGATGTGCCTTGGGCTACCAAGGCGTGTGTGGATGAGTCGCAATCAGCATAATGAGTTTTTCCTGTCTGCATCGTGACATGAAACCGAGGCTTTACACCGTGCGAGTCGGCTATCGATTCTGACACGAGATATAAAGGAGAAAGCGCATTGCGCTTTGCTTCCGTTTTGAACATACGATCCAACTTATATATTACAATGAAAAAGATTTTCCTCCTGTTCGCCCTGCTTTGCGGTTTTGCATTCTCGGCCTCGGCTCAGGGCTTTGATCCCGATGTGATCTACCTTCGCAACGGTAAAGAACTGCGTTGTCGTATTGTGAGCATCAACCATGGTGAATCTGGTGACGGTGCGTCGTCAAAAGCGGTGCACAAGAAGTCTCATCGTTCGACCGATGTGGCGCGCATCGAACTGCGCCCCGCGACGAACATGAGTCATTTTCGATCGCCGCCCGATAGCCTCTTCCTCATTGGCCGGAACGAACGATGCCGATGCGACCTGCGCGGTTGTGCCGAAGTCGGTCGCGTGGTGCGCGAAAAACACTTCTCGCACGGAACTTTCTGCTTCGATGGGCGCCGGTTTCCGCGGCTTCGCTTACGTCGGTCTGGGTGCCGCTGCACAGCGTTTTCGACACTCAGTGTTGAGCAACAATAGCTTTGCCAATGCTTCGTTCATTTCCGTCTCACGGTGATGCGTCTTTCATCTCCACCGGTCTTTCGGTGCGTCCTTTCATCGGATTGCGTGCCGGTATGACGATTCCCACCCTGAGTGAGAAGTTTGAAGGTGGCTTCTGTGGTAAAGTGCTGTGCCGGTTTGGAGTACAAGAACTTCACTTTCGGCGCCGGTTTCACCCACCAGAAATGGAATACAAGAACGGTTACACCGTTGACGCCAACGGTGTGCGTACCGATAACAAGGAAAGATCAAATTCTTCGATGGCTTCACACTGCGTGTGGTTTTTACGTTCTAAACCTTTGCTCAGTAGACAAAATAGTTAGTTTTGTTTATGTGCCCTGTCACTCCCTTGCACTCATTGAGTGTGAGAAGGACGGGCTTTTTGTTTGCACTGAACTGAAGGTGGCACCCTCCTATATAATAAGGAGGAGAAAGCGGCTGAGGCGCGGGAATTTGAGAGCGATCGTTGTGTAATTCGCGAATGTAGTACTCGTTGCATCAATAAGCAACAACATGTCTTCCAATAAGATGTCACCGGCGACCGCCCCACCGGTCGCCTGCACATCGGTCATTTCGTCGGTTCGCTCCGCCGCCGCGTAGAATTGCAAAACGCGGGCGATTACAGCAAGATGTTTGTCTTCATCGCCGACGCTCAGCGCTGACTGACAACACCGATAACCCCGAAAAGGCATCGCCAAAATGTAATCGAGGTCGCCCTCGACTATCTGGCCTGTGGTCTCGACCCCGAGAAGGTGACCTTTTCGTGCAGAGCCAGATCTGGAATGTGTGAACTGGCTTTCTATTTCCAAAACTTGGTGACGGTAAGCCGTCTGCAGCGCAACCCGACGGTGAAGACCGAAATCGGCATGCGCGGCTTCGAGCGCAGCATTCCTGTCGGTTTTTCACTTATCCCCGCTTCTCGCAGGCGGCTGATATCACCGCGTTCCGTGCCAATACGGTACCCGCCGGCGAGGATCAGAAGCCGATGATCGAACAAGCCACGGAAATCGTGCGCCGCTTCAACCATATTTATGGCGATACGTTGGTGAGCCTTTCAATCATGTTGCCCGACAACGCGGCTTGTCAGCGTCTGCCCGGCATCGATGGCAGAAGCCAAAATGTCCAAAGTCGCTCGGTGCACTGCATCTATCTTAGCGAAAACGGCCGAGGAGATGGCCAAGAAAGTTAAGGTGATGTACACCGATCCCGAACATCTTTCGGTGAACGATCCCGGTCATGTGGAAGGCAATGTGGTCTTCACTTACCTCGATGCGTTCTGCACCGACGATCATTTCGCGCGCTACTGGACAGACTATGCCAACCTCGACGAGATGAAGGCACACTATATGCGCGGAGGCTTGGGCGATGTGAAGTGCAAGAAGTTCCTCGAAAAAGGTGCTGAACGAGACGCTCTGATCCGATTCGTGCCCGCCGTTTGGAGTGGCAGAAGGATATTCCGCCATCCACGAAGTGCTGCGCAAGGCGTGAGGCCGCCGTCGATGACCGCCGACACGCTGGCTGATGGTACGCCGCGCGATGAAAAATCAACTACTTTGAAGATGCGGAACTCATCGTCGAACAAGCGGGCACGTTTTGCAGCCGGTGAGTGATTTTATCGCATTTTTTGCGAACCGAGTGCTGAAAAAGCGCCCTTTCCTCGAGATAATGACGATATTTCTCGCCTGTGGCAGGATGCAGATTTGTGATTAAATTTGCGCTTCGAATAGTAAGGTGCGTGAGCATCTTCTCCAGAGCAACATAACAATATCGATATATACAACAATGAAAAGAACGTTCCAACCTCCCACAATCGCAAGCGAAACAACAAGCATGGTTTCCGTCAGCGCATGGCGACTGCCAACGGTCGTCGCGTTTTGGCTTCTCGTCGTGCCAAAGGCCGTAAGAAGCTCTCTGTTTCTGACGAAGTACACGGCAAGAAATCATTGCCTGCTTTCGTAAGCGAGACACATCGCGAGAACAACTCCCGGGGTTGTTCTCGCTTTTTGTGGGCAGTGCGAGGAATAAAATCGATGGTGCGGTAGTTGGCAGAAGTGTGTGAGTCGTGTGCGAATTGATTTTAAATTTTGTGCTTCCGCAGTTTACTGTACTTTTGCAAGAAGAACAATCCCCAATTCTCCTACAATGAAAAGGATATTTTACGCAGCCCTTCTGGCCGTAGCAAGTTTGCTCGCCGGTATTCCTGCTGCGGCACAGCACTTTACTTGCGCACAGTACGACAGATGCCAAGAGATGGCAAGACATCGAACAATTATTCAAACGACAAGGCTGGTCACAATGGGCACTGGCCGTGAAAGACGCGTTCCCGCTGAACAATGATCGTTCGATACAATATAGGTATGTGCTTTCTTCGGATGTGCCAGTGCTGCAAAAGCGTCTTACAGAATTAGTACAGAAATGATCACTTTTAGAACATCCCAATGTACTGCCGTTGCCCGCCGATCAAACCGTAGATCTGAAGGTCGCAAACACTTTGGGACAACGTGGCACATTCCTATCGCGTGTTTTCTCGCAGCTGCGTCAGTGCGAAATCTGAGACCTTGTGGAGTTCAAAGAATCGACTGCGCATCACCGTCACGGTTTCTCGTTATGTGATGGGAGCTGCCAACTTTTCCAAGTAAATTCGACACGCCGTTGGCTGGCGACTGCTATCCCTTCGACCTGAACGGTAAGTGGAAGAATGTGATGGCAATGGCCTACATCAATAGCAAGCAAAAGGCTTTGGATCAAGTGGCCCGTCTGTTGAACTATCTCAACCGACACGCCGCAGCTCCGGCTAAGTTCGATGAAAGATTGGTAAACTCGACGGGCAAATATTGACTTGTCGTCTTTTTACCATTGCAATTCAGCTATCACCATAAGCGGAAGGCAACCATCTTGCGAAATGAGAGGGCAACCCTCGTTTCGCATAGGTGGGCTCCTCCGTGTTTTTCTTCGTTCATTGACTCTAGGCAGAAGGCATCGGCTCAACAAGCGAGCGAATGCCTTCGGCTCTTTTTATTCCCCTATCGCGCCATTCGCCAAGAGGATTTATGACTTTCAAAGAGTTCTTCAAAAGATCGACCAATCGTTACCTTTGGGGTAACTTGTTCGCCATGGCCTTGTGCTTGTGGCGCTTGCTGTCGGTTTGTTCTCTTCCTGAATGTGACACACTACCACGGGAAAAACCGTGGTGGTGCCTCGATTGCGCGGTCCGCTATGAAGTGGCTATTAAACGCCTGCAACAATTGGGGCTGCATGCCGAAGTAACGGATGCACCGGTTACAATGCCACGATTGCAGCGATGCCATTCTCGATCAAAACGTCCTCCCGGTGGACGCGTGAAACCTAATCGCATCTTGAAGCTCACGGTTAACTCCGCACAGCCGCGTCCGGTTGCGCTTCCGATATAGCCGACAACAGTTCGTTGCGCGAAGCCCGCATGCGCTTGAAGTTTTGGGCTTCAAACTCACGCCGATCAACGCATCGCGGCGATCGAGATTGGGTTCACCGCATCGAAGCCGCCGGGCGCGAAGTGCGTGCCGGCGAACGCCCTCAATGTGAATATCGCCCTTTACGCCGTGGTCGGAGATGGCGGACGGCTGAAGATGTATTTCCCCAATGATTCTGCAAAAGATTCCCTCCTTTGTCCGGCGACAGCCTTTCTTGATTCATAAAGCAATGAGGGAGATGCAAATTGTTGTCCTCCCTTCTTTTTCTTCCTCCATTTTCAAAAGCCTTTTTCCCGCAATAGTCATTGTGTTGAGAAAATTCGGCTTTACCTCCCCCTCCTATCCTGAAAACCCATTGAATGAGTAACCCTCTCCGAAAAATATCAATGATTTGTCGCCTCGTTACGACCAACCCACATCCAGTCCAGCTTCAGCACTTGACGTCGCAGAACCGGAAGTGGCAGAGAAGGACGACGATTTGTTTGAGGGTATATATAATGAGCGTCACCTTACTTCGCAAGAAGTTGCGAGCGTTTCTCCTGGCGGAATGCGGAGGAGGTGCGGACGAACTATACGAACACTCATCGTGCCGTGGCGGATCCCGCGCAGTTGCTGCGTGTCGACAAGTTT
>BNJU01004329.1_pt1 | contig 46096 bp, 63 predicted proteins | sample 8539281 | NCBI WGS metagenome assembly BNJU01 (sample SAMD00202456, study PRJDB9452) | human saliva metagenome | isolation source: human saliva | place: Japan
ATAAAATAATAAAAAGGAGCCGTAGAAACAGCTCCTCAGCATAACAACTATCACTAGTTGTGATAAACAATTTAATTGTTATTATTTTTATATTTAATCCTAAAAGAACATATTAGAATGAAAACAAGTAATTATAAATGCAATAGTTCTAACCAATTATTATGTGCTAAAGCTACAGTATTTCATCCCTAAAAGTCCGCTATATCACCTGTAATGTCAATTTCTTCTTTGTAATATTAAAATCACCCTATTAGAACCTACTTCTTTAAATAACTCGATATAAACTTTAGTATCATAGTCATGTCCCAACTATACGATTCTTACTTATTTCATTCCATCCTATATTTTTGTTTTTGAAAGTATCCCTTTAATATCATCAATTGTAATAGAGGCATATGTAATTTCAAGATTATTATTTTTGAGATGCTCTACCAGATACATAATACTCTTCATTTACTTTTATTCGAGGATATGGTTTCTAATTTTTGCTCATACAATTGAAGACTTTGCATTTGCTCTGGCCTTTTAATATACGCATGTAAATACGTAATTCCCATTAATAGGAAATACCAATAAGACAAATCCAATATAAAGTTTAACTGCAAATGGAATCCTATTCAATTTAAAAATAACTTCTAGTCATACTCACCAACCCTAAGTCTAATTTTTAATTATCATCTTTATAGCATTAAAAAAATAATTTTCAGTTGAAAATATAACCAATATAGTTATTACGAAACAAAAAAATCTTTTTTTGCTTTTTTTCATAAGCATAGGCTTATTCTCTCACGCAAGCGCAGAATTGCCCTTAGCTACTAAATTTCTTAAACATAATTCTAGACCTAATTCAATATACCTATGCCAGTTAAAAATGAATTAAAGATATTCCCAGTTGCCATTTTCAATTAACTTACGATATCTTATAGGAACATTTTTCATAACCATCTATTACCTTTATTCTTCCAATAAAATCCTCATATTGTTTTTCATCAATATCAAATTTCAAGGTTCACAAATATATAGTGATCTAAATACCCATCATAAATAATATATTTTTGATGAATTTGATCAACTTGACCAATGAAAAAAATCTGATGATTATAAATTGATTTGTATATATGATAATTATCTGATTCTAAGGAGTTTATCAATTTGTATGACCTTATACCAGAGGCAATACTTATCATTTGTCTATAGTCATACAAAACGCCTTCATTATTTAACTGAATCAGATAATCAGGCTTTTATACCAACTATACTTCCCTAATTCAGCATGAAAAAAACCAGGAATTCACTAAAAAAATAGATACCCAATTAAAAAAACAGAGAAAGAATATTTCCTAATATACTAATTATCAGTAATCTCTTTTTCCACATCTACTTATTGACCTCTACTTCCATTTGGAATTCTACATATGCATTAGTTGTTGCGATAGCACCACTTTGTTGCCATTCTACACCAATGGGAGTTCAAACTATCCCCTAAAAATACCTTTATAATTATCACTCGATCTAAATTTAACCTTATCACTAACTACGCTCACGCAAATTATTTTTTTACTAATGTATTGATCTCTTAGTTGCAACAAAATATTTTTCTCATCTCTTCAATTTGATCTATACTATTTAGAATTATCAGATGTTCTCCATAAACATGTTTTTAAGATTGAAACAGCTGAATCTCTAGCTTTTTTACCCTGCAATACTTTCATCAAAAATAAACTTGCATATCATTGGTTTCTTTATCAATGATAATAAAGCCACTCACATTAAATATTAAAAATTTTTGGTAGGTGTATCTTTTACACCTCGCACATCATTCGTAATAATAAGATGATTATCTAAATCCAAAAAAAGTGGCTTCATAGCCAGAACGGTACCATCGTTTATTAAAGTATTGTGCACCATGCTCAGAATTCATTAACATTTTTTTCAAAATTATCTAAATCTTCTTTTGAAAAAAATCAGATAGTTTATTCTTCCTATTAACAACTATCTTAGATTTTAGGATGATAGGTTTTAAAAGGACCACTCTCATCACCATAAACCTCGAACTCTAAATACATCTAAAATATGATTTTTTTAATATCATAGCGACCAATTCCATCGTAGCCCTAAATAGTAATAGTAAGATTCAGTTGGGATATACTGCTAAAAATTCGATTAGAAATCGATTCATCAATTGAGGTGTCTACTAATTCATGAGACTGTGTGGAAACAACTATATTATTATGGGCCACTTGATGATAATGATGATATATAGCTATACCAAGACTTACAATAGCTATCACTATAAAAAAATATAAGCTTTTTTCATATAAACTCTCTACCAAGCTAAACTAATAAAAACTTTAACAATAGTCCTCGTTATTTCTTTTGTCGAAATATCTCAATCACAACCAGATTAAACTAAAAAAATACCTTAAACTAAAAGTACTCTGTATATGGTAATGTATCATCTTTTTATAAATCCCTATAACGGCCAAAAGATGAAATTAAATTACTCCCCTCATACGGAAGAAATTTTACCAAGCAAAAATCGCTAATAAGATTAGTAAAATGCTCTGCCCTACAGACACAGCAATTCGACCTATTCCTATAATACTAATGCCATAGCTTTTTCCTTCCTTGCACATAAAATATTCATTGAGATTTTGCTTTAGTGCAAACATTTCTCCCCAAAAGAAGGACCGCAAGTATTAACGAAAAAAATAGAAAAAAACTATGTAAAAATCCTCCCTCCAAAAAAATAACCATTAATTCAAGCATCAATAATTGACCTAATTGTATCATCGTAAGAAGAAGACTTTCTCTTAGTATTTGCGCCTGCAATAGTTATTGTATTATTCCGTATAATATATATTGCATACATACCAAGTAAAATACTACATAAGATACGCCCAGCATTCATAACGACTCCTAACTCCACTAATACATTTCTGAATAACTTTACCTATATAACTATTCATTAATTATTACGATAACCGCATAGCTAATAGTATGGATTCCATTTGTAAAAGTTAGTAATAATATACAATCATAAATTCATTTCATGTTAATAGGTTTTAATAGATAATTTTAATACTTCTCCACTAGTTTCTTTTTTTGAAATGTATTAGCCTCTATTTGCTTCCCATCCATCTAAGATTAAAGATTTTTTTCAAGTTCAGCCATATTACTATTACTTACTGCATCAACAATAAAATAAGGTCTAACACTACCAAGTTCATATTTAAAAGGATAGATGGCATTGATAGTAAAATGCTCACGATAATCAAAACTCTTATATTCATTCCAAATAAGAGCTTTGTCTATCAGAATAACTGGATTCCAATGTATTATCTATTTTCTCTAATACAAGAGCACCACCAAATGAACCTATGATTATTCCTACTACAACTGTAATTATTTTTTTAATTTATTAATAACGACCTTATCGCAAAACCATCTTTATCAATCCACTATTTTTATATTTAATTCGTATAAAGTCTTCTATTCAACTGGACTCTAATTCTATTGGTATTAAGACCTTCACCAATTTTTGTCCTTATTATCTATCTAAATTATCTAAAGAATTTCACTCTGATTATACTCTACCTTAAAAGTCAGCATAGTCAGAATTCTTCACCATGAAACTTATCGCCTACACGAGTCCAGTTTATCTCATCAATCAAATCCTCTTTGTAGAGAGAATATCCATATCTGATTAATGCAGAAGAGTTGTCATTATAATGATAATATCGAGTAGTGATGCCGACAATTATGATTAGTATAAAGGCTGCAGCAATGCCACTAAGCAGATATTTTTAATAATTTGGGACCAAGTTCTTTTAATAAACCTATATGCATATATTTTATTAGACTCCATCTTCTCATTATAAACACTAGTAATATTTACAATGCTTCTCTAATGTACGATTAGTATCAAACGAACTCTAAAAAGACAATTGATTAAACTTAGACTTTAGATTCTTATATATTTCCATGATTACTCCATATGACGTAATACTTTTTAGAGTCTTGCAAAAAGCAAAAATCTTTACTTGTTCATATAATCTTGTTCAAAGTCGTTAGCAGGTATAAAGCCTCATTATAATAAAGCAACGCAATCAGATTAAAGCTAAAAAAATATTTAAATAGGTCCCATTGCTATATGCACTTAATCATAAACTGTTTACAAAAGCCATCTACCCATTGACGTTCGTTTAATACAACCTTCCCAATACCAAAATTGTCTAACCCATGAACAATAAATATGTCCCAAGTACTATATTTTTTTCTTTTTGCTAATACAGCATATTCATATTCACTAAATACACCTAAACGTTCCACCCAACTGTATATATTGCATCAACATCATACCCATACCACAATATAAAAAAACTTCATTGTTTTTGATAGGATCATCTACACTATAATTTCTTGGTACTCCCATCATTTAAAAACAAATTCCTCAATATAAAAAGTTTTTCATCGCAAAAACTCTCTAAATCCCAGGAAGTTGTTTTAGCTAACATTATTGCATTTTTCTGCTAAATCTTTAGTCGAAAAATCCCCTAAACCAAAAATACTCTGTATATGGTAATGTATCATCTTTTTTTATATTTAGCTACGGCTTCATATATAGTTGTATTCATATTATCTAACCTTTCTATATATTCAATTCACGAAAAAACCTAGCCTCATAAGTTTCTCCATTAATGTAATTAGAACTTATTTTTTTATCGAATAGTAATATTTTATTATTTAGTTACGAAAATAAACAAAAAAATAACCATGCATAGCATCATAAAGAAAACTGGCAAAACAGAATAAAAATCTTGTTTTTGCTTTTTATCAATATTGCTTTAATTTCAGACGATAAGTTAGAATCTTCTTTAATAGCCGGAATTCTTAACCACATTTCTAGAAAACACATTGTTACCATTCCCAACTGCAATAAAAAAATTTAAATATTTTAGAATATCCAGAAAAAAAGTGTATAGAAGAAAAATTATTCCACCCTATTGAAAGCTCTGATATTAATAAATATCTCGACCGTTTAATTTTTTTATTTTTATTCAATGAAAAATAAGGATTTTTTTAATAAAATACATACAATATAAGAACACTAAAAATCCCACAAAAACGATTATTATCATACAATTCTCCACTAGTTATATTATTCTTAATTAAAATTGTAAACTGTATGTTTTTACAAAAAAACAATATACGTAACATAAGGGTTATAGGACAAAAAGTGTGTGTGACTAATCCCAATAAGTTGGAAAATCTGTAGACATATGTAGCTCATTCCAAACAGGAGCATCACCCCATTGAGGAATTGAACGATCTATTTGGCAATAATCAGATAACCGTTTGTAGATAGCAGCAATCGATTCATCTGTAGGCATACAATTTAATATAGCTGAAATAGAAAGCGGTCTTGGTGAGTGCATATAGCACCACCAATAGACCGCTTTTAGTCTTCTTTCAAGTGAAAGGCCTCTATGAGCCCGTAACATACTTCTTAGTTGAGCATTTACTCCACCTTCAATACGATTATTTGTTGTAGGTATTGTAATATCAATACATTCCAAAAAAAGTAAATAAAGTTTGTTGCCTAATCAGACGCCATAATGATGATTCAGCTTTTAAGCAAACGCTCATGTGTAGAGCGTTTGTTTCGAATTCATCAATCGTCATTTCTCGTAAAAAAATCAGAATATGTCATTCGCCACGCCGAAAGTTTATTAATCCATATAAAAAGCTTGATCCATTGTTTTTCACATTAAATAAATCTTTAGCAAGAGTATAAAGATCCTTTCCTGCTAACGTTTTAGGTCTACTTGTCGTATATCGTCTAACCTGACAAAAAAATGTGAAACAGGCATCTTTGGTGACTGCTATGAGGCCAAACTTTACGTAATGCTTTAGGCAAACCATTAGCACCATCAGACACAACGACTTTAGGTTCGGCAATCCGTTCCATTAAACACTGCCAAGCTCTAGCATGCTCATAACGACAGACATACCATCCTAGAACATGAGTATCATTGCAACAAATCAACACACATAAATTTCCTAGCTAAGTAAATTCCATCAAGATATACCACATCATGTACTTCTTCCACTTTTTGGTGGCAATGGCCATATGGACCAAAAACTTTAGCGGTTTTACGCCTGAAATGTACGACCTTTACCAGGCATATCAGCTTGAATATCGGTGCTGAATAACCAATTCAAAGAAATAGGTTTAACTCTTTACTTAAATTATTAATTTTAACGGTAAATGCCACCTTACAATGTTTGCAAAACCAACGCTGAGAACCAGATTTTTAAAACACCATGTTTAATACATGTTTCATTACAATCAGGACATTTTATTTGTCGCATAAACTCTTCCTCCATATTTGTTTATATATAGGAAGATATAACCTCATTTTAATCAGTAATTACAAGGGTTAATTGATGTTTTTTTACCCACACTTTTTGTCCACCCTCAAACTTCGCCAGAAAAAGATTAAACCCTTATAACACTAGTAAATATCTAGTGTTATAAGGGTTTTCACACACTTTTTTGTCCTATAAGCCTAATATAATAAAAAGCTATTATATCCAAAACCAATATCATATGTTTGGATATAATAGCTTTAATGCTATCAAACTTTATTTAATTAGCGACTTCCTAAAGGAAACTCAGGATCAGGTTCGTTTGTCATACAATCAAAACTTATCATTTTTTCCCGCGACTCACCGCAAGGTTTGCCCCCAACAGACCTCCCCGATTGATATGAGGATGGCGATGTGAGGTACCTTCTCTGATAGATGTTATACGAGATCGTTGAAATTTTTTTCAAACACTGTATCCAGTTCTCGCAAGAGAACCTTCTTTTGCGATGCTTTTAATTCATACAAGTCCCCTTTGAACTTAATATGTGTATCCTTCACAGCGGTGCTAATGTCATAAATGCGTTCTTGCTGTTCATTATTAACATTCACAAGTTCATCTAAGGTCAGCTCATAGTAGCGAGCCAATGCGCACAGTGTATCGAGATCTGGTTCTCTATAGCCAGTCTCGTAATTGGACAATGCTGCATTACTAATACCTACAGCCTTGGCGACTTCGATTTGGCTCTTTCCCATGCGTACGCGAGCCCGTTTTAAGTTCTTGTAAAATTGCATGTTCATCACCTACATCGATTACGTCAAAAGAATATTACAGTGTTTCACTGATAATTTTGAAAGCTTCTTCTGCGACAGCCAATGTTTTATCGATTTCTGCGCCCTTATGACACATGGATACGAAGTTGCTTTCAAATGGACTTGGAGCATAGTAAATACCATGGCTCAAGTTATGATGGAAGAATGTCTTGAAATGGTCCGTATTGCATGCACTAGCGTCATCAAAATTGTGAACCGCTTTATCTGTAAAGAACAAGGTAAACATAGAACCCACACGTTGTACTACAGCTGGCACATTGTATTTTTAGCCAATTCTTCAAGGCCATTACACAATGCTTTTGTGCTATCTTCCACTTGTTTAAAGATGGTTGGGTCTCGTTGCAACATAGATAATGTAGCAAGGCCTGCCGTTACAGCCACAGGATTACCACTCAAAGTACCAGCTTGGTAAATAGGGCCGGATGGTGCTACTTCGCTCATGATTTTGCTAGAACCGCCAAATACAGCAAGAGGCATACCACCGCCAACGATTTTACCAAGGCAAGTCAAATCGGGTTTAATATTATATAGTTTTTGTGCACCACCGCTGCTAGCACGGAATCCACACATAACTTCGTCAAAGATTAATAGGGCACCATGCGCCTTTGTTACATCGCGCAAGGTTTCAAGGAATCCTTCTACTGGAGGCACACAGCCCATATTACCTGCAACAGGTTCTACGATAATACAAGCAATAGTATCGCCCATTTCATCAAATAATTGTGTAATCGCATCAATATCATTGTATGGCAATGTGATGGTATTTTCTGCAACGCCCTTTGGTACACCTGGGCTATCTGGTACGCCAAATGTAGCGAGGCCAGAGCCGGCTTTCACCAATAGAGAATCACTATGACCATGGTAACAGCCAACAAATTTAACGATACGGTCGCGGCCCGTATACCCACGCGCTACGCGTAATGCGCTCATGGTCGCCTCTGTACCAGAGTTAACGAGACGGACCATTTCCATAGATGGCATGAAGGCTTGGATTTTCTTAGCCAATTCCGTTTCTAACAGTGTAGGCGCACCATAGCTTGTCCCACGAGGAATGGCCTCTTGCAAACTAGCTACGACCTCAGGGTTCGCATGGCCCAAAATCATAGGGCCCCAGCTCAATACATAGTCGATGTATTCGTTGTTATCAATGTCATAGATACGGCTGCCACTAGCGGAACTAATAAATGGAGGGTTTGATCCTACGCTGCGATAGGAGCGAACAGGGCTATTAACGCCACCCGGCATATATCGCTTTGCTTCGTCAAACGCTTTTTCTGATTTACCTAGTTGTAACATAGTCACTCCTTATTGTTTAAGCCAACGTGCCACATCAAGGGCATGGTATGTAATGATAATCTTAGCACCAGCCCGTTTCATAGAGAGCATCGTTTCCATTACGAGGCGTTGTTCATCGATGAGACCCGCAGCTGCCGCAGTTTTTAACCATTGCATATTCGCCGGATACATTGTAGACAGCCAATGGTAATTCATAACGGTCACGTGCTTCGCGAACGATATCCAAATAGCATAATGCCGGTTTAATCATGATAATATCCGTACCTTCAGCGATATCGAGTTCGATTTCACGCATTGCTTCTAAGCGATTAGCCGGATCCATTTGATACGATTTACGGTCCCCAAATTGAGGCGCTGAATTAACGGCGCCACGGAATGGACCATAGTAGGCAGATGCATATTTGGCAGCATAGCTCATGATAGATACATTGGTGAAACCAGCTTCATCAAGAGCTTCACGAATAGCACCTACACGGCCATCCATCATATCTGATGGCGCCACCATATGAGCACCTGCTTGTGCTTGGCTAACCGCAACCTTGCACAATAGAGGCAATGTTTCATCATTCAAGATTTCATGGTGATCAATCATGCCACAGTGACCAGTAGATGTATATTGGCATAAGCATACATCTGCAATGACCAATAGATTTGGCACCGCTTCACGGATGGCTTTTAATCGCTTGTTGTACCGGTTGTTCCATATCCCATGCGGAGGAACCTTGTTCATCCTTATAGGTAGGAATGCCAAAGATTTCTACACCACGAATGCCGAGGTCATAAGTCTCTTGCGCCACCTTTACCGCTTCGTCTACGGATAAATGGTATTGTCCTGGCAATGTGTCGATTTCTTTTTATCCCTTCACCAGGAACGATGAATAATGGATATATCAAATCAGTTGTATCTAATGTTGTTTCTCGTACTAAATCACGCATTTCTGGAGAAGTGCGCAAACGGCGAGGACGATAGGTTAAATCGTACATAGTAAATTTCCTTCTTCCGTTTAATAATGACAGTATATTAGTTAGCACAGTCTTTCACGATTGTGTCTACAAGACCTTCTGTCGTATATACAGGACTAATGATATCTACCTTTAAACCTGCACTCATAGCCGTAGCGGCCGTAATAGGTCCGATACATGCAATTTTTGTATGTTCTAATAGTGAAAGTGCATCCTCACCCAATAACTCCAATGTATTGGTAACTGTAGAGGAGCTAGTAAATGTAATATAGTCGACATGACCATGTTGCAATGCATCTACCAAAGCCTCTTGTTGAGATGTATCTTGTTGCGTTTCATACAAGCGCAAGATATCTACGTCGATATCTAAGTGACGCAATTCACGAGGAATCACTTCACGAGCCTTCTTAGGTTGAATTAATAACACCGTATCTCCAGCTTTTACATGCTGTTTCAATGCATCAACAACAGATTCAGCCTTATAATCTACAGGAATAATATCCGGCGTAATACCATAGTTAGTCAACGCCTTAGCTGTAGCACTGCCAATAGCACATACCTTAGCATAGCCTAAAGAGCGTGCATCCTTACCTTCTCCGTACAATGCATCAAAGAAGTAGCGTACCCCTTCAGCGGATGTGAATACGACACAAGAATAGCGATCTACGCCATGTAATAAACGTTTATCTTCATCAAATAATTCTACAGGCTCTGTTTTAATAGCTGCTGCTTGGATAACATTGGCGCCTTGTTTCATGAGCATATCGCGGAACTTGCTAGCTTGAGAGCGAGCACGAGTAACTACAATCGTTTTGCCGAATAATGGCTTGTTATCGAACCATTGCAATTGTTCACGCAAGTTTACAACATCGCCTACGACGATAATGGCTGGTGCTTTTAGTTGTGCCTTTTCCACGTCTTCTACAACATGTTCTAGGGTGGAAACAAGCACCTCTTGAACAGGTTTAGTACCCCAGCGAATGAGCGCCACTGGTGTATTAGCAGGGCGGCCATGAGCCATCAATTTTTCTGCGATTGTAGGTAAATTGCCTACACCCATGACAAAGCAAAGGGTATCCACTGCTGTGGCAAGGCCTTCCCAATGGATGCCAGATACCGCTTTTGTTGGGTCTTCATGACCAGTAACAACCGCAAAGGATGTAGCCATAGCGCGTTGTGTTACAGGAATACCAGCATAAGCAGGCGCTGCGATAGGCGATGTAACACCAGGTACAAATTCAAAAGGAACACCAGCCTCACGAAGGGCCATTGCCTCTTCCCCACCGCGACCAAATACGAGTGGATCACCACCCTTTAAGCGGGCTACGATTTTGCCTTCTTTTCCCTTTTTTACCAATAGTTCGTTGATTTCCCATTGGTGCATGGTGTGGTCTTTGCATTGTTTCCCTGCATAAATCAATTCTGCATCAGGTCTAGCCCATTCTAATAGATGAGCATCTGCTAAATAATCATATACAATAACATCTGCGCGTTCTATACATTCCTTACCTTTTACAGTGATTAATTTAGAATCTCCAGGGCCTGCGCCAATCAAATATACTAAACCTGTCATTTTATGATTCCCTCCTTAACAAGGGCTTCCACAATGTGTTTGCCCCCTTCTTCATATAAGGCTTTCGCAAGGTTTTTGCCTAACATAACCCCTTTCTTAGCAGGTCCAGACAATTCTCCTTCATATACAGTTTTACCATCCAAGGACGCAATGAGCGCTTTCAATATGAGCTGTCCTTTTTCAACGGTTCCATATACGCCCATCGGCACTTGGCAGCCACCATTGAGTTGATTCAAGAAACTACGTTCCCCCTCTACGGCAAGGCGTGTTGGTTCGTCGTCGATTTTTGAAAGTATTTCTAACATCTCAGTATCGTCACTGCGACATTCAATAGCTAAAGCACCTTGCCCCACAGCAGGAATCATTTCATCCGCTGTAAAGACTTGTGTGATTCTATCATCTAAACCGAGCCGTTTAAGGCCTGCTTGTGCCAATACGACGCCATCGAGACCTTCCGTTTCAATCTTGCCAAGACGGGTTTGTACATTGCCTCGGATGACTTCGATTTGTAGGTCTGGACGGCGATGCAATAATTGGGCTTGTCGTCGTAAACTACTGGTGCCAATACGCGCTCCTTCTGGTAATTGGTCCAATGTTTTATATTTAGGACTGACCAAAGCATCGAATGGTACTTCCCGTTTGGAAATAGCACCTAATGTAAGGCCATCTGGCAATTCTGTAGGCATATCTTTTAGGCTGTGAACGGCAATATCGATGTCGCCTGCATGCATAGCCGCCTCTAATTCGGCGGTAAATAACCCTTTGCCACCTACTTCCGCTAGTGGCTTATCTAAAATGCGGTCCCCTTTCGTATTAAAATGGGCTAGTTCCACTGTAATACCAGGGTATAAGCGCTGCAATTCACTTTTTACATATTCAGACTGCCATAAAGCGAGAGCACTCTTTCGAGTTCCAATTTTAATGTGGTTCCTCATACTACGAGCCTTCTTTCTCGAGATTAAACATATCTTTGAATAAATCCCAATATAAACCTTCTTCTTGTGTACCTGCGATTTCATTGAAATGAATCATCGGTTCTCTTAGCATTTTTCTAACGATCATACGACTCATAGAATCAATGATGCGACGCTCTTTATCGGAAATATCCGGCAATTTAGCCAACGCTCGATGTAATTCACGGCGACGAATGCGGTCAGCCTTATCCGTCAATAGCGCCATCATAGGGCGTACGGATAAATAACTAAACTTTTCTAACACTTCATCGATGGCTTCGTGAATAATCGGTTCAGCCTGTTTCGCCTCTTCCTCGCGTTGTTGTTTATTTTCTTCTACAACGCTTTCTAGAGCATCGATATTAAATAGGTACACACCTTCGATATCCGCAACGACAGGATCAATATCACGTGGCACTGCAATATCAATCATCACGATGGGACGTCCATGACGCAATGCGGCAATCCGTTTAGCCTCTTTTTCACCAATAATATAATGCGGTGCCCCCGTCGATGTAATGATGATATCTGCATGTTCCGCTTGTTCTACATAGTGATCTAATTTGATGGCTTGACCATTAAATTTATTCGCCAAGGCTTCTGCTTTGGTAAAAGTTCGATTTGATACGAATATGGTTTTTACGCCCTTTGCTTGCAAGTGTGTAGCTGTTAACTCACTCATGGTACCAGCCCCTAAGATGAGGACTGTTGCTTCTGAAAGTGGTTTATCTAGGCTATCTTCCGCCAAGTTAACCGCCGTGTAACTAACAGACACAGGTGTATTCGCAATGCCTGTATTGGTCCGAACCTTTTTACCAACGCCAATAGCACGTTGGAATAGAATATTAAATACTGTTCCTGTAAAGCCCGCACTATAGGCCGCAATATAGGCACCTTTTAACTGACTAAGAATCTGCCCTTCCCCTAAAACAAGGGAATCAAGACTAGCAGATACGCGGAATAGATGTTCTATACACGCTTTCTCTTCATAGAAGAAAAATGCGGATTCATCAATTGTATCGGCATGTTTTAAATTCTTTAACACGTCTAACATATACTCTTTAGGAGATTGTACATCTTCTAATACGGCATAAATTTCCGTACGATTGCACGTCGATAGGATAACGCATTCTGAAATTTTTTCGTATTCATAGAGTCGATTTAAGGCGCTTTCTACCTCGTTTTTTTCAAACGAGAAACGTTCACGCACCTCAACGGCAGCACTTCTATGATTTAGTCCTAATACCACTAATTGCATGGTGTAGTTTCTCCTCTATCAAAGGCCATTGTCCCTTAAGAATAGCCTGAAATTCAGATTCGCCTAGATGAGTGCGCCAAAAACGGCTACGCTCCTCTACGCTAGGGATAAGTAACTTTTACCTCTTCCCTCATAATTTTTAAGTCTCGGTATGGCAATTTGCAATATATTATAACGATTCATCATATCTTGTTTCACAAGACGATTAATACGTGGTCCCCCATTATTAGCACTAATCGCAACATGCAAATCACCCATATCGATTGTTGATGGTACTGTGAAATCACAAGCTGTAGCATTATCGGCACGATTGACTAGTATGCCATTATTGCGTGCTATAGCTTCGATATAATCATTAACAGCTTTATTATCTGTACAGATAAACAATAATTTACATTGTTTTACAATGTCTATATGGTCATCGCTAAACACTGTATTGTGCCAAATAAATCTGTTATCCTCATGCCAAGCTTTCATCTGATCTGTTATAACAGGGCTAATGACAATGCATTGACAGGGCTCGTCTAAGCATAATGCTAGACGTCGTTCAGCCACGGCGCCACCACCTACAAATAAAATGGTATCACTCGCTGTAGTTTGTAATGTTAGAGATATCATAATGAACCTCGCATAATTGATGATACCGCTTATGTATACCTACATATGGAACTATAGATATACATAAGCGGTATGAAAAATCGGCTTGATGAATCAAGCCGATTGCTTATTTGCTTACATAAATCGTTTAAGGTAAACGCCGATACGTCCCTTACGGGATGTGCCCTGTAATAGCCTCTACCTTCATTCGGCCACGACCACGCATAGATATGATGTCCCCTTCTTTGACCTCTTGGGATGGCCCCTTTGCAGGTTGCCAATTTACTTGCAATAAACCGGCATTTACAGCGCTCACCAATTTGGTACGGGATACGCTAAAGCCAGAGCTTGCTACCGCATCCAATCGAAGTGATGCAACGGTAGTACGCACTTCTTTAATCTTTTCTTCTTTTGGTGCTATCTCATCTAACTCCATCGGAGTTACAGATACGGCAACCATAGCAATTTTTGTAAAATTTTTGCACTACAAAATCTGCTACAGCGCTATCTACGAGAATTTGAGCGCCCCCTTGGCCCATGATAATATCGCCAAATTTAGAGCGATCAATGCCAAGCCCCATCAAAGAACCAAGCACATCACGATGATTTAACAATCTAAATCGTGGATCCCAAGATACCTTCAAGGGAATGATACCCATATCTACTGTACCTTGAAAATGACTATCTACAAAGGCGATACGAATACGTTCCGCCCTTCATAGCCGCCATAGGATTGAACGAGTAATTCAGGATAAGCCGCCTTAATTGCATCCGCAATAACAAGTCCTGCAGGACTTGTAAAGTCACAAACGCGATACGGTTTTCCCTTTACTACTTGTTCTGCTAAATCAAGCATACGGCGCGCTTCTTCACCGCTACCGCTTGCTTCAAAATATCTAATTAATTTACTAGTATCAGCCATTATTTCCCCAATTCATTGGAACGAGCTAAACAAGCAACAACCCCATCTTGTAGGGCACTGCGCAAGCCACCTTTTTCCATAGCTCCAATGCCAGCAATTGTGAGTGCCGCCAGGGCTAGTCACTTGATCGCGCAATATAGCAGGATGTGTGCCTGATTCTAATGCCATTTTACCAGCCCCATACATCGTTTGGGCGGCCGCCTTAATCGCCAATTGACGAGGTAATCCAATGCGGACTCCCGCATCAGCCAAGGCATCTAAAATGACAAACATATATCCTGGACCGGCACCAGACAAAGCGCCTAATCGATCTAGGTCGGCTTCACTGACAACGGCTACTTCACCAACCGCATTAAATAAAGCCTCCACGTGAATTGTATCAGCTCCATTATCTGCAGTCAACGCAGTCATACCACATCCAATAGATGCTGGAGTATTCGGCATGGCACGGTACAACACCGCGGTTGGTAATGCTTTGCGCAAGGTATCTAATGTTACGCCAGCTGCCACAGATATAACCGTAGCACCCGCTTTCACAGACGTTAATTGGCTCAATACAGACGGTAATACCTGTGGTTTAACAGCTAGGATAATCGTATCGAATTGTGCCATATCATGCAAGTCTATATAACCTGTAACGCCTAATTCATCAACTAATTCATCGCGATGTTCAGGGCGACGCACTACGATTGATACGTCATTTGGTTGTAATACGCCCTGTATAAGTGCGCCTCGTAAAAGGGCACCACCCATGGCGCCTACGCCTATACATACTGTTTTTCCCAACATAGTATCACCACTTTTTCTATACCGGATTATTTATTTTGCCAGTTAAATTCTTGTTGCTCAGTTGTTCCACTTTCAGATTCATTATTATAATCAATAGATACATTAACAGGTACGCACATGAAAATGTCTTTGCCTACCTTTTTCCAATTTTTCCATCCAATGCAAATGTTGCACCAGATACAAAGTCAACAATACGAGCAGCTTCATGAGGATCTGTATTTTCAAAGTTAATCAATACAGGACGCATGTCACGCAATTGATGAGTGATGCTTTCAGAATCTTCAAAAACCTTAGGTTCGATAACAACTACTTTCATGGCTGTTGGACGTTGTGTCATAGTGGATGTGCCTCCTACCTTACGTGGATGGAACTCAGATGCAGCTGCTGTTGGTGCTACTGGTGGCACGTCCTCTGCATAGTCCTCATCATCTTCATATTCATACTCATCATCATAATCATAACGGTCATCGTTACTAATTCCGATAAAGTTTTTAATTTTTTGCCATTGTTCTCCCATAGACATGGTGTTCCTCCTAATATACTCACACTGTAATATTTACCCTATTAGTTATATACGCGTTCCCCAAAGATGGCCGTGCCAACACGTACGATATTAGCCCCTTCTTGTAAGGCCACCTCGAAATCATGTGTCATCCCCATCGACAAATATTGTATATCCCCATCAGGAAAATACCCTTTCATATCTTCATACAAAACATATGCCACTCTAAAGATAGGTCTTGCATCCTCCGGATTCTCAAAGAATGGAGCCATGCACATTAATCCCCTAACGCGCACATGCGGCAAAGTTTTAGCATAGTCGCGCACCTCTGGAAATTCCTCTACGGACATGCCCGACTTGCTCGCCTCGCGAGCCACATTGACTTGCAACAATATATCTTGTACCTTATCATGCTTAGCAGCTACCTTTTCAATTTCATCCAATAGTTTTTTACTATCTACAGAATGAATCAAATCAAACATCGGTACCGCTTGACGAACCTTATTAACTTGTAAATGGCCAATTAAATGCCATACCAATTTAGGTCCTGTATAAAGCATTTGTTTTTCTTTTGCCTCTTGCACGCGATTTTCGCCTACATGAGTACATCCAAGCTGAGCCACTTCTTCTACGGCTGATACTGGATGATTTTTAGTAACCGCTACCAGTAATGCTGTATCTGTGCGCCCTACGCTGGCCATAGCATCGGCCATACGTTGCTGAATATTGTGCAGGGATTCTTCAATCATATGATCCTCCCATATATCTACATATAAATAAATATCCTATAGACTTATATTATATAATATTTAACCAATAATGTATATCTTTACCGCTTTTCGAGCATGGCAAACAAGGCCATACGCCCTGTTTTGCCATGTTCACGACGATAGGAAAAACAATTCTTATCGGTCATACTATCGGTACCACCAATACAGATTTGATCCTTTGAAACGCCTCGTTGCAACAAATCTTCTTCGATAAATCGCCATAAATCAACATGTGGTGTCGCTTGCGAAGCACCCTCTCGAATTATATAGCGCACTAATTCAGCGCTATCGGCATCGGTTATTTTATGCCATTCTTTTGTGAAAGTATCTGCCAACTCTTGATTCACCTCAAAGGATTCAGGCCCAATGCTAGGACCTAAGTAGATATAACAGTCTTCAAAGTGCGTACCAAAATCACGTTGCATCGCCTCTATGGTGATGACCGGCAGATGACCTATCGCACCGCGCCAACCTGCATGAACGGTAGCCACCACATGATGCACAGGATCGTAAATGCCTACTGGTACACAATCTGCAGTAAATAAGAATAATGGTACGTTCGGAATATCCGTATATACCGCATCACAATCTGGAATGGCAGTATCAGAACTCATAGCACCAGCACCGATTAAATCTTCTGTAATGCGTACTGCATTAAGCCCATGCACTTGATTACCACAGGTAATGCGGTCTGGCGATACACCTAAATGATCAGCCACAATGCTGCGGTTTTCAAGGACATCTGCAGGATAATCCCCAACGTGAAAAGCGAGATTTAATGTATCATATGGAGGTAAAGATTCACCGCCTTCTCGATAGGTAACCCCCATTATCATAGGTAGTCCAATTGACCAAAGTGGGGTTTCATAAGACCCGGGGAAACTATCTTTTCGTCTTATATCATATACATCAATACACATAATATAACTCCTTACAACTCCATCTCTATTTACACACGCCACAGCGCTTACACCCTTCCATGCAAGGTGGTGTATACGCTTCATCAACGGCCCGTTGCCATTCTTGTTCTAAATAACCATCTTTTAGCCCCATATCCAAATGCGACCAAGGTAAATAGTCATCAAATTTTCGTTCCCGATAATTGCAATCATCCATGTCGAGGCCAGCTCGCTTCATTTCAGATTTAAAGGATTTGCTACCTCGATCTAGAGCACATGCAGCGAGTACCTTGCCTAAGCGGCGATCACCCCGTGCTAATACACCTTGGATATACGCCTCTTTGGGAGATTCAACGAGTACCTCGATGCGACGATTTTTTTGCAATGATTTCTTAATATATTGTAATTTCTTCTCTACGCTCTTTTGATGATCCATGGCCATCCATTGAAATGGTGTAAACGGCTTTGGTATAAATGGATTAATACTAAGTGTTAATCGGCCTTTACAGCCCACCTCAGCCATGTGTGCTTGTGTACGTTCTGCTAGTCCTACGATAGCATCTATATCTTCATCAGTTTCCGTTGGAAGTCCTATCATAATATATAGCCTCATATGTTGAATACCAGACTTAGCGGATAACTGAGCAGCGGTGCGAGATTTTCTTCACTAATCCCCTTGTTGATGACACGACGTAACCGTTCACTACCTGTTTCTGGTGCAATAGTAATTGTCTTTTGTCCACTTTCAGCCAATCCATCGACAACGGCTTGTGTCAAGGAATCGGCGCGCAAGGACGCACAAGAATACCGCATATCCTTAGAGCGAATATAGGTTACGAGCTCATCAACCTCTGGATAATCGGAAATGGCCGCCCCCATAAGCCCTACCTTTTTCCCTAACTTTTCTGCTCTATCGACGCCTTCTTTCAAGATATCCAGTGGTCGTACACGCGGTACGCGGAAACAATACCCAGCCATACAAAATCGACAATGACGGCCACAGCCTCGAGCTACCTCAATGATATACATGGCGCCAAACTCGGTGAAATTCGTAGCAATTACCGTTTCACCACCGCTCGTAAGAGGTTCAAAATGGCGTCGTATGATTTTGGGTGCACCATCTGCTATATCATAGCCAACAAAACGCTTATTATCGTCATATTGAGGGGTATATAAAACAGGTACATATACACCATCAATTTGAGCTAGTGCGGCAATCGTTTCCTCTCTACCTTCACCATTCTCACGCCCCTTGCGAATTCGGTCCAATACGGCAGTAACGATACCTTCCCCTTCACCGATGATGAAAGCATCGATAAAATCCGCAAAAGGCTCAGGGTTAAATGTCGCACAAGGTCCTCCTGCAATGACGATAGGATCAAAGCCAGTTCGATCTTCACGCATAACAGGTACCCGACCATGACGAAGCATAAGAGGAATATGGAAATAATCCATTTCAAAGGTAACATCAAAGGCCACTACATCAAACTGATGCATAGGCCGTTGTGTTTCAACACTCATAAGCGGAGTTTTAGTCTTGTCGTAGGCATCTAGTTCCTTTTTCTCAGGTAAGAATATCCGCTCACATACACTAGATGGATGCAAATTGATTTCCTCATAGATAATGTGAAGGCCTAAATTGCTCATGCCAACGAAATATGTATTCGGATAGACAATGGCAACCTTTTGCTCTGCATGAGGGTTAATAGTTACGCGGCTATCTTCGTCTTTATAAAGTTCTTGTAATCGATCAATTAAATCTTTGCGATTCACTGGTTTCCTTTCTATACACCCTATTATTTAGAACGTTTTACGTTCATATGGGTAAATGATAACTTTCCCCCCATTATATTCCGCAATATAAACATCCTTAATAGAATATCCTTGGGCCTGTACTTCTTGTTCAAGCCACTCTCTATCTTTTTCAATTACATCAAGAGTAAATTGATTGATTTGACCATCATCAATGAGATCAAAACGAATATTATCTTCCCCAAATTGAACGACGTTAAGCTGACCATTTTGCTCCAATACAGCACGCTTAACATCTGTTACATATTGAACACCTGCTGCGCGAAGCTTCAATTTAAGTTCAGCCGCTTGAATACCATAGCGCATACATTCTTCAGTTAAGACATGACCTTTTTCGATAACAATTACAGGATGACCATCTAGAATTGTTTTAAAGAAACGAAGATTTCCCTTTAAAAACTTAAGTGTCATAACAAGAATAGTCCATAAGATGAGGACTAACATAAATTGTAAAATACCAATTTGGTCGTTATAAATAATGGCACCGATAATACCACCAAGTACATAGTTTTGCAATTGGTCTAAAGCAGAGGTTGGCGCTAAGTTTCCCTTCCCCATTAAGTTAATTTGTAAAATAATCGCCAAGAGACCTATAGCGAGTTTGGCAAAGACCATCCCATAGACGGCCATAGCTTCTGTCATATGTGGTCCTCCTTATGGTAATACATCCGCTTTATCATGAATTCGGTCTGTAGGACTTACTGTATACACACGAGTGATTGTATAGGTAGTAAATTCAGGATTAAATTGAACCTCATAGTATGCATCGCTAACCTTTAAGATCATACCATTACGTACCTTTAAGGAATTAACAGCTAATTGACCTTTATCAACACCACGGTCTGCACTAAAGGAATGCAAGAATTGAGCCATTCTAGAAGAATCTTCAGAGTAATTCTTCATACGACCATATTCTTGATATTCTAAGCCTAAGAAAAATACAATAATTAAGGATAATATAACAGTTAAATCACGGTAACGGCTTGCAAAACCATTACGCAAAACTTGAATGCCTACCTGAGAAGGGCTAATAAAACAACTACAAAGATAACGAAGCCTAATGTATGACCAGATACGATTTGGCTTTCCACATAGGAAACGGTATAGAAGTCCATAATTATGCTCCTTTCATATATCTTTTTTTATTATATCACAAATAAATATGATAATAACCAACAACGATTTATAAAAAATAGAGCTACCACAATGATAGCTCTATTAAACAGTTACTATACTAATTTATTTACATTCACGGTACACGATGATATAAGCATGAGTATTCGCTGTAAAACCAGATTCTAAATCTAGTTCAATTTCTAAAATAGCATCATCAACGTCACCTTTATAATAGGCCTTACGTTGTTCTGCGGAATAGAAATACATAGCCGCATTATATTCATTACCTGCTTGTACTGGAATTGTGATGGTAACAGGCTGTGTTTCAACATTCTTTGTTTTAGTACCCACATTATCCGTCGTGTAATATACGGATTCAATGGTATGTTCTCCTGGTGTTAATGCCACAATGACTTGACCATATTGACCAGTTTTATGATCAATAGTAGAAAGGTCCTTACCATCAACCTTTACAGATTTACCATAAATATGAAGAATCGCTTTATTAGCATTTTCTTGTACAAATTGTTGTTCACCAGCTTGTCGGTTTTTATTGAACTTCATAAATACGACAAACAAAATGGCCCAAATGACTGCAACGGCCACGATGATAATAATAGTTGTAGAACTCATAGTATCTCTCCTTATACCAAAATATACTATACTGACTCTACGTTAACTATATCATACGTACTTGTATTACTCAATAAAAAGCTACCCACCGGCTTAGCCGGTGGTTCTTCTTTTCGCCTATAAGGCGAATGCTACCGGCCGCGCGTGGGAGCGCATGTCGATCCGTCATCTGCAATCGAATACTAACTACCCGTTAAACGGGTCTTGAAAGTCTAAAACTAATTGCTCTGACATCTCGTCTTGCTTTTAATTGATTCGAAATATACTCCGCTATCTTTTTCTCATTTTTTTCCAACTGTATCGACGTAATATCCTCGTCACCAAAATTGTCTATTTCGATATTTGAATTTCATATTCCCCCATTTCTCATATATCATTAAACTACTTTTACCTTTTAGAAACCCCATAAATGATGAGACTGACATTTTAGGTGGAATTGCTACTAATATATGAATATGATCTAAGCATGCTTCTGCAGACAAAAGCTCTACACCTTTCCATCTGCATAATTCACGAATTATACCTCCGATTTCAAATCGCTTTTGTCCAAAAAACACTTTTCTTCTATACTTTGGTGCAAATACTATATGATATTTGCAGTTCCATTTAGTATGTGCTAAACTCTGATTGTCATACATTATATGGCCTCCTTTAGGGTCTTAATTGCAGTTGACGGACCGCAATCTTATCTTACCCTAAAGGAGTAACTTTTCGAAGACGCAACGCTAAAGCTTTTACTGAACCCCCGGACTATCCGGGGGTTTTCTATATACAAAAAAGCGACCCCAAATGGGGTCGCTTTCAGTAAGCCTATGCTTATCAAGAAATTACTAATGCAATCTCTTATTTCAACCAGCTCATCAAGTTGCGAAGTTCCGCACCAACTGGTTCGATTGGATGGTTAGCAGCTGCTTCACGGTGTTCTTTAAGGAATTTTTGACCGTTTTTGGAATCTGCCAAGAATTCGTCAGCAAATTTACCAGATTGAATATCTGCCAAAATTTGTTCCATCGCTTTTTTAGTATCTGCAGTGATTACGCGAGGACCTGCATGGTAGTCGCCGTATTCAGCAGTGTTGGAGATGGAGTGGCGCATTTTTTGGAAGCCACCTTCATAGATAAGGTCTACGATCAATTTCATTTCATGTAAGCACTCGAAGTAAGCGTTTACAGGTTCATAACCAGCTTCAGTTAATACTTCGAAACCAGTTTTGATCAATTCAGTAACGCCGCCGCACAATACAGCTTGTTCACCGAAGAGGTCAGTTTCAGTTTCGGATTTGAAGTTAGTTTCTAAGATACCGGAACGGCCACCACCAATACCGGATGCCCATGCCAATGCAACTTCTTCAGTGTCGCCAGATGGATCTTTTTCTACAGCGTACAAGCAAGGAACGCCAGAGCCTTCTTGGTATGTACGACGAACTAAATGACCAGGGCCTTTAGGAGCTACCATGAATACGTTTACGTCTTCACGAGGAACGATTTTGCCAAAGTGAATGTTGAAACCATGAGCAAATGCTAAGTATGCACCTTCTTTTAAGTTAGGAGCAATATCATTTGCATAAACGTCAGCTTGTAATTCGTCTGGAATCAACACCATAACGATATCAGCACCTTTAACTGCTTCTGCAGTTTCTTTTACAGTAAGACCAGCTTCTTCAGCAACTTTCCAGCTAGAAGAACCACCGCGAAGACCGATTGTTACGTCCATACCATTTTCTTTCAAGTTCAATGCATGAGCATGACCTTGGGAACCGTAACCTAAAACTGTAATTTTTTTGCCTTCTAATTTGCTCAAATTACAATCTGCATCATAATAAACTGTAGTACCTAAAATTTTACCTGCCATATTAGACAACCTCCAAACATATTCAATAGAATATAGACTATTTATACTGTACACAATCTAACAAAAATTTGCAAGATGTGGCGTACATTAATTTAGTATCAGCAAGCCGAATTCTTGACCTCTGATAAATAAAATTGATAACTACCGCACAATCACCCAAGGGCGATCATCCTTCCATACAACCTGCACGGGAATTCCAAATACATCAGATAGATTCTCATCGGTTAATACTGTATGTTTAGGCCCCGCATGTACCATCTTGCCCTCTCGCAAAATAGCTACATGTGTAATGGCTGGTAGTATCTCTTCAATTTGATGTGACACATAAATAATTGGTGTCTTCTGCTCCTCTACTAGCGTAGATACGGTACGTAAAAACCTTTCACGCGCCGGCAGGTCTAGACCAGAGCAAGGCTCATCTAAAATCAGTAAATCTGGATTCGCCATAATGGATCTCGCCAACAATACACGTCGCTGTTCACCAGCAGACAATGTATAAAAGCGATGACCTTCTAAGTGACCTAGGCCAAACTCATAAAATAATTGCATCCCCCGCTCTCGCACCTCTGGTGATACATCTTGGTATATACCGATACTACTAAAAGCACCGGATATAACCACGTCCTCGACGACTTGTTTATCCAAGGTAGATTGAAATTGCCCAAGAGCAGAGCTGACAAAACCTAATCTCGATTTAATCTTAGGCCATGCGTATTTCCCAAATTCATGACCGAAGACACGCAAGGTGCCTGTCGTTGGAATTTGGTAGGCTGGAATCATGCTGAGAAGCGTCGATTTACCAGCCCCATTAAGCCCTAAAAGAGCCCAGTTTTCACCTTTTTCTATATGCCAATTTACATTATCTAAGATATGTCTGCCATCGCGTCGAAAGCAGATATTCTCATAATGGAGCAATTCATTCTCCACACTATCATCTCCTACATTTTTTCTCCACGGCTCATAGCAGTGATACCTGTTTTGGCAATTTCAAGAATACCATAGGTTTCCATAATTTGGATGAAACCGCGTAATTTTTCTACGCTGCCGATAACCTCAATAATCATAGAAGTAGGAGAAATATCTAGTACATTACCGCGATATACGTCGGCAATTTGAACAATTTGAGATCGTGTTGTAGCTGTTGCTTTCACCTTGATAAGCATTAATTCACGGCAGACTACATCATGATCGTCAAAAACTTTAACCTTAACAACATCGATTAGCTTGTAGATTTGTTTTTGCACTTGATCGAGGATGCGGTCATCCGCTTCAACAGTAATGGTAATACGCGCATAACCTGGCTGATTTGTAATACCAGAGGTCATTTTTGTAACATTAAAACCACGGCGGTTAAAGAGTGCCAAAATACGTGTACCAATACCTGGCGCATTTTTTGCAATGATTAAGACTTGATGTTCTTTAGCCATTTATAGCACCCCTTTCTTACCCATCATACCGCTTACAGTGCCACCTGCTGGAATCATCGGCAATACATTGTCTTCGCGTTCAACACGACAATCCAAGACGATGCTTTCGTCAGAGGTAATATAAGATTGGAAATCTTTATTGAAAAGCTTCTACCGTATCGAGACGAGCTGCTTTCAAGTCAAATGCATCAGCTAATTTCAAGAAGTTTGGACTCATTTCCAAATCTACATAGGAATAGCGACGATTATTAAAGATTTGTTGCCATTGACGAACCATGCCAAGATAGCCATTATTGATGATCACAATTTTAATTGGTAAATTGTACTGGCGAACCATCATGAGCTCTTCACAAGTCATTTGGAAACCGCCATCACCAACTACGAGGATAACTTGTTTCTCAGGTGCCCCTACTTGTGCACCAATAGCCGCTGGCAAGCTCATAGCCCATTGTACCAGCGCCACCAGAGGTAACAATAGTATGTGGCTTTTTATGAGTTAAGAATTGAGCTGACCACATTTGATGTTGCCCAACATCAGTTACAATGATGGCATCATCATTAGAGATTTTATTAAGCTCAGATAATACATATTGTGCATGTAACTCACCATTTGTAGACTCAGGAACCACCATAGGATATTCCTTTTGCCACTCACGGATTTGTTCAATCCAAGTCTCATGAGTAACAGGTTCAACTAATGCATTAAGTTCGGTTAATACTCGTTTTTAAATCACCTACAATAGGTATCGTTGATAGTAACATTCTTATCGATTTCAGCTGGGTCGATATCGATATGAATGATTTTTGCTTTTTTACAGAAGAAATCAGGATGACCTGTAATGCGGTCATGGAATCGAATGCCTGCCGCTATAACAAGGTCGGCCTCCTCTGTACAGTTATTAGCCGCTACAGAACCGTGCATCCCTACCATGCCAAGTGCTAATTCGTGGTCTCCAGGGAAACCACCAAGACCAACCAGCGTATTAGTCACAGGAATTTGAGCCTTTTCAGCTAACTCCTTAAGTTCATCCATAGCGCCTGATTTCAATACGCCAGCACCAGCAATGATAAGTGGGCGCTTTGCATTCTTGATAAGGGTCGCCGCTTTTTAATTTGCCCTTGATGGCCTTTGTATGTTGGATCATACCCTTCAAGATGAATAGGTACTTCGTATAATTTATTGTATTCCGCCATAGATATTTTTTCTGTTTGAATATCCTTTGGAATATCGATTAATACAGGACCTGGACGACCTGTACCAGCGATGAAGTACGCTTCCTTGATAATGCGAGGCAAATCGTGAATATCTTGAACTAGATAGTTATGCTTAGTAATCGGCATTGTAATACCTTGGATATCCGCCTCTTGGAAGGAATCCTTACCGATAAACGGACGACCTACCTGTCCAGTAATAGCTACCATCGGCACTGAGTCCATATAAGCCGTCATAATGCCTGTTACAAGGTTTGTTGCACCAGGTCCAGACGTAGCAAGGCATACGCCTACACGACCGGATACGCGTGCATAACCATCTGCTGCATGGGCTGCACCTTGTTCATGACGTACGAAATAGTGTTTAATTTCAGGGAAGCTATAAATTTCATCATAAATTGGAATGACTGCGCCACCTGGATAGCCGAACATATCAGTTACACCAAGGCGATGCAATGTTTCTAGGACAATGCGTGCCCCATTGATTGTTTCTGCGCTCATAGGAACCCTTTCAACCAGCTATTCTGATAGAATCTCGCTGGAATTTAAACGTTGAATAATGTAACCATTATTTTTAAAAGTATCAATAATGCTTTGGATGTGCTCTTCCCCATTGGTTTCAACCGTTACTTGTAATTCCACTTCATGGAAACGGTCAAGGTTTTTAAACTGATTATGATCGAGCTTAATTACATTTGCATCCGCCTCAGCAAGCATTTGAGATACCGCAACCAATTGACCTGGTTTATCCGGAAGATTTACAGAGAAGGTGAAGATCCGACCACGGACTACGAGACCTTTATTAATCATAGAGGAAATGGTAAGTACGTCGATATTACCACCGCTGACAATAGCTACCACCTTTTTATCTCGGCAGTCTAGCTTTTTAAGCCCTGCTAATGGTAAGATACCTGAATTTTCTGCTACTAATTTATGTTTTTCAACGAGCAACAAGAATGCTTCCATCAATTCGTAGTCTGAAACTGTAATTATTTCATCTACGTATTTCTTAATATATTCAAGTGTAGTTTCACCAATTTGACGTACCGCCGTACCATCAGCAATGGTAGCCACTTCGTCGAGTGGTACAGGATGATCGGCCTTTAATGCTGCCAAAGCACTGGCTGCCCCTTCTGGTTCTACACCGATAACTTTGATGCGAGGATTTTTTTAATTTAGCAGCCGCTGCAATGCCAGATACAATGCCGCCGCCCCCAACAGGTACCAGTAATACATCCGCATCAGGTAGTTCTGCTAATACTTCAAGAGCAATTGTACCTTGCCCTTCGATGACATCTTCATCATCGAAAGGATGAACAAACACATAGCCGTTTTCTTGTTGGAGCTCCATCGCCTTTTGGTAAGCTTCATCATAAATCTCACCATGTAGTACTACCTCAGCCCCATATTGTTTTGTAGCATTAACCTTTATGAGAGGTGTATGTTTTGGCATGACGATTGTGGCTTTAATGCCGAGGCGTTTAGCTGCAAGTGCTACACCTTGTGCGTGGTTTCCTGCAGATGCGGCAATTACACCGCGGGCCTTTTCCTCTTCTGTCAATTTTGCAATTTTATTATAGGCTCCACGAACCTTAAAGGAGCCTGTTATTTGCAAGTTTTCTGGCTTGATATATACATCATTGCCACACTCGTCTGAAAATACATCACTATGAAGCAATTTAGTTTTCACGGTAATCGTGGTTAACCGTTCGCGAGCCTCCATAAAATCATATAACTTACGCATTAATACTCCTTTATTAAAGATTGGTATAAAATGTATTGCTATTAAGATTAGTCTTCAAATACTTCAATAGCACCTTGTGCTGCAGAGGATACGTGAAGAGCGTATTTTTTAAGGTAACCAGTTACATTGGATTTAAATGGTTTCAATACTGCTTTACGGCGAGCAATTTCGTCATCAGATACAGCTAATTCCAATTTACCATTTGGAATATCGATGTTGATAATATCACCATCTTCAACAACGGCGATAGTACCACCTGCTGCCGCTTCTGGAGATACGTGACCGATTGATGCGCCACGTGTAGCGCCAGAGAAACGGCCATCAGTCAACAAGGCAACGTCTTTATCAAGCCCCATACCAGCAATCATAGATGTTGGTGTTAACATTTCGCGCATGCCAGGACCGCCTTTAGGACCTTCATAGCGGATAACTACCACATCGCCTTTTACAATTTTACCGCCTGTAATAGCTTCAACTGCTTCTTCTTCGCTGTTGAATACTTTAGCTGGACCAGAGTGAACAAGCATATCTGCATCTACAGCACCCGCTTTTACAACGGAACCATCTTCCGCAAGGTTGCCTTTAAGAACGGCAATACCACCCGTTTCGTGAACTGGATTATCCCAAGGATGAATTACGTCTTCATCAGCTACGTACGCAGCCTCAGCAATTTCGCCTTGAGTTGAAAGAGCTACTGTTTGGCATTCTGTATGGAGACGACCATTTTCTGCTAATCGTTTCAACACCGCAGATACGCCACCTGCTGCATACAAGTCTTCGATGAAGTATTTCCCAGACGGAGATAATTTAGATAATTGAGGCGTATTTTGTGCAATGCAATCGAAATCATCAAGGGACAATGGCACTCCTGCTTCGTGAGCAATGGCTGGCAAATGAAGCGCTGTATTAGAAGAACCACCCAAGCCATATCGAGAGCTACCGCATTTTCAAAAGCTTCACGAGTCATGACATCTTTTGGACGAAGGTTTGCTTTTAATACCTCTACGGCTTGCATACCTGCCAATTTAGCAAGACGCAAACGTTCAGAGTATACAGCAGGGATTGTACCATTGCCAGGAAGCCCCATGCCAAGAGCCTCTGTTAGGCAGTTCATAGTATTTGCTGTGTACATACCAGAGCAAGAACCACATGTTGGACATGCACTATTTTCAATATCTGCTAATTCTTCGTCGCCCATTTCACCTGTTTGATGTTTACCTACTGCTTCAAATACATCAGACAAGCCGATTTTTTTGCCATTATGTACACCTGCAAGCATGGCACCACCAGATACGAACACAGATGGAATGTTAAGACGAGCCGCTGCAATCAACATACCTGGTACTACTTTGTCGCAATTTGGAATGAATACCATCGCATCAAAAGGTGTTGCCATAGCCGTCGCTTCAATAGAATCAGCTATGATATTGCGTGTAACCAAGGAGTATTTCATGCCGATGTGATTCATCGCCAAGCCATCGCAAATACCAATTGTATTAAACTCGATTGGCACACCACCTGCGTTGCGGATGCCGTCTTTTACGGCTTGTACAATATTTTTCAGGCCCACATGACCAGGAATGATTTCGTTGAAAGAATTCGCAATACCAATAACCGGTCTGCCCATTTCTTCGTCAACAAAACCCAGCGCTTTCAATAAAGATCTGTGTGGTGCACGTGCTACGCCTGTTTTTAAATTGTCACTTCTACAACTCATGATATTCTCCTCACTTTTTTGAAAGCATCCACTTGGACAGCTTTCATAACAAATAAAAAAAGACGATTGCAAAGAATCGTCTTAAAAGTTTACAAATGATATTCCTTTTGTTTACAGAAGCCCAATACATACATAAATAAACCTATGTACCCCATGGAATATATACAAAAACAAGAAACAATATAGTCAAATCTTATTGATTGTATATTAAACCATTCGCGGGAACTTCTAAGACAAAACGTGTTAAGTTGTTGTTCATAATTCGAATGTTTTTAATAATCACGACCAGCGCGATAATCAACAAGCTAATGACTAAACCGAACATGTTTCCTCCTAAAATAATCTGTAACGATAAAAATATAATAACATTTTCTATAATCTCATGCAATAAATATTCTATAGATTTATTATAGTTTTTGTGAAGTTCACCATACCTAAAAACTATACCCACCTAAAAACGGTCCTTAAAACTTTCATAACAAACTAAAACTCCCTCGCGGTGGAAAACGACCATCAACGAGGGAGTTTCATATTATAAGATACCAAAGAGCCACATACCAAGGGCACCGCCCCAGAAATGAATCATAAAGCTTACCACAGAAATAGCGAGACCTACACGCCACCAAGTCCCTTGTTGTACATAGCCTGCACCAAAGAAGATGGGTGTTACACCAGAGCTATAATGCGTTAATGTACAGCCAGGGCTATTCATCAAACCAAAGAGCAAGATGGTAAATGGAATCGGCGCACCCATGGCAACCAAAATGGCTGCAAAGGCGGAGAATAATGCGGTAATACGCGCCGTACCACTAGCAAAGAAATATTGAGAGTATACAAAGGTTGCAGAGATAATAAAAGATGCCCAGAACCAATCGATACCTACAAGATGTTGACTTACAAAGTTCGCAAATACAGCAACTACACCGAGTTTACCGAGGAGACCGGCCATGCCAACGAGTGTGCCCATCCAGATGAGGATATCCCAGCCAGTGCGTTCGCCTAAAATATCTTCCCATGTAAGGGAGCCCGTTACAACGCACGCAAGAACACCCATCATTGCAACTACTGTAGGATGAAGCTTAGTCCAAATGGCAGTCGCCCAAAGCAAGATACATAGAACAAAGATAATAGCAACAGAAATTTCAGCCTTTGTAATAGGTCCAAGTGCATTTAATTCCTTTTGAGCCATTTCGGCAGCCTCTGGGGTTTCCTTAATTTCTGGAGGATAAATTTTGTAAATGAACCAAGGCATAAGGATCATACAAATCACACCAGGGATGACACCCGCTTGGAACCATTCCCACCAGGAAATATCATAGCCAAATAATTTGGCCCCTAAGGAGGTTATGAGCAAGTTACCACTACAAGCGGTCAAAAAAATAGTTACAGTAATTGTATTCATCGTATGTGCCGTAGTCATCAAATATGCACCAATACGACGCGCCGTATTACCATAAGGCTCAGAACCAAAGGCGAGGGAAATATTTTGCACAATTGGGAAAATAATACCGCCCCCACGCGCCGTATTAGAGGGTGTGGCCGGGGAAATAATTAAGTCCGTACAAGCCAATGCATAGGCGAGCTTTAAGGAACTCGTACCAAAGGCACGGATCAATGTATAAGCAATACGCTTACCTAGGCCGGAATTAATAATACCTCTAGAAAAGAATACAGCCGCCACGATAAGCCAAACATTAGCCTCTGCATACCCACCTAAGGCTTGTACCATCGTAATAGAACTCGTTGCTACTGCTGCAACAATGCCAAAGAGCGCCATAATGCCCGTCGGCCAAGGACGCAAAATAAAACCTACAATAGTAGCCGTGAAGATAGCCAGTAAATGCCAACCTTCCGGCTTAATTGCCTCTGTATGAGGCAAGAACCAAATCACTAAACCTACCAAAACGGTAAGAGCCGCTCGTGTAAACGTGCTCATAGAACCTCCCGAACAAATTATACATAGTAACAGTTAAATTGATTAACAACTTTCCAAAAATGCTTTAATTTTAGGGTGATTTCTTAAGGTTTCCATTTCTTCATCAGATAATAGCTTCACCTTATCGCGTTCCTTATTAACAAGACAAAAGAATCCGATATAATCGCCCTTATTAGCTCTAAATTGGTGAATCGTATTGCCAGGGATTTCGATAAAATCCCCTTTTTTAACATCATAAATTTCATCACCAAGCAAGAGTTGCCCTTTACCACGTCCAATCATAACCATATGCGTATGCTCATGGTATTCTAATGTGGAATAGCCCCCTGGCAAACATTCAAAATAGCGAAATTGGCATGGAATATCATAAGCACCATCATATAGTACTTGCCGTGTTACATCTTTAAAAGGACTTCCGTCTTGTTTGTATACTAAGGTATCGACGCCATCCCACTTAAAAATTTTTCCGGATCAAACTTACGTATCATCTCTTCACCTCACGATATAAAAAGGGCTGTATCAAAACAATGTTTCAATACAGCTCCATAGATTTAATTATTTAAAGAGGCGTTTTATGGTACCTAATAAACCATGACTATGTTTATGTACACCATCTGCCACGGATTCTACATCAAAACCAGTTCGTTCGATGGCTTTTTGTAATATCCTCTACATTCACCTTAGATGGATCAAAAGGAAATCGTAGCTGATTTTTTTCTGCCAAATTGACTTCAGAGCTAAGCACGCCCTCTAGGCCTAATGTAGCCCCTTCCACAGTTTCCTTACAGTTATTGCACATCATACCAGGTACAGTAAATACCTTTTGTTACAACGCCATTATCTTCACCACAACCGCAATCTTTACACATAGTAATACCTCCTAATCGTTAGCTTCTTTTATGTTTTTTTCATCATTTTTAGCCCCAGCTGTTACATCGATAGTAGTCGCTGATTTAACAGCTTCCTTTGTTTCATCGACAGCTTTTTTTGGTCCTGTAAGAGCATCTTTAAATTCATTGATTCCCTTACCAATCGCTTTTACCGACTTCAGGTAATTTACCAGGTCCGAAGATAACTAGAGCAATCACTAAAATAACTATTAATTCAGGTGTTCCTATAGACCCCATATGTATCTCCTTTAAGTTTACTTAATACTACACATTTCAGTGTACATCATTATACGCATCTTTGTCCACATACCAGGTCATCGCCTCTTGTGAAAGCACAGCCCCTGGTAATACACGACCGATACGTTTATCCCAATTTGTGTCTTCATAATCCTCACGTTGGTACAAGACCTTAGTAAGAGCTGTACGCTTACTTTCACCAGTCACAGTGAACCACACAACATCAGTTTTTGCCAAAAACGAGAAGGTCATAGAAATTCGTTCCCACACCTTTCCATCCTCAACAGCCACAACATTGCGATCTGAGACACGCAACGCATGTGATCCAGCAAAAAGACCTGCCGTATGGCCGTCTTCTCCAAGATCGAGAATCGCTAAATCAAGACCAGACTTTTTGCATGCCTTAAGAACATTTCTTACCTCTTTTTCATATTCCTCTGCTGCCTCAACAACGGTTTTAGAATCTGTATTAATAGGCAAAAAATGTGCAGCCCCCTTTGCTTTACAAAGCAAAAACGGTTTAACGCGATTGAAATAATTATCCTCATGAGATTGAGGCAAAAATCGTTCGTCTGTCCATAAGAAGAATACACGTTCCCAATTAACACGCTCAATGTATTCAGGAGAATTCAAGGCCTCCAACAAACCATTGACTACTGTACCTCCTGTGATACCTACAATACACGTTTCAGTGCGGCTAATCTCTGCATCTGTAAAAGCAATAAAATCCTCTACTAGTGTAGCAATGATATCACTAGGACCATCATAACATTTAATTATATCTTGAGCCATACAATATGGACCTCCTAAAACTATTTCAATAGTTCTATTATATACGCTTTGTCAATGTATGAAAAGGAAAAACCGATGTAACACCTATTATGAGCCACATCGGTTCTAATTATATTAATAGTTTCTTATGAACTACGTAATACTAAATGCCATTTCATGCAAAAGATATTACTATTGACCAAATTTAGGACGACGACGCTCTGTAAAAGCGAGTACACCTTCTTTGAAGTCATCAGAAAGACCTAATTCACATTGGTTTTCTACTTCAAACTTCTTGTATTCTTCCCAACCAGCTAAGAAGCTATTCCACATCATTTCCTTCATAACACGATAAGATTTTGCAGGACCTTTTGCTAATTTCTCAACAAGACGTCTTGTAGCAGTTTCTAAATCCTCTGGTTCACAAACTTTATATACAAAGCCCCATTCCTTACCTTTTTCAGCAGAAACGGCTTCACCAGTCATAACGATATGCATAGCACGATTCATACCAATGGAGCGAGTTAATAAGAATAAACCACCTGCATCAGGGGCAAGACCTACGCTTACAAAAGCCTGAATAAAGCGTACGTTATTAGCAGCTACAACAAAATCGGCAGCCAACGCCATATTAAATGCTGCACCTGCCGCAGCACCTTGAAGGCTCATGATAACAGGTTTAGGTAAACGTTTCATAGCCATAGAAATCTGAGCTACTAACTCAACGATTTCAAACAAAGACTCTGTATCGCCTTCGTTTACAGCGCGTTCCATTTCTGTCAAATCGCCACCCGCAGAGAATACCTTGCCTTCAGCATTAATAAGCAATGCACGAACACTTTCATCATGACGCGCTTTATCTAAAACCTCAAGGATTTCCTTACACATTTCGATATTAAAACCATTGGCCACTTTTGGACGATTAAATGTCAACGTACCAATGCCGTTGTCCACCACGTATTGAATTGTATTATAAATCATATATTTTCTCCTATATAAGATAATTTATCGATATTATTCGATTCCTATAATTTCATTATAAGAGAATTGTATATAGATGTAAATAAGATTCCACAGATATGAAAAACTATAGAAATGCAAAAACTCCTGCAGACATTGTCTGCAGGTGTAATAACCTGTTGTCCAAATATTAACGTTTGGAGAATTGGCTTGCTTTGCGGGCTTTTTTAAGACCGTATTTTTTACGTTCTTTCATACGTGGGTCACGAGTCAAGAAGCCAGCTTTTTTCAAAGATTGACGAAGTTCGCCATCTACGTCCAATAACGCACGGGAGATACCGTGACGAATTGCACCAGCTTGACCGGAAGGACCGCCACCAGCTACAGTTGCGATTACATCGTATTGTTCAACTGTGTTAGTCAAGTTCAAAGGTTGTTTTACGATCAATTCCAAAGTTTGGCGACCGAAATATTCATTAAGTTCACGTTTGTTAACAGTGATTTTACCTGTGCCCGGTACCAGACGAACTCTAGCAACGGAAGATTTTCTACGACCAGTGCCGTAATATTGTGCTACTGCCATTATATGTTCCTCCCTCTAGATTATCGTACGGAAATTTCTAAAACTTCTGGTTTTTGAGCTGCATGTGGATGCTCAGGACCAGCGTATACGTTTAATTTACGGTATTGTTGTGCACCCAATTTGTTTTTTGGAAGCATACCACGAACTGCCATTTCAACAACACGTTCAGGTTGTTTTTCAAGCATCATGGACAATTTAGTGAAACGGGAACCACCTGGGTAACCAGAGTGACGGAAGTATTCCTTTTGTTCCAATTTTTTACCAGTTACGCGAATTTTTTCTGCGTTTACAACGATCACATGGTCACCAGTGTCTACGTGTGGTGTGAAAGTTGGTTTATTTTTGCCCCGAAGAACTTTTGCAACTTCGGCAGCAAGGCGTCCTAAAGTTTTACCTTCAGCGTCAACAACATACCATTTCCGTTCGATTGTGTTCGGATTGGCCATAAATGTAGTTTTCATGCTGCATATCCTCCTAATAACGTCATAATTCTACCAAAATCAGCTTGTCCTTTGCTTCCGGGGCTAATGGAAACACGACTAAAGCTTACTCAAAATAGTATACAGATTTTATGGGGTTGTGTCAATTAAAAGTTACTATGATTTTTACCTTTGTAGAAGATAGATTTTATATTTACTTTCATTTAATTGAAAAATCTAAATACTCAAGATTAAGTACCAAACCATGTCCCTGTAACAAGCCGATATAATAAATACAAAAACCATTATTAAAAAAACAACATCCCACTAATAAGTCTAAAAAAATCAATATCATAATTGAGCTTTTCATTGTAACTGTTATCAGGAGAATATAAGCCCAATAATAAAGGATTATATATGCCGATTCCAGTTACAATGAGACCAAATATACAGACATAAAACTGTGGATCAATATTTCGAAAAAAATATAATTAATTCACTCATTTATATACTCAAAACAATCTTTTAGTAATAATACAAACAACACAATATATACAAAAACCCGCAGTGCATAGCACTGCGGGCAATAGCGCCAAATTATTTGGAGTACAATTCGACGATAAGTGTTTCGTTAACTTCGATAGGAAGTTCTTCACGTTGAGGAAGACGAGTGAAAGTAGCTTTGAAGCCTTCCAAGTCTTTTTCAATGTAAGGAAGTTCGAAAGAACGAAGTTCTTGGAAATTAGTTTTGAACATTTCGTTGTCGCGGGAAGCTTCACGAAGTTCAATAACGTCACCTGGTTTGCAGGAGTAGGATGGAATGTCTACACGACGACCATTTACCAAAATGTGGCCATGGTTTACGATTTGACGAGCTTGACGAATGGAGTTACCGAAGCCGATGCGATATACAAGGTTATCAAGACGTTGTTCCAAAAGGATCAACATGTTTTGACCTGTAACACCTTGCATTTTTTTCGCTTTATCATAATAGCGTACGAACTGGCGTTCTAGCAAGTTGTAGTAAGCTTTAACTTTTTGTTTTTCTAATAATTGTGTGCCATACTCAGACATTTTTTTCTGACGTTGGTCTTTTTTGACGCGATTCAAGGCTTTTGCGTGACCGAATACGTTCACACCAAAGCGACGACAAAGTTTGAATCGAGCCTCTCTTCTCGTTGCCATGTGATTATCACCTCATAAATTAATATATACTTGTACCACGACATAAAGGTACTTAGTAATAATATCACTCTTATGCCCCCTATGTCAATTAGTTCTACCTATAAATAGCATGTGCAAAGCAGATTCTTTCGCCATACTATTTATCATTATTTTTTTACTCACCCTATCATAGCATTAGAAACGAAATTTCTTATAAAAGAACCGCTCTATATCTATTCTAATTAATTCATCGCCTTTTTATAGATTTAGATGAAAAAAATACTTATAGTATGCTACAATACAATTAATATAGGTAATAAGTAGTAATGTGAGGTTTTTTTATTATAATCGGAGTACCGAAATGAAAGAATTACCAACCATGCAAGAGCTACAAAGTTTTATTACATATAATAAAAACAGGTAGCTTTTACACTAGCAGCACAAACGATGAATATCACCCAATCTGCTTTCAGTGCGCAAATGAAAAAATTAGAACGACTTGTAGGCGTTAAATTAATTTCTCGCTCCACCCGCGGCAGTCGTTTGACGCCAGAAGGTGAACTATTCCTGCCTGAAGCAGAACTCGTATTGGACACATTGGAGAGAGCCATACAATCCATCCGTTTAGCTAGCAAAGTTGAACGCCCTATCCTAAACATCGGCGTTCTTCGTAGCCTCGGCGACATTCGCCTCAACGGATATGTATCGCATTTCTTTGAAAACCATCCTGAATTTTCTGTATCTATTTACGATATGGAAGAAGAAGAGCTATTGCTCGATTTACGAGAAAATCGTATCGACATTGCCCTTCTCTATTTACCCAAATAATAAGGACATGTCCTTATATGAATCAAAAGCGCTACGGGAAGATGAATTTGTATATTATGCGCCAAAATTGATTGATCAAGTTAAAGAAGCTACGTTAAAATCAATTCAACAATTCCCACTTTTAATGTATCCACCTAAATATTTTATGTACCGTACATTAAAAGCATATGTAGGTAATGGTCAACAAAATCTACACATCCGTGGTAGCCGCTTATCTAATCCGTACACAATGATCGATTATTGTGGTAAGAATGAATCTGGTTGCATCGTAGCGCGTCAAATTCTCGACGCCCTCAACATAACTACTGGCTATTTACCATTAGAAAAACCATTTAAGTTACAAGTATGTTTCGCATACAAGAAAAATAATTCTAAAACTGAAACGATGCATACATTTATGGACTATGTCCATCAGGAATCCCCTGCGAGATTATAATACTCAATCCCTCGTTTTAATAGCGAGGGATTTTTATTGTTTTCAAACTCAATAATCTACTACTGACAGGGTACAACAACCATGATACACTAATATGAGATTTATAATCATTGTGAGGTATATATGTTATTATCTATATTCTATTTTTTATTAGCCGGTATCGCTGAAATTGGCGGCGGATATCTCGTCTGGCTCTACATGCGCGATGATAAAAGTCCTCTATATCTACTAGCAGGCGCCATTATCTTAATCTTGTACGGTATAATTCCTACATTTCAACCAGAGGCCAGCTTCGGCAAGGTCTATGCTGCATACGGCGGCGTATTTATTGCACTCTCCATTCTATGGGGCTGGCTTGTCGATGGATTGCGCCCCTGACATGTATGATATTATCGGCGGTCTAGTTTGCCTTGTAGGGTGTATATATCATCATGTATGCACCGAGATAAACTCAATATACAAGATTTATAACAACTATACTGAAAGCGACACATAGTGTCGCTTTTTGTATTTTTACTGCACACATCTGAATTTATAACACAAAAAAGCAGTTATCCGAAGATAACTGCTTTAGCTTGGTGGACGATGACAGGATCGAACTGCCGACATCCTGCTTGTAAGGCAGGCGCTCTCCCAGCTGAGCTAATCGTCCATGTGGTGACCCGTCCGGGAATCGAACCCGGGATACCGCCGTGAAAGGGCGGTGTCTTAACCGCTTGACCAACGGGCCATGATATGAAATTGGCTCCCCGAGTAGGACTCGAACCTACGACCGATCGGTTAACAGCCGATTGCTCTACCGACTGAGCTATCGAGGAACATTAGTGGAGCGGGAAACGAGATTCGAACTCGCGACCCCCGCCTTGGCAAGGCGGTGCTCTACCGCTGAGCTATTCCCGCATATGGTGGACGATGACAGGATCGAACTGCCGACATCCTGCTTGTAAGGCAGGCGCCTCCCAGCTGAGCTAATCGTCCATATTGGTGACCCGTCCGGGAATCGAACCCGGGATACCGCCGTGAAAGGGCGGTGTCTTAACCGCTTGACCAACGGGCCAAAGTTGATGACTCACCCGCGACTCGAACGCGGGACACCCTGATTAAAAAGTCAGGTGCTCTGCCAACTGAGCTAGTGAGTCATGAATGGCTCCCTCGAGTAGGACTCGAACCCTACGACCGATCGGTTAACAGCCGATTGCTCTACCAACTGAGCTATCGAGGAATGTATGGAGCGGGAAACGAGATTCGAACTCGCGACCCCCTGCCTTGGCAAGGCGGTGCTCTACCGCTGAGCTATTCCCTGCATACAGAACCGATAATTACTATATCATAATTACCTTCTGTTAGTCAAGAACTAAAACCAGGTCAGTTCTGACTGCCTTATAATAATATCAATTTACACATATAGTGTCAATGGTTTTTCAATGAATTTCCTATAAAAAAATAATACGAAATCTATATGATACAAATCTACGTAATTTATAACAAACATATAAAAGAGGACTTTCAAATATATACTCCTTTACTATTTCTTAAGTAAAGGAACCATATATCATGAAGTCCTCTCTATCATTATTTAATATCTTCTTGTCTACCTTTACCGGCACCATCCTCAGCGGCACGAACCTCTGCTTCTACGAATGTTTTCATGTCATTTAACATATGCATAGATGCATCTACGATAGATAGCCCCATTGTAGAGCCTAAGCCTTCATCGATTTGTAAATCATAATGTAATGGAGGTTTTTCATCTAAAAAACGACATTGTTCCTTATGAATAGGATCATCGTAAACAGCGGATGAGAAAACATAGTCTTTCACCAATGGTTCCATCGTCACTGCTGCGAGTACAGCAGCACCAGTTAGTGCATTATCGTATACCACAGCCATACGATGACTAGCAGCACCTAAGATAAAGCCTGTTAAGAAAGTAATATCGAGGCCACCTACTACATGAAGCAAACGCAATAGCGCAGTGCGACGGTCGCTTTCAGATAAAACAGACCAATCAGCTACAGCAATATCAAAATGGATCTACAAACGAATGGATGTGCAGCACGCTGTGCAATGGTAGGTCCATTATCAAATTCTGTCAATAAAGTCTCGTACGATACGCCTGTAATGGTAGCGGTCGTAACCAACGCATCAAGAAATGTGCGTTCACCTATATTACCTAAGGCTACCACTTGTAGGCCTGCTTCATGTAATTTATCTGCATAAGCAAAGCCCATTTCAAGCGCCTGTTCCAATTCATCATAACTAATAGAAGGTTCTACGCCAAAGAAGTGGGACCCATTACGAATAACTCGAGAATCAATATTCGCCAAATGATTTGTATCTTGTTCTAAGCCAATATTAACAATGTAAACCGGTGCTTGTAATTTAAATGCCGCCCCTTGCGTAGCACTCATGCCTTCATTAAATCGTTTTATTGCATTTAAACTAGTATGTCCATGTTCAACATTTTGAGGACCGTCTACAAGATGGTCTGCGCCTACAATAAGAACACCATATTTTAAATGATTTGGTTTAGGATTCGCCAATACGCCTGCAAATCGTTCAGCTATCGTTTCGAGCATAGCCAGGCTATAAATAGGTTTGGTTAAATTATCAATGCGATACCGGCATGTTTCCATCGCTTTCGTATCTAATGGTTGAATGTTAAAAGCTCTCATGCCTTACCTCCTGTGACAGACTTATACATATGCACTGCAAGGTCAAGCATCCCCATTTGAACGGAACCACCAGAGGCTTCCCCTAAGCAAAGACCTAAGTCCACATAGGCTTCTAATCCAAGATTTTGCAATGAAGATTTAGCCGCTTTTTCTGCAGATAAATGAGAGGCCATAACGTAGTCCATGGAGGCTGGAACCAATGTTTTAGCCACCAGTGCACAAGCAGATGTATTAAAGCCATCGATGATGACCATACCATGATGAGCAGCTGCCCCCAAAATGACACCTACAATACATGTAAATTCAAATCCCCCTACGGCAGCCAAAATACCAATGGCGTCGTCCTTTGGGATATCCTTATATTTAACTAATACATCATGAACGATGCGTTGTTTTAATTTAAGGCGCTCATCGGAAATATTCGTGCCTCGCCCAGTGGCCTCTTCTGCAGTAAGACCGGCAAACTTAGCCGTCATAAGCGCACTAGCTGTCGTGTTGGAAATCCCCATTTCACCCTACAAGAAACACATTGTACCCTGTCAGCCATCTTTTTCTTGAACCAATTTGATGCCCGTTTCAATACCTTCGATTGCTTGTTCCCGCGTCATAGCCGGTTCTTCTACAAAATTCTTTGTGCCCATCCCCAACTTATGAGAACGCAGTCCAGGGACCCAGCTCATATCCGCATCAATGCCCATGTCGATAACTTCCATATGCGCACCACAATAATTGGCTAAGGAATTGGCACCCGCCCCTTTGGGAATTAAGTAATTTTGCGTCATACCAACAGTCGTTTCCTTTGGATAGGCACTAACCCCCATATCGGCAACGCCATGATCGGCAGAGGCAATGATCATACAAGGTTTTGGAATTGTTACATTCTTTTTGATTTGTAGCTGCTCCCATATTGAGCCACCATATTGACGAGACGTCCATATTGCTTACTATCTGACGCATCATTCCAATTCTTAATAATATGTTGTTCAATCTCTTTACTACGACTGTGAATCGCGTCGCAGGTTTCTTGTAGTAACCCCATAACAACTCCTCTTAATTATTCTTAATTTGTCCCGTCAAGTACGGTAATTTATTTCTAACAGCTCGGCTTCTATGTAAATAGTCTTCTAAGGCTTGGCCTTCGTCTTCTTGTGAAAGTATTTCTTTTACCCGACGAATTTCGTCTTCCATTTTAGACAAGCCTTTCTAATACATTATGACGATTCCCATAAATGATTTCACGCCACATGGATGGCAAAACCGCCGGCTACACGCGTACAGTCACGGAATCCACCTGCGGATAAGCGCATACGTAATTCGCCGAGTTCATCGCCACCAGATACTTGTGTTAAAAATGGCGGCTATCAGATGCGGCATATGGCTAACCATCGCTAAATACGCATCATGAGCATATACATCGACAAATTCGATACGGGAACCAACGGCACGCCCCATATCAGCCAATTCTTTAGCCACCTCTTCATTATACACATCAGACGCCTTATCCTCTAATACAATCCACCCCATGCCTTTTAAATAGGTTTTTTTATGAGACACTTCATAGCCGCCCTTTTTCAGATCCCGCCATAGGATGAACAGATACGAAAAAGGTTCCCTTTGAATAGATTCATACACGGCGCGTACAAAATTTTTCCTTTGCACTGGATACATCTGTTACCACCTGACCTGGTTTAAAACAGATGAGCCACCTCTGTAAAAAAAGTCGAGCATTAGTATCTGGCGGCAAGGAAAACACTACGATATCCGAATGCTCAACGAGTGGTTTCTACCTCGGTCCAAGCTTGGGATACTACCCCATCTTGTAATGCTGCATCACATACCTCTTGTCGGCGTGCATACCCTACTACATCATAATCTGTATAGGCTTTCAACGCCTTTGCCAACGAACCACCCAACAAACCTAACCCAATGATACCTACGGTTTTACTCATATAAACCTACTTTCACAAGCGGCCCTATATCTCCAATATAGAAACGCAAACAAACTATATCACTACACCTCAATAAGGCGTTTTTTTCTTTTCCATTTTCCGCTATACCAGCGATAGATAAACAATACACCTCGTAAAATCTCATCAGCAGCCATAGCAATCCATATGCCTACAAGGCCCCAGCCCCAATAAATACCAAATAGGTACGATAATGGCACAGCACATAACCACATGCCAAAGATACCAACTAGCATTGGGGTACGAATATCACCTGCGGCCTGTAAACAACCGACCATAACGATATTGACCGCCCGCCCTAGTTCAAGGAAAATCTCAACCAAGAGCACATTATGGGCTAAGGATAAAATTTCAGGATCCATTGTAAATACAGATAGAACCGTATCACTCGTTATATAAAAGAACGTTGCCAACCCTACATTGATAGCGATGGCTAAAAACATAGAATGCCACACGCGATTCGTTACTTCATCTTGCCGTTTAGCGCCCATCAAGAATCCTACGATGACTTGCGATGCATTCGATAAGGCTATGGTATACACATAACACAACATGGCGATGACATATACATAAACCTTCGTATTAATCACAGTTAACCCTAGAATATTGACCATCTTCATAATCGTCGTTTGCGATAATTGATAGCTCAATGTTTCACCGCCAGATGGCACACTAATATGGAGCAAGGATTTAACCGTATGCCAAGGAAAGGGTCTTAAATAAGACGTGCTAACCTTCAACTGCAACAGTGTCTTGAACAGATATACGATGATAAGAAGGCCAATGACCTTTGAAAGCCACGTAGAAATAGATACACCGAGTACACCAAGACTCGGTATCGGGCCATGACCGAAAATTAGAATATAATTCGTTCCTACATGGATAATATTCATAACGAGTGCCACATACATGGTAATACGCGTCAACGAATGGCCTCTAAATACGGCAACCAATGCATAGTACATGGCCTGTATTGGTAATCCTGCCGCTACAATAGTCGTATATAACGATGTATCCCCCATCGTTTCTGGTGGTATCCCAAGCCATGTAAAAATCCATTTATGGCAAGTGATGAAAAACACCGCCGCCACAGAGGAGAATACAAAGTTTAGCACTAAACTAACGGTACAAACCTCTGATAACTTCGACTGATTTCGAGCGCCCAAGTATTGGGCAATTAATATCGTTGTAGCCGTGCTCATAACAACGATGAGCATGATAAAAATATTTAAAATTTGATTCGCATTAGCTACAGCGGCTACCGCCTGTGGCGAGTAATGACTCATCATCAGTTGGTCGATATTGCCGACGAGCATTTGCAGGAATACTTCGATAAATATAGGCCAGCTTAAGGTCCAAATAGACAAGCTAATGCCTTTTTCATATGTTTTCATAGTATCCCCTTTATATTACACATCAAACTTTATCAACTAAAAGAAAACACCTTTTGCTTTTTCTTTAGTCTCTTGATCTGCTATGAATGGAATTCTTGTGGTTCTACCTTCCTTAGCAGCTACAATTTTTTTGAATGGGAAATCGAATATTTCTCGATTCCACGTATTTACCGCATCATTATATAACGTTCTAGCAGCTGTAATTTCTTTTTGCAAATATGAATTTTGTTGCATTGCATCGCGAATTGTATCTTGGCTTTGCAATTCTGGATAATTTTCTATAGCTACATTTAATGCTCTCGTCGCTTTATTAAGCTGAGCATTTACATCGCTTCTAGATTCTTCACTAAAATTACCACTTCTATACTTTGCAATATCCACAAGAATATCTTTATCTACTTCGATAGATTTTTCTACGAGTTTAGCCGCATTAGAGAGAATGACAACGCGTTGTTCCATATAGTTATCAATTTCAGATGCTGCATTTTGAATTCGTTGTTCCATCATATTAAATTCAGAACTAATTTGTTTTTAATCGCCACCAAGGATAAAACAAGTACAACCACACCTATAGCAGATATGAGATACTTGTCTATAACTATCCCTAAAACGATGCCAATTACACCGATAGCCATTAGAATCGTAGGTATCAATTTTTCAAAGCCACTTGTTTCTACGGGAATCACCTTAGCAATAACATGTACATCTCTGCCTTCTGCCATAATCTCTGGGTTCATTTCATCAAGTTGATTAGCCATTTTACTTACCTCCATTTTGTTCAAAAATCGTATGTAATAAGTCTACTAGAGACTGATTATCTTTATAGAGTTTCCCTACCATAAAATGTCCATAGGCAAAGGAACCATTTTTGTTATTTTCGGATCGTTGGTAATGATTCAATTCTTTAACACGCTTGAAATCATCGTCAACTGTATCTACTTCTGCTACTTCAATAAGTTCATGCTTTGTAACCGGCACATACTCATTCCACTTAACTGGTACATAATAAGTTCTACCATTACCTGCTGTAACAGGAACCTCATCCACATGCTCAATAGTCCTATACGAATAAGCATCTACCTTAATAATTTCCGAATCTGCCTCTTTTTTATAGTGACTCGTTTTTAGCAATGTTTTTACATTACTTCTCTGCGTTGCATCAGGAGGAATAAATAACCCAAGGTTCATCTTATTCGCGAGCATTTCTGTAATGTAATCATTATATTTAAAATCGTAGGATTTCTTATAAATATAATCAGTAGAAGCCATTTGTTGATATACAGGAATTGCTAAGACTGGCAAAAATGAAAAATACATATGCTCAAAATAGCTACAGTTAAAATTAATGAATTTCTCTTTAATCTTTTCAAAGGAGAAATCATAGTATTGTGATGGTACGGTATCGAAATTCCAATCCATAGAGTTATCAGTTAAAATTTCATTGATTTTACATTGTTTATTGAAAACAAAGTCATCACCATAGGGAGAATTCTCAAAAATATCTTTGTAATTACTTTGTGCTAATGGGGTGAATAACACGCTGAACTCGACCTCATTATTTCGGTCTAATGCATTAAATTGTGCATCGAACTCTTCATTTGCCAACGCCTGAAAGTTTCCACCATCTTCTAAGGCATCTTCACTTTTCTTTCTAAGCCCTGCAATGCGTTTTGCCAGTTGAATCTTCGCACCTCCAAAATTAAATAAACCTTTTTCTGGTGGTCTTCTATGGAATATTAAATTCGGTGCTGCATGATTACCATATACCAAGGATATTCTATCCGCATAATATGGACCAGGTCGTTTTAAAGTGGCACGAAGTGTTTCACTTACATCTCTAGTTTTTGTATTGCCATCAGAATCTATATATTCTTCTGTATAGACGACCTCACGAGTACCTTCATATGTATAATCATCAATCCAATGGATAATACGCTTAATAAACACAAAAGGATTTCCTAAAATATCTCCGGAAGTAATATCCAATGTAGAGCGATTTACATCATCTTTTTCTAAAAAGCCATAATCTTTAACGAGCTGTTCATAACGTTCCATATTAAAATTGGAATCTAGATGAATAAAGGGAATCGCCTTTTTTATAAGTTCTGCGGTCATTTCACTATGAAATAATTCATTTAGAGGCTCCATCATTTCATAGCCGTCCTCACGCATTTGACTTAGCGTTGCATCTAAATCATTCAGTTTCTCTTCGAGGCTCTTACGATTAGGTCGAATCCAATATACATACAGCCCCTATGCATAAGGCTATAATAGCGATACATATAACGATGGATAGAATATCCATTTGCGGTTGTGAAAACTGATACACACCATAAATAAGTGCGCCTATGCCCACAATGAAATCGATAATTCGTACAATACCAAATCGTTTATATGTACTGTTAGACTGATTTCGATTCTCCGAAACATTCGTATACTTATCGATTAAGTCTTTATTTTTTTATTAATATCAACCTGTGATTGATTTACCAAATCTTGAAAAATAATCTTCTGTAATACCTTGGAATGTATCCTTAAGACTTTCTCTGTAATACTTTTAGTGGTTCTAGTAATGCTTCATTATATTCATTCGACACGT